>Ga0209591_10008139_pt1 | contig 11445 bp, 7 predicted proteins | sample MAT01_FD_187207 | JGI IMG/M metagenome (GOLD analysis project Ga0209591, IMG submission 187207) | Freshwater microbial communities from Lake Fryxell liftoff mats and glacier meltwater in Antarctica - MAT-01 (SPAdes) (version 2) | ecosystem: Environmental > Aquatic > Freshwater > Ice > Liftoff...
CCACGCCCAGCGGCCTGCATGCGCAACAGGCGATCGACATCGCCGCTGCCGGCCGACATGTGATCACTGAGAAACCCATGGCCACGCGCTGGCACGATGGCCTGCGCATGGTCAAGGCCTGTGACGACGCCAGCGTGCGCATGTTTGTGGTCAAGCAGAATCGGCGCAATGCCACCCTGCAGATGCTCAAGAGGGCGGTGGAGCAAGGTCGTTTTGGCCGTATCTATATGGTCAATATCAACGTGTTCTGGACCCGTCCGCAGGAGTACTACGACAGTGCGGCGTGGCGCGGCACCTGGGAGTTTGACGGCGGCGCACTGATGAACCAGGCCAGCCACTACGTGGATTTGTTGGACTGGCTGATTGGCCCGATTGAGAGCATCCAGGCCTACACCGCCACCTTGGCGCGCGACATCGAAGTGGAAGACTCTGGTGTCATCAGCGTGCGCTGGCGCTCTGGGGCACTGGGCTCGATGAACGTGACCATGTTGACTTACCCCAAGAATCTCGAGGGCAGCATCACCATCCTGGGCGAGAAAGGCACGGTTCGGGTCGGTGGCCTGGCGGTAAACGAAATCCAGCACTGGGAGTTTGCCGACCCGCGTGAGGAAGACCAGCAGGTCAAGAGTGCGAACTATGCGACCACGTCGGTGTATGGCCTTGGACACCCGATGTATTACGACAATGTGATCAAGGTGTTACGCGGCGAAGCCGCCCCGGAGACCGACGGGCGTGAGGGCCTGCGTTCACTGGAGGTGCTGATCGCGGCGTACCTGTCGGCACGCGATGGCAAGCGCGTCGCCCTTCCTCTGGATTATTGACATGGCGGTGACGATCCACCCGAGTGCCATAGTGGATGCAGGTGCGCAGATTGGCGAGGGCAGCCGCGTTTGGCATTGGGTTCACGTCTGCGCGAAAGCGAGAATTGGTGCCGGATGCTCGCTGGGGCAGAACGTCTTCGTCGGCAATGATGTCCTGATCGGCGACAACGTCAAGATACAGAACAACGTCTCGGTCTACGACTCGGTCACGCTGGAAGACGACGTGTTTTGTGGCCCGAGCATGGTGTTCACCAACGTCTACAATCCGCGCTCGGCGATCACCCGCAAGGACGAATACCGCCAGACTCTGGTCAAACGCGGTGCAACGCTGGGTGCCAACTGCACGGTCGTATGCGGGGCAACCATCGGCGAGTATGCGTTTGTTGGCGCTGGCGCGGTGGTTAATCGTGACGTGCCCGCGTATGCATTGATGCTGGGTGTGCCCGCCAGACGGCGGGGTTGGATGTGCCGCTGTGGCGTCCAGTTGCATGGAAAAGACCACGTTGGCTGTCTCTGCGGCGCTGCCTATCTTATTGACGAGTTGACCTGTACGCCCCTATGACCCGGAAAATTGAATTTGTTGACCTGAAGGCGCAGTACGCCGACATCAAGATCGCCGTCGATGCGCGCATCCAGCGGGTGCTGGACCATGGCCAGTTCATCATGGGACCAGAGGTGCGCGAGCTGGAAACGCGGCTCGAAGCCTACACCGGTTCCAAGCATTGCATCACGGTGGCGTCAGGCACCGAGGCGCTGCTCGTGGCGCTGATGGCGCTCGACCTCAAGCCGGGCGACGAAGTGATCACCACGCCATTTACCTTCGTTGCTACGGCCGAGGTGATTGTGCTGCTGGGTGCCACCCCCGTTTTTGTCGATGTGCAACCCGACACCTGCAACATTGATGCTGCTTTGATCGAGGCGGCGATCACACCAAAGACAAAGGCGATCATGCCGGTGTGTCTGTATGGCCAAGTGGCTGACATGGACGAGATCAATGCCATCGCGGCACGGCACGGGAACATCGCCGTGATCGAGGATGCGGCGCAGAGTTTCGGGGCGACCTACAAGGGGCGCAAGAGTTGCAACTTGTCGACGATCGGCTGCACCAGCTTCTTTCCAAGCAAACCCCTTGGATGTTATGGCGATGGCGGCGCCATTTTCACGAATGACGACGCATTGGCGTTGGCCATGCGCGAGATTCGTGTGCATGGGCAGGAGCGCCGGTATTACCATACCCGTATAGGGCTGGGCGGGCGCATGGATACGCTTCAGTGTGCCGTCGTATTGGCGAAGCTGGACAAACTGGATTGGGAGATCGAGCAGCGCATCGCCGCCGGCGAGCGGTACCGCCAACTGCTTGACGGAGTGCCATCGGTGCAGCAATTGGCCGTTCGCTCGGACCGGGACTGCGTCTGGGGGCAGTTTACGGTGCAGGTGGCGAACCGTGAAGTGGTGCTCGAAAAGCTCAAGGACGCGGGCGTGCCGACAGCGGTGCACTATCCGATTCCACTGCACCACCAACCGGCTTATCGCGACAGGTACCGCGTTTCGGGCTCGCTGAACCATTCTGAATCGGTAGCGAAGCGGGTGTTCAGTTTGCCTATGCATCCGTACCTGGATACCGAGACGCAACGTCGCATTGTGCAGCCATTGGCTAACTAGTTGAAGACAAGGACGATATGTACCGGGGAACAACTGTTGCGGTCGTCGTGCCTGCCTACAACGAGGCGACCCAGATTGGCAAGGTGATCGCGACAATGCCTGACATTGTCGACATGATCGTTATTGTCAATGACTGTAGCAAGGACAACACGTCGGAAGTCATACGCCAGCAGGCAGGGTTTGCCGCTGGGCGTGTGACACTGCTTGAACACTTGGTTAATCAGGGAGTTGGTGGGGCCATCGCAACAGGATACAAGTGGTCTCGAGACAACGCGTATGGCGTAGCCGTGGTGATGGCTGGTGATGGGCAGATGGATCCTGACGACCTTCCCGCGATTCTTGACCCCGTCGTTGATGGAGCCGCAGACTACACCAAAGGAAATCGTCTGGTTACCGGTGAAGCCTTCAAGAAGATTCCAAAGATTCGATTTTTTGGCAATGCGGCGCTTTCCCTATTCACCAAAATCGCCTCCGGTTATTGGCATGTCGCCGATTCGCAGACTGGCTACACCGCAATCAACAAAATCGCTCTTGCAGAGATCGACTGGGATGGCATGTACAAGCGCTATGGTCAGCCCAACGACCTGCTCGTCAAACTCAATGTGGCTGGCATGCGTGTGGTGGATGTGCCAATAGAGCCGGTGTATGACGTGGGCGAAAAGTCGGGAATCAAGGTCCGCAAGGTTGTTTTTTCTATCGGCGCACTGCTGGTACGTCTGTTTTTCTGGCGGCTGAAAGAAAAGTACATCATTCGTAACTTTCATCCACTGGTTTTCTTTTACGCGTTTGGTTTCTTTGGTGTTGGCTTGAGTGCGCTATTGTTTGTGCGTCTGCTGGTGCTGTGGATTGGCCAAGGCCAAGTGCCGGAGATCACATTTCTGAGTTGGTTGTTTTCGTTTTCCTTGGGGTTTAATTCGCTATTTTTTGCGATGTGGTTCGACTACGAGGAGAACAAGCATCTGAATCCGCCATTGCGAAGCCGAGTCATAAAGCGCAAACCAAAAATTTCCTCATGACTCGCGCGTTCGTCAGACGCGTATTAGTCAGCCTGCGCCAACAAAAGCTCACGCAGGACATCGCGTTCTCCTTGGGCAGCTTTGTTGTGCTGGCGATTAGCGGCATCGTGATCAATATTGTGATTACCGCCCAAAGGGATGCCGCCGCTCTAGGAGTATTCAACCTGGCCTATGCGGTCTATATCGTGATTTCCCAATTCGCTGTATGGGGTATTCATTACTCTGTATTGCGACACGCCGCATTTTTCAAAGAGGCTTCAGTTGAGCGCGGTCACATGTTGTTTACCGCAGCTTGCCTTACGATTGCGCTGGGGCTAGGGTTCGGCGGTCTGACCATGTGGGCTGAGCCCTTGTTCGCGAAGGCTTTCGACAGTACGCAGACCGGTCGTGCAATTCGCAACGCTGCCTTTGGCCTGATGCTGTTTCCTCTCAACAAGGTGTTGCTGGCGTACCTCAATGGCTTGCGTGAAATGCGGGCCTTTTCGATCTTGCAGGGCTTGAGGTATCTAACAGTAATGGTGGCGGTCTCCGCAGTGGCATCTTCGTCTTTGTCCATTGAGTACGCCACATTCGGGTTTATCGTGGCTGAAGCGATCACGGCGCTTGCAGCATTTTCGTACCTGATGACCCGTGGAATTGCAACATCTTTGGCATTCTCCAGCGTATGGGTTCGCAAACACTGTGTGTTCGGCACTAAAGGCCTCCTGTCGGGCATGTTTGCCGAGGTCAACTCCAGAATCGATGTGTTGCTGATTGGATTTTTCCTGTCCGACCGCGCCACCGGCATCTATAGTTTCGCTGCCATGCTGGTGGATGGCCTGTACCACGTGTTGGCCATGGTGCGTATCAATTTCAACCCGATGTTGGTCGCCGTCGTGCGCGATGGAAATTGGGAGCAGGCACGGGATCTGAGAGTCAAGGCTGCCAAGTACGTGCTGCCAGTGATGTTGGCCCTGTCGGCCATTTTGGTATTTGCCTACCTGGTGTTCACCGCCTGGATCATGCCGACCAAGGGACTGATTGATGGCCTGCCCTCCCTGTTGATCCTGCTTGCAGGCCTGAATCTCGTCGCTGTCTTGGTGCCGTTCGACAATTTGATGATAGTGTCAGGCCATCCAGGTTTGCAGGCTGCGCAGCAGATGGCCACCGTGACAGCGAACGCACTGGCTGCTGTGATTTTGCTGCCTTTGTTGGGTATCGAGGGCGCGGCTATTGGCACTGCGACCAGTTACGCAGTTGGCATCGGCGTGCTCATTTTCCTTGCCAAGCGGTTCTTGGGTTGGCAGTTGATCAGCAATACCGTGCCAAATCGCAACATTGAGACAAGTTAAGCGACTGAACCAAGCATCATGTGTGGAATATTTGGTATTGCCCTTGCGACGGGCGCTCAGCTGCCCGAGGCAACGTTTCGTGCCTTGCTTGAGCGGTTGTACGTTTTGTCCGAGAGTCGGGGTAAGGAGTCTGCAGGACTGCACCTGCACCTGCCGGCCGCTGGCCAGGCGTGGGCCGTGAAGAGCGCAACACCAGCCAGTGAGCTGATGCGTTCGGGTCCTTTCCGGCAGGCCGTAGGGGCCGGCTTGGGGCTGGCCTATCCGCCAGATGATGCTGCTTGCGCGCAGCCCCTTATTGCCGTAGCCCATTCACGTCTTGTCACCAATGGCACAGCGCAGCTTCCCCAGAACAACCAGCCCGTGCGCTGGGGTGGCGTAACGATGGTCCACAACGGCATTGTGGTCAACGTGGACGAGTTGTGGTCCAACTACCCTGCGCTAGCGCGGTACGCGCAGGTTGATACCGAAGTGATGGCTGCCATGCTGGCCGACAGTATGGCGAAGGACTTTAATCCGGTTGCGGCGACCCGCCACGTCTATGGCCACATTGTTGGTGCCGCCTCCGTGGCATGGACCCACGACGAGAGCGGCACTTTGAACCTGGCAACCAATACCGGCGATATGTATTGCGCCATGCTTGCACAAAATACTGGTCTGGTGTTTGCCTCAGAGCGCTTTATCCTTGAGAGTGCCTTGAAAGCGGTATTACGTGATAGCGGCGCGCTTAGCCAAGCCCTTCTGGTGGAACATGTACCCGCTGGAACCGGCCTTTGCCTGGATGTCGCCGGCCGCGGCGGGTTCAGACGGTTTGCACTTTGTGACACAGACACGCCTGTGCCGGAGCTTGCCCTGTGCAGGGTAAAGAAAGCGGAGCACCATGACTCGGCAGGGGCGCCAGGCAAGTTGTTCACGCCTCTGGTAAGCCTGGCCGATGAGTCGTTACTCCGCTACAGCGAATCGAACATGCGCGCGTTGCGCCGTTGTACGCGCTGTGTATTGCCCGCCTCATTTCCGTTCGTCGCGTTCGACGACCAGGGCGTCTGCAATTACTGCCTGGGGTACCAGCCCAAGTACCAAGGTATGGACCCAGGTGTCGCCAAGGCAGCGTTCATTGCGTCAATGCAAAAATACCGACGGCCCGACGGCGCGCCCGATGTGCTGGTGCCTTTTAGTGGCGGCCGCGATAGCTGCTACGGGCTGCACCTGATCAAGCACGACTTTGGACTGAACCCCATCACTTTTACATATGACTGGGGAATGGTCACAGATCTGGCGCGACGCAATATAGCCAGATTATGTGGTGCGCTGGGTGTACAGAACATTCTGGTGTCAGCAGACATCAAGACCAAACGCGATAACATCCGCAAAAACGTCGCGGCTTGGCTGAAAAAGCCTGATCTCGGAATGGTTCCTTTGTTTATGGCCGGGGACAAGCACTTTTTCAAGATTGTCAATAATCTGAAGCGCCAGACAGGCATACGGCTGGACCTTTGGTCGGCCAATCCATTGGAGAACACGGACTTCAAGTCCGGCTTCTGCGGCATTCCACCAGACTTCGAGAAAAGTCGAGTGGACTATCTCTCCATGGGGCGCAAGGCGCAACTGGCGGTTTACTACGCATCGCGCTTTTTGGGTAATTTGGGTTATGTGAACAGTTCTTTGCTTGATACTGCACAGGCCTTTGTTTCCTATTATTTGGAACCGCGGCGTGATTTTTTCTTCATGTTCAGCCATATGGTATGGAACGAGGACGAGGTAAACCGGGTACTGCTGGGCCAATACGACTTCGAGTTGTCGCCCGATTCACCTAGCAGTTGGCGCATCGGCGACGGTACGGCCCCTTTCTATAACTACATCTACTTGACGGCCTGCGGGTTCAGTGAGTTCGATACCTTTCGCAGCAACCAGATACGCGAAGGCCAAATTACCCGTGCACAAGGAATGGAATCCATACTTGTGGAGAACAGGCCACGCGCGGAGAGCTTGCGGTGGTATCTCGACACGATTGGTCTCGATTTCAACAAGACGGTCAAACGCATCAATGAAATGGATACGCGAGGCCTGCATCGGTGAGCAGACTACTGTTTGCTTTCTTGGCCATGATTGGCTTCTTGCTGCTTGGTGGGTGTGAGCCGAAGGGCGCCGCCGTCAAAGCGCAGGTTGGCGCCTCACTTTCTGCCATTGTGTCGTACCCCGCCTTCGTGGTGGCAGACGATGCGCCGGCCGCACTTGCGACAGTGCCACTGCCCGACGTTCGCCAAGAGCTGATTGGCCAATCATTGTTGCTATTCCATTCTGACAGATGGGAGGTACGACGCAGTTATCCGAGCGGCTACGTTGAGGTTTACTTCAGGGCGGATGGCGCGAAAACTCACGAGATCTTGCCGTTGCCGTTGGAGTGGCGAAGAAACACCCACCCTATAAACGTTTTGACTGGGGATACGGGTGATATATTTGTTGTCGGCTACGACGTGGTTGCCAATACCGCCTCAGGCAGACGACTAGAGAGTGTTCGAAGCGGGATCGACATCTATCACTTCGCCGTTGGCAATCCTGCGTCACCCGAGCGAATTGTCGATTCACTTCCGATAGGCGGGATCGATACATTGACATATGGCGAATTCAGCCGTGGTGTCGTGCACCTTTGCGGTACCAATCGGTGCTTTTCGATTGCCGGTAATAACAAGACAGAATGGAAGCTCGAGTTTGCCAAGGGTTACGAGTTTGTTGAACTTGTCTTCAAGGGTGATCGCGCGGCGGCGTTGTTAAGGAAACCTCACGATGACCGCGTGCACGGTTTTCTCGACACAGAAGCTGCACGTTATTTCGTGGCAGTGTTGGACGCAAATGGGGGCGTCGTGAAACCGTTGGCGGCAGGTGGTGTGCCATGGGCCATAGAGTGGCGCAACCAAACTCCCGCGTACCGGCTGGCAAAATCGAAACAGGATTTCCTAGATATTTTTTATTTTGACTGGAATCGCATGCCGTTCCAGGGCGTAATGGACCTCGGTTCCAATAATCTGGAAGGTAGAATCGCCTGGAGCCAGCACTACTATCTGAACGCTTTGCTCTCGATTTTGTCGAGACAAGTTCCACATATGAGTCCATCGAACACCGACAGCGTGGCAAGGCGCGTGGCAGTCGAGGTGCAGATGATTGCAGACTTGTCGTTGGATGACTATCCAGGCTACCGGGTAAAGCGGTATTCGATTGATCGCGAACCGGTGCTCTTTGCATTGCATCTTGGGCGGGTTGCGGCATTGTTGGCCAGGACCCAGTCCGTCGAAGCGGAAGTCACAGCAAATCGCGCTATTGCCATGTTGCGAAGTGAAATGCAAGGGCTGCATGTCACGGTAGAGGCGAGCAAAGAAGTCCCACTTCCGGCCAACGGGTTTTCATACCTTGCCTACCGGGTCGGATCGCCTTTTTGGGCAGATGGGGCGACTGTGCCATATAACTATGCTTCAGGGCTTGTTGATGGTCTGTTGGCTGTCACTACCAGCAAGCCCGCAGTTCAATGGGCGGAAGCCCTGATGCAACCGCTGTTGCGACTGGAGTTTGGAGAAAGGAAGCCCGACAGTTGGCGCTATTGGTGGGGCGTTGGCGACGATGGCTGGGACCGAAAACACGCGATCTCTCTCAATACCCCGGTGTATGCAGGCAACAAGAAGGCACTCGCGCACATCACATACAGAACCATGGACGCCAAGGCCCTTGTTGCCTTGTATCGGCGGCAGGTCAGGTCGGTCGATGCGGCGCTGGTTTCACATTTGCGGGAGCTGACCGCGAAGGGGCGGTTGCTTCCCTACCTTAACGAGGATTTCGTGTCTTTGGGCGGCCGGGTTCTGTTGGACCCGCACGTCGCGCGTCGATACGCGCGCAGCACGACAGGTTGGGAACTTCAGGCACAAGTCTGGGCGCTGGATCAATTGGCAAAGCAGGCGGGCCAATAACGTGGCATCGAACTTTACAGCGCCACTCCAACGGGGGCCTATAAGTAGGCGAACTCGCGGCGACCCTTATCGCTGCGTTTGGTGTTGAAAGCCCATCATGTTTCAGAATGTTTAGCCACCTGCCATTCGCAGGAATGAGCGTCAATTGGCGCAGCTCGCTGCTGGCTTTGGCTATGCTGCTGTCCGGCTTTTCGGCACTGACATACCAGGTTGCATGGCAGCGCGCGTTAACACAATCGATTGGGTCGGATGCCATCTCGGTGGTGCTGGTGGTCACCATTTTCATGGTCTGGCTTGGTGTTGGCGCGACGGTTGTGCGCGCGCTTCTCGCCAAAGGCCGACGGACATTGATCCTGGTTTATTCCTTGATCGAGTTTGGAGTAGGTCTATTTGGCATCGTCTCAGTGCCACTGTTGCGCGGCGTGAACGGGTACTTTGCTGGTGCCTCGATCGACTCAGTCTATTTGGATTTTCTGGTAAACCTGGTTTTATTGGGACTTCCAATTATCGGGATGGGAATGACTACCCCTTTGGTGGTGCAAATAGCAAGACGGGAAATTGGTAATCTCGCTCGCACCGCTGGGTTGTTGTACGGCCTCAATATATTTGGGGCTTCCGTCGGCGCATTGTATACGGGTCTGATATTGCTGGAATCATTGGGGTTGGTCGGGGCAACGGTGCTGGCTGGTTTGGTAAATATTCTCGCCGGTGCTGTGGCAATACTCTCCTCGGCCAAGACCAGTAAGGGGCTGCGCGGCGAACCTGACGCGTCGCTCGTTTCGCAAGGCGGCGGGCATACACCAGTGGCGTCGTCAGACATCCCGCCGTACATATTACAGTGGCGGCATATTCACATTGCTGCAATTTGTTATGGGTTTGGCACGTTGGCCTTGCAGATTGTCTTTTTCCGGATTTTACAGGCGTACCTGACACTCTCCACGATCGTCTTTCCAATCATTCTTTGTGCGTATTTGCTGCTGATGGCGATCGGCCAGTGGGTTGGTGGACATTTGGCCGACCGCAGTTTGGTGCGATTGCCGCGACTCGCGGCCAGCCTTTTCCTGGCCGGTACTATTCTTGTAGTCGCGGCTTTGAACATGCCACCAAAATGGGCGGCTAGTTTCGGTACGTTGCGGTTTACAAGCTTCAACGGGTCACTGGTGCCAAATTACCCGTGGCTCATTGGCGACCCTCCGGTGTTGGCTTCGGTGCTCTTTTGCTTGGCGTTCATGGCGTCAGTCGTAGCATGGTCGGCGTTATTTCCTGTGGTATTGAGAGCGGCCACGCATAATATTCGGGAGGTCGGCTCGAGTTTTGGGCGCCTGTATGGTAGCTATACCGTCGGCAACGTTGCAGGGACGTTCCTTACCGGTGTTTTTGCTTTCCCCATTCTTGGTACAAGCGGCGCTTTGTTTTTGTCAGTTGTAATAGTGGGTGCAGGAACGCTGATCCTTCTCCAGAACGAAACTGCTCGTTTTTGGCGGTTGTTGGTGATTGGTACAGGGCTAGTCTGCTTTCTGTTGACGCCGGCCAGTTACTATCGGAGATTCGCGCTCGATGCCTATACGGTAACCGATGTATTCGAAGGTCGCGTCGGGGTGGCGACCGTCACGCCGACCAGCAGTTTCTATTCGATTATCGATATGAGTCGGACAGCATCAGCTTCGGCCCTGATTCGGGACCCGCAGCCGGGTGACCAGTACGAGGCGTGGCGTTGGAATCATAGTGAATTGCTGGTCCTGGACGCGTCTTTTCGACCTAAACGAATATTAATCATTGGACTTGGCCACGCATATTTACCGCACGCGCTGCTGGACTTGCCGTTTGTGGAAGAAATCGTCATTGTTGACTTGTCTGATGAAATTGTTTCGGCGGTGCGAAAGCATACTGCGACAAGTGCCCGCCGGGTATTTTCCGACCCGCGGGTCAGGGTTGTTGTCGGTGATGGTCGCAGGTACGTGCAGTCCGCTTTGAAACGCGGTGAAACGTTCGACCTGATTCAGTTGAAAGTAAACGAACCGTGGCATGCAGGCGCAGGAAACCTTTTTACGGTGGAGTTTTTCGAGTTGACGAAGCGGTTGTTGTCGCCGGGCGGTTATCTCGGGGTGCGACCGTTGCTGGGCCATCTTTCCGATGGGCTGAAAGTTTTTGGGTCTGCGGTCTTTCCCGGCTACTACCATTTGTTCTTCAAGAATGGCCCTATGCATGAAGTACAAGTGGCGCATGCCAGTGGTGATATCAGCGCCGCCTGGAGCAGGCAGTTGCCAGGCGACCCCGCGGTTGACGGCGCGCGGCCCGGTTCATTGAATGTTATGTGGTTTCACGCGTTGCCGTCAGCACTGGCAACCGACCCGAATACAGATAACAACCCAACGTTCGAGTACTACTGGTGGCGTCAGCGGTTGGGGGTGTGGAAGTCCCCGCGCACCAGCCTCACCAGTGAAGAGTTTGACCAGTATCGGAAAAATGTGCCAGTCGCGAAGCCGTAGCCAAGCCCGGCTGGAAACATTGCATGACCTGGCCTGACTCTCAATTTGTCCCGTCACTTGGTTTGGCGGGGCTTGCCTTTGGCTCTGGACTGGCTGGGTTGTACGCGGTGCGTTGTGTGACGTGGGCTGAGGGTGCACGCTTGGCGGGGGTACCGTTGGCGGTGGGTATGGGT
>Ga0209591_10008142_pt1 | contig 11443 bp, 25 predicted proteins | sample MAT01_FD_187207 | JGI IMG/M metagenome (GOLD analysis project Ga0209591, IMG submission 187207) | Freshwater microbial communities from Lake Fryxell liftoff mats and glacier meltwater in Antarctica - MAT-01 (SPAdes) (version 2) | ecosystem: Environmental > Aquatic > Freshwater > Ice > Liftoff...
CAATGCCTCTGACCATCCCCAACGAGAGCGCGGCGCCTGCCGATGCGGCCCAAAGCACGCTCTACGAGACCGACATCAAAGCACTTGTCGCGGGCATCGGCGGCGACGGCGTGATCACCGGCTGCGCCGTCACCGCGCAGGGCACGCCCAACACGACCGTTGCGGTAGCAACCGGCGTGATCAAGGTCGGCACGACCTACGCCGTCGTGGTTGCCGCCAACGTCTCCATGCCTGCCGCCGATGCAACCAACCCGCGCTGGGTGCTTGTCAGCGCGAGCAACACCGGGACGCTCACGGCCACGGGCGGCACGGCGGCAGCAGCGCCGCTCCTGCCCGCCATCCCGGCGAACAGCGTGGCGCTGGCCGCCGTCTGGTGGCCTGCGAACGATACGACCGTGGGGACGGCGCAGATCACCCCCAAGGACGTGGTGGTGGACAGCGACCCGCCTGATATGCGCTTAAAGCGTAGCGGGGCGACCTACTACGACATCCCCGGCGTGGGCATTGAGGGCTGGCGCACCATTGGCCTTGACGGCTCGCGCATCTACTACTATCCCATGTCAGTGCGCGGGCGAAGCATCACAGTGACGAGCCTCGGCTTCCGAGTCGCTACCGCCGCTGGCTCAGGCAACACCGCGCGCGTGGCGATCTACCGCGCGAACGTGGACGGCCAGCCGTTAAGCCTGGTCGTGGGCGCGACGGGGATTACGATCAACACCACGGGTGCCCGGCTCACGAGCGTCTCGGCGACGTTGGCTCCTGGCAACTACCTGCTGGCGCTATGGCTCACGGCGGGGATTGACGTAGGCCAGCGCTTTGCCTACGGCCCGGCCAGCGGGGCACTCTCCGACGGCCTGGACGAGTTTGATTTCATTCGCCGCGTGAGTGTCTTTCGCGACGCCGCCGCCAATCTCACATGGCCCGATCCCGGCGTGTTCTGGGATGCCGCAGACACCGGCAACCAGGGATTTGAAGCCGTCCTGTTTGTGGGCAACTAGGAAGATTTCACTATGCCTGTAGGCACAGTCACATTGGATTTCGGCGCCTTCCCCGGCGCAAGCGATGCCGCCGTGGCCGTCACCGGGCAGGCGGGCATCGTCGCCATCTCGCGGGTGGAGGCGTGGCTGCGCATCGCCGATAGCGCCGACCACAGCGCCGACGAGCATCTTGTCGAGACGATCAAGGTCGCGGCGGGGCAGATCGTGGCGGGCGTCGGCTTCACCGTCCAAGGCGTGAACACCGGCACGCTGAGCGAGCCGCTAACACGCCCCGGCGCGGGCTTCACTGCGGGCGGGCGTGGCGCCGAGGTGGGGGCGAGCATCGGCGGTATGGGCACGCGCCTGTACGGGACGTGGCTTGTCGATTGGGTCTGGGTCTAACGCGAGTATTTACGGAGGCTTTCGTATGGCAATTCAAGTGCAGGGAAATAGCGGCGCAATCGCCGACGTGGACGGGACAAGCTTTCGTGCGCTGCGCACAGCCGCCCGGCCACTCGACACGGGCGCCCTAGGCCACTTTCGGTACGGCGGGTTTACCGGCATCCTCCCCGCCGCGCTGGGGGCGAACAGCGAAATATTTCAATTTAGGTGGGCGGACCCCACGCGGCTGTGCGTGGTCCGCAAGGTCCGTGTTAGCGCGGCGGTCGCTACCACGTTCTTTGCGGCGGGCGTGCCGGTCCAGCTTGATCTGGTCAAGGCGACCGCGTGGAGCGCGGCGGGCTCAGGAGGCACGAACATCAACGTCGGCACCAACCTCAGGAAGCGCACCAGCATGAGCATCAGCCTTGTCGTGTCAAACGACATGCGTATCGCCACTACGGCGGCGTTGGGCGCGGGCACCAAGACGCTGGAAGGACTCTCGCTCTCCGCACTGGTGGCAGCGGGGCCGATCACAGGCGCCCTTGACGGGACCATCATCGACGCCGGTACGGTGCTCTGGGAGTCGGAGGTCGGCGACGGCGAACACCCGCTGATCCTCACGACCAACGAAGGGTTCGTTGTCCGCAGCGTGGCCGTGCCCGCCACAGGGACGTGGATGGTGGCGTTCACCGTGGATTGGGCGGAGATCGCCACGTACTAGGGGCGTAACGAATGTCGCTGCTGCTTGCCATACCCCCACCGCCAGCGCCGAGTGCCCAACCCATGCGGGTCGGCTCGGGGCGCGTGGGCGTGGGCCGCGTGGGCGGGGCGGCGGGTGTTGGCAGCGCGACGGGGGCGGGTGCTGCGGCAGGCGCGGCCACGGCTACGGCCACAGGCGCGGCGCTCAGTGCAGGCGCGGGCGCTGGTGCTGGCCTTGCCACGGGCGCCGCCGTAGGGGCTTCTACCGGACGCGCGGCGGGCGCAAGCGCAGGCACAGCCACCAGCACGGCCACAGGCGCCGCCACGGGGGCCGGGGCGGGCGCAAGCACTGGGGCGGCCACCGTAGCAGGCATTGGCGCGGCAGCCGCCACAAGCGCGGGCGCCAGCAGCGGCGCGGCCACGGTGGCGGGCGCGGGAGCCGCGCTCGGGATCGGAGCGGGCGCGAGTGCAGGCACAGCCACGGCTACAGGCGTGGGCGCGACGCTTGCCACCGGGTCGGGCGAGGGCGTCGCGGCGGGCACCAGCACCGCCAGCGCCACAGGAGCCGCGCTCGGCACCGGGGCAGGCAGCAGCGCCGGAGCAAGCACCGCCACGGGCGGCGGCGCGGCCCTGAGCGGCGGGGCGGGCGTAGCGGCGGGCGCGGGGTCGTCGCTCGGCGCCGGGGCTGCCTGGTGGGCTGCGGCGGGCCTTGCGGCCGGAGCAAGCACCGCCACGGGCGGCGGGGCGTCCATCACGGTGGCGCGTGGCGCGGGTGCCAGTGCAGGCAGCAGCACCGCAACAGGCGTAGCTCCCGCAAGCGCGGCAGGCGCCAGCGCAGGCACGTCCACGGCCACGGGCGCAGGCACCGCCACAGCAGCGGCAACAGGCGCAAGCGCCGGGGCCGCCACCGCTGCGGGCGCGGGCGCAACGAGGTCAGACGGACGCGGGGCGGTCGTTCTTGCCCTCGCCACGACGGGCGGCGTTGCGCTCGGCCTGGCACGGGCGGGCGGCGTCGCGCTCGGCCTCGCCACGACCGGCGGCGTCGCGCTCACCATCACCACGACGGGAGGAGCCTCATGACATTTGAGTGCGATTACGGCGATCAGATCGTTGCGAGCGCGGCTTTTACGAACGCGGCGGGGGCGGCGGCCAATCCCACCACGGTGCGCTGGCGCCTGCTGCCGCCAGGCGGAGCGGCGCGCCTCATCACGGCCACCGACGCCACCCACACGCTCGCGTCGCCCGCCACAGGCACGCATACGCTCACGTTCACGCCCGAGGTGCCGGGGCGCTGGGTGGTGCGCTGCGAGGGGCTGGGCGCCGTCCAGCAGGCCGAGGAAGAGGCGTTCAGCGTGGTATCGTCGGCCTTGTCCACCGCGAGTATTAGCTAACAAGGAGCCCGATCATGTCCAAGTCAAACGCATTTGAGAACGCGCTGCTGCTGCTGCTGCTGAACAACACGAACATTGCCAATATCGGCGACGCCACCGGCCTGCGTGGCTCCACCGTGGCCGGGTCGCTGTTTCTAAGCCTCCACACCGCCGACCCTGGCGAGGCCGGCGATCAGAGTACGAGCGAAGTGACCTACACGAGCTACGGGCGCGCCACGGTGGCGCGCAGCGCGGCGGGCTGGACCGTGGCCGCCAACAGCGCCACGCTCACAAGCATTATCTCGTTTGCGGCGGGCACAGGCGGCAGCGGCACGGCCACGCACTTCGGCCTCGGCACGGCGGCGAGCGGGGCGGGCGTACTGCTGTATAAGGGCGCTGTGACGCCTAACATCGTGTGCGGCAACGGGGTGACGCCGCAGCTCACCACGGCCACAGCCATCACCGAGGACTAGGCACAGCAGCGCCCCCTCTGTTTCACGTGAAACATCGGGGGCGCTTTGCGTCCTACGTCGGCGTCGCGTTGAGCGTTTTGGCGGCCACCCACACCGCGTCGCCTTCGATGCTGTAGCGCGCGTGGAAAAGCCAGCCCGCGATAGGCTTCTCCACATAGTCCGCAGGGCGGCGGGCCGCCCCCCGAGCAATCTGGCGTGCGGCCGCAATGGCCGCCTTTGCCGTGTCAAAGACCCACGGCTCTGTGTGGATGTGGCGATCCTGCACCATCAGGACGTACAGCGTCATTGGCTTTCCTTTCAGGAGAGGCGCGCAAGTTTGATGTGCCGCCTCGCGAGCTTGCCGTCGTTGCGCCGATATTCAATGTGCGCCGTGGCCTTGCCAAGCGCCCGAACGACCGCCGTGGGCGTGCTAGGGGCGCATGCCTTGCGCCGACTGCGCCCCTCCCCGTAGTAGTTCCATTCTACGCGCTGGCCGATGACAATCATCGTTGGCTCCTCTGGCATCATCGCCCGCCGCGCGTTGCGGCGGGGTGCTAGGTCAAAACTTTAGGGTGCTGCGGATGCTCTCCGGCACCATCTGCCAGGTCTCCTTTGACCATCCTCCCCACGCAGCGTACACCGCGTAGGCAGGGCCGAGGCCCTGGACGTGGGCGAGCACCTCTTTCCATGCCCGCACGGCGATATACCCGCCGTTTGCAGAGAACACGCTCTGCCGAACCTCTCCGTAGGGCTTGCTCAAGGCCAAGGCCGTGCGGGCCTCGGCCTCGGTCGCGAACACCATTGCTCGTTCCATGATTGTCTCCTTGTCATCATCGCCCGCCGCGCGTTGCGGCGGGGTGCTAGGCGCGTTCAGCTACGGGATAGTGCGCAGACGTGCGAGTGACAACAGCCATATCGCGCCGTCGGGGCGCTCCACCCAAACGCGCCCCCCCGCTTTCTTCATGCTGGCATGGTCCCAGTCCAGGATGGTTACGATGTCCCCAGCGCGGAGCACGGGGGTGTTCCCCGCCTCCTCGCTCTCTCCGTAGGTCCAATAGTCAAACTCCATCGTGTGCTGTGTGTCGCCCATTGTCGTCACTCCTCTGCTCTCATCGCCCGCCGCGCGTTGCGGCAGACCGAAGACTAGAATCCCCCGCTGTCCACGTAGACTCCCTCAGTCGCAACGCTCGTGCCGCGCTGCCAAATGGCATGATCTGCCAGGTCGGCATCTGCGCCCTCGCGGATTGCCTGCCTTATCGGAACGACCAACAAGAGGTCGTCCATGCCGTGCATTGCCAACCCTGCGCGACTACACGCCGCAAACGCCCGCTCCAGTTGTGCCAGCGCGCGGGCTTGGCGTTTGTTAAGCAGGTAGTCGTCCACCGTCGCCTTGCTCCCTCTGCTCTCATCGCCCGCCGCGCAGTGCGGCGGGGCGCTAGGCGGCGTCCTCGTCCTCGGCTTCCTCGAACCGCCGTATCTGCTCGTCCTCGAACAGGCCTGCCAGCGCTGACAACGCCAGTTCGGCGCCGCGCAGCTCCTGCATGCTCCACAGGTCTGCGCGCTGGAGCTGTGCGGCGCGGGCCGTGAGGGCGCTGCGCAGCCCCGCCAGCCGTGCGAGCACCAGCGCGGCCTTGCGGGGGCGCCCGGCCCCTGGCATCGCGGGGCGGGGCGCCTTCGGGCCGCTGGTGCGCGTGCCTGGCATCAGCGCGTCCCCACGGTGAACGCGTAGGGGGCTTGGTCTGCCCGCAGATCGTCAATGCCCACATCCCAGCCCGCCTCATCACTGAGCTGGTCTAGGAGCGTCTGCACGTTCGCCGTGCAGTAATCGTCGCGAAAGCTGGGCTGGCTCGCCCAATACGGGCGCTCCTCGGCACCCGGCGTGATGTACACGCCCATGTCGTTGTCGTACATCGCGGCCAGCCGCTCGCCCGTAATTGTGATGTTTGCCTTGCTCATCTCAGTGTCTCCTCTAGGGTTGCGCCCGGCCAGCGTGGCCGGGGGCGTAGGGCGATAGGCGGTCTACACGTAGCGCGGCGCCTGGCCGTTCTGGACCTCGACCCAGAGACCCAGCCACTCGTAGCTGCTTACGGCGCCATTGCCTGCACGGAAGTGCAGGTGGTCCGCCCGCAGACGTTCCAGGTCGATCGCGGGGTACTCCAGCGGCCAGCCCCGTGTTGCGCCTTCGAACGCACGGGCGCCCTCGGCATAGTCCACGAACGTGTCCGAGGACGCCTCACGCCCTTCGTCGTCCTCGACCAGCAGCACCCACGGGCCCCCGTAGCGCTCCCTGGACAGGCTCACGGTCGCGCCCTCGTTGGCTGCCGTGAGAAACGGCGTCCCCTGGGAGCGCCCGGCAAGCGCTGCTTCCAGGTGCCACGCCTGGGTCTGGTATGCGTGGGCGCACCCGGCGACCCGCTGGGCCGTGTTGGCTGCGGCGTTGGCTTCGGCGACCGGCGCTGCGGCGTGGGCGCGGCCCGGGTCTAGCGGCGCATTGGATGCCACCAGCGCAAGCAGCACCTTGTGGGTGCTGCGCACGTTGGCAAAGGCCACGGTCAAGGCCCGGTGAGCGTACAAATTACTCTTCATCGCGGTTAGCTCCTCTAGGGGTGCGCCCGGCCACGCTGGCCGGGCGCGTCTCGCTTCGTCTAGCGCACTATGTCGCGCACGATAACCGCGATCTGCTTTTCAGAGAGCGGGTAGGCCGACGCGGCAAACTGCGCTACCCGCTCGATCTGCTTCATCACGATCTCGTGAGCCAGTCCGCCCGGCTCGTGCGCCGCAACGTCCTGAAGGGCCATTGCGAACGCCACCTGAGCCAGCGGCGCCATTTTCACCAGATGGGCTGTGATGGTCGTCGCGTCGCGCTTGCCTACGAGCTGGGCCGTTGCGGCCATGGCCTTGAACCGGGCGGCTGCTTCGTAGACGTTCATTGTGTGCTCCTTCGTTGTCTGCTGCTCTCTAATTTAGATTATACCGCTATTCTAAATGCTGTCAAGGAGCAATCTGTCCCGTTACAGCTCAACAATAGTCAGACGATCCCCGAGCTGGGCGCGCAGATAAGGGTACGTCGGCACGTAGCAGCCATTGACCTTCATCGCAGCGTGGGCAAGGTCGTAGGTCGTTGCGTAGACGGTCACGTTCACGACACGCCACGTCTGCACCACTGCCTCGCACACGTCAAGCGTGTGATGGTTTGCTGCGCGGCGGCTCCAGACAATCGGCGCATCCGTCTCCAGCGTCACAACGGCGCTGCTGGGTGCGCGGCGGACTTCAACGCAAACCTCGCGGGTCGCCTGCGCGTCGGCGTAGAGCTGCGCCCGGTCTGCGCTGTCGGTGACGTACAGGCCGAGAAAGTCGGTGCTTGCACCACTCAGCACGCCAGCGCCAAGGCGAGAGTTTGTAGTGCCGTGGTATGCCGTGGTCATTGCCGTGTTGCTCCTTCGTGTGCTTGCTTCCTATTTAGATTATACTGCTATTCTAAATGCCTGTCAAGGGGCAATCTGGCGCACACAAAAAGCCCCCTGGCTCACGAGGAACCAGGGGGCGCGGGGCAGGCGAGCTAGTCGAGCGGCTGTAGCCGCCGGGGCCGCTCGCGCTGCCAGGCGATGACGGGCCACAGCTCCACGAGCTTCCACGCCAGCAGCGGGCCGAACAGCGCAGCGCTCAGGGGGACGTAGACGACCATGGCGAGCGTGCCGACGATGATCAGCGCCGCGAGCACGCGGTACACGGGGCGGTCAAGCGGGCCGATGTGGATGGGGGTCATTTCTTCCTCCGTTGATAGGTCTCGTCAGCACGCTTGAGATCCTCGTGATACAGCGACTCCATGGCGCTATTCCAGATCACGCCGTACACCAGCAGGCCGCCCGCCGCGCCGCCCGCCAGCCCGAGCAGTAGCACGCGCCCGCCGTCGCTCAGCCACAGCGGACGCAGCACCGCCACCGCGAACTGCTGCGCGTCGGGCGGCAAGAAGGCAAAGAGCAACGCCGCAACCAGAAGCCAGCCTATGCCGCGCATGGCGTCCTCCGTGTGGTAGATGTGCCGTTGAGCGCGGGCCGCAGCTGTCGAATAAGCCACGTCTCGTAGTGACGCAGATCGCGGGCGCCCCAGCCGTCGCACCGCTGGTAGCTAAGACTCGTATGCCAGGCCAGATCGCGCAGCCGGTGATGCGCGCGGCCCGCCCAGCGCGCGCGCAGATTGGCGCTCATGCCCACGTAGCGCGGCCTGCCGAGCCCGAACCATGGCCGCGCCACATAGACGCCGGGGCACGCGGGGAGCAGGGCGCGCAGGCCGATGGGGAGTGACGGCCACAGAAGAGGCGTCACAGCACCCTCTTTGCGTTCTTGTCGTACAGTTCGGCGGCGTCGTCTAACGTTTCGGGCACCCAGGCGCCGGGGTGGCGCTCCGTGCGCCCGCGAATAAGGCCCATCGTGCTCAGATTGTCCACCATCAGCCGCGCTTGGTTGGTGTTGATCGCGAGCTTACGGTTGCCCATCCACACGCCCTCCTCTGTGACGCGCCGCAGCGCCCAGGGCGCGTCATCGCCCTGGCGGCTGGCGCGGTGCATCGCCGTAATAAAATACCAGACCTCATCCGGCTTGTCGGCGCGCAGCTCCCACTCGTTGCTCTGCTCCTCAACCACTTGCCCGCCCTGGCTGGAGTAGGCGTCAATGGCCGCATCGTGCCACTCGTTGAGGCGGCGCTGGTAGTCAAGCCAGCCGCGCCGAGTGAGCCGGGCAAAGTCAACGCCGAGCGCCAGCCCAAACAGCCCGACCAGCGCGCCGAAGCCCCAGCCGATAAGGCGGGCCATGCCGAGCTCGCCAAGCGTTTCGTAGCCGTGGGGGCCGAAGAGCGCCGCGAGCCAGCCGCCAAGTGCGGCCACGCCCCAAAACGCAAGCATCACGCCGCCGCTCAGGAGCGCGTCGCGGGCGTTCGGCTTGCCCGCGTCAAGCCCCATTGGCGGCGCGGCGGGCGCCGTGGCCTTGTAGGTGGATCGTCCACTTAGCATCGCTCAGCCTCTCCCCAGCGCTCACCCGAGCCGCTGTGCAATCATCTGTGTAAATCGCATTGCAACGCTGTGCAGATCACGCACCACGCTGCGCAGAGCGGTCACAGCCCGTCAGGACGCGGAATAGCCGTCAGCGGCACCTTGTGGCCGCACGAACAGCGCCAGCCCTGGTGCTGCGGGGCAGTCACCAGCTGCATGCGGCTGGCAGCTGTGCCGCAGATCGGGCACGTCATTTGCGGCATCAGGACGGGCTCGGTGCGCTGCGCAACAGGACGCGCATAACTGGCTTGCGGAGCCATCAGCGCGGGCGCGCCGCTCAGCTCCGCAAGCGCAGCGCTGGCCTGGCGGGCCACTGCCACCGCGTGCGCCACCGGCAGCAGCGTGCGCGCCACCTCGTCCTCCACCGTGATACGCAGGCCGCGCAGCCCTGCCACACGCGCGCAGAATAGGGTAAGCATCAGGTAGATCAGGCCCGGCAGGAACGCCGCGTACACGAGCGCCCCGGCCCATGCGGCGATGGGGTGCAGCCCGCGCGCGGCCGCAAGGCTGCCGCCGTACACAAAGTTGCTGAGCGTGTTCACGCCCAGGGCGGCAATACAAAACAGCTCAAGCGCCCCCATGCCCTCACGCGCCCAGATCTTCGCCAGCTTTGACGCGACGGCTCCCGCCTCAAGGATGACGAGCAGCGCTACGGTGGCGGCGATGCCGACCGCCGAGCCGTCGTTGTGGTAGAGGCTGGCAAGTTTATAGGTTGCGGGCGTGCTCACGATAAGCGCCGCCAGCACGATCAATCCGTAGCTCCACAGCAGCCCGTCAGCGGTGTACTTGCGCATCCTCGTGTGCCTCTCTGGTATTCTAGAAGCCTCGCCGCGTCACTCCCGGCGGGCCGGGCCGGGAGTGTCAGCGCCCGGCCCCTTACTTGTGCGCGTCGCGCCACGCCGCTGCCGCGTTGAGTACCGTGCGCTGCGCAGAGAGCACCAGCTCGGCACTGTCGCGCCCCGCGCTGCTGAATGCCATGATGATCCCCGCTTGCGCCTTGCGCTCTGTGGCACGCGCAGCAGCCAACACGTCCACCGCGTCGATGAGTTCCCGCGTAAGCTCGCGCAGTTCCCTCGTGTTCATCGTGCGCTCCTTCGTCTGCTATGCGTGCGCCGGGGCGTCGGGGGCCGCCTGGTACTCGTAGAAGTGCCAGGGGTAGCCGTTATCCTGCCGCGTCCCGGCGATGATCGCCACGACCTCCACCGGCCTGTCAAGCAGCGCGGACAGCCAGCAGGCCGCGCCGCGCGCCGTCCGCGTGGTGAGCCCGGCGGCAGCTAGGGCGGCGCTGGCCGCTCCGAGGCGTGCGTCGTGCCACTCCGCCAGCCGATCCGTGTACTCGCCCTGCCCGCCTTGCGGCGTGCCGTAGATGCACGCGCCCTCGCCCGCAAAACGCGGGTCGCTGTAGTGCGCATAGGCCAGCACGGCGTCGGGGTCGGTGGTGTGTCGGAAATACGTGTAGCTCATCTCGCTCTCCTCTTCGTCATTGTCCAGCGCCTCAGGCGCAATCTCTACCGTCACGCTTCCTGGTGCGCGGCCCGCTCCGCCGCGTCAAGCTCAGCCTTTGCCAGCGCGTCGGCCATGTACGCCTGGGTCGTCTGCGCCACACGGCGCCACACGGCGCCCGCCTCATCGGTGAACGTGGCGGCGTCGTCGGCGTACAAATACATGTCCAGCACTTCGCCGTTGTCGGCGCGGTAGCGGGCGTAGTAGTGCGAGAGCGTCATGGCCTTATCCCCTACGGCAAAGCGCCGACGGCGCCGTTGCAGATCATCGTAATCGCGTTTTTAGGCACCTGGGATATGACCAAGCGAACACGATCCGCGTGCGGGAGAGACGCCTGTGCCTGTGCCCGCAGACTCTCGTAAGTGGCGGTCTGGCCGTGCGGACTAAAGACGATCCAGGTGCGCAGTTCTGAGGTGCTGCCTGTGAGCACCTCGCAGGCCACGGTGTACCACATTTCGCTACTCCTCTTTGTTGGCACGGGCAACCAGCGGGTTGCCGTTGTCGTTGTAGTTCATCGTCTCAGCGCTCCTTCGTGCCGAGGAACGCGGCGATAGCGTCAGGCGAAAGGCCCATAGCAAGCAGATAGCCGAGCATCTGCTCCGTTTCCGCTTGCGCTTTTGCCTGTGCTCTGCCGCGCGGGCTCATCTGGTGCGCGAGCAGCGCCCCGACCGCTACGTCGTCGCGCGGCCCGTGGGGGTTCGTCCCCATCGCCCGCGCCATCGCGCCCATCAGTGCGTGCATCGCGTTGGGGTTGTCGGGGTCGTCCCAGCGGCACCCTGCCAGCGCCTCGGCCTGCTCAATGAGATTACCTGGCTCAGACATGATCGTTGCTCCTTGTGTGCCGGTGACGCTTCCGGCTCCGGCCTCAACGAGGCGCGGACGCTGTAAAGTGCTAGGCCGTCGGCTCGGTCGTCGCGCGGCCCTCGGCTAACAGCCGATAGGCGTCAACGCGGGGCATTGCGAGCCAGCAGCGAAGCTCGCGCTGCCAGTAGTGCGCGGCGGGGCGGCCCGCCT
>Ga0209591_10008143_pt1 | contig 11442 bp, 10 predicted proteins | sample MAT01_FD_187207 | JGI IMG/M metagenome (GOLD analysis project Ga0209591, IMG submission 187207) | Freshwater microbial communities from Lake Fryxell liftoff mats and glacier meltwater in Antarctica - MAT-01 (SPAdes) (version 2) | ecosystem: Environmental > Aquatic > Freshwater > Ice > Liftoff...
CTTCTTCACCATTAAATGAGTAACCAACATTGGTCTTAAAAAATGATGATACAGGACTGAATACATCTTGTAATATATTTCCTATAGGATCGCTAGATGAATTTGCATCAAATCTAAAACCTGTAGACTGCAAAATATTTCTAAATAGGTTTGATCCAGCTAAAATACCAAGTGGGAGTATAAACTCATTTCCCTTATTAATTAGTGGTAATGTCTGGATATCGAATCTTATCTTGGATGTTGATTTCCAAGTTAGTAACTCTATCATTTGAATTGATTTCTGTTCCCCAAAAAATGTTGACAAAAGATTATGCAATTCATCACTAGTAAAAACGGGAAGTATTGAGCGCCAAAATAATTTTGATTTCCGCAAGTTCTCAGAATCTATATATGCATTAAAACACAAGAACAAAAAATAATAGAATTAAGAAAACAGTTAAACGAAATTAGTGATTCAGATTATGAAACAAATAAAATGAGCTTGAAAAACAGCCCCCAAATTGTTATGAATTATTTAAGGTTAAAAAGAAATGTTGAAATACAAAACAAAATATTAATTACTTTATTACCGATTTTAGAACAATCAAAAATTTCTGAAAACAGACTAACCCCAACAATCTTAACAATAGATTCACCTCAAGTTGCAGATAGAAAATCAAAACCAAAAAGATTAACCGCTGTTCTAATTTTTTCAATACTTTCATTTATATTGTCATATTTATATTATTTTGTAAAATCCCGTTTTTCAAAAAAGTATATAATTGGAAAATAATTTTAGAAGTTCTATACTTTCAAGCTTTTCTATTAAAGTTGAAAACCTAATTTATCTTTTACCATTAATTGCTACACTAGGTGATTGGAGAATAGCCGGCTTATATTCTTTATTTTTATTCTTTATATTTTTTACAAATTCCATTTCAAATAAACAATCAAAAATAAGAATTCCATTTTTCTTATCATGGGTATTTTTATTATTATGGGGCGTTTATATACTGCAAAAGTCAATGAGCTTCTATGATGGATGCCTTTATTATATTGGTACAATCTTCATTCCTTTTATTATTTATGTATTAATAAACAATGTTACAATTGATAAAAAATTTCTGAATAATTTTTTCAATTTATTCATATTGTCAGGTGTGATTTTATCTTTATATTCAATATATGTTTTTGCAGACAGTGGATTTGATATGAAGCAAAGAATTTCTTCATCATGGCAGGATAACAACATTGTTTCTCTTTATTTACTAACTTTATTTTTCTTCAATTTATCATTCATAGTAAATAAAGACAAACAGGATAAATTATTATTTTACCTGACTTCATTATTATTGTTATTGCTGGGAATAATATTAACTCAAACTAGGGGAGTCTATGTATCAATGATTTTTGCAATAATAATATATTTAATTAAAAGACCTAAAATTGTTATTCCTTCTGCATTAATTGTGATTATATTAGTATCCGTCTTTTCTAAAGTATTTGAGGACAGATTTCTTTCTATTCGATATTTTGGCAGCGATGTATCTTCTTTAGGTAGATTGCAAGCGTGGCTTTCAACATTGATTTTACTAAAAGAAAATTTATTTATGGGATACGGATTTAATGCATATTATTATTTAAGAGATCAGGTTTTTTCTTTTTATTTTGTAGAAGTTCAACATCCCCATAATACATATTTAAGATCAATGTTAGAGATTGGGTTGATTGGTTTTTTGTTTTATTTTTCCTTTTTTTTCAGATCAATAAAGTTTGTATTTTCAAAAACTGCCCCGGAAATGGAAAAATACAGGAAATTTATTGATGGTCTAAAGTTAACATTTTTAGGGTGTATCCCTGCTTTTATGTTTGAACCTTACTTTAGCTTGTACGGAGTTTCTACTATCGTATTATGGATATACATTTCAATTGCCATCAGACTACAATATATGAATAAAATAGAAATACAGAATATAAAATTATCAGCAATTAATTAAAATCTTCACCAGAAAATTTCAGAGTATTCTTAAATTAATCTTTTTTAAAATAAACTCTAAATTTATAATTTCATTTTCTGATGGTAAATCAGCAAACTACAGGCCTAAATTTATAATTTATGTTAAATAAAACATATAAATCTATTTCAGTTATTTTTCTGATAACAATTGGTATTAAATTAATTGATATAATAAAAAATCTGATAATGGCTTCCAAAATGGGGGTTTCAAATAATGCAGATGTTTTCTCGGCATTAATTGCTGTACCAGATAGTTTGCTTGTTTTAGTTGGTATTGATTCAATAAGAGGAGTGGTAAATAGTGAATATTCTACTTTATATTCCGATAAAAAATTTGATTCAATTCAAAACTCTTTTAATAATTTATTTAAAATTATATTAATTTTTAGTTTTCCGATATTTTTACTCCTCTTTATTTTTAATAATGAAATAATTTCAATAATGTTTCCGGGTTTTTCAGGAATGAAAAAAGATTTAGCAGTTCAAATATCTTATTTTATTTTTCCGGTTTTTATTTTTAAAGCAATAGGTGGATTTGTTCAATCTATTTATAATTCCACAAAGAGGTTTTATTACCCTGTTATTTTATCTTCTCTAATAAGTATTTCAATGATTATTTCTATATTCATCCCTTATAAAAATGATAATATTATTTTTAATCTGTCAATTGCATATTTAACAGGGAATATTCTAATTGTAATTTTTATGTTGGCAAATTTCAAAAATCTGGATTTGTCAATTAATTTTAAATTACCTCAATTTGACGAATTAACTAAGAAAATTATTAAAAGCTGCGGGTCAATAACAATTTTAGTACTTTTTAATCAATTGTTTCTATCTTCCAGAATGTTTTTTGCCTCATACTATGGCGAAGGGTCAATTTCATCTCTGAATTATTCTAGTGCAATTACTACATTTATAACTGCTTTAGCCTTTAACTCAATTTTTAGTGTTTTATTATCAAACATGTCTTCTCTCGATTTAATAAAAGATTCGGCAGAGATAAAAAAGTTATATTTGGGCACAATTGAAATAATTTTGTATATATTTATACCTTTTGCAGGTATTTTTATTCTTTTTGATACAGATATTATTAAACTTTTTTACTTCAGAGGTAATTTTGATTCTGAAGCTATTGTAAAAGTAAGTTATCCATTCTTTTGGGATTCATTATCAATTATTTCCTGGATTTTATATATTATACCAACTGCTTTTTTCCTTGCAATGAAGAAGTATAAAATATTAACAATCTATGGAAGTATTTCATATTTAATTGGTGTTTTTTTAAATTATTACTTGTCCGATAGATTTGGCTATTATGGTGTGGCTATAGCAAGTTTTATAACAACTTTATTGTATGGTTGTTTTCTCTTATACAAATCCGGAAAAGTTTTAAACGGATTAGGTGAGTTTTATAACAAACTTTTAAAAATATATTTTTGTGGGATTGTACCTTTTGTAATTATTTATTTATTAAAAATTTATTATCTGAGTAATATTTTAGAAAACAATTCTTTACTTTTACTTATTGCAGGGTCTTTTTGCTTTATAATAATATACTTTGTTTGTACTCTATTTTTTAAGGTCAATTATCTCAAAAATATAAAAAATTATATTAAATTTTAAACATCAAAATATAATAAAATAAATAGGCTAAAAGATGGTTTTTAATAGTGAATTATGCTGATTAATATTCTTTTACCGGGAAGTGCTAAATTTCCGATAGGTGGTTTTAAAATACTTTTCGAATATGCTAACGGATTAGCCAAAAAGGGTTACAAAATAAATGTTGTAATTCCATTAGTTCTATCTCTAAGCAATTTATCTGAACTAAAAAAGATAAAACTTATGGCTATATACAATAGGGATAAGTTGTTAAACAATTATTCTCCAAAATCCTGGTTTAAATTGGATGAAAAAATAAATCAAGAATGGGTTTTGTCTTTGGATGAAAAAAACATTCCAAAAGGTGATGTATTGATAGCATCATCTTGGCATACTGCAAAAATAGCAAATTTTTATAACTTTGACAAAGGTAGAAAAATTTATTTTATACAAAGTTTTGAATCATGGCACGGAAAACATGAGGAAGTTTTAGATACCTGGAAAATGCCTTTTAAAAAAATTGTTATTTCAAAATGGCTTAAAGAGTTTGCTGATTTAATTAATGAAGAAGCAGTATACATTCCAAATGGATTAGATTTTTTTAGTTTTGGAATTGATATTTTACCGGAGGAAAGAAATCCAAAATCAATCGGAATGCTGTTTCATGATTTGGAAGTTAAAGGTTCAATATTCGGAATTGAAGCTTTTATATTGTTAAAAAAAGAGATTCCTGATATTGATGTAACTCTATTTGGAGTTGTTGATAAACCCAAATTGATTCCGGAGTGGATTAAATATTTTAAAAACCCTTCTCAAAAAGTTCTGAGAAAATTATATAATGACACAGCAATTTTTGTGAGTCCAAGCTTAATGGAAGGTTTTCCATTAACTCCTGCTGAAGCTCTCATTTGTGGTTGTGCAATAGTATTAAGTGAAATCGGTGGGCATATGGAGTATTCAGAAAATGAAAAAACAGCACTATTGTTTCCTTCAAAAGATACAAATAAATTAAAAGAATGTATTATCAGATTGATTTATAATAACAATTTTAGACTGAATTTAGCTTACGAGGGAAACAAAAATATCAAGAAATATCAATGGGAAGATTCAATTAATCAATTTGAAAAAGTTTTAAAAGAATTTCAAAATTAAAGTAATTGTAAAATGATATCAATTGTAATTCCTAATTACAATGGGCTTAGTCACTTGAAAACGTGTTTTGATTCTTTGAAAAATCAAAACTTTAAAAATTTCTCAGTTATACTTGTTGATAATAATTCAAATGATGATTCAATTTGTTTCACAAAAAATAATTATCCGGATGTAAAAATAATTTCTCTTAATGATAATTACGGATTTTCAAAAGCTGTAAATGTGGGAATTGAGTATTCATTAAAAGAAAAAGAAAATATGTACGTTTTATTACTTAATAATGATGTTGAGTGCAAAAAAGATTTTTTAAATCAAATGCTTGATGGATTTATTCATAAGGATATAGGAAGTGTAGCTTGTAAAATGTTAAATTTTTATAATCATAAAATAATAGATAATACAGGCCTGTTTATGGATTTAAAAGATTTACCATTATTAAGAGGATATCAAGAAACAGATACGGGTCAATATGATGAGAAGGAATATGTGTTCGGAGCTTGTGCAGGTGCAGGAATTTATCATAGAAAAGTATTCAAAACAATTGGAATTTTTGATGAAGATTTTTTTGCATATCATGAAGATATGGACTTTAATCTGAGATTACAGTTAAGCGGATTTAAATGTTTCTATAATCCTGAAGCTGTTTGTTACCACAAAGGGTCATCGACCTCAGGAAACAAATCAGATTTTAAAATTTATTTATGCGAAAAAAACATAATATTATTGCGGTTAAAAAATTATCCCGCTAAAATATTATTTCAATATAGTATTTTTAATTTTTATTTTGGTATTAAAAGATTTTTGAGATATTTTATCGATGGCTCTTTTTCTAATTTTTGGTCTGCGGTAAAAGGATTTACAAATGGTATGTTATCTTCTATGAAAATTCTTAAGAAACGTAAAGAATTGATGAAATTACAGAAAATTTCATTTGGAAAAATTGAATTTATGCCCTGAATAAAAAGTCCAATTATTATTAAAATTGTTTTTTCCTCATAAATTAAATAAATATTTCAATTGAAGTATGGATTTTTACAATAGATTTAATTTTTTTTTAATAAAACTCAATTTATAACTTGACTGCTGGATAAGATTCTTCTAAAGAGACAGATTCGTAAATACATTTGACTTTTCTAGTAATTATCTATATTCCAAATTGTCAATAATTTTAAAATCTGTAACATTATTGAGTAAATGAAAGATACATTTGATGTTTCAATAATTATTGTAAATTATAATACTACAATACATTTAAGAAATTGTTTAATTTCAATAGAAGAAAATTTAAACGATTTTTCAATAGAAGTTATTGTTATAGATAATAATTCCACTGACAGGCAAATTGAAATTTTTCCAAGTGAATTTCCAGGTGTAAAATTTCTGCTTAGAAACACAAATGATGGTTTTTCAGGAGGATGCAATTATGGAGCAGAAAAATCAAAAGGGAATTCTTTGATGTTTTTAAATCCGGATATATTGTTAATTGATAATTCCATTTTACTGTTAAAGAATTATCTTGAAGAAAACAAAGATGCCGGGATTGTATCAGGTGTAATGACAGATGATAATAACAAAGTACTGTATTTCTATAATAATTTTCCGACGTTTTTATGGGAATATTATCACCTTATTGGTTATGGATATGATCAAAAAATTAATAATTTAGTTTCAGTAAAAGAAATTCAGGATAATATGAACTTCGAAGTTGATTGGTTTCATGGTGCTTTTATGATGATGCGAAGAGAAGATTTTTTTAATTCGGGAGGATTTAATGAAAATTATTTTATGTATTACGAAGATGTTGAGATTTGCTTTAAGTTTAAAAATAAACTTAAAAAGAAAAATGTTTGTATCCCTCAGGTTGTTTACAGGCATTTTACACAATCATCTTTAAATGATGAAAAAAATGACAATCTGTTTATTTTTCATTTACAAAGAGGAAAACTTGTGTTTTTAAAAAATTATTCATTTTTAAAAAGATTACCAATTTATTTAACAGGTTTGTTGTACGTTATTTCAAGAATTATAATCCTTCCGGTCTGGAAGAAATACAACGGGAATAAAAAAGAAAAATTGAATCAATTGTTGAAAGTATTGAAATTATATTTTAGCAATGAATATCTGAACAACAGCAAATATGAATATATCAGAAACAGATAAAAAAAAAGTTTTACTGACTGTAAATAACAATAGATTAAGCGGTATAGAAAAGTTCACATTTTTACTTGCTGAATATCTGAATAAAGATAAATATTCTGTAAGAGTCGGAGTACCTACTTACGGACCTTTGTGTGAGTTATTTGAAAAAAATGAAGTTGAATATTTTATCTTCAATAATGGAAGGAATGAAAGTCACAGTATAAAAGGTATTTGTAATTTATTTAATCATATAAGAAAATATAAATATGATATTGTACATGCACAGGCAGGAATTGCGCCTTGTATGATCGCAAAGTTTTTAGGTGTGAAATTAATTTTAGAACATAAACACGGACTTGATTTTACTGATGAACAGATTAAAAATATGAATATTGTTAAATTGTATTACGAGAGAACAAAAAAATATTTTACTGATTACACTCTTACAGGCTGTGCAAAAGATAAACTTGTTTTGCAAAATAAATTTAAATACAGAGAAAATACAGTAATTACAGTTTATAATGGTTTGGAAAACACCAATGAAATTTTCAAAAAAGTAAATGGTAATAAATTTATTATAGGTACTATTGGAAGGCTGACTTTTCAGAAAGGTCAGGAATATTTCATTGAAATGGCAAAGAATCTTTCAGATGAAAATAAAAATTTTGAATTTCACATATACGGTGAAGGTGAAAACTATGAATCTTATAATAAACTTATTAAAAATTACGGCATAGAGGAAAAGGTATTTTTAAAAGGATATACAAATAATGTTTCTGAAATAATGAATACATTTGATTTGTTCGTTCTTACATCACGATATGAAGGAATTCCCTACGTTATACTTGAGGCAATGAGAAATTCAGTTCCTGTTATTACGACTGATGTCGGAGGAATAAGTGAAGTTATTCAAAACATGTATAACGGAATACTTGTTGAAAAAGAAAATGTAAAAGAACTTTTTAAATTTGTAAAATTATTGTCAGAGGATAAAAATTTATGCAATGAACTAACTGTTAACGCAAAAAAAGATTTTGAAGAAAAATACACTATTGAAAAAACAATTGATTTTATAGAAAAGATTTATGAATCAAAAGAGAAGAAAATTTTATAGTATGATGATAATTCATTTTACTAACTAGTTAAATAAAAATTGAGTAAAAATACCTTTGCCTTTTTCATTATAGAAATAAATTCATATAATTTTTAGAATAATCGTTATTTGTAAAAAAATTGAAATCAGATAAAAAATATAAAGTGGTTCAGATAATTTCTAACTTAAGCATTGGGGGTGCTCAAATATTGCTATTTGATATTGTTAATTTTTTAAAAAAATATAATCATTTAAATATTACTGTAATTACTATAGATTCAGGGGAATATTTAAAAAAGTTTGAAGAATCGGGGATCAAAGTAATAGATCTTTCAGAGAAGGGATTATTGAACCCGAGAATATATCTTAAATTGAAAAAGATTCTTAAGGAAATAAAACCGGATATAGTTCATACACATTTGAATAAAGCAGATTTTTATGGAAGGTTAGCTGCAAAGTCTGCAGGTGTACAATTAATTTATACGACATGTCATAATTATTCCACCACTCATTCCGGTGCAGATATAAATAGAAAATCATTTTTTGATTTTATTGATAATATTGTAATATATTATACAGACTCAAAAATTATAGCAATATCAAAAATGGTTAAAAAATATTTGATTAACCGGAATAAAAATTTTGATTCTGTTACAGAAGTTATTTATAACGGAGTGAATATAGATAAAGAGAAATATAAACTAAATCAGAAAGAACAAAAATTTTTAAAAGAAAAGTATTGCATTGATGAAAATGATTATGTAATCTCTCTAATTGGAAGATTAGAAAAGCAAAAAAACCATGTATTTTTTTTAAAATCTATGTTAGAAATATTTTCTGATTATCCGGGTATAAAAGTAATTATAGCAGGTGAAGGAACTTTGAAAAATGATCTAAAAGAATTTGTGAAGTTAAATTCTTTAACAGATAAGGTGATTTTCACAAGTTTTGTATCGAATACTGAGCCATTGATTGAAATAAGTGATTTAATTTGTGTTCCGTCATTATGGGAAGGATTTGGATTAGTTATTATTGAAGCAATGATTAAGAGAAAATTAGTTCTTGCTTCAAATGTCGGAGGAATACCCGAGATAATCGAAGATAGTATGAATGGATTTTTGTATGAATCAGAAAATCATGAAGCATTGAAAAATAAGTTGAAACATATTTACAAAAATAGAAATGCTTTAGATGAAGTTAAGGAAAATGGATTAATGACCGTTATAAGTAAATTTGATATTCAAAAAAATTCTGAACTTTATTATAAAAGTTATTTGCGTAAATTGGGAATAACGGAATCAAATAATAAATATTTATATGCAAAGTGAAAATATTAATGAATGTTTTGCGTGTGGTTCAATTAAATTAAAAAATACTGGAAGTCCAATTTCACAGGATAAATTTTCTAAGTATTCGGTAATTGAATGTGAAAAATGTAATCTACAATGGAGTGATCCAATGCCTACACAAGATGAAATGGACATACATTATGGCAAATATTATGATGTTCGTTACAGCACTGTTGACAGATACCCATTAAAAAATATAATTAGAAATACTTTAACATTTAGAAAAATTAGATTGAAAAATTATTTTGAATTAATTGAAAGATATTCACCAGATAAAAGTATTATTGATTTTGGATGCGGAGAAGCAAAAATATTGTATGAAGCAAAAAAAAAGGATTGGAAAATACTTGGTGTAGATTATTCAAATGAACTCAGTGATAAATTTAAAAAAGAAGAAATAGATTTCATACGGGAAAATGATTTAAACAATATCGGAGTTAAATTTAATTCATTTGGCTGTATTTCTGCAAAACATACCATTGAACATCTGACAGATTTAAAAGGGTTCTTTAATTCTGTAAAAAAATATTTGTTAAGCGATGGAATTATAGCTATAAAGACTCCTTCATCAACTAGTATTCGAGCAAAATTGGGATTAGCAAACTGGCATTTTGTAAATCCTCCCGAGCATTGTTGGGGTTTCAATATTAATAATTTCGAAAAATTAATTGAAAGAAATGGTTTTGAGGTGATTTATTTAAAAGATAGCCTTTTAGTTGATGAATTAACTTGTATTGCAAAAGTTGTGAATTAATTTAGTGAAATTGTTTATTAAGAAAACTTTTTGACAGATAAAATAAATAATTAAATTCAATAATTTTTATGTGTATAAATTAAAAAAATTAACAAATTCCAAATAAACTTCTTTTCTAATTGCCATTAAAAAAACGAAAATTAAAAATATGAAAACAAAAAAATTATTTTTGTACGTAATGTTTCCTGTTTTAATAATTATGATGAATTTATCCTGTGGTTTCCATAATATAGAAGAAATCAATTACAAATGGCAATTAACCTACGAAGATAATTTTGACGCATTTGATAAGACAAAATGGCAGACATTGTATGATATGGGAAACAGAACAATTTGGTCTAATAAAGAACTTCAATGGTACAAAGATGATAATGTTGTCTCCGAAAATGGTATGCTTAAATTAATAGCAAAAAAAGAATCAATTTATGGAAAAGACGCAGAAAGTGAAAAGCAATTCGAATATACTTCCGGAATGATAAATTCTCCGCAAACATTTTCTCAGGCATACGGAAAATGGGAAATTAAAGTAAGATTTCCGTTCAAGAAAGGCTTTTGGCCAGCTTTTTGGTTAGTTGCAAAACAGAGACCCGGATTACCGGAAATTGATGTATTTGAATATTACGGAATTGATAAGAACAAAATCACTTCAAATCATCATTGGGGATTAGATTATCCAAATGGTAGTGGAATTTATAAAGATGAAACTGAACCATTTTATTTTGTTAGAAGTAAAGTTATTGAAGGGGATTTTTCCAACAAATGGATGGTCTGGTCGTTTGAATGTTTTCCGGATAGGATGGTCTGGAAACTTGATGGAAATGTAGTTTACGAATCTACTGAAGGAATTCCAACAGCACCACTTTATATGATTGCAAATGTTGCGATTAAAGACAGAAAAGAAAATAATTATAAAGTTGATGATACAGGGCTTCCTTATGTTATGGAAATTGATTATGTTAGAGTTTATAAAATGGTTCCAAAATAGAAATATAACAAAGTAATTTTCAAGTTATATTTTTTGTAATTTATCAATACACTATTTTCAATAATTTCTCACTTTAATTTTTAATCCTATCTATCTACGTTACGAGAATAATTAGTTATGACCGATAATTTCATTCCAAAAGTCAGTATTATAATCCCTACTTATAACAGAGTAAAAATGCTTGAGAAATCTATTGAAAGTGTTTTTAGTCAGAGTTATACGGATTGGGAGTTAATTATTATTGATGATGCTTCATCTGATGAAACTCAGAAAAGAATGGAAGAACTTGCATCAAAGGAAAGAGCAGTGAATTATTTGCGGATTCCGAAAATAGATGGAAAGGGTATATCTGAATATCTGAACATAGGA
>Ga0209591_10008144_pt1 | contig 11442 bp, 4 predicted proteins | sample MAT01_FD_187207 | JGI IMG/M metagenome (GOLD analysis project Ga0209591, IMG submission 187207) | Freshwater microbial communities from Lake Fryxell liftoff mats and glacier meltwater in Antarctica - MAT-01 (SPAdes) (version 2) | ecosystem: Environmental > Aquatic > Freshwater > Ice > Liftoff...
GTTCAGCCGCTTGTACAGTTTGGCGCTTGCTTCATCATGCGCCCTGAGTTTTGCGCCTTGATTGTCCAAGAACAGGATGCTGCTTCCAGAACCGCTCACACGCCGTTTCATGAGGTAGACGAACTCGGTCTGGCATTTTTCGCAGTTGACAGATTTGGGACGACTTTCACTCAGATTGGCGGTGAATCGCCCTCCAACAGGGACTGGCATCGCGCTTTTCCTTTGCATTCCAAAACTTAGTTAGGCCCCGGAAACCAGAGATTTTTGCGGTCAGCACATCACAATAACTCATTGTAATTTAGCCTGGCTTTTCATGCCGACTCTTCTCTCCTCTATATGAGGGAGCACGCCTTTGCAGAGGCATTGATACCCCAATCCAGAGCGTAGACTAGCGGAAACAAGCTTTACACCGACGCCAGGGCAGGCTCCTGAGAAGAATGCAGCAACGATCTGGCGCTCGCCCCTGTGCACTTGGCTGTGCCGCCGACCGCCTCGGCGAAGATCTGGCCGTCGTACCTCCCTCATGCGTTCTCGTTTGGGGCCGGTTTGGCCAAAAGGTGTGTGCTAGGCGAGGTACCGCGTTCCATTGCGTAGGCAGTAGTGGGTCAGTCACGGATGAATAAAGAAATGACGTTGGCCAGCGGCTGCAAGTTTCCGCAAGCCCGGATCTATTTTCTCAAATCATCGCCGACCACGCTGGTTGAAATTCATGCGTCCGTCGTGGGTCACGTATGCTACAGTGATTGGTTTACCCGATGACATCGCTGACAGGTGGTTTCTCAGGGGCGGGCCGTTCGTCAGGCATAGCTTTAGCCGCCAGTGTGAGCATTGGTATGGATTAGTCTCCCTGATAGACATTTAGATGTTGCACAGTAATATTGTTATTTTCAACCATTTCGACAAAGCCAACTCCCGCATGAGACGGATCGTTAGCATGGACAAGCCTAACCATTAAAAGGTAATCCCAGCTTGATGGGGCGTTGTCGACATATGATGGATGCCAAAGAATCGGTCCGATGATAAGAGGATTTGGTTCAGTAACCTTGAACAGATAAGCGTTAGCAGGGTGACCTGTGCTACCAGAAGGCGCGAAATTGCCTATGGCGTATATTCCAGAGTCAACGACAGTCAGTCCCGTGGCAACGCCAGGATCAGGAAATAAATCTCTGTGTTGCCAGATTTCTTTTCTATCGAAGTCATATTTCGCAATGAATGCCCCTTTGCGGCTATCGGCGGATTGGCCATCCATTCCTATTGCTCCCGCAACATAAACACCAGAAGGACCTACAAATATCGAGTTGACCGCTACGTTTGAGCTTACTTCAGTTATGACTGTCTGCTCTATCGGAGTGAGGTCGGGTTCATATTCCATCAAAAATGACTGAGTCGAGCCGATGCCAATGTGTTCATCTGACGGAACAAGTGTACCTGCTTGTACGCTTCCCTCAGTGGTACCTGCAATGTAGATAGTCGGACTCCATCTTGATTGATTTCGATCTGGTTCGCGAATACTTATTGCTTCAATACTGTCGCGTCCGACGGTGCCAAACTGACTAACCCGAAGGTCTGCGAACTCGAATAAGCCGTTCGGCAAGGATGTCATGATACGCTCCATAATGAACGCCTCTTGGTCACTGGGCGGTGGTTCACCAATGCTCAACAAACTGACATTCCCATTATTGACATCCCCCCCCACAAAAATTCTTACAATATTATGGTCAGTGTCCTCCCACACTTTCAGGGTATGGACAGATGCGTGACCACCATCGGTTGGCACGATATCCAGAAAATGTTCCGTACCCGTAGTAGCTTCAAGCCAAGAAATCAATGTGGTGTATGATGCCTCGTAGTACAATGGTTTTGTACTTCCAAATACGTAAAGCGCCCCTTGGCACCACAACTTTGTCGATGCAAAAAAAATCTTTGCGTTAATTGCGTCAATTGCTTCGATTCGACCGTCAACCTGTTCACGCCACACCGGCTCACCTGAATCGCTAAATTTGCTTACATGAGAAGCTTCCTCGTGCTCAGTCGCATTTCCGCAACCCTCTGGCTCATTGCCTGAAGTAGTCGCAACATAGATTCCAGATACATTAACAGCGATTCCGACTACTCTTGTGGATTCAGTAATTTCATGTGCCCAAGCGATGTTCCCATTTGAATCGAATTTCGCCAAATAGCCCTGACCAACAGGCGTATCGGGGTGGTCAGCAGTGGTAATGCCTGCAACATAAAGGTTTCCATCAACATCGGTGGTTACATAAGACGCGATATTTGTATTCGGATCGCCAATACTCTTGGACCAGAGTTTTTTGGTGTAGAAGTCTTGCCAAGGTTCAATAGATGGTATGTAAATTGAATTGGTAGGATGGTTCCTGTCGAAATCAACGTAACTACTGTAAAAGCCATAGCTGCGCCAATCCTTAGGAAACGCCAGTTCCCTTAATGGATAGAATGGATCATGGGGATTTTGTTCACTCTCTTTTTGTTCTACCAAGAATCGCCCGGACGTGATTGTGTCGGGATTTGCCCAGTATAGTTTCGCTGTCATCCCGGTTATTGGCTGGTTTCCCCTATTTCCAACAGCAAGGTAAATATAATTCTCAGCATCAACGTACGGTCTTGCCGATTGATAGGCTTGTAAACCAGCATGACCAACTATCCCGGGATCGACGTCCGGCCAATGTCGAATCAAGATATCTGGAGAGGATGCTTCATTTTCCACATTAGATGGCTCGGCTCCGGTGTCTGCTTGAGTGTCTCTGATGTATGCATCGAAGGCGCGTGTGCTTCCTTGGCCTAGGTAGGCAATGAGGCGGTTACGGTTGCTGTCTGCTATGAAGATTCTGTCAGTGTCATCTACGGCAATACTTTGCGGACTATCAAACAGTGGCGCGCCACCTAGAGTTCGGTAGTATTCGCCTTGGGCATTGAGCACGACGACTCTGCTGTTGTAGGTGTCTGCGACAAAGAGGTGACCCTCAGTCGATACGGCTACATCACGTGGATACCGGAATTCGCCGCTGCCGATTCCGAAATGACCGTAGGTCGCAACGATGCCCTGAGAATCCAACTTGAGTATTTGGTGATTGTCAGTGTCGGCCAAGTAGATAGCGCCGTCCTTGGCAACGTCAAGACCATATGGGTTACCCCAATTTTCGTTCTGCTGCCAGACCTCCCAAGTATCATCGTCTGGCCCGTCCGCTCTAAGGATTCTATCGTTTCCGGAATCCAGTAGGTAGACTCGATCATCAGGACTAACCGCAATGTCGCGGGGGCGCATGATGGCCTTTCCATCGACCGTGTTGCGAGTCGAGCTGGCAAAATCTGGATCTGAGATATAAATCAGGTTTGCCGCGTTCCATCGAAAGAGTTCCACCGTTCCGCGCAATGTATCTACGACATAAGCGTTGCCCTGGCTATCTGCAGAAACGCCTCCAGGACTGAACAATGATTCTGGTTGGATTGGATCGGCAAAGTGTTCGATCTCCGCCCAGAGAGGCATAGTATCGGAGTAGTTGCTTGAGTACAAGACTCGGTTATCTCCCGCGTTGGCGACCAATATCTGGTGTAAATAAGTGTTGATCGTCAAACCGGTTGGTGAGCTGAATGTGCCGGATATGATTGTAGGAGGGCCAAACTCGACGGTTGCGGCGCGCGCGCCGGCACCTATCGCAGCCCACCAAACAACTGCGGCAGCTGCGAGAATAACAATAGCTCTTAGAGTCTGCTTCTTTATGGGCATATTGTCTGTCCTTCTTGAGATAAGAATCTCACTCACTGCGGCCTTATTTTTATCGTTATCGGCCCAATTGGGGTACCTGGTGAATCTTCAAGAAAGGTTCTATCCGTTTCGATCCGTGTCACAAATACATGGCCAACTTCCGAAGCGTTGCCGCACTTTCCAAATCCTGCCTGAATTGACGCTCCGTTAGGGTTCTGCCCAGTCCAGCCTGCAAGTCCGCCGGCGAAATAGTCAAAGTCGAACAAATCTTCAATCGTCAGTAGCGCTCGCACGTGGTGTAATTCATATTCAGTTGAGTCTGTACGAGTTAGATCGACAACAAGAGAGCCTTCTGCAGTGACCCGGCCTACTCCGGCCACGAAGATACCAAGATTCATATCAATGCCTAGATTGGGAAAGGTAATGACGTATGTAGTTCCAATGGGACCGCCTCCTAATGATTGGAACAATGAATCAATGCTCTGATACTTAAATCGTTCATCATGTGTGATGAACCATACAATGCCCGATCTGTATCCGGCGCTTGGAACGTCACTGCCTGTAAGGTCATTGGTACGAGACGCAAGTTCGGAGCCAGCTGATCCAAGTGGATAAAGGAACAATGGTACCATTGCACTATAGTCCCCCGTGCCGGTAAACCAGGCACCAAAGTTATGGCCAAACTTATGCCGAAACGATATGTCTCCATGGGATCCGACGACAATACCACCGGGCACAACCATGGGCACAAAACGAGGTTCTGTGCCGCTGAAAGTGCCAGTGGCGAAATGCCGAAAAAGAGCGTCCGACATATCAATTAACGGTCCATCAATAAGTTTTGTTACTTCCCCGATCGACTGCGAATAGTTATCGTCGGTAACGAGATGCAGAAAGAATTGTATCCTGGCTTCTGCATCTTCCAACGTTCCACTTTGATCCATATCGATCCCGACTAATAGCCGCATATCTGGATTCGTATCTCCTTCCGTATCGTCGTTGTAGAGCAGAGTCGTAACTGCAGGCCCGGACCCGACAGTTCCGCTTGCGACATTGGCCGCAATATTGGGTTCGAGTCGATCATATCGATACATAAGGCGGGCCTGTGACGCAAAACCCAATCTTACGGAGGAAGTGCCTGTAGTTTCATTACCCACCGTCGGGCAGTCATGAATGAACAGAAGCGTCCGTGTTCGAGTGACCGGACTCGTCTCCGACAATACGCTGGCAGGGTTTGCCTCGGATTTGTAAACGAATGCTTCGTTTTCAGGTCGCGCTGTTTCAAACAACGCAATATCTCTACTCGTGATGTTCGTGATTACAAGTTCATCGGAACTCAGAACTTTGCCGTTGATCTCATACCTAAGGCTGAGCGAGACATCTCCAATCGCTGACCGCGAACTTATGGCTTCAATATAGAGCTTGTTAGGCCATTCATCTAGAGATCGAATATCACGGCCAATGATCCATTCCCTTTCATTGATAAGTGAATCGAGTAGCAACTCGCCAGCACCTTTGTGTGGACTTGCCCATACCTTGATTCTGTCGCTTCCCTGAACCACTTCTAGAATCAATTTGCCTGCATCCAACGTACCAGGAGCGCCATCGATTTTCACATCTACGAGATCGTTCTCGGCAGAAGTTCCGTCATCCAAGTGATCTTCCCTGCCATTCTGGTCATCGTCATCGGAGTTGACAAATATCAACATTCCCGGTGCAGTGTGTTCGTCTGAATCACTTTCTCCATAGATGCCATCGCGGTTCAAATCTGCACTCAAACCTACAAATATCACAAAAAACGAGTAAGAGGCGCTACTTCCGAGCACAGTGCCATGGCGATATGCTTCTAACCGAGCCGTATATTCACCAGGCGGAATTGTCGCGCCGGCACTTCTTCCGTCCCATCTGATCGAAGGCTGGGATCCAGGAGTTGAAGACTCCTGGAATACGACCTGATCGGAGTCATCGTAGACTGTGAAGCGCAACGAATCCGGTGTTGCCGTGCCTTCAACCGCATAGTCAAAGTTTATTTGGACTGATTCCTGATCAAGGTCACGAAAGCTGATATACTTGTCACTAGTCTCAAGAATTCTTGGCTCCGCAGTTGCTATCCAAATGGCATTGACCTCTGTAGAAGTCCCAAGAACGGGACCCGACATGGCGTCCACTAGCGAAATCAGTATTATTCGCAATGTATACCTTCCCTCGCGAAGTCTTTGAAAATCGTTTGTGTAGCCATTCCAGTGAAATACCAGTTGCCCCCCTCTGTCTGATGCCAACACGTTGAGCTCTCTGGCTGTGTACACTGGGGTGGTGAGATCATCATTGTAGTAGACATCCAATTGAGCCAGGGCGCCTCCCAGTAACTCAGGAGCCAACAGCACAGAGTCAAGATGATAGTAGACAAAAATGTCTGCATTGTCTGTGAACTCAATGTCTAGCGGGTTCGCCTCAGTAGGATAGTCGATGCATAGGAACTGTGGGCAATTGCCGATTCCGATCAGCGTCTCAACGCTATTGGTCAACGACGGTGAATCATCGTCAGTTACCGTCACACGGATCCGCCACAAGCCAAGGCATGCCGGCTCGATTGCTGTTCCCGCCGCATACAACATGACCAGATAACTTGATGGACCAGAGTTTACAGGCGGTGGAGTGCAGTTAGCAGGGACCTCAATGAGTTCCCATTGATACTCTGTGATGCCCAAACTCGATACGTCCCCTTCGGACTCGTTTTCTGGATTGAACGCGTTGTCCGGATCGAAACTTCCTAATGCGCTCAGAAAGATATCCTGACTTACCGCTCCAAGATCGTCCACTGTATAATATTCTGGCGAGCTAACAGCAGCCTTCGGCGGACTATGCTGATCGATCAACGATATCTGGCTTTCGGCCGCGTCAGTATTGCCTTCACCATCCTGAACCTCCAACCGAAATGTCCATTTGCCTGAACTCAGCGAGTCTGACGAAATTTCAAGTTTTTCGCCGTGAGCGAAGACTCCGAAAATTTCATCAACCGATCCCATAGGATATGAACCCGCTAACTCTGAAGGCACATCCATTAAGAACCAAGAATATGATAATCCAGGCGATATGGCGGTAACAGGTTTTCCAGCCAGCGTGATGTGACACCGCTGGGGTTCCTCGGGGCAAGGTGAATCTGGGTCAACTGAACCGGCGCCATCCAACACGATTGGAAGAACAGTATCGTGAATCCCTTCGCCACTAATAGTTGCCGTTGGTGGACCATCGACCAAAATGATGACCTCTTGGCTCTTTTCGGAGTCTTGCGCATTATCGTCGTCAGTGGCTACTAGCCGGAAGATCCATGTGCCAGCATCGCTAAGCGTTGTATCAAACGAAAGGGACGCTCCCGCAGCCCCTAGGCCGCTGGCATAGCCTTCTTGGACCGTTCTGCTGCTGGATAGCTGTGGCGCTTGTACGATGTCCCACCGGAAGGATAATTCGCCACCATCCGTATCCTCAATAATAGTGGTCTTCAGCAAAACACTTGTCCCTATCTTAATCGTGTCGGCGTGAGGGATTAGGTCGATTTGTGGTGGTAAATTGTGTACCTCTATGGTTATCTTTTTGATATCCGTTGTTTTCTCGTCATCCTCTGCGGTGCATTCAAAAGTCCACGAGCCAATGTCTTTGTCTGTGGTGTCGAAGGAGACTTCCTGAGTGTTCCAAGAATCTCCCACATGGTAGCTAGTTCCATCTCTTTCTGGTGCAGCCACAACTCGCCAGGTAAAAGTTAGCGGTCCACCGTCAATATCATCTTTAGGACTTGCAGAGACTACGAGCTTCTGTAAGGCGTCGACGGAATTACCTGAGAGCTGTATTTGGGGAGGTATGTTATATACGAGTATGATTATTGTTTCGACAGTCTTTGCTCCCTCATTGTCCTCCGCTGTTAATTCAAAAGTCCACGAGCCAATGTCTTTGTCTGTGGTTTCGAAGGAAACTGTCTGAGTGTTCCAAGAATCGCCCACATGGTAGCTAGTTCCGTCTCTTTCTGGTGCAGCCACAACTCGCCAAATAAAAGTTAGCGGTCCACCGTCAACGTCATCTTTATTACGCGTAGAAACGGTAAGCTTTTCTAAGGCAGTTACATTGCTCCCGTATCTCTCAGGCCGCGGCGGAATGTTTTCAACTGAGAAAGGAAATATGACGGACTGTTCCTGTCCCTCATTGTCTACAACACTGCATTTCAAGGCCCACTCCCCTATATCATTTTCAGTAGTCACAAACGAAAATGATACCGCATTTCCCCATTCAGAGGTAGGGGTCCAAAGCTCACCTGCACGATGGCTTGCCCTCAACGGTGCCTGCGAGATCCCTAATTGGATTGTCGTAGATCCACCGTCAGGATCACTAGACCCAAAGCACTCAGCACGAAGTACCTGAGATGCCGACATACCTCGCGTGCATCCCAATGGTTCTGGTGCTGAAGGTCCGCAGTGGAGATTGATCTGTTCTATGTAAGAACCATTGAACGTCATTCTTGGGACGCCCGGCGGACTACCTATCACTTTGAAGCTTTTGGCGTAATGCCCTTTTTCAATTCCAGCGACAGTCACGTATAGCTCCACCTTCCAGTTCTCGCCGTGACGGAACTGTTCATCAGTGAACGTCAACGTTTGTGACCTCCCATTACGATAAAATCTTGTGTGATCTGGCTTGGTGAAATAATATCCGTACGACCATCCATCGTGCGGCGCCAATGCTTCGAAAGTGATTGAATCGCCCTCAATACCTAGATGTAATTCGGGATCAGAAATCGTGAATCCAGCATTGGATTCCTCCATGGATTCCCCGCCGGTCTGACAGGCTGCACCTATCACTTCGTCAATTAGAGCTGTCGCCATGCCTGATCCAGCAAGACGGAAGCCAGAGCCAGTAAAGCCTGCCAGTGTACTTAGTACATTTTCTCCAGAATCTGACTCGTTCCCAACAAATACGAGATATCTCCATGCATTAGTCTGTGCGAGTGCGAACGCGGCTCTAGTGTAGTCATTCAAGACGCTAGATGTGTCTTCACCATCGGTAATGACCACTAGGATCTTTCTTCCGGGAGCATCTAGATTTTTCAATTGATTGGCGCCCCAAACTATCGCGTCATACAGCGGAGTCCCACCGCCATTGGATGGTAATTCCCTTATCACACTTCGGACTGAGGGTATGTTTTCGTTTGTTACGGGAAGGTAATCCGTATTCGGAAACGGTACGATCCCTGCACGCTTCAGATGCCCAGCAGATGCGAGTGCATCTAGAACACCAAGGCCGAATTGTCTTGCTAGATCAGATTTCCAACCTTCCATACTACTTGAGTAGTCGATGATAAACAGGATGTTAACGTCGTGCAAATTGGCGCAGTCATCTGCAGCATCTACGGGATAAAACGAAAAGAACGAAAGGAACAACAGCGCAATTAATGACGCAATGACCAATCTGATAGTAAATCCGATATGACGCCTCTGATAACAGCAGTTCACTCTATCAGGCCCAGTAACCGGATATGTAAGTGTGTGATTACCATATATTGGCTCGGTCATTTTGAGACTTCCTTTTATCTTGCGACTTCACAGTTGCTAATACACACTGTCCAACTTGCTTTTTCAGTAGGGTCATAACGTTCTGAACCAAACTACTGTAGTCATGCCGGTTTACTCGCACTTGTATTTCGGTAACCATCTGGTGGCCCATTCTGGCAATTTCATAGGAACCTTCCTTTACGCTTCGCGGTGTTCCTGAACTTCGGCTCGATGTGTTCTGTAGTTGTGATCTTGTCTTGACCTATCTTTGAGCCTTCACTTCCCCGTATTGCCATGTTCACCACATCACCCTGCCCGCTTAGCAAAATCGACGCCCATCACCTTCAGAAACGGTCGAATAAACCGCATAAGCTCGTCCAGATCAGTTATGTATTTGACTTGGCCACTCGCCACATGTTCGATGGAGCCACGCCATGTCATTAGCGCACCCTCGATCTCTCTTTTTTCAAGCCAGACGCATACAATATAGGCGATGGTGTTGTCTTCGAGTAGCACGGTTCCCTATCCTCCCATCTACTGACAGTCAGCCCCGCCCTCTTCCACCTTCGCCAGCATATAGGCTGCCACCTGCGCCCACTCTCGAAAATAATGCGTCTCGCCACTGAGCACATGTTTGGCCTCCATGCGTACTGCGCGCTGGGCTGGGCTAATTTCTTCCACTCACAACCGCACGGTAAATAGATAGGAACGCGGAGAAGATTGTTGTGTTTGCATGACCTTGGCCCATAGGCTACCAGATGGAGCGTTCTAAGAGCGTTCTTTGGCGCGTTCTGTAGCATAATTCCTCTTCTCCCCATCACGAACAAACTGTCCCTTGCGAAAAGACGCACTGCCACCTTCCATCCTGCCGCACCCACAGTGCCGACAAGGATTCGGCAAGGGTAAAGGGTTGACCGTCGTAGGTGCCGGTTGTCGCCAGGGTATAGACAACCAACAGGGCACTCGGCGTCACGGTGACCACCTGCATGGGACCAAAGGTGATATCGTTGACGATGCGCTTCCAATCACCCACCAGTTGCAGCCAGCCGGCACGCCCTTGCCGACTGCCGTCGGTCTCGATCAGTAAGAGATCCGCACTGGTCGTAGATGTTGCCGCTTGTATATCGTGGCGGCGCAACTGCTCGACTGCCGCCCGTTCACAGGCAATCACTTCCCATGTACGCTCAGCCAGCGTCAATTCCTCGACAGCTTCGTCATCGTTTATATCTAGTTGCAAGACGCTCACGACACGGCCACGCTCGCTGGCATCGGCAAAGCGTGGCTCTGGGCGAGCAATCGTGGTGGCGTGGATAAAAACGGTCTGCCAGTTGTCTGCACGTTTCACCCAGAGGATCGATGCTTGCTCGTAGCTCTTTTGCTCGCGGCCACCCACAAGCAGTTGAACGGCGATGGGATAGATGATCAGGATGGCACGGGAGGAGAGCATCAACACTTCCATCCCTCCGGCCAGGATGGATTTGTGCTGCATACCCGCTACGCCGGCAATCATGCTCAAATAGTCTTCGCTGCCCCAACGCTGTCCATTCACCGCAATGTGGATTAGATCGGACGGGGTGTCGGTGCGTGCAGCTTCCACATCCCCCCGTAAGATATAAGCATGGCTTGCCAGTTCGCGCTGCCGGATTTCATCGACGATTGCTTGAGAGTCCATAGGTTACCTAGCCTATAAGTTTATGATCGGCAGTTGAAGTCGGTTTCCTTGTTGACCCACCATCAATTCCCCGCCACCGTAAACTCTGCGGTCCGTTCTTGATCAACCAAAAAGCGATTCTGCCATTTGCCCTGTTGCTTAACCCAGAGCGAGGCGACGGTGCGTGGATTGGAGAATTCATTGCCATCATAGGTGCCATTGAAGTTTAGCTGATAGGTCACCATATAGGCATCGGGCGTGATCATCTCCACGCGCATCTCACCCAAGTCGGGTTTGCGCACAACCAGTTTTGCGTCCCTGACACCTGCCAACACGGTTTCACGCTCAGCGTAGGCGCCATCCGAACCGATCTGGTAAAAATTAGGTGCGGTTACTGCATCAAACCCGCTCCAATCTTGCTTGATCATCAAGTCAAACGTAAGCAATTCTTGCTGGGCGGCTTCCGCCTTCATCTGTTCAACCCACGCCTCGGACTGCGGATTGACACCACCGGGCTGAATTGCCTGACAACC
>Ga0209591_10008145_pt1 | contig 11441 bp, 18 predicted proteins | sample MAT01_FD_187207 | JGI IMG/M metagenome (GOLD analysis project Ga0209591, IMG submission 187207) | Freshwater microbial communities from Lake Fryxell liftoff mats and glacier meltwater in Antarctica - MAT-01 (SPAdes) (version 2) | ecosystem: Environmental > Aquatic > Freshwater > Ice > Liftoff...
GCAACACCAAGTCATGATTGAGGCGGTGGAAAACCATATGCCGGAAGTGATTGTGATTGACGAAATCGGCACGGAGCTTGAGGCGTTGGCGGCTCGGACGATCGCTGAACGTGGAGTTCAGCTTGTGGGAACGGCCCATGGGAATCGATTAGAGAATCTGATCAAAAATCCAACCCTATCCGACTTGGTGGGAGGAATTCAATCGGTCACTCTGGGAGATGAAGAAGCCCGACGACGAGGCAGCCAGAAGAGTGTTTTAGAGCGGAAAGCGCCTCCCACCTTTGATATTGCCGTGGAAATGATGGAGCGACAGCGCTGGGTGGTGCATGAACAGGTGGCAGAAACTGTTGATAGTTTATTGCGGGGTCGTCAACCCAATCCACAGGTAAGAGCAGTGAGTGAAACTGGCAACGTAATTGTCACTCATGAATTGTCGAGTGACGAGTTTACAGCCGCTAGAACAGGCAGAACGCGATCGACCTCTGTCGATTTTAGACAGAGAGACAGTTCACTGATTGCTCGCCCTTTTGCTGGAGGCTCAGAACTCCAGAGCAAAGGGTGGCGATCCTCCGGTCAGATGCGCCCTTTATCCAGCGACACGACACTTAGCAAACTTCCTGATGAGCAGCAATTTGAGCGCTTATTGGATGAGTCTTTACAGACTTCTTTGTTTTCGGATGAAACAGCAGAACCTTTTTTGCAAAATTCTTTAGAGCGTAATGGCTATGACTTTGAGGAAACTGCAACAGAAGCGCGCCGCCTAGGTCCAAATGGAGAAGACATCTTATATATCTATCCCTACGGAGTCAGTCGTCATCAGCTTGATCAAGTCGTTCGCACTTTAAAACTGCCAGTTATCTTAACCAAAGACATTGATAGTGCAGATGCGGTTTTGGCGTTGCGATCGCATGTTAAAAATCATTCCAAACTGCGCCAATTTGCAAAATCTCGTCAAGTGCCTATTCACACCATTAAAGCTAGCAGCATTCCTCAAATTGCCCGTGGCTTACGCCGAATGCTAGATATGGATGATCCTGGAGTTCCTGATGCCACTGATTTTGATTTATTAAGAGGCGACAATGAAGACGAGATTGAAGCTTTAGAAGAAGCTAGACTTGCGGTTGAACAAATTGTAATTCCCAAAGGTCAGCCTGTAGAGTTGCTACCCCGCTCTGCGATCGTTCGTAAAATGCAGCATGAACTGGTTGAACATTACCATCTCAAGTCTCGGAGCTTTGGCGAAGATCCGAACCGGCGCTTGAGAATCTATCCTGCTTAGGGAACATCTTGGCAACCCGCCAAAAAACTTTGTCATAGCACTAGACAGAATCAAGTGGATTGGTTTATAGTTGTTAACTGCTGCCTAAATGCTCATCCCAGATGATTCCTGAGTAATTGAGCTTGTCAAAAGCTGCGTAATTACCTTCTTGAGTCTCTGAGGCGGATACTGAACGGCTTGCCATTCAAGTCCTTAGCTGGCACTCAACCAACTGATTTTGCACATTTCTTTTGAACTTGGCAGAGTTTAGAGCTTGTTTACAAGAATAGCTGGGTATCTGGGTCTTGCGATCGCGCAATCCTAATACCATCGAAACCTTGAGACATACCCTATCAATCAGTTTAAGCAGGTAATTTTGATTACTTGCTCTTCTAAAGTGTGTACGAAAGGGAGACCATTCATAGTGTCTGTGGGTATACTCGGCACAAAGCTTGGCATGACCCAAGTCTTTGATGAAAAAGGTAAAGCAATTCCGGTCACTGTTATTCAAGCAGGACCCTGCATTGTTACTCAAGTCAAAACAACTCAAACAGATGGCTATTCAGCCGTTCAAGTTGCTTATGGCGAAGTAAAGCAAAAGGCGCTGAGCAAGCCAGAATTAGGGCATTTAGCAAAATCCAACTGTGCCCCTATGCGCCATCTGCACGAATATCGTTCGGATAACACCAGTGCATTTGAACTGGGTCAGCAAATTACAGCAGATTTGTTTTCCACGGGTCAGGTCATTGATGTTATAGGAACCAGTATTGGTCGAGGATTCGCAGGCTATCAGAAACGCCACAACTTTAAGCGGGGTCCTATGTCCCATGGTTCCAAGAATCACCGCGCCCCCGGTTCTACAGGTGCAGGAACTACCCCAGGACGTGTTTATCCAGGTAAGCGGATGGCAGGTCGTTTGGGGGGGAGTCAAGTCACTATCCGCAAACTAACAGTTATTCGGATTGATTCTGAACGAAATCTGATTCTAATTAAAGGTGCCATCCCTGGAAAACCAGGTGCATTAGTCAATGTAGTTCCTGCAACAATTGTCGGATCTAAATAGAAAATTAAGTCGCAAGAAATTAAGGATCGTCTTAAATTTCTAGCTCTTGAAGTCTGCGAAAGTTGAATAAGGTTGATGATTATGGTGGATTGTGCAGTTAAAGATTGGAGTGGAGAGGACGTTGGCAGCGCTTCCTTAGATTTGCGGGTAGCAAGTGAGAAAAGCGCAGTTCATGTGGTTCACCGGGCACTAGTGCGCCAGATGGCGAATGCTCGTCAAGGTACAGTGTCAACCAAGACTCGCGCAGAAGTCAGGGGTGGCGGCAGAAAGCCATGGCGGCAAAAAGGCACAGGACGTGCTCGTGCGGGTTCCAATCGTTCTCCACTTTGGCGGGGCGGCGGGGTGATTTTTGGACCAAAACCAAGAGACTACTCCCTCAAAATGAATCGCAAGGAACGCCGACTTGCTCTGAGAACGGCAATTCAAAGCCGGATCGACGATGTAATAGTGGTACAGGATTTTGCGGACAAGTTTCCTCGCCCAAAGACAAAAGATTTGGTCGGGGCACTACAAACCTGGGGAATTCAACCTGAATCAAAAGTCTTGTTGATTTTGTCCGAGCGTCAGGAAATGGTTTATTTGTCTGCTCGCAACGTTGCAAAGCTGCGTTTGATCTCTGCATCTAACTTAAACGTTTTTGATCTCTTAGCTGCCGATCGCATCGTGATTACGCAGTCTGCTATCGCAAAAATCCAGGAGGTGTATGGTGACTGAATTTAATCCTCGAAACTTGATGGATCTGGTTCGTCGTCCAATTATTACTGAAAAAGCAACGTTGCTCTTGGAGAACAATCAATATACGTTTGAAGTGTCTCCTAGATCCACCAAGCCTGAAATCAAAGCCGCCATTGAGTCGTTGTTTGAAGTAAAGGTGGTTGCTATTAGCACCATTAATCCTCCGCGTAAGCAGCGTCGGGTGGGTAAGTTTCTTGGTTATCGTCCCATCTACAAACGAGCCGTTGTCACGCTGGCAGAGGGTGACTCGATCGCTTTGTTCCCGGAAGTTTAATTTTTCTATTTGGTAAGGCATTCAAGAGATTAAGTTATGGGCATTCGTATTTATCGACCCTATACCCCCGGTACTCGTGAGCGCAGCATTTCGGATTTTGCTGAAATCACTCGTAGTGAACCTGAAAAGTCGCTGACCAAGTCGAGCCATCGTCACAAGGGTCGTAACAACCGTGGTGTGATCACGTGTCGTCATCGTGGCGGCGGTCACAAGCGTCTCTATCGGCAAATTGATTTCCGGCGCGACAAGCGTAATATTCCTGCAAAAGTTGCCGCGATCGAGTACGACCCAAATCGAAACGCTCGAATTGCATTGCTCTATTACAGAGACGGTGAGAAACGATACATCTTGCATCCCGCAGGTCTTGTCGTTGGAACGACCGTTATTGCCGGACCTGACTCGCCCATTGAAATTGGCAATGCTTTACCCCTAAGCAACATTCCCTTGGGTACAGCCGTTCACAATGTGGAATTGACCCCCGGACGCGGTGGACAAATGGTTCGAGCGGCTGGAGCCAGCGCTCAAGTTGCCGCAAAAGATGGAAACTTTGTCACTTTAAAGCTGCCTTCTGGTGAAGTTCGCCTGATTCGTCGTGAGTGCTACGCCACCATTGGTCAGGTGGGGAATGCCGATGTTCGGAACACGAGTTTAGGCAAAGCAGGTCGGACGCGCCACTTGGGTCGTCGTCCTCAAGTGCGGGGTAGCGTCATGAACCCTGTGGATCATCCTCATGGTGGTGGTGAAGGACGTGCACCGATTGGTCGCCCTGGACCAGTTACTCCTTGGGGCAAGCCAACGTTAGGGTATAAAACTCGGAACAAGCGCAAGTTGAGCAGCGCTCTAATTATTCGCCGTCGGCGTAAGTCTTCTAAGCGCGGTCGTGGCGGTCGGGATTCATAGGTGATAAGGGCTTAAAAATATGTCTCGTTCGTTAAAGAAAGGTCCGTTTGTTGCGGATCATTTACTGAGTAAAGTTGAAGCATTAAACGCAAAGGGTGAAAAGCAAGTGATTAAAACTTGGTCACGCTCTTCTACAATTTTGCCTCAGATGATTGGACACACCATTGCAGTTCATAATGGCAAACAACATGTGCCAGTTTATGTCAATGAACAGATGGTTGGACATAAGTTGGGAGAGTTTTCACCCACGCGCACCTTCAAAGGTCACGCGGGTACTGATAAAAAGGCACGTCGATAAGAGGGATTTTACTACTGGCTTAGGGCTAGTGGTGGTCAGTTAAGGAGTAATGGGTATGGCTGTTGAAACTACAACTGAAGTAAAAGCGATCGCTCGCTACATTCGGATGTCCCCTCGTAAGGTCGGTCGTGTTCTTGATCAAATACGGGGTCTTTCCTACCGAGAAGCATTAATTATCTTGGAGTTCATGCCATATCGTGCCTGTGAGCCTGTATTAAAGCTGCTGCGTTCTGCCGCTGCAAATGCTGAACACAATCGAGGATACGACCGGGCAGATTTGGTTGTCAGCACTGCTTATGCTGATCAAGGTCCAACCTTGAAGCGGTTTAGACCTCGCGCTCAAGGTCGTGCTTATCAAATTCGCAAGCCGACTTGTCACATTACAATTTCTGTGGCTCCAAGCGTTGGAGACGAATAATTTGTATTTCAATCAATATTGTTGAATTTGTATAAGGAAGCATTTCGTGGGACAAAAGATTCACCCAACTGGTTTACGTTTAGGCATTACCCAAGAGCATCGCTCTCGCTGGTTTGCCGATACTAGTCGCTATCCTGAGCTACTTCAGGAAGATTATACAATCAGGCATTTCTTTCAAAAGAATCCCTTAAAACTTAAGGGGTTAGAAAGTCCTGGAATTTCTCAAATTCGGATTGAGAGGAAAGCAGACCAAATCGATTTAGAAGTTCATACGGCGCGCCCTGGTGTAGTGGTCGGTCGTGGGGGACAAGGCATTGAGGAACTGCGAGGCGGACTGCAAAAAGTGTTGGGCGGCGGCGATCGCCAAATCCGCATCAATGTAGTAGAGGTGACGCGGGTTGATGCAGAAGCGGCGCTCATTGGTGAATATATTGCTCAACAATTGGAGCGTCGTGTCTCATTCCGTCGTGTAGTACGTCAAACTATCCAACGTGCTCAAAAAGCTGGAGTAGAAGGCATCAAAATTCAAGTCAGCGGTCGTTTAAACGGGGCTGAAATTGCTCGTCCCGAATGGACACGGGAGGGTCGCGTTCCTCTCCATACTCTCCGTGCAGATATTGATTATGCCTACTGCACTGCTAGCACCATTTACGGCACGCTGGGTATCAAGGTGTGGGTCTTCAAAGGTGAAATTATCCCTGGACAAGAAGAGAAATCTGTACCCGCTAACAACCAGCCTAAGCGCCGTCAACAGCGTCGCCGCCAGCAATTTGAAGATCGATCGAATGAAGGATGAAGATTAAAAGACGAAAGATGATTTATCTTTCTGCCATTTAATCTTAAACTTCCGACTCTCTAAGGTAGTGAGCCATGTTAAGCCCAAGAAGAACAAAATTTCGTAAACAGCAGCGCGGGCGCATGAAAGGTCTTGCAACGCGCGGTAGCAACCTGAACTTTGGTGAGTTTGGTTTGCAAGCCCTAGAGCCAACCTGGATTACCTCTCGTCAAATCGAAGCGAGTCGTCGTGCGATGACCCGTTACATTCGTCGAGGCGGCAAGATTTGGATTCGCATTTTCCCAGACAAGCCCGTAACAATGCGCCCAGCAGAAACTCGCATGGGTTCTGGTAAAGGTGCACCTGAATATTGGGTTGCGGTTGTAAAGCCCGGTCGCATTTTATTTGAAATTGCTGGGGTGCCAGAAGCAACAGCACGTGAGGCAATGCGATTGGCTCAATACAAGTTGCCAATTAAGACAAAATTTATTACTCGTGAAACGGAGGAGTCATAGCAATGGCACTACCTAAAGTCAGCGAAGTCCGGGATCTAAGTGAAACTGAACTTGACGAGCAGATTATAGCGACCAAAAGGCTGCTGTTTGATTTACGTTTTCAGAAAGGTACTCGTAGATTAGAAAAGTCTCATCAGTTCAAACATACGCGTCACCGACTGGCTCAGTTGATGACTATTGAACGAGAGCGCCAGTTACAAAAGACATCATCTTAGTAATAGATAGAACCCAGATTACAAGTAGTTTTATAGCTTTGGACGGAGTAGATGAGATGGCAGCAAAAGAGAGAGTTGGTTTAGTCGTTAGCGACAAAATGGATAAAACAGTAGTAGTGGCCGTCGAAAGTCGTTCTGCCCATCCAAAGTATGGAAAAATCGTCGCTCGTACCAAGCGCTATAAAGCTCATGATGAAGGCAATCAGTGCAAATCTGGCGATCGCGTCCGTATTCAAGAAACTCGTCCCTTGAGCCGCACCAAACGGTGGCAAGTGATCGATGTTTTAACAACATCCGCTCAAGTTTAAAGGAAGGTGACTCATGATTCAGCCGCAAACCTATCTCAACGTCGCAGATAACAGTGGTGCCCGTAAATTAATGTGCATTCGCGTTTTAGGCGGTCGCCGCCGTTATGCGGGAATCGGTGACGTTGTTGTTGCCGTTGTTAAAGATGCGATTCCTAACATGGCGGTTAAAAAGTCTGACGTAGTGACCGCAGTGATTGTCCGAACCCGTCATACCTTACGCCGTGACAACGGCATGAGTATTCGTTTCGATGACAATGCTGCTGTTTTGATTAATAAAGATAAAAACCCCCGTGGAACTCGCGTTTTTGGTCCTGTCGCGCGTGAATTGCGTGATAAGGAGTTTACTAAAATCGTTTCTTTGGCTCCGGAGGTGTTGTAATGGCAAAGACTAAAGCGGTCACTCGCTACAAAATGCATGTCAAGAAGGGAGATACTGTCCAAGTTATCTCTGGAAAGGACAAAGGAAAGATTGGAGAAATTTTGCAAACCTTGCAAAAGGAAAGCAAAGTTCTGGTCAAGGGGGTGAACTTTCGGACGAAACATGTGAAACCTCAGCAAGAGGGTGAATCTGGACAGATAGTGACCAGTGAAGCACCGATCCACAGTTCTAATGTCATGCTCTACTCCGAGAAGCAAAAAGTTGCTAGTCGAATTTGTTACAGCTTTGATGCTGACGGGCGGAAGGTGCGAATGCTGAAAAAGACTGGAGAAACCATTGATTAGCTCAATATCTACTTTCCTGACAAAGACCAGGGATTTTATGGACACTGACTCACATGCCACAAAAAATTAAAGTTCGCTATCAAGAGGAAATTGTTCCAAAATTAACAGAGCAATTTGGTTATACCAACCTTCACCAAGTTCCAAAATTGGTCAAGGTCACTCTAAATCGAGGGTTAGGCGAAGCGGCTCAAAATGCCAAAGCGTTGGAAGCATCACTGGTTGAGATTGGGGTCATTACAGGGCAAAAGCCTGTTGTAACCCGAGCTAAAAAAGCGATCGCTGGCTTCAAACTTCGTCAAGGAATGCCCGTTGGCATTATGGTTACCCTCCGAGCTGATCGGATGTATGCATTTTTGGATCGATTTATTAATCTTGCATTGCCTCGAATTCGAGATTTTAGAGGAATTAGCCCAAAAAGTTTTGATGGGCGCGGGAACTATACGCTGGGAATTCGCGAGCAGCTTATCTTTCCAGAAATTGAGTACGACAGCATTGATCAAATTCGTGGGATGGACATTTCCATCATTACAACGGCAAACACTGATGAGGAGGGTCGAGCCTTGTTGAAAGAATTTGGTATGCCCTTCCGGGACAGCTAAGGCAGGTTTATCAAAGGGAACACTATGGCGGTAAACGATACGATTTCAGATATGTTGACGCGGATTCGTAATGCGAACCTCGCGCGGCATCAAACCACCGAAGTCCCATCCACAAAGATGACTCGCAACATTGCCAAAGTCCTCAAGGATGAGGGGTTCATCACTGAATACGAAGAAACTGGTGAAGGTATAAAAAAGAACTTAGTTCTTTCTTTAAAGTACAAGGGCAAGAGTAGACGACCCATCATCAATTCTTTGAAGCGAGTTAGCAAGCCAGGGTTTCGAGTTTACTCAAACCGAAATGATTTGCCTCGTGTTTTAGGAGGGATTGGCGTTGCCATTATTTCGACTTCAAGCGGTATTATGACCGATCGCGAAGCTCGTCAGCAGGGCTTGGGTGGCGAAGTCCTCTGCTACGTGTGGTAGTTACCTTGAGGATAAACATCATCAGATCGTTTCAGCGATCGCAGTAGTTAAGAGTAGGTAGCTATGTCACGTATAGGTAAGCGTCCAATCAATATTCCTGGCAAAGTGACTGTCGCCATTGATGGTCAATCTGTCACCGTTAAGGGTCCTAAGGGCGAACTGTCCCGTACCTTACCTGCTGAGGTTGAAATCTCACAGGAAGGGGAGATGGTTCTGGTCAAGCAACGTGATGATTCACGCGCAGCGCGTCAACGCCATGGTTTAAGCCGGACTCTAATATCCAATATGGTTGAAGGGGTATCCCAAGGATTTCAGCGCAGGCTAGAAATCATTGGTGTTGGCTATCGGGCACAGGTTCAAGGTCAAAACTTAACCCTGAGCATGGGATACAGTCATCCGGTACAGATAGAGCCACCAAGCGGCATTCAGTTTGCTGTAGAAGGCACCACGAATGTGCTAGTGAGTGGAATTGATAAAGAAATTGTTGGCAACACAGCGGCGCGAATTCGGGCAGTTCGTCCTCCTGAACCTTACAAAGGTAAGGGAATCCGTTATGCGGGAGAAGTCGTTAAGCGTAAGGCTGGTAAGGCAGGTAAGAAGTAGTTATGAAAACAAGTCGCAGAGAATCAACTCGTCGTCGTCACTCTCGGGTACGCCGTAAGGTGTTGGGAACATCAGAACGTCCTCGCCTAGCTGTTTTCCGCTCTAACCAGCATATTTATGCTCAGCTAATTGATGATACCCAGCATCACACGCTGGCATCCGCCTCCACAATAGATTCAGATTTGAAGGAGGATTTGGAGACAGGGGCAAACTGTAGTGCCTCGGCTCAGGTTGGAAAACTAATCGCTGAGCGTTCTATAGAGAAAGGGATCAAGCAAGTCGTATTTGATCGAGGTGGTAATCTTTATCACGGTCGTGTCAAAGCGCTGGCTGATGCTGCTCGTGAAGCTGGACTGGAATTTTAAGGGATTATAATCATGGCGAAGGGTCGTAAAAACACGAAGAGCCGCGAAAAAGAAACCGATTGGCAAGAACGAGTTGTTCAAATTCGTCGTGTCACTAAGGTTGTCAAAGGCGGTAAGAAGCTCAGTTTTCGAGCGATCGTTGTAGTTGGCAATGAACGTGGACAAGTTGGCGTTGGCGTTGGTAAAGCAGCAGATGTCATTGGAGCCGTTAAGAAAGGAGTAGCAGATGGTAAAAAGCATCTTGTTGAGGTTCCTTTAACCAAAAACAACTCTATTCCTCATCCAACAACCGGTCAGGGTGGCGGGGCGAAAGTAATGATGCGTCCCGCAGCTCCTGGTACTGGAGTAATTGCTGGAGGTGCGGTCAGAACGGTCCTTGAACTAGCGGGAGTCAAAAATATCTTGGCTAAACAACTAGGTTCTGATAATCCTCTTAATAACGCAAGAGCAGCAGTTGATGCTCTCGGCACGTTGAGAACATTTGCTGAAGTGGCTGAAGAACGGGGTATTCCAATTCAAAACTTGTATGCCTAATCAGACCATTACAAAAATGACGCTTGATTTGGAAACAAGATTTTTTGATGAATTTATCTTGAATGAGGATACTAACCATGAGACTTGATGACATAGCACCGCAAGTAGGCTCAACACGTCGCCGTCGTCGTGTGGGTCGAGGAATTGCGGCTGACAAGGTGCAAGCTGTGGTTTTGGCATGCGGGGGCAGAAGTCTCGTTCGGGTCGTCCAACCCGCCCTGGCTTTGAAGGTGGACAAACCCCTCTATACCGCCGTTTGCCCAAGCTAAAGTACTTTACCTTAGTCAACCCTAAAAAATTTACCATTATCAATGTCGGCGCACTATCAGCGTTGACAGCAAACTCTGAAGTAACTTTAGAGTCTTTGATTGAATCTGGTATTTTGACTACTGACGATGGCCCACTGAAAATTTTAGGCGATGGAGAGTTAACCGTTGCTTTAAATGTGAAGGCTGCTGCCTTCACAAAGTCTGCCCGCGCTAAGATTGAAGCAGCAAAGGGAACCTGTGAAACTTTAGATAACTAGCAGCCTGGCTTAAAAGTTTTTAATGTGCTCCTTAGTAATTTTATTTTGGAATTACAGTTGCATAACTGAATTAATGAATTGTGCGTTAGGAAGGTTTTTCCCATGGTTGTTAACAGAGATAAAGCACCAAGTGCACAAGAAACGTTTTCTCAAATGGCACAAGCGGCTGGATTGAGGGGGCGTGTTTTGCTGACAATCGGGATGTTGATTCTGGTACGCCTTGGTATTTTTCTACCTATTCCTGACATAGACCGTGCTGCATTTGCCCAAAGCGTTCAGAACAACCCAGTAGTTAGCTTCTTGGATATTTTTTCAGGGGGAGGTCTGTCTGCGCTTGGTATTTTCGCGCTTGGCATTTTACCTTACATTAATGCCTCGATCATTTTGCAGCTTTTAACTACTGCTCTTCCTTCCCTAGAAAATCTTCAGAAAAATGAAGGAGAGGCTGGGAGGCGTAAGATTTCTCAAATTACTCGTTATGTTGCTCTGGGCTGGGCAATTATTCAGAGCGTAGGACTCGCTTGGTGGGTAATCAATAGTGGCGCAGCAAGAATTGGAGGAAATTTAGTCCTTTCTCAAAGAACATCTACTGGTTTTTCCTTTGTAACTCAAGCTGGTCTGCCTGTCAGTCCTACAGCGTTACTTCCATTTATTGCTTCTACTGCTTTGGCTTTGACCGCTGGTTCTATGCTGGTAATGTGGATTGGCGAGTTGATTACTGAGCGCGGTATTGGAAATGGGGCATCTTTGCTGATTGTTATTAGTATTGTTTCTGGGCTACCTCGTTCCTTGGGGCAAACCTTGGAATTGGCGCAGACTGGCGATCGCGGTTTGGTAGGCGGAGTGATCATGCTCTTTATCGTTTTCCTAGTCATGATCGTAGGTATTGTCTTTGTTCAAGAAGGA
>Ga0209591_10008147_pt1 | contig 11440 bp, 10 predicted proteins | sample MAT01_FD_187207 | JGI IMG/M metagenome (GOLD analysis project Ga0209591, IMG submission 187207) | Freshwater microbial communities from Lake Fryxell liftoff mats and glacier meltwater in Antarctica - MAT-01 (SPAdes) (version 2) | ecosystem: Environmental > Aquatic > Freshwater > Ice > Liftoff...
AAGCGGATGGCCGGGTGACCCAAGGGGAACTGGAGCATGTTCGCCAGTTCTTCGTGCGCCAATTCGGCGAAGTCCAAGCCAAACAATTGTTGATCGTCTTACGTGATGTGCTTAAGCGAGAGATCCCCGTGCATGACGTGTGTGTGCAGATCCGCCAGCACATGCCGCATCCCGCGCGCTTGCAATTGGTACATTACCTCGTGGGACTAGCCTATGCCGATGGGGCTGTGGACCGTGCCGAGGTGGATCTGCTCAAACGCATTGCCCACGACCTGGGGATCAGCGAGAAGGACCTGGGCTCGCTTAGTGCCATGTTCCGCAAAGCGGATCCATCTGCCGCCTACGAGATCTTGGAGATCGCAGCTACCGCAACGGACGAGGAGGTGAAAAAGGCTTACCGTCGCATGGCCATGAAGTTCCATCCGGACAAGGTGGCCCAATTGGGTGATGAGGTGCAGAAGGCGGCCGGAGAAAAGTTCAAGAAGGTGCAACAGGCTTACGAGACCATCCAAGCCCAGCGCGGGTTGAAGTGAGCGGTGCTGGATCGAACAGCTGCGTGGCGATACCTTCGTACGTCCATCACTACATGCATCGCTGCCAGCTCATCCTCGTGCTACCTATGCTCGTGATCGCAATGATCACATCCCCGCTCGTGGCGCAAGAGATCGATAGCGTGCATGTGTTCGATGCCCTCTCAGAGCGTTCCCTCACCACGGCGTCGGCCAATGCACTGGCCTGGCGCTTGCACAAGGCGCATGCACACCATACTACCTTGAAGGGCGACGATATCGTGGCCGTTCGCGAAGCCCTGGCACAGTATACCCAGTTCCCGCATCGCCCGGGAGTAATAGCAGACCTTGCGCATCTGGCCATGGTTTTTACAAATGGGCGGCCCGTGCCGATAGGGGCAACTGCCGAACTGGATCGAGTGATCAATTTCACTGCGCTCACCGAATTCCGTATCGACGATCTAGCCGATCACCTGCGCGTGCGATCGGTCCTTTTGCAATTGATGATGCGCCAGTGACCAAGATCCCCATGCTCACCCTGCTTTCTCCTGCCAAGGACCTTTCCGACGCTGCTTTCCCCAACATCAAGGGCACTACCCGACCGGCTTTGCTCGACCTCGCCGCACCCTTGGTCGCCAAGCTGCGCAGCATGTCTGCCAAGAAGCTCGGGACCTTGATGGATATCAGCCCCAAGCTAGCCGCTCTCAACCATCAGCGCTACCAGCAATGGTCATTGCCATTCACCCGGGCGAATGCTAGACCAGCCATTTTTACGTTCAATGGCGAAGCCTACCGCGGGCTGGACGCCTGCAACTTGGATACCGATGACCTGCGCTTCGCTCAGTACCAGCTGCGCATTCTTTCGGGACTTTATGGGGTGTTGCGACCCTTGGATCTAATGCAGCCTTACCGCTTGGAAATGGGTACCGCACTGGTCACACCGGGCAAGAAGGACCTATATGCTTATTGGGGCGATCGGATCACCGAGCAGTTGCGCACCGACCTGACGGCAAGTGGCGATGCCGTAGTGATCAACCTCGCCAGTGCCGAATACGTCAAGGCGGTACGGACCAAATTGCTCGGTGCGCGCGTGATCACCCCGGTGTTCAAGGATAAAGCTCCGGGTGGTTACAGAATGGTGATGGTGTTTGCCAAGCACCAACGGGGTGCCATGGCCCGGCACATCATCAAACACCGCTTGATGGACCCGGAACCGCTGAAGTCATACACTGGCGATGGTTACCGCTTCTCGAAGGTGGAGAGCAGTGCCGATGAATGGGTTTTTTTACGCGGGTGAGCGGTGCATGACCCGGTTCCCGAGCGATGCTCCAAGACAATATTCCTGCTTAGAAACGCGCCAACAGACCAAGCGTGATCCGCTGGCTATTCCATTGGATCCTGGACACCGAGGCATCCGGGTTCACAAGGCCACCATTGAGGTTGAGCGCGTTGCTGCTGGTATACGCGTGGTCCAATGCGGCGAAGGCTCCCACAGTGCCAGAAAGCAGGTGCAGATAGCGAACACCCACGGCGATGGCTGATCCACTTGCGGTGTACGGCAACCGTCCGCCAGTGGGGGTCATTGAGGCGAGCGTGGGACCAAGCCCCAGGTGGCATTCCAATGCCGCCTTTGCTCCGACCCAGGGCCTGTAGCAGCCATTGATCAAGTAGGTGGTCATGTGCGATCGTTCCACGCCTTTGCCCCTATAGGTGCTGCCGATACGGTCGTAATGGATCCCCAACGACCACTTACCAGAAAGCGCGTAACCAACGGAAAACCACAATGCTCCTGTAGGAACGGATAGATCTGCCAGGTCCTTGCGGTCGCTGAACAGGTTCAACTGGCCGGCCCCCGCTCCAAAAGAAACAAGCAGGTTCTTGTGTCGCACGGCTTGTGAAGAAGCATCCAAAAGTGCTACCATGCAAATGACCGTTGCGCACATCCGTAGCATGACCAGTAGCAAAGATGCACCATAGCCCTGATGCAGCGCGATACCTTTGAGAAGTGATGTTCTGGTTGCTTTCCTTGGTCGGCTTCTTGGCACTGGGCTACGTGGGCTTGTGTTTGTTCTATGCCTTGTTCCAAGAGCGCTTCATCTTTATCCGCTTCCGCACCAAGCGGGCACACCGCTATGCATTCAGCAGCCCGCACGAGGAGCGCTACCTCACCACCCCCGATGGTGCCACACTGCATGCCTTGTATTTCAAAGCAACAACCCCACGTGGCCTGCTGATCTATTTCCACGGGAACACCGGAAGCCTGAAGCGTTGGGGCAAGTTCGCCTCCCGATTCGTTGAGTTGGGTTACGATGTGCTGATGCCCGATCCGCGTGGATATGGTAAAAGCCGCGGCGAATTGAGCGAGAAGGCCTTGCATGCCGACGCGGATCGGTGGTATGAGCATGCCTTGCAGCATTGGAAGGGAACGGATATTGTCCTGTTCGGTCGATCACTGGGTAGCGGCCTCGCCACGCCGTTGGCCGCCAAACGCACCCCGCGCCTATTGATCCTGGAAACTCCCTTTGCCAATTTGTATGAGCTGGCGATGAACTACCTGCCCATACTGCCGTATCGTTTCTTACTGCGCTACCCCTTTCGTAACGACCAGGCCATGAAGCGCATGGCGTGTCCCGTTTACATCCTGCACGGAAAGTTGGATAACGTGGTGCCCTACGGGAGTGCCCTTCGGCTGTATTCATTGGTGCCCGCGAACCTGCATCGGGAGATGATCACCTTTTCCAAGGGGCATCACAGCGACCTGCATCGCTTCCGTCGCTACCAGCGTTTTTTGGAGCGTGTGCTGGCTTGACCGAAGAACCCGTTCAATAGAGAAGCCGAATTTGCACTGCCCTGGGTCGACCACGGCGTTGGGGGTCTTTGGTATGGGGAGGGGCCATCGCCTGCCAATTCACGTTGGATCGATCTCCGCATTACCTTCGCGGCCTTCAAACCAAGAACATGACCGTCCGTTTCCTTTCCGTAGCGCTCGCGATGACCTTCGTCAGCGCATGTACCCAAGGCCAGAAGGCCCGTAATACCCAAATGAAGACCGCTATCGATTCGGTGAGCTATGCCATCGGTGCTGATATCGGTGCCAACCTGAAGCGCTCCCAGATGGATTCGCTGAATGTGGAACTGATGGCCGTAGGCCTGCAAGATGGCCTGGATAGCGCCACCAAGATCGACGCAGAAACGCTGCAAGCGGTCATGCAATCGTTCATGACCAAGATGCAAGCGAAGCGCCAGGCAGCCGAAGCGGCCAAAGGGGAGGAGAACCGTATTGCTGGTGAGAAATTCCTGGCAGAGAATGGCAAACGCACCGGCGTGGTGACCGCCCCAAGTGGCTTGCAATATGAAGTGATCACCATGGGCACTGGCCCCAAGCCAACAGAGGCGGATCAAGTGAAGGTGCATTACACCGGCACTTTGATCGACGGCGAGGTGTTCGATAGCTCGGTGGAACGCGGCGAACCAGCTATTTTCGGCGTGGGCCAGGTGATCCGTGGCTGGGTGGAAGGGCTGCAACTTATGCCCACCGGCAGCAAGTGGAAGTTGTTCATTCCTGGCGACCTCGCCTACGGTCCCAGCGGTGGACCTGGCGGAAAGATCCCCGGTAACAGCACCCTCATTTTTGAGGTGGAGCTGATCGAGATCGTGAAGTAGGAACAACGACCATCTGCTTAATAAAATCGGGGGTGATCGTGAACCATCACGATCGTCCCCTTTTTCGTTCGTAGTAGGCAAGCGTCCAATTTCATACTCGACCTCTTTCATAATCCACCCACTCCCTCAACTTCGCAGAGGGAACCAGGTTGAGGCGCGAGGAGCAGGGCTGAATTATGAAAGATGTCTACTGTTGTGGATCGCAACTACGCACGCCGGCCACTTTATGCGATGTTCCAGGTCACGGCTCTTCCGGCAGGGGCATCCAATGGGCCACATCGGCAAAGAACCGGTTGCTCGTGCCCTCACCCAGCCAAAAGTGCGGGCTGCCCACGTAGCCTGTCTTACTGGGGTTCTTAACGAAGAAATTCTCTGCGAAGCGCAAGATCACCACGTGTCGTGCTTCCATGGCACCGGTCTTTCCGGGCAGGTATACCTCGTTGGTCGGCAAATGGCAGAGCACGCGCTGGCCGTCGGCAGGTAGGCGTTCGGCAATGGGTATCCAAGAAACCACGGGCGGCCAAGTTAACGGGCTTCGCGCTAGAGCATCGGAACGCCTTCGCCTCCGGTCATTTCCACGATGTAGGTCATCGCGCGGTCCACTTGCTTTTTTATGGTGGGGTCAGCGACCTCGTACATCTTGTCCGCCTCTTTCCGCAGCATGAATTTGATGATATCCACGGTAACGGGAAGGTTCGTGGCCGTTATGGTCCCTTGCTTGCTGTGGGTCCATTGCCAGATCAACCGGATCGCCAGGAGAAGGGACGAACGGTCGTGAACACGCCCGCCTTGGATCACCCAGCCTTTGCCTTCTTCGCGCTGCATCAAGCTTCGCACGGCCGTTCGTAAAATGCTCTTGAGGCTCTCCACCGTGATGGGACCTTCCGGTCGCTGCACCAATTGCGCGGCGGTGATCCCGTCGTTGCGCTCGTAGTTCAGTTGGTGCGCTCGGGGCATGCTCTTGTTGAATTCGACCATGCTGGCATTCACCATGTCCTCGTGTACCACCAAGGTGCCATCATGCCCATCCACCGCTTCGCGCTCCTTGTCGGCCAACATCTCCAAATAGGAAGATTTCACCTTGCCATGGTCCAGCGAGGGCAAGACGAACGATGGGGCTCCCATGGCATGGCAACCGCGTCGGTGGCAGATCCCAATGGTGTTCAAGCTAAGGGCGCGTAAGAAGTGGGCATTCAAACCGATGGTCTCGCGGTCAGGCAGCACCGGTTGCTCCGAGCCTTGGAAGAGTGCGATGTGGTCTGCCGCGTAGCCTTGGGGATCCAGTGAAAGACCGGCGGCGTGGTGGATCAGCTCGAAGAGGATCTCGTCGGCCTCCAATGCAGCTGCGATGCTGTCGATCATCACCGTTGCACGCACCGCGCCGCGTGGATATCCCAACTGTTCCTCAAGGAACGCGATCATCGTCGCCCACAATCTGGCTTCCAAATGACCTTGTACATCGCGCAAGTAGAGGAAGATGCCGCCTTGCCGTTCGATCAATTCAGCCCCGCAACCCGTAAGAAAGACCACCAGATCGAAAAAGGCGGCGGGGATGGGGTCGTTGTCTATGGAGAATGCCGCTTCGTGTATGTAAAGCGGCCGCGGCACGATCATCAACCGCGTTGTGGTAGACGGATTCACCCGAACTCGACCTTCTCGCGTATCCAGAAAAGCCAGGTCGCGCTTGGATGCGCCGGCCAGGTTCTTGTGTGCCCGAAGAATGCTCCAAGTATCCTGTGCCGTAAAGTTCCACAGGTCGGCGATGTAGCTCTTGGCACCCGCATTCAAACCGGTGATCAATTCAGATCGATTGGCTCCACCGATCAATTCCACACGCCGTTCCAACAGCGCTTCTGGCAAGTCATCCACCTTCCAAACCGACTTGCGGACGTGAGCCGTGTCGGGCAATTCGCTGACACTTCCTTGGGACAGCATCGAACGGCGCTCGATGCGCGCCAGAAGCAGATCTTGCCGCACATGATCGAACGCTTCGTAAAGCCCTTCGATCAACACCTTTACTTGCGGTGTCATTGTACGTTCATGCGCAAGCTCCTTCACCGTTCGTTCTGTGGGGCCGCGATATTACGGAACTAGCCCTCATTTTGTTTCGATGAACTGTGGTATTCTATCGACGAGCATTGGCGGCGCCAATTAGCGGGCGGCGAGTTCCAAGGTCTCGTTTTCCCGCGCCAACCGCTGTAGTTGGGGATGTAGTAGTCCGAAGAATAGGGGCGGTACCAAACTCAGGAGCATCATGCCGGGGTAGCCGGTTGGCAGTTGCGGGGCATCTTCGAGGCTCTGTAGGCTTTGGTACTTTTTGCTCGCTTTCCAATGGTGATCGCTGTGGCGGGTCAATTCGAAGAGCATGATGCGCCCGATGAGGTGGTCGCTATTCCACGAATGGATATGCTGCACACGCCCATAGGTACCTGTGCTGGTGCGCTTCCGGCGCAGGCCGTAATGCTCGATGTAGTTCACCGTTTCCAGCAAGAGCACCCCGATCAAGGCTGCACCCAGGAATGCCAACAAGGACTGTGCTCCGAAGACCAAGGCGATCACGGTCAATAAACCCAGCTGCCAGACCAGGGCCTGCAGCATTTCGTTCTTCACGCCGTAAGGTTTTTGACCGCCCTTTTGCAGGCGGTCTGCTTCTATATGCCACGCCGACCGCCAGCTAAAAACTATGCTTCGCAACCAGAATCCGTAGACCGTTTCACCGTAGCGAGCGCTGGCAGGATCATCTGGTGTGGCCACCCGGCGGTGGTGCCCGCGGTTATGCTCGATAATGAAGTGCATGTACAAGCTGCTCAACAACAACGCCCGCGCGAGATCGCGCTCCCAGCGCTTTGTGCGATGACCCAATTCATGGGCCACGTTGATGCCGTAAACTCCGCATAAGATGCCCATGGTCGCGATATTGCCCAGTAGCGCGAAGGGGGTCAGATCACCCAGTGCAATGCGGTGGAGGAATAGGCCCAACAAGACCCATTGTACCGGTACGAAGAGGTAGAGCATGAAATCGAATAGGGGATCGGCCAGCACAGCCTCTTCTTCTGCAGCGGTCAGGTTGTTGTGTTTACCGCGCAGTACCAATTCCAAGAGCGGTATGATCACGAAGCTGAACACTGGTACGCTCCAATGCCAAGGGATGCGGTCCGTGAAGGTGGCCCAAGCTCCCAAGGGGACCACGAAGGTGGTCGCATACCGTAAAGCGCGAAAACGCAGACCGACCCTATTGAGGGCCGTTGCAGAGGTTGTTCCCATGAAGCAAGGCGCAAAGTTAATGGACCTCGGTCCGCATGTGTTGGCTGGCCAAAGTTGATCCCGTTACTTTTGGTGGCCTTTACCGCCGGAACATCCGCGCATGAGAACCGTTATTCCCTTTTTCGCAGTTGCCATGATCGCAGCCCCAGTTGCCGCCCAAGAACGGGCGATCGCCTTTACGGAGTTCGACCTTCCCAATGGACTGCATGTGATCCTGCACGAGGATCATGGCACACCCATCGTGGCAGTTAGCGTGATGTACCACGTGGGCAGCAAGAACGAGGACCCGAACCGTAGGGGGTTCGCACATTTTTTCGAGCACCTGCTCTTCGAAGGTTCCAAGAACATCAAGCGCGGTGAGTTCAGCAAGTTGGTCGAGAACGCTGGCGGGGTGCTCAACGCCAACACTACGGGTGATCGTACCTACTACTACGAAGTTTTACCCAGCAACCAGCTAGAGCTCGGGCTCTGGTTGGAAAGCGAACGCATGCTGCATGCCAAGGTGGATCAAGTAGGCGTGGATACCCAGCGCGAGGTGGTGAAGGAAGAACGCCGCCAACGTTACGAGAACCAGCCGTACGGCACCTTGACCATGGAAGTGCTGAAGCGGGCCTTCAAGGAGCATCCCTACCAATGGCCCACCATTGGCTACATGGAAGATCTGAATGCCGCTACGGAAACCGACTACCAAGCCTTTTACAAGAAGTTCTACATACCCAACAATGCTACGCTCGTGGTGGCCGGTGATATCGAACCTACACGCACCAAGGAGTTGGTTGCGCGCTATTTCGCAGATATCCCAAAAGGTGCTCCCGTGAACCAACCTGCCGTGATCGAACCACCCTTGGGCGGCGAAGTGCGCGATACCATCTTCGATCGTATCCAACTACCGGCGGTTGTCATGGGTTATCGGATACCGGCGAACGGAACCCCCGATTTCTATGCGGTGGAATTGCTGAACCGATTGCTTACGAATGGCAATTCCGCCCGCATGAACCGTTCAGTGAAGGATGAACAGGAGCTGGCCGTTCACGTAGGTGCGTTCAACTTCCCCTTCGAGCATCCAGGTCTGGCCATCATGTTCGCTGTGGCCAATAGCGGCGTGGATGCGCCGCGTTTGGAAGCCGCTATGCAAAAGGAGATAGACGCGCTGGCGACCGAACCCGTAAGTGCCGAAGAGTTGGCGAAATTGAAGATCCAACTCGAGACCGAAACTGTTGCGGACAATAGCCGCGTGGCCGGTGTGGCCACGAATCTGGCGACGGCACATCAGCTTCTGGGCAACACCGAATTGATCAATACCGAGGTGGATCGTTACCTCCAGATCTCCGCAGCCGACCTCCAACGTGCAGCCAGCACCTATTTCGTGGCGGCGAACCGCGTGGTGCTCTACTACCTTCCTCTACCTTCCAACAACCCATGAGCAGCCGAAATGGCAACCGATCAGTTGCCCGTTGGGCAACTTGCGCCGGTTTTGGCCTGCTCGCACCGGTATTCATGAACGCTCAACTCGATCGCAGCCGACCACCCGCACCTGGACCATCTCCCGATGTGCGCTTTTCTGAACACGCGGCCTTGCAACTGCCCAACGGCATGCGCCTGATCGTGGTAGAGGACCACAAGCTGCCCATGGTCAGCGTGCAATTACGCTTCGATATTCCGCCTATCCTGCAAGGGGCAAGGGTAGGGTATGTGGAAATGATGGGCGACCTGCTGGCGACAGGGACCACCACGCGCTCCAAGGTCGATATCGATCACACGGTCGATCTGCTTGGGGCTTCTTTTTTCGCGAGCAACGAAGGCGTCTATGCGGGGTGTTTGACCAAGAACATCGAGCCCCTCATGGATCTTCTGGCCGATGTGGTGCAGAACCCGACCTTTCCACAGGTAGAGTTGGAGAAGAACCGGTTACGCGCACGTTCCAATGTGCATCAGCGCTCCGAGGATCCCGATGCGATCGCCGAGGCTGTGGGCCGTGTGGTCACCTTCGGCACCGCTCATCCCTACGGCGAGGTGATGACCGAGCGATCCATTGGCCAGATCGACCGCGCTGCTGTGGAAGCGTATTACCGCTATTTCTTCCGGCCAGAGAACGCCTATCTCGTTTTCGTAGGCGATATCACAGAGAAGGAAGCGCGTGAACTAGCGAAAAAGCGTTTCGGTAAGTGGGAACAGCCCAAGTCCTTGATCTCCTCCGATGAGTATGGTCGCACGCTGGTGGAAGGCATCGGCATCTTGGCCAAATTGGAACAACCTTCCGTGCCGGCAGGTGTACGTCGCGTATACGTGGTGGATCGGCCAGGTGCCAAACAATCGGTGATCCGGGTCTCGTTCCCGCTCAATCTTCTTCCCAAGGATATCCGCGCACAGCGTTCCCAGGTCATGAACACCATTCTTGGCGGCGGTGTCTTCAACGCGCGATTGATGCAGAACCTGCGCGAGAAGCGTGCCTTCACCTACGGGGCCTACTCGTCCTTGGACGTTGATCGGTTCAACAGCAGCTTCACCGTTACCACCAGTGTACGCACCGAGGTCACCGATAGCGCGGTAACGGAGATCCTAGCAGAGATCGAACGGTTGCGGAACGAACCGGTCACCATGCAGGAATTGGAACTGGCCAAACGATATATGATGGGCAGTTTTGGCCGCATGTTGGAAGATCCCAAGACCGTGGCCCGCTTTGCCCTTAATACCCAGCTGAACCAGCTGGAACCGGACCACTACCACACTTACTTGACGCGTTTGGAGCGTGTGACCGTGGAGCATGTGCAGGAGGCGGCGCAGGCGTTCCTGTATCCCGACCAAGCGGCCATCTTGGTTGTTGGGGACTTGGAGCGCGTGGCCCCTGGGATCGCGCCGTTCAGCATGGAGCAGAACGCACCGATCATACGCTTGAACGAAGATGGGGAACGTTGGGCCGAGGAGTTAACGCCGGTGACCGACCGCACTGCTGAGCAAGTGATCGAAGGCTATATCGCTGCAGTGGGTGGCCGCGAGAAGATCGCTCCCTTGCGCCACTTACGCCTAGAGCGCAAGGCATCGGGCATTGGGGATACCTTGACCGTAACAGAGTGGTTCGCACCCGATCAGTATCGCTCCCAAACCAAACGGGGCGCCGCTTTCGTGGAAGAATACATCTTCGACGGTAAGCGCGTGCTCTACACGAACCCCGAGGTCAGCGGCGAGATCACCGATGCCGGCTACGACGCGATACGACTTCAAGCCTTGCCCGTGCCGGAATTGGCTTACAAGGAATTGACCGATCGCAGGGTGCTATTGGGTTCGACCATGCTGGGCGATAAGAAGGCATTTAAAGTGATGATCTATACCGTGTCAGGCACTGCATTCGCCGAGTATTACGATGTGGCCACCGGGTTCAAGCTGCGCCGGTCCCAAGAAGTGCTGGTCAATGGCCTGCAGTATGCCCAGATCACGGACTTTTCCGATTGGAAACCGATCAACGGCGTGTTGTTCCCTTATAAAGCCTTGGAACGAGGCGGCCCCACCGGAAGGGTGCTTCACGAGATCACCGCCGTGGAGGTTGCCAAGGTGATGCCCCCTACATTCTTCGAGGTCAAGATCCCCGAAGTACCCGATGTGTTGATAACGCCGGATATGCTGCCGCCAGACAGCACGGTGCCGGTGGGGGACGAGTAGACCGGTCCAACTCATGTGCATGTGGTTGCGTCGGTCATACTATGGATCAGGAGTGCGTGGCAGGCTTGTTGACAACGCCACCGATCCTTCTGGTGAGCCATTGGATCAGGATACCGGTCAATTTCCGAGGTGCAGGTGATCAGCGACGGCTGCGTGGCGCATGCCGGGCTAGAACTGGATCCCTCCCGATAGCATCTCGCAAACCTCCCATTCTTCCGCATCTTGGATTTGCTCTGTGAAGTGCGTGGCGATACCTTCGGGCCTTCAGCGAAAAGAACCATTCGTGCTGTTGACCGTTCTCCTGATCATCGCATTCGAACTGGTGCATCTTCACCCAACGAGAATCC
>Ga0209591_10008150_pt1 | contig 11438 bp, 8 predicted proteins | sample MAT01_FD_187207 | JGI IMG/M metagenome (GOLD analysis project Ga0209591, IMG submission 187207) | Freshwater microbial communities from Lake Fryxell liftoff mats and glacier meltwater in Antarctica - MAT-01 (SPAdes) (version 2) | ecosystem: Environmental > Aquatic > Freshwater > Ice > Liftoff...
AGGAAAATTCTCAAGTTTAAGAACGGTTTCATCTTGCGATCGCCGATCCAAAACCAGCATTTGCGAGTCTTGCTGAATGGCAATTAATCCTCGGTGCAAGCGATAAGCCGCCCTTGCTGCTCCACCTTGAGTATCGCTGTTGCTTACCTGAATAATTTTCATTAATCTTCTGCGGAGGAGCCAAACATCCGCTTTAGTTTAAACCAGCCTTTTCTAAACTTCCAAAATTTGCTGGTTTCCATCGCTGCGATTCTGCTTTGAGATTGCTCAAGTTCTCTTTCGGCAGCTTCTTTACAGGTGCGGAGGCGGCGGAGACGTTGTTTGACTTCTTTGATGTCGGCTTTTGCTGCGGCTGTCTCTGCTTGGGAGGCGGACAGTTGGGCGTTAAGTTGCTGAACTCCGGTCATCAGCATATATAGTTGACGGGGTGACCAGTTTACCGGAGGGATTTGGGCGAGGTATTGGCGGAGATAGTAGCGCTCTTTGGGAATAGAAGCGCCTTTGATCATAGAGTCAGGGCGTTGTCGATATTCATAGAGAGGATAAGGATAGTGAACAACTTTTTCATCAGTGGCGATCGCTGCTGAAATAATGCACCAATCATGAGTGCTGCAATCTCTGCGTTCTGGATGCTTGAACTTTTTGAGCAATGCAGTTGAGAACAGTGAGCAAGCATCTCCTGTAACGTTCATGTACAGCAAATGCGACAAGGAACTGAGCCTAAAGTTGTGAATTCCGTTGGAGGCACCGAAGTACAGCATCGGACAGATGACGATCGCAGCTTGGTTGGCGATCGCCGCTTCCACAAAATTCTTTACCGAGAAAGACATCAGACGATTATCCGCATCAAGCGGTAAGAAATAATCGCCTTCCGCCATTTCGATTAAACAGTTTCTTGCGCCACCCAACCCTAAATTATGGGATGCTCGAATAAACTTGTAATTTGGAAAGAGGATCTTGGCGTGTTCAATGTATTCCTGGGTGGTCACGTCAGGCGATGCATCATCAAAAACAATTACTTCTAGGTGACGATAGGCTTGCGCTTCCACACTCGTGAGGCACTCAATTAAGTATTGCCCTAAGTTATAGCAAGTTACCCCAATAGTGACTTTAGGAAATGACGGCTCAACTGTTTTAGCTTGTTGTTCAAAGACTTGCCCAATAAACTCCTTTTTCTGCATCAGAAGTTTTTGGTTTGTTTTCACCAATGTGGAGTGATCTGACACAGTAGGTTGTTCTGGATGCCGAGAAATAGCTTTAGACAGCATTTCTGCTAAAGAGCTAGGAACGGCAGGCTTAAACCAGTACACTCCTGAATTTCGCTCAACCAAGGCAAACGTTTCTCTAAATCCACCTGTATCAGAAACGACAAGGCTAAAGGGAAGTTGTCCCATTTCTAAGCCTGTGTTAGGAAAGTTTTCTTGATGGCTTGCTAAACAGACGATCGCATGAGGTAGTCTAGCGATAAACTCAATGGCTTCATGACTGTATAAATCTGAAAAAATTTGATAGCCAACTGTATCCTGAATCTCTTCTTTAATGTATTGAGAACTGGTGAGATCGCCGAATTGTGTTTGATGTATTTTAACGATCTTGCCAATGAAATAAATCTGGATCTGCTTTTTAGTTTCAGCCTCTAAGCTTTTGATTGCTTCAACAAAGGTGCAAATTCCCTTTCGCATTTCTAAACGACCAAAAAAGACGACGGGAATCTTTTCTGTCGCCAGCTTTTCGAGTAGAGTATTAACTTGCGTTTCATGAACCGCTGAACCTTCTAACATTTCTAAATCATCTCCAAATTACTTTATTGAGGATTTCTGAACCTACTGCAACGTTTAATTAAGATGATGCCATACTGCTGCTTACCATAGTCATTTTGAACGATTTTATAATCTTAGAAATGCTCCCCATTCTCACTCGAAAGCGGGTTTTGTTTGCGATTAGGAATAAGCGGAATAAAGTAGGGCATATGTTTGGCGTGATCAGTTTTCCAGCCGTATGACTCAACTCGTGTTTTAAGATAGTAAGATGGAAAAAAGGCTAAGTCTGCCTGTTCAAACGTATATTGCTCATAATCACAAATCTGTTTAAAGTCTTCTGGATAAAGTTCTGAAAACCATTTGTTAGCTTCATAAACCCATTCATGTCCGCTGTGCATAGTAACAGCAATAACGCAATGATTGCCCAGAATGCGGGAGCGCTTAGCTTGAATGGTGTGATAGCCAATGCCTCGCATTTCGTGGAATTCAACGTAGATTTGAGCGGCTTTGAAGCAGTGGGCGATCGCTTGAGTAAATAAAAAACACAGGTAACTTTGACGGTCTAAGTCATTATGGTGGACTGACTCTAATGCAGCCAGATGGACAGGTTGCAAGTTGAGAACTTGTGGGGCTTCATAGCTTGCAAAAATGTGCTGAACCGCAGGAATTGTAGATTTGCTAACAAATTTATCCACTGCGTGACAAAGCACCAGGATGACATACCAACCATCATCAGTGAGTTGCTCACTCAGAGTTTTGTAATGGGTGCCAACGCCGCCATTTTTAAAAATCCCTTCGTATTCGCAGGTGGCCAAGAGAGCAACCTTTTCAGGGTTTATCTGCTGAAACTGTTCAATGAATTCAGCCTTAAAACTGACTTCGAGATGATGGTCAAAAATGATACGGGATGCTAATTCTTGTTGAGTCATAACGAGATGTTTTGGAGTTTCTAATTCAGGCTGGTAAGGGATAGATAGTATCAATACAGCTATTTATTGACGGATAGTCCTAGCGATCGCTTCAACTTAAACCAGCCTTTGCGAAGCTTCCAAAATTTGCTGCTTTCCATAGCATTAATCTGATCTTGAAGCGCTTGAAGTTCTGCTTTTTTTTGCTGCAATTGGCTGCGTTTGTTTTTGAAGCGTGTACGAATTTCTTCAGTGCAGGTTTGTTCTTGCTGAGTGCGATCGCGCCATACCTGCACCTCTGCCTGCGTCTGATACAGTTGAGATTGGGTATATGCCAGCACACCCTGAGATTGGATCAGGTGAGATTGCGATCGGGCGAGTTCGCTTTGAGACTGAGCTAGTTCGCTTTGAGCCTGAGCCAGTTCGCTTTGAGCCTGGATCAGGTAAGATTGCGATCGGGCGAGTTCGCTTTGTAGCCACTGATTGCTCTGATTTAATGACTCATTATGGCTCTGAGTCTGCTGCAATTGTTGCTGAAGATTTTGCAATTGAGCAAGAGACTCTCGCTCTAAACGCCGCAAATCTGACCAATCTTGTAAAATCCAGCCCTTTGAAGACGAGGCAACTACTTCAACATTCTTTATAACAAGGTCAGGAAAATCAGCAATGGTTTGCATCTCATTGTAGAGACTGAATGAATCTGGAAAATGGTACTTAATTAGTGTCAGGCGTTGAGAATCTTGATGGCTGTGAAGCAGGGTTGGCTCATAGCGTTCTGTATCACAGGGAAGCAATTCAATGCTCCACTTTTTCTGAATGGCTTCAATCACGGCATCAAATTGATGAGTGATCGCACTCAGATGAACGACCATACAGCGATCGGGGAAGGCATAGGAAGCTTCTAAAATCCTTTGGTTGTAAGACATCCACATTTGGAGAGCAAATTCTGGATGATGACGAAAGGTTTCATCGCCTCTGCGGTATAGAGAATCAATCACCTCCCAAGGGGCACGATAAACCATTAGGAACTTTGCTGTTGGGAGTAGATTGCTCCAAAAATCGAGAAATAACGTTGTCCGGGGTTCCTTCCATCCCCAGGGTTGATTTGGGGAAGCATTCTGTTGAATCAAGCGCTTTGCCTCTTGCTCAAAATACTCAGGAATCGGAATGTTGGTTTGTGATGTCCATCCGCCTGATGCCATACCTAGAGAGAATAGCAGTTGCTCATGAAAGGTCAGAAAATCTATGTTTTCAAAGAAGCCTTTGGGATTTCTGGGGTCACTAGGTAAGAAATTTTGCCCAATATTTAGTCCTGCATCCTGAAGTAGAGAAGCAGTCAGGGATGTGCCTGAGCGATGCATCCCCGCAATAATCAGGATGGGCTGTGAGGCTTCGGCACTTTGCATAGAATAAGGTAACAATGCTCAAGGACAGTGAAATATAGCATATAAATATAGTACTTAGAGTACCGCTAAAAGGTCTTCTATGGTTGGGTTTCTCTCCGGAACTCATGCCTAGCGGTGACTTTGCCCTAAACCACCTCTGCCTTAGTTTTCAAAACTTGCTCGTTTCGATCGACCTTGAACTTGACGTGACATAATTACTGACCCAATAATCCTTTGACGCACTACCAGGAAGAGTTGATGGGCAAAGGCTGGATTACTGTTGCTTGAAAAGTTGTTAAGTCTTGACCATGGCTTTGCAGTTGACCACAAACAGCAACGAAACCCATTTTTGATGGAACTAGCTGTCGCTCAGCCACCAGCCAGCCATTGCTCATATCGAGAATCGCTGTGCCTTTCGGCAACTGCATTAGAGCAGTGTATTCTGCACTGCTTCCAGAAAAGATGCGGATACCTTTCCTAAAGTCTCGGATACGGATGTTGGGAAGGCGGGAAGCGTCAACTTGGCGGTTTCCCACTAAATTGATGCCAGAGCCACGGTTGATTTCAAAGCGTCTTGCTTCTTGCCCTAAAGGACAGGTGAAGTTAGCCGGGAGTGGAGGAGGAGATGCCAACAATTTAAGCGAAATCGGACCCACGACACTCAGCAGACAGAGCAGCATTCCAAAAGCCAGCATATCGAAAGGCACGGTACGTTGAGATGTGACTGATCTAGAAGTTTGATCAGGAGTTGAGGCACGACCTATGGCAGGGATCTCAAAGCGATCGCCCCACCATTTCAGCACTTTTCCTAGTAACGGGCGCAAAATATCTTTGAGCAGCAAAAGCAGCCCCAACGCCGAGAACATATGCAAAATAACAACCGTTACTGCATACGCACGAATGCCCGTATCAACTATCGGCAGCAGGGGAATCGTCAAAAAAGCCCCGATCGCCATCGCCAGCAGCAGCGAGGCTCCAGGCGTTTTCCAATTTCGCAAGCAGCCCCAAACCCCTAGAAGAGCCAAGGGGCGAAGCACCCAATCGAGCGGATTATGAGCCGTATCTGTCCAAGAGTAAAGGGAATAATCTTCCCAGAAGAACCCTTGCCACCCTCTAAAAATACCTGTTACCAACCGCCACGGATTCTGGCGGATCAGGTCAAAGGTCAGATCAGAGATGGCGAACAAGCGCTCTGCATTGGTCATTTTGGTGATTTCTGGATGGTCAACCATGACCTGAGTCCAACTGGTGTGCGTCACGATGCCATAAAGGGTGTAGGAAAAATTGGCAAAGGGTGGACTCCCATTAGGCGCTCCGACCTGTTTCAGCAGCACAACATTAAGCGCGCTGGCTAGAAAAACAGCCCCCACGCCGCCCACCAAAAACAACCCAGAAAGCCGAGCAGAACGGCGAAACCAGTAAGCTCCCCACAAAATGACAGCAGGCAGCACAAACACAGTGCCAATTCGAGCGTTAAGGGCAAATGCCAGTAGAAATATCCCCAGCAAACCTGTCCATAGATGCCGAGTGTGAGCGCTACGCCACAGTACTGCAAACGCCAGCAAACCCATTGCTAGCCCCAGGTTCTCAGTCATAGTTTTGCCGACAAACAGCCGATAGAAGAAGAACACTTGCATGGAGAGCAGGGCGGCAACTAATGCTCCATGAGTTTTCCTAACTTCGCGGGCAATAAACCAGCAGGCGATCGCATTAATAATCACCAGCAGCGCCAGACACATCTGCAAATTTTGGTGAGTCAATGCCAGCAAGCTCGCCAACAATCCTGAGAATAGAGGACGTTGAGGCGCCCAGTCTCCTGTTGGGATACCGAGCAAAATATTTCGGGCATCGCCGTAATATCCTGCCGCATCGCTTAAGGGCAGCAATCCCCCCGCCACATAGCTGTCGGTGGCTCCAGTTTGCCAAAGACGGGCAAGGGGAAGTGCAAACGTGATTAGCAGTGCCGATAAGCTCAGAGCACGCCCCAAGGGATACTCTAGACTTTTTAGGCGAAAAGCAAAATAGTAGAGCAGGGCGATCGTCATGCCAAAGCCCCAATAGCCATAGCGCGATGCTTCACCTAACCATCGGGGTAACGGCAAAGCCAGCATACATGCAAACAGCAGCACAGGCACTACCAGGCTCGAAATATTTTCTAGCAACCGCAATCCTAAGAGAGAAAGCTGCTTTGGTAAGGCATCTGTCATTTGGCAATCTTCCCAAGCGCAATAGCTATAAATTCTCCACCACCGTTGCAGAATAGCTGAATATGCAAAGATTTCGTTAAATCTCTTGCCCTACTCTGCTGCATTCGCTGCATTCACCGACTGGATAGTGGTTGCTCGAAAGATGAGAAGTTCTGGTCCCAGCGTTACGTTCTGACCACAGGCAACTACCCACCCGCCCTCTTTAGGAACTAATTGATGTTTAGCAACTAGCCACACGCTACCTGTATCGGCGATCGCCGTGTCTTTAGGAAATCTGCGCAGAGAGACTGGCTCCTTCGATGCCCAACTGCTAAAGGTTTCTAAGCCTTGTCTAAAATCTTTGACCCGAATATTAGGCAAGCTAGATTGCTCAATAGCTTTGTTCCCAACCAAAGTGACACCTGACCCTGGATTTGCTCTAAACATCCCTACCTGGTACTCAGTAGGACAAGCAAAATTACTCGGAACTTGAGGCGGCACGGATGCGAACTTCTTGAGGGTGATTGGTCCTACAAAGCTTAGTAATGATAGCGTTAAGCCAAAAACCAAGAGTGCCGAAGACATGCCCCAGTCCTGGACGATGCCAGGACTAGAGGAAAGCAATGGAGATTTTGAACGATCGCCAACTCTGCGATCGCCTTGACTCCCCAGATCGCCTTGCCCTCGCCTAGCCCAGCGAATCAACGGCAGCAAAATATCTTGCAGAAACACCCTAAAACCTAATGCTGATAACACGAACAAAATAATGATCGTAGCGGCATAGGGACGCACCCCGGCATCAATTAAAGGCAGCAGCGGAATCGTCAAGAAAGCCCCGCTCACCATTGCCAACAAAAGTGATGCCCCAGGAGTCTTCCAGTTTCGGAGACAACTCCACAAACCCAGAGCCGCTAGCGGTCTAAACACTGAATCGATGGATATATCGTTTGCAGGTTCCCAGATAAACCAGCGATAGTTGCCAAAGAAAAACTCTGTCCATCCACGAAAAATCCCGGTTACAAATCGCCAGGGGTGCTGACGAATTACGTCTATGGCGATATCGTAAACCGCTTGAATGCGATCGACATAATTCAATTTGCTTAACTCTGGGTGGTCAAGCGTCACTTGAGACCAGTCGGTATGGGTCGCAATGCCGTAAAGCGTGAACGAGAAATTAGCAAAAGGCGGATTGCCGTTAGGTAGCCCCACCAGTTTGAGCAAAACGAGGTTCATTGCACTGGCAAGAAATACAGCCCCCAAGCCCCTAAGTAAGAACAATAGCCAAGAGAATCGAGCCGATCGCCGGAACCTATAGGCTCCCCATAAAATCACCATCGGCAGCACAAAAACAGTGCCAATCCGGGCGTTAAGTGCAAAGGCAAGGAAGAATAGCCCTAGTAAGGCTGTCCAAATTTGTTTAGTATGAGCACTGCGCCACAGCACCGCAAACCCCAATAATCCTAGAGCTAGTCCCAAGTTCTCAGTTAGAGTTTTACCAATGAAGACCCGATAAAACAAGAAAACTTGCACAGAAACCAGTGCTGCCACCATTGCGCCGTGGGTTTTCTGCATTTCACGGGCAACAAAGAAACAGGCGATCGCATTAATTCCTACCACAATCGCTAAAGCGACTTGCAGATTTTGCTGATTCAAAGCCAACAAGCTGGCAAGTAGCCCTGAGAACAACGGGCGCTGCGGTGACCATTCGCCCATCGTGCCACCAATCAGCATATTGCGGGCATCTCCGTAGTAAATTGCCGCATCGCTGAACGGCAGCAATCCTCCGACAATGAAACTGTCGCTAGCGCCCGTATGCCATAGCCGCGCCAACGGCAAAGCAAACGTTATCATCAGCGCACTTAAACTTAAGGCGCGACCGATTCGACCCGGACATCGAAAGGCGAGAAAGAACAGGAGAGCGATCGCCACGCCAAAGAGTCCACAATCAAATCGAGCCGACTCTCCCAGCCACCGAGGACTAGGCAAAGCTAGCACACCCGCAAACAGCAGCAGTGGCACAACCACGCTTGAAAAATCTTCTATCAATCGCACAAGGCTGAGTGACTTAAACGAGGTTTTGGCTAACATTCTCGATCATTACGCAATTTTCTCAAGCTCAACGGTCATAAACATCCCCACATAGGAGTTCAGCGGTGCTAGCAACCTTTCGGCTAACCGCACCACCGGATACATAAACGAAGGCAACAACTGCCGCAAAGACAAGCCTCCACTAATCAAATACCGCAGCGGCGTATGCACCGCTACAGAACAGACCCGAAACTGCGGAAACTCTTGGGCAAACAACTGGGCATCTCGACCAAAAATAATCCAAGGAATCGCCATGTTAGCACCTGAAAGCGGTCCCCCTTCCTCAAAACCCCACTCGCCACGAGTCTCAAACGGCTCATGGTGAAAGTTCTTGTAAATCACTCGTGACCAGGGCGTGTTGGCAGGCTCAATCATGACGATCTTGCCGCCCAACTTCAGGCAACGTAACGACTCCTTAAGGAACAGCCGCGAGTCTTTAATGTGGTGAAGTACATCAACCATTAAGAAAGCGCTAACTGTGCGATCGCCCATCGGCATATCTAACCCCGAAAACACGCGATCGACTCCGCCATAGGGCAAAATATCCGATGTAATCACATGGGGAGCCAACTGCTGCAAAAAGCTAGCCCCACTTCCCAACTCAATCCATTCCCCACCAGCAGGCGCTGCCGCAGACTTTGCTAATAGCTCTTTGTAAAAGCTCCTGTAGGTGTTCACCAAGAATGGCTTACGTCGAATAATTTCCCGAATTACCAAAATATTATTGGGATCATCAAGATCAGAAGGTTGCAACCTGGGCGGCAGCTTAAGCGGCGCGAGTAAATCAGCAAGAGCCATAATTACCTAAACAAACGTCACCTAAACAAACTTCAATTTCTGAGCAGCATAGAGGCACATCTTCAACAACACCATTCCCTCTCTAACGTGCTGAATGTTAGAACTCCCATAAGTCCGAGGCATGTAGCGCACCGGAATATCTGTAATGTGTAAGCCTAGCTTTGCCGAACCAAACAGCAGATCAAAATCGCCAAACGGATCAAAATCGCCAAAGTAAGCCCGATTTGCCGCTAGCTTTTGATAATTCTCTCTTGACATGGCTTTTGTGCCACAGAGCGAATCTTTAATCTTGGTGTTGAGCAAATAAGACAACAGCCAAGCAAAGAACCGATTCGCCATCCGGTTGAGCCAGGGCATTGTTTCTGCACTCACCGGATAAATCAATCGACAGCCATTAGCAAACTCGCACTTTCCAGAAGCGATCGCCTCAAAAAAATATACTAAGTCCTCCGGTCGCACCGTCAAGTCCGAATCCAAAATCATCATCACATCGCCCGTCGCCATATTAAAACCCTGGCGTACCGCATCACCCTTTCCCTTCCCTGTTTGCTGAGCAATTTTAATATCCCATTGATCGCCATACTTTGCCTGAACCCGCTGAATCTCTTCCCAGGTGTTGTCTCTGGAATGACCTTCAATAAAAATCACCTCAGTATGCCGCCCCATCTTTGGCAACCTTGCCACACAGTTCTCAATATTGCCTGCCTCATTACGGGCAGGCACAATCACAGAACAAGTCTTTTCACTCGCAGCGGCGATCGCCTTAGCATCCGGTCGCACCCTCGCCACCACATACTCAGTCAAACACAGCGCATTCAACCCCGGCAGCGGAGCCAACACCCGATTAAAAAACCAGGACACCAACGGTAAATTTTTAGGAAATAACTGCCGTTTGCCATGACTCACCACCTCGAACCCTGCCAAATCCAGCAGATTTTCTACATCTTCTAAACTCAACCAGTTTAGCGGCGGTAGCGGCATCCGGTGCCCAATCGCAGTGGCAAAATTAAGAATCGGTTCCCAGCCCGGATTATGAAACGTCAACACCAGCCGCGTCGAAGGATTGCAGACCTGTCGAACATTTTGTAAGGTTTTTTGAATATTGCCTAAATAACTCAGCGTATTAGCAAACAACACATAATCAAATGCCGTCTTAGCCTGAAACTCCTCAGCGTTCCGCAACTGAAAATCTAAATTTGGAAACGTCTGCCGAGCCTCTTCTACCGCCACTGCATTCGTATCAATTCCTAGACCCTCCACTGCATCCACCGCATTCAGCAGGTAGCCAGAGCCAGAGCCAACATCCAAAACCTTGGAACGCGACTGTACCAAAAAACGATACAGCTTCTCTAAATCTCGGTAGTAGTAGAGATTGCGTTTTCTCCACTTTTCTAAACTCCGATGGTTCTCAACCTGAACGGGAAAATCACGGCCAGAAGATACTGATTTCATCTATTTCTCAAAGCAGAAGGACTTATACAAGTAAATTTTGGGAGGCAAAAAATTAGGCAAGCGATCGCTACACTTCAACCGAAACATTCCAGCCGCCGCTTGATGCATCTCCTCTGGAGATGTGACATGGTGCGCCTCAATCCCAGCAAATCCGATTGCCTTAAACAAATACTCCATCGTTTTATTGACCGCAGGCATCCCAACCAAGAGCGTGCCGCCCGGCTTCAGCACCCGATAAATCTCAGCTAAGAAAGGCTGAATTGCTTTGATATGTTCCAAAACGGAAATTGCGATCACCAGGTCTAAACTATTGTCGTCAAACAAGAGCTTATCAGCTTCCCCTTGGCTCAGCTTGGGGTAGCAGCCGAGCTTTGATAACCGTCTAGAAATATCATCTGGGTCACTACTGAGGTCAACCCCATAAATTGCATCACTCAACCTAGTCAGTGTAGGCATCAAGACTCCACTGCCATAACCAATTTCTAAAATGCTGCCGTATTCATCTTGCCTCAGTAAACCCAGCGTCATGTTAATGCGGCTGACATAGAGCTTACCAACGATCGGCACATAATAGTACTTCAGCGGATCATCGTCATTATTAGGTTCTAAGATGCCTTTGGGTGGGAGAGCAAGCTTCGTCATAGAACAAGTGAAAAGATTAGAGGTTAAGCAGGAAGCAACTTCTTATACTTTTGAGAAAGCCACTACAACTACTAGAAAAATATACACCCATCCCGACATTCCGCAAAGCGCCGAGTCATCTTGCATCCTCGCTTCACCACTCAAGCAGAGCTTAAGACTGGGTTTCAGTGGCGATCGCCACTTCTAAAATATGGAGCTAAGCGGACTCGAACCGCTAAC
>Ga0209591_10008152_pt1 | contig 11437 bp, 11 predicted proteins | sample MAT01_FD_187207 | JGI IMG/M metagenome (GOLD analysis project Ga0209591, IMG submission 187207) | Freshwater microbial communities from Lake Fryxell liftoff mats and glacier meltwater in Antarctica - MAT-01 (SPAdes) (version 2) | ecosystem: Environmental > Aquatic > Freshwater > Ice > Liftoff...
TGCGGGGCTGGCAACTGTATAGAGCGAGACGGGCACCAGCGAGGGAAGCGCTCGCTGCACGATCAGCAAACACCCGATCGTCACAATCGCGAATGGCACAGACAGCACGGGTAAGTTCCAAGGAGAAACCAGTCTTGCCATTAAAATGCTGGCGACGGATGCTAAGAACGCACAGACAGCAGCAAGCAGAATACTCAGGCGATTGGGTGTATAGAAGATGCCGCCAATCGCGATCGCTGTAATCACCGCATTGTAGCCCCACAATCCCGTGTACAGTTGGTTTGGTGTTGCTCCAACGACCAGACCTGCTAATGGGTACATCGCACAACCGAGCAATCCGACGGCTGCACCAATTGGGGTGCAGATTGCAACTGCCAGGACGATCAGAATTATGGAAACAAGATTGTCGGAGAAAAAGACTTGCCCAATGCTAATCGGAAGCCATTGAAGTAACCGGAATGGGTCGAGTTCGCTAGGTGGAGGAGTAGGAGGGGGCGACCCCAGATCGAAGAAGGGTTGGGGAATAAACACGATCAGGATTAGGAAAGTCAGCATGACGCTGTTAAAGGGGATGCCCAACGGAGACACTCTAAACTTAGTCGCAAACCAGATTCCTACGGTCTGCATCACCACCGTTGTCAGGGCAGACAGCACGATCGCAGCGATCGCCCAAACAGGATTCCATGCACCATTCCCAAACAGCCCGAAGAACGCCGTAGTAGCACCAATGAGCAGTCCATTCAGACCAAAGATGCCATTTTGAATCGTGCCTCGATCCAACTTGAGGGCGATCGCCATTAGGTTAGCGGCGGCAGTCCCCAGTAAGCTCAGGGTTCCCAGCCAGGGAGATTGGATGAAAATGGCAATGATAATCAGCAGCCCACTAATGGGATTGTTAACAAAAATTGCCTGTCCAATGCCGCGCAAGGTGGCATTGAAAAAATTCAAAACAGGCTGATTGGCAAGCCGTTGATTGAGTGGCTGCATGGTTCCTAGTGCCGGAATTCTCCAAGCTGAGCGCTCAGATAAGTCTGTCTCAGATTCCAGAATGTGGGAAATCAGTTCATGCAAAGGTAGTGGCTCATTATCTGGGGTTGCCATAGAAGATCGATCGATCATAGGAGTTACGCACTGTACAACAATAATGTAAATTATGAGATTTGGTCATTTCCAGCGTTCGTGACGTACCCCATTTGCTCCGACTCGTAATGTGTTCGGCGTCCGCAATGACTCTTAACTGTACCTCACTGGGTGGGGAAACGCTATATATCAAATCGATTCGTTCTTGTATAACGGAACATCACTCCGGGACGGGTTCAGCACTATCTTTAATTACTAACCCAAATTTTCATAAACCCGCGCCGCCAGACGAAGTATAGAAACGGACACAATATCAAACAACCGAAACAACCACTCGAAAACCCACAATTCTTGTACTAAATAAAGCCGCTTTTCTTGTTCAAAATAAGCAATTAATCGAGGAATTTGGGGATGTTCGCCTAGTTCGTAAAGTCGTTTGGCTTCTTGCTTAAACAGTTCTGTAGCCTTTTGAAGTGCTGATGTTCCCTGAACTTGGGGGAAAAACTGCTTGATGACGCAGGGATCGTCCATGCGATCGATATCTACAGCTTCATAAGTTCTGCCAAATCCCCCCTCGCCCAACAGTCGAATCACGCGGTAGCGGTTTCTGAAGAGAGCCGTGAGGCCGGGTTCGCCGCAACTTTGACAAAATTTAGAGTTGTCGGGATTGAAAGGATTAGAGCACCTTGGATTAGAGCAGTAGAACATATCTGGGAAGAGATGATCTGGTTAAGGTTATGATATACCCTTTCTGGGTTTTAGTAGTCTTTGACAGAGGACAGTATAGTACAACTTGGCGATCGCCCAACCAAAAAGCGATCGCACTCTCTCTCAAGAGCGATCGGGCTACAGACAAGAATATCTCGTACCGAATTGAAGAGCGATCGAGCCTGTGGTAATTTTGAACTATGGGGTATTGAGTATGGCGCGAGCTAACGCCTCGGTGAGCGTGGTGGCAAATATGACTGAAATACTGTCGCTGATTAGTTTATTAGCTTTTGGGCTACTTAAATATGTAGATAAAAATATTAAACTCCCCGGAAACCGATCGGCATTTCCATTGCATCGCGAGGACTGGGGTTAACTAATTCTCGATTTACTTTAGCCTCATATCGGTGGCCAATAAAACCAAAAATAATTCCGACCAACAATAAACTTCCCCCTAAATATTTAGCTAAAGTAGGAGATTCCCCTAAAATCAAATAAGCCATCACTATAGCTGCAATTGGGTTCAATAAACTGGCTAAATTGAGTTCAGTTGAAGTCGCCTTTTTTAAACCCGCTAACCAACATAATTGACCCGTGACGACAATAATTGCCGCATAGACGATCATCCATTGCCAAAGAAAAGGAGATAACACTTCTGCAAAATGGTTTTGCCCGTAAAGGAGATTAGCCAATAGGAAAAAAATCACCGTCCCTAGAATATTGCGATAAATGGTAAAGATTCCCAAGGGAATTGATTGTAATTGCAGTTTACCAACAATAGCATGAGCTTGTCCAATTTCAACGATTTTACGAGTGATGGAATTAGAAGCGGCAAAAATCAAAACAGCAATACCAAGATAAATTGGGCTAGGAATTAGCCTGAAAAAATTATGGATTTAATTGGCAATATTCATAATTAGTCCTGGACGCATGGGTGGCCAGAAACCGGGTTTTTTTACGAAAATCTTTCGCAGTAGTCCGCAGATTAGGTAAAAAACCCGGTTTCTTTATCGGGAGTGCGATTTACAAAAATGTTGATAACTCATAAAAACTTCTTTGGATAATCTGGAAATTTGTAAACATACAAATTAGCTTAAGGCGATGCCTTTTCATAGCCTATTTGGGGAGCCGAATAAATGGAGACAAACACAGCATCTTCACTATTGTCATTCACTGCCCCATGAATCTGATTTTTTTCTGCTATGGCAACTTCACCAGCATTCAAGCTTTGGCTTTCACCATTGCCTAAATAATACGTCAAAGTGCCTCGGAGCATCACCCAAGTATCTTGTCCATCGGGGTGAAAATGAGCTTGCACAATTTGCCCTTGCTTGACTCCCCAAATAGCGATGCTAGAATTTTCGCTCTCAATAATTTCTGTCACCGTAGCGACTTCCTCGGAGAAACGAACATAAGCTTCTAGGGCAAAAATTCTGTCTTTCATGATTTTTATATTACCGTTTTATTTAGGTTGGGGACAGGTTTTATTGGTGAAATCACATTGATAAATATAGTGTTCTTGCCAATGTAGGGGAATCTCTAGTAAATCTCTTGCACCAGTCATTCCCTGACCGATAAACAGCAGCAGAGCCAAACAATTGAGAATGATATGAACGGTGCGCCAGCGATTTTGTTTGTCCTGATAAATATCTTGGACGATCGCCACTGAAAAAATCATCAATAAAGCGGCTGTGATACCGTAGTAAAAATGGGAAACAAACCATTGATTATCTAGACGATAAATTTCTGGCTGACACCCTAAAATCATCAATCCCATTCCTGTAAAAGTGGCAAAAATGCCTCGCCATAGTTTAACTCTTGCCTTAAATAGTAGCGTGAAAGAAGCAATGGTTAACAGGAAAATGGCGATCGCAAAAAAGACTCGAAAGGGTTCTTTGGTAAGGGTGTCGTTACTGAGCATTTTTGAGAAGATGGGATAAGCCATTCCCAGTAGGGCAACCCCTACCACTGAGCCGCTCAACCAACTACCGATCGCTACGTGCTCAGAACCGACCAATGGCGGAATTTTACTTTTTTGCCCACCGGCGACTTGCAAACGACGCTGACGGGTGAGTAGGGCGCGATTCACCACAATGCCGATTAAGGGAAAAACGACAATAATGGCGATCGCCGGATGTAACAATGCCAAGATGTCTTGAAGTTCCATGTTTAACATCCATTCTAATTATATAAATCGGGAATTTTCCCTTACTTAGCCTCAGCAAGGGAACAGGCAAATTACTTCACTTCATTGGGGGTAAACATCGCTACTTTCCCTTGTTTCACAGCGACAACGACATCATAGGTTGCACAGTAAGAGAAGGTAACATTGTTGGCTTTGTTATAGAGATTGACCACCATTCCTGCTCCACCGGGTTGTACTCCTAATGGTAATAAATCACCATAGAAAAATCGTCGCAATTGGTCGCCACTACCAACTTGTCCTTTACTTTTAGTAATAATATCGATTTTTTGCTGAACCGTCATTTCCGGGGCGGCTATTGCCGTATTTTGGAATTTTGGCAAAAACAGGACTTACGCAAGCACGCTATATATATAGCGTGCTTGCGTAAGTCCTGTTGGAGCAATAGTAGAGATATCTATGGTGAAAGATGGGAGGGATGGGGTCATTGAAGTTGGAAACACAGGCTAGACAAGATTTTAAACGTTCTCGATTACAACAATGTCTGCGAAATGTCTTAATTTCCTCTAGCCAATGTCCTTGATGACATTCTCTTTTTTTATCCCAGTATTTGAGTTTTAGTAGATGAAGTCAATTTAGCAAGAACACTATTCTGACCGAAATAGTATCCCTGACAGTGATTGCCATTAGCATAATCAGTTTCATTCATTAGTGATTGATGAGCTTTGAATAAATTCCAGCTAGGGGTTTTGGGACTAATATGATGAGTCAAATGTAAGTAATCACTATGTGGAAACATTAGAAATTGAAGCAAAGGATTACTAAATACATTCCTTGACTGCTTTTGGACTTCGGTTTCCCATATAAAATGCTCTGACATAATTACAAGCCGATTAATAATGCAATAAACGGTCAGAAAGGGAACTAGATAGAATAATGTAAATGGCATCCAAGCGTTATAAAAAGTAATTATCGTTAAAATAACTACCCAGTAAAAAAGTCTGACAATCTTTTCTGTTTTGCTACTTGTCCATAATGGCTCAAAAAACTTTAAATATTCACCATTTCCATAGCTACAGGTGAACACTTTGAGTATGTGCCACCGCATCTGTGAAAGTTCCACAGGAAAATAATCGTAGTCAGATAAGGTAGGATCATCGGATTTGATAGCCTTTAAGTGATGTTTTAAATGTGATACTCTGTACTTCCACAATGAAATGTGCAAAGGAAAAGCACAGAAGATTGAAACAATCCAGTCATTCCAGGTGGGATCTTTTAAAACTGTACGATGAGTGCCTTCATGAACTAGATTAGCAAATGCTTGCAGTCTAGAGCCAAGGAGGATAACAGAGATAGGATAAAACCAATTATTGAGGTAGAACAAAGTAATTGCTAAGAAAATAACTAAATAATCACCTCCAATACTCAATACACCTTTAACGCTATCAACTTCTTTTAGTTTATTGAGTGCTAGTTTTGTTGTTCTCTGCATAATTACTTAGTTAAAAAAACACAACCAATTAGAATAAAGAACATTCCTGATAATTTGAGTGCTGTATAAGTCTCTTTGAATATGAAAATACTGAACAATAGAGCAAATAAAGCATCTAAACCAACTATTAAAATGTAAGTAGATCCCATATCTTTGATTCGCATAGCGATCGCCTGTACTAATCCTCCCAAGCTAAAGAAGATAATTAATCCTATGGTTCCTAGAGGATTTGTTAGACCTGCACTAAGTTGCGAAGCAAGTGCGCCAAGCCCAAAAAGTATCCCAGAAGTGAGACTAAGAAGTAAATATTGCAGCATAGTTAGTTTTAAAGAACTCCACAGAATGATTGATCCTATGACAAGAGAATCCAGATTTACCGCTTCCCGTAATCTTACAGCAGTTTGAGGGCAACCCCGCCACAAGAATAAATCTCAGACAGGACTTACGCAAGCACGCTATATATAGCGTGCTTGCGTAAGTCCTGAAAAAGCTTTTGAGCTACATCTCCGGCACTGATGGCGCTAGCAAGGGCTAGGGTAGCGAACAGAGGACTGAGGGATTTCAGTTTTAACATCTTTGTTTTTTGGTGACAACGGTTAATCAGAATATCATGATCTATTTCAATTTTTTTGACAAGCAGGCAAAATAGAATATGTTATATGCCATTTTGGAATAGGTGCTGTATGGATCGAATTTCCTGTATGCAGAGTTTCGTTCGGGTGATCGAAATGAATAGTTTTTCTGCCGTAGCGCGGGAACAAAAGACCACGCAACCCACCATTAGTAAGCAAATCGCCGCTCTGGAAAAATATCTGGGGGTACAATTACTCACTCGTTCTACTACCCATTTGAGTTTGACTGAGGAGGGGAAAAAATATTATCAATACTGTCAGCAAATTTTGGAAACCGTCGCCGAAGCGGAGGCCAGTTTAACAGGAAAAGAACGGGCTACAGGAATTTTACGATTGGGGTGTCCCGTGCTTTTTGGGCAAATGCAGATTGTCCCCCGTTTAAAAGCTTTTATGAAACGCTATCCCGATGTCAAGATCGATCTGATGATGGCGGATCATTTTGTGGATATTGTAGAGACTGGTTTAGACCTTTTGATCCGCATTGGTAATCATCTGGATAGTTCCTTGATTAGCCATCCCATCGGCACGACTCGCCGCGTCACAGTGGCAACAACAGCCTATTTTGAGCGATCGGGAGAACCCCAAACACCGGATGATTTAGTGCATCATGATTGTATTGTCTATACCCATCTGGCAACGGGTAATGAGTGGCATTTTCTAGGAACAGATGGCACTATTAAGGTGCGGGTTGGGGGCTGTTTTCAAACTAATAGTTCTGTTGCTATTCGAGCAGCAGTGTTATCGGGTTTGGGGATTGCTGTCGCGCCAGTTTGGATGTTTGGTGATGAGATTTACCGGGGCGATATCAAGGTTGTGTTGCAGGATTATCAGCCGACTCCCTTGCAAATTCAGGCGGTATATCGTCGCAGCCGTTTTTGTCCGGCAAAAATAACTTGTTTTATTGATTTTTTAGCTGAAGAATTTAAGGTCGATCCCTGGGTTTGAGATTATGGGGTATCGCGATCGAGGTATAACGGCTAAGATGATAAATCGAAAATCTCACCGATCCGCGCCTTAATTTCTGTGTACTGATATGCGTAAATATTGAGTCACATCTGCGAAATGTGGGTTGTAATATCGCACTCTTCGTATAACAATAACGCTAGAAATCCCAAGAGCGATCGTACAGAATTGAACAAAATTAAAGGGCGATCGCTCTTGGGGTAATTTTTTTTGTTTATACAGTCAACTACTCATGCCTTCCCCATTCAAAGATTCAAGTCGTGACAGCCATTTGTTGAAGTGAGAGCATTTACTCCGAATTACTTGCAATCCAATTTGTTCAGCTAACTGCGATCCAAAAACAGACTTCGCTTTTCCGTAATCAGGGAACTGAGTTATGATACGTTTGCTAGGTGCTGTTTGCAGCCCATCATTGATTAACTCAGGGGTCTGATATTGATTGGCGATAGATTGGAGAACTTTAATCTCTTTTGTCCGTCCAGCATCAAGGTACTCAAAGCACGTTGGATCAGAAAAGAGGTATGCCTCATATTCATGTAACTGAACGTAAGGAATGAATCGAGCATCACCAATATCTTCTGCAAAACGTTGTTCTAAAAATTCAACCCGCTGTATCGGATCTTGACGTAGACTCTCAGACTCAGCTAATCCCGGAAAATCGGGATGAAGAGCATATAAATCAATCATAGTTGTAAAGAACACATCGGGGGCTTTCTCTTGCTTCAGAAAACGCATGATGTCATTCTTCATCGGCGCATAATTACGACCGCCACCTCGATGTACCTTACCTTTCTTTTTTGCATGAGCAATCAGTATGGGATTGTGCATAAACATTCCATATTGAGCTAACTGCGGTTTGAGCGAAATGTCAGCGAATGTCTGCTCGGTTTGTCCTTCGGCAAATAGGTAAAGACGCGCCATTAATGGGGGCCTCCGCCAATGATATTTTTCTCCCAAACTTCTCCGAGACTATACTCGTCAAGCCAAGCATCTAATTCTGTAGGATTTAGCCTCTTAAATTGCGACTCCTTACCCTCTAGGTTCACCACAATTACATCTTCAGGATCGAAATTATCCAAGAAAGAACTAGATTGAGTGCTAATGAGAATTTGCGTATGGAGTGCAGCCTTGCTAAATAAATCAGCTACAACATTTAAGGCATAGGGATGAAGCCCCAACTCCGGCTCATCAACAACAATGAGTTCTGGCAGTTCATTTTCAGGCTGTAAAAGCAACGTGGCAAGGCAGATGGCACGTAAAGTACCATCGGAAAATTGATGCGATCCAAATACGCGATCGGACTCTTTTGATCGCCAGTTAAGAATGACTCGATTAGATGCGTCTGGCTCAAGAACAAAGTCATCGAAAAACGGTGCAATCAAACGGATTGTTCCGATAATGCGCTGATAAGTTATACCCTCATTCTCTTTGCGAAACCTCAGAAGTAATGCAGCTAAATTGCCAGCGTCAGACATTAGCCATCGATCGTCGCCAACATAACAAGATTGACGCACGTCTGCTGTAAATGATGTGTCGTGAAAGTGATACACGCGGCAGCGGTTAAGCAAGAAACTCAGCGTTTTAGCCGTTTGCTTTCCTTCGTTTGCTGATTTGCTAATTTGAGTTTCCTGATGTCCTGCACCCAGTTCGTCAGTTCTTGGGGATGGCCAACCCGTTTGTAGAAAGCTCAAGGTTTCTTCGGCAAATATCAGCGTATCACCAGCCGCATGAAACAGCCGCATATGGTAGGTATCTACCCCGTTGTCAACTTCAAATTCCAGCTTTGCTTCTATCTGGGGCGTTATCTTAGGCCCAAAGTGCAAGAGAGATTGGGCGCGCCCCGACGTGCCAATGTACAGTTGGAAGCGTCCAGCCATCATCTCGTTAAGCATCTTGAAGAACGAGATAAGGTTACTCTTGCCTGCCCCATTTGCTCCAATCAGGATATTTAGGGGATGCAACTCAATATCTATTGCCTTAATAGACTTAAATCCATTGAGGGTTAATCTTTGTAGCCTATTCAAAAGTCAGTCTCCTAAGTCTGCGATAGTGTGTTTGCTTTTTTGCATAAAGTCTAACCTTTACAGATTACTAAGGTTTCCCTGATTTGTCTCGCAAAAAATTAGAAACCCCCAAACCAGATTTTTCAACTGGTTTGGGGATTTTATTCCTAAATCTCGTTCAAATTACAACTTGCTCGGCTCGATCGCAGGTGCACGCAAAGACACCGTTTTATCAGCAGCAGCCTTAGCCACCAGCGACGGCACAGAATCGCGCAATTTGGCAGTCAACTGAACAGTCGTCGCATCATAAACCTGAGTCAGCATCTTCGGATACAAACCAATGCCAATAATCGGCACTAACAAAGCCGCAATAATAAACACTTCTCGCGGTTCCGCATCCACCAACTCTTCGTGTTCCACCAATTCCTTATTTTCAGAACCGTAGAAAATCTCCCGCAACATCGATAGCAGGTAAATCGGAGTCAAAATCACCCCGAAAGCAGCTAGAAATATGACGCAAACCTTAAACACCGGATTGTAAGCATCGCTGGTTGCAAAACCTACAAACACCATCAATTCTGCGACAAAACCGCTCATTCCCGGCAAAGCCAAAGAAGCCATAGAACAAGTAGTCCACATGGCGAAAACCTTACGCATTTTCTGCCCGACACCGCCCATTTCGTCGAGCATGAGGGTGTGAGTGCGATCGTAAGTGCAGCCTACCATGAAGAACAAACTCGCCCCGATTAAACCGTGGGAAACCATTTGCAGCATTGCGCCGCTAGTTCCCAAATCGGTAAACGAAGCTATCCCAATCAGCACAAACCCCATGTGCGAAATCGAAGAATAAGCAATTTTCCGCTTCAAGTTGCGCTGAGCAAAAGAGGTTAAGGCGGCGTAAACAATGTTAACTACACCCAAAATTACTAAGATGGGTGCGAAGGTAGCGTGAGCATCGGGGAGCATTCCCGCATTCATCCGCAGTAAGGCGTAGCCACCCATTTTTAGCAGAATTCCTGCTAGCAACATATGGGCGGGTGCGGTGGCTTCGCCGTGAGCGTCGGGGAGCCAAGTGTGCAGCGGAAAAATTGGCAGTTTGACGCCGTAGGCTATTAAGAAACCTGCGTACAGGAGCAATTCTACATTGGGGGCGAAGTCTTTAAGCGCGATCGCCCGCATATCAAAAGTCACCGTATCGCCATAAAACGCCATCGTCAGCGCACCAACCAAAATAAACAGCGAACCGCCTGCGGTGTACAGGATAAACTTAGTTGCTGCATAGAGGCGCTTCTTGCCGCCCCAGATTGACAAAATCAGGTAAATCGGGACTAATTCTAGTTCCCAAACTAAGAAAAACAGCAACATATCCTGTACGGCGAAAACTGCGATTTGACCGCCGTACATTGTCAGCATCAAAAAGTAAAATAGCTTTGGTTTAAATGTGACTGGCCAAGCTGCTAAGGTAGCCAGCGTAGTAATAAAACCAGTTAGCAAAATCAGTGGCATTGACAAACCGTCAGCACCTACCGACCAATTTAAATCGAGTTGTTGCACCCAGGTATAGCTTTCTACCAGTTGCAAATCTGGATTGCTGAAATCGTACTGAGTGCAAAAAGCGTACACAAGTAGGGCAAAATCGATCAAACCTACAATTAGGGCATACCACCGCACTGTCTTGCCATCCTTATCGGGAATTAAAGGAATCAGCAAGGAGGCGGCAACGGGAAACAGAATTGCTGTTGTTAGCCAGGGAAAATTTGCTGTATCCATTGCGTTTTAAAATTAGTCATCAACTATTAGGTTTAAACATATTTTGACAGTTTTCGGTTAAATTTTTATACTTTCTTTATACTAAACATTTGTTTTTGCTATATTTGTGACAAATTGTGCGATCGCCAAAATTGAGTTTAATGCAATAAGACCGGGCGAATAGAATTCGCGTCTATACAAACAAAACCCGCCTCCGCGGGTTGAAGAAGACCGGGTTGAAGAACAGGTGGTTAAAATTACCTTATTTTCTTCAGTCCGCGGAGGCGGACATCGTTTGTATAGACGCGGTTTCAACCGCCGTCTTATCTGAATGGAGGACACGGCATTGCCGTGTCCCGATCGATTTAACTGACTCCAGAAACGATCGCAAAACCCAGAACTGCGACAAACACAATCAGGGCATAAAATTGAGCACGACCGCTCTCAAAGTATTTCAAACCTTCACCTGTTACCAGGGTGAGAAACCCTGTCAAGTTTACCACACCATCGACAACTCGCAAATCCACTTCCATGACTTGCCGCGCTAAACGACGGCTGCCTTTGACGAAGAGAAACTCGTTGATATCGTCGAGATACCACTTGTTGAGAGAGAACTCGTAAAGCGGTTTGATTTTTTGGGCGATCGCACTTGGGTCAATTTTACGGC
>Ga0209591_10008155_pt1 | contig 11433 bp, 8 predicted proteins | sample MAT01_FD_187207 | JGI IMG/M metagenome (GOLD analysis project Ga0209591, IMG submission 187207) | Freshwater microbial communities from Lake Fryxell liftoff mats and glacier meltwater in Antarctica - MAT-01 (SPAdes) (version 2) | ecosystem: Environmental > Aquatic > Freshwater > Ice > Liftoff...
ACACCGCGCCGGGCCGGGCAGTCTCGTGCACGCGCATCACCGCGTTCGCGTCGGGTGCCAGGTGGGCCACGGTGCCCTTGCGGGTCTTGGGGAAGCTCGGCCCGATCTGCGCGTCGGGCGAGAAGGCGCGGATGACGTCGATGGACTGGTTCTTCAGGCCGACGGGCTTGAGCGCAGGGCGAAAGACGCCTTCGCCGGGGTCGTAGGCGCCGAATTCGTCTGACAGAAGGCGCCAGCCGCGCAGCCCCAGCGCCGCGGTCAACGTGCTCTTGCCCGAGCCCGGCAGCGCGGGCATGACCAGCGCCAGGCCCTGGCGCTCCACCACGCCCGAATGCAGCAGCAGCAGGTGGTTGCAACGGCGGCCGATCAGCCAGTTGGCACCCCATTCCAAGAGCGGCAGCGCGGAATCGGCTGGAAACGGGTCGAAGGGCACCTGGCCGTCGCAGAAGAAACGCACTTGCGGTGCCAGCCAGCGCCGCAAACCGCTCTGGCGCCGCAGATCGATGTGCAGATCGGCCCAATCGCCGCTGGTTCGCAGGGGAAAGTGTCGGTAGACCGCCTGCAATTGCGCCGCGAGGCTCGGTTCGTCGCTGCGCACCCGCATGCGGGCGACGCCCACATCCAGCCACAAGCCGTCACCGCGCAGCGCGTTGCTGATCTGGTGCAGTTCGGTTTGGCCAAGCGTGAGCAAGCCGCGGTCGGAAGGCATCAATCCCGGCGACACGCGGTGGCGCCCTGCTCCCGGATCAAACCCGCCTGCAGCAACATCGACCACGCACCTGCCAGCTTCTCGGTTAGCTCGGCTGCAGTGGTGCCACTATCAAAGGCGAGCAGTTCTGCAACTTCATTGGCTGACCGTGAATGAAGCAGGTCGAGCGTTTCCACTACGGCAACGCTCTCGGCATTGAGCAAGTGGCTTTCGCCGGACAGTGAACTGAAGGCCACCCAGCCGCCGCCCAGGGGCTCGAACAGCACTCCCGGTGCTCGAAGGTAACGGCGCACGTTCTGTACGCGCAGCCCTGCCTACAGAGTCACCGCCACGGATTGCCAGCAGGTGTTGGCAATTGCAGATTGGTTGGCTGCGTTGCTGATTCCAACGCCCTTCAGGTTGCCTTCAGCGTCAAAACGCAACGCAGCATATTTATTGGAATCACTGTCATTGCCGGGAGCCGACTCCTGCACGGGCCCGGCCAAGTTGGTGGTGATGTCGAATGGTTGCCATTGCGTGCTGGTGAGGTGAACGGTGTTCCTCGTCTTCTTGAACGTTTGAATGTCGGCGCCTCTTACCCAAAACATGCGGGAGGTCCCCGCACCCGTTTTCCGCAGTCTCACACGCAAATAGCTACCCCCCGGGCCCGTCACGTCCACCATCGTGGGTGTGTTGGTCTGGTTGACCAGGCAGCGCTTGGCCGACCCAGCTGCCAGCGCACCGCCGCTGTAGACCGTCAGCAACGCCGGCGCCGCGAAGACGCCGCGGACTAGTTGGCGCCTGGCCGTCTGTGCCGAAGTCGGCAGTTGTTCAGGGCTGGTCATGAGGGTCTCCTTCGGGCGATTCAATCAGTTACCCTCCGATTATCCCCGCTTCAAATGACATTTCGACCCCCCCAGCAGCAGGGGTCGAGGCTCGGCGTGTGCATTTCGCGGCACTTCCGAGTCTGCCTGTGCCGCTGCTGCCGCTGCTGCTGCCGCTATTGCAGCACCTGTCCGTCAAGGCCTGGAAGAGCCTCCAGCCGCAGGCCCGGCCCGCTGCAGACGGCTGAGGTCGAAACCCTTGTCGCGCAGCCGGGCCATCAGCGCGTCCCAGGTGGCGGCGTCCACCTGCGGCTGGCGTGCCAGCACCCACAGGTACTCGCGCTTGGGCTCGCTCACCGCGGTGAGTTGGTAGGCGGGGTCGAGGTCGATGACCCAGTAGTCGCCCCACAGGATGGGCAGCCACGAGAGCCAGGCCGGGGCGAACCGCACTTCGAGCTTGGCTGAACCTGCCGGCCCGATGCGGCGCGCTTCGCCGATGGCTTCGTCGGTCTTGCCGCCGGCCTTCGGGCAGCGGTTGATCACCTGGACCGTGCCACCCGGCTGCAACTGGTAGTCGGCCGTGGCCGGGCCGATGCAGTCGCTCTGGAAGCGGTTGGGAAAGCGCGCCAGCTCGTACCAGCGGCCCATGTAGCGATCGAGGTCCACGCTGGGCACCGTGGCCAGCGGCGCGGTAGCGGGGACCGTGCCCTGGGCACTGGCGGGCAAGACTGCGGTCAGGCTGACCGCCGCCGCTGCAGCCAGCAATACGGCCTGTCTCAGCCCGCGCAGGCACTTGCAGCGGTCGAGTGTCGTGATCGGGTTCATCTTCGGCTCGTTCTCGGTTCACGCCGGCCTCGCGCTGGCAACACACAGCCAGGCCGCACGAGGGGTTTTAAACCCGCTGGCGGGGCTGGGTGCCGTAAAACTGGTGCACATCGCTGGCCCAAGTGCTGTTGGCCATCACCGGCCAGTTGTCCTTGTCGAAGCCGGTGGCATCTTTGAGCCGGTCCTTGGGCACGTTCAGCGTGAAACGCTTGTTGACGGTGTCCAGTTTGAGGGCCGCCCAGGGCACGGCGAAGAGCTTGTCGCCCATGCCCATCATGCCGCCGAACGAAAGCACCGCGTAGGCCACTTCCCCGGACTGCATGTCGATCATCAGTTCCTTGATGTCGCCGAGGTCTTCGCCGTCGCTGTTGCAGACATCGTTGCCCATTAGGGTGTCAGCGCCCATCAAGGCAGGGCCGGGGCCGCTGCCGGGTTGGGCGTACATGCCCAGCTTGTCGCGGGTGACGTAGTTGGTGTCCATGGGGTGTGCTTTCAGGAGAGTGGACTGGCACGGTAGACGTCGGCGCCATACCCGTCTGTGTGGCAACGAACGGCGCGTTGTGCCGTCCCGTGCATTTCATTCGAGCACGTACACCAGTGCCGTGCGCGCCGGCACCCGCAGCGTGGCGGTGGCGGCGTTCCAGCTGGCCTGCGTTGCCGGGCGCGTGTCTGCCGCGCCGGGCGCGCGGTGCACGGGGTGCAGCACGAAGGCGCGGCCGCGCAGTTCCGGCAGCACCAGGTCGGCATCGGCGGGCGCCACGTTGACGGCGTAGATGACTTCCGCATAGCCTGCGCCGCGGTGGCCGCGCCCGTTCAGGTGCCCCACCACCACGGTGGGGTTCTGCTCGGGGCCGGTGTTCAGCATCGTCAGGCGGCGCTGCACCTCGTTGGCCGTGCGCAGGCGAAACAGCGTGCTGCTGGCGCGAATGCGCAGCAGGTCCAGGAAGGTGTCGCGCGTGAAGCGCATTTCTTCGGGCGTGGGCTTCAGCGCGGCTGCGTCAGCCAGCAGCGGCTGCATCGCCAGCCACAGGCCTTCGTTCTCGCGTTTGGGCGGCAGGCCGCCACCGAAGAAGTTGTCCTGCAGTGTCCAGTCGATGCGGTTGAACCAGTCGCCGCTGTCGTAGCTGTTCCGGTCCATGTTCTTGCTGCGCAGCAGTTCCACGCCAGCGTGGAAGTACGCGATGCCCTGGCTGAAGGCCGTGAGCGCGCCGCCCAGCACCTGCACCCGCGCGCGGTCTTCGCGCGGCGTGTCGCGCGGCAGCTTCAGCAGGTTGATGTCCCACAGCGTCGGGTTGTCGTGGTTCTCGACGTAGTTCACCACCTCGCCGGGCTGGCTGACAAAGCCCGCGCCCTGGCCGGCGTAGTCGATGTCGACGAGCTTCTTCACGCTGCCGTCGAAAGTGCGCAGGCGGTAGCCCTGCAGCGTGCCGGCCAGGCCGCCGCGGATGAGGTCGGCACTGCGCAGCAGCTCTTCGCGGCTGCCGCTGCCGCTGCCGCTGCTTGCAGCCAGGGCCAGGGCTTGCGCATTGGGGGCGTAGTGCAGGCCGTTCAGCCAGCCCTGCTGCGACAGCACCGCGGCCGGGCCGTCGCAGCAGCCACCGCCCCGTGCGGCGTCGCGGCCGCGGTCGCTGAAGCTGGCGATGCCGCTGCCGTTCAGGTTGCGCTGCGTGGCCTGCACGAAACGTGCGCCGTCCTTCACTTCGCCGAAGTTCCAGCCTTCGCCCAGCAGGTGGATGCGCTGGCCGGCGGCGCGGTCCACAGCGCGCTGCAGACGTTCCATGGCCGCGCGCGGCTGGTGGCCCATCAGATCGAAGCGCATGCTGTCGATGCGGTAGTCCCGAGCCCAGACCACGGCTGAATCGATCATCAGCTTGGCCATCATGCGGTTCTCGGTGGCGGTGTTGTCGCAGCAGGTGCTGGTCTCCACGGCACCCTGCGCATTCAGCCGGTGGTAGTAGCCGGGCACGATGCGGTCGAGCACCGAATTCGGCTTCTGCCCCGAGGCCGTGGTGTGGTTGTAGACCATGTCCATGCCCACGCGCAGCCCGACGCGGTGCAGCGCCATCACCATGCGACGGAATTCGAGGATGCGCATGCCGCCGTCGGCGGCGCTGCTGGCGTAGCTGCCCTCGGGTGCGGTGAAGTGCAGCGGGTCGTAGCCCCAGTTGAAGCAGTCTCGTGCGGCGCTGGCGCTGACAAGGGCCTGCTGCTCTTCACTGTCGGGCGGCAGCGCGGCCAGCGCGTTTTCGTCGGGCGTGACGCAGCCTTGCTCGGGCACGGTTGCGATGTCGAAGACGGGCAGCAGGTGCACGTCGGTGAACCCCGCGCTGGCCAGCCGCTGCAGGTGCTGCATGCCGGCCGACTGCGTGTGGGTGAAGGCCAGGTAGCGGCCGCGGTCGGCCGCCGGCACGGTGGTGTCGCGCACCGAGAAGTCGCGCGGGTGCAGCTCGTAGATGACGAGGTCGGTGTTGTGGCGCACCGTGCCAGGCCGGCGCGTCTGCGCCCAGCCTTCGGGCTGCCAGCGCGGGTCGTCCAGCCGACCGAGCCAGCTGCGCTTCGAGTCGGTGGTCAGGCTGAGTGAATAGGGGTCGGTGACGAGGTTGCGCACGAGGCCTGCCCCGGGCACGAACACATCCACGAGGTAGGTGTAGTACTGCGGGTTCGGTCGGCTCAGATCGCCCGGCAGCTGCAGGTTCCAAGCCCCGGTGGCGGCGTCGCGCAGCAGCGTGTGCAGCGCCGTGGCGGGCGCCTGGCCGTCTGGGTGCAGGCACAGGTGCACGGCCTGCGCGGTGGGCGCCCAGAGGCGAAAGCCGGTGCGCCAGCCAGCGCGCGTGCGGGCCGGTGCGGCGCCCAGGTTCGGCATGGTTTCGGCGCGGGCGTAGAGGTCGTCCAGCGCGCCGGCCGTCTGGATGCCGGTGGCCTGCAACACGCGGCCTTGCGCGTCTTCCGCCACCACCACCAGCTGCCCGCGGTGCAGATCACGCAGGCGGTACTGGTCGGCGGCGCGCACCGCCAGCGTGACGCCTTCGCTCGTACCTTGGCTCAGCCAACGAAAGCGCTGCTGCAGCGCTGCCGGCAGCGGTGCCGTGCGCGTTTCCAGCGTCAGCGCGCCATCGGCGCCGGCCACGGGCGCACCGGGTGTGGCGACGATCTGCCCCTGCGCTGCGTGATACAGCCGGTAGATGCCGCCTGTTTGGCCTGGCCAGCGCAGCCACTGGCGGTTGAGCCACACCGCTTGTGCCGGCAGCGAAGTGCCAGCAGGCGCGGCGCGCAGCACGGTTTCGAAACTGGCCTCGCACGCTGCCAGCGCAGGGGCTTCGGCCAGCACGGGGCGGGGCAAGCACAGTGCCAGCAGCACTGCGGCCAGGGCAATGGCAGGGGCGTTGGCGCAGGGTCGGTGGCTCATCGAGATGCTAGGCTCAGGTGGGAACCGTCAAATGGTAGCGAAGCAAAATTCCACCGCATCGCGAGCGGCTAGGCCGCTGTCGTGGCCGCTGTCGTGGACATTGGCACGGACGGCCTTGGCGCTGGCGTTGGCCCTGGGCCTGGGCCTGGGCCTGGGCCTCATGGCGGGTCCGGGGAACGCCACCGCCCCTGCTATCGACACCCGCCCGGTGCCCGCCGGCCCCACCACCAGTGCCTTGCCCGAGGGCTGGTTTCACGGCGCCTTCATCGAAATCTTCGTGCGCGCGTGGCGCGACAGCGATGGCGACGGCATCGGCGACCTGCGCGGCCTGACGATGACGCTCGACCACCTGCAAGACCTGGGCGTGCGCGGCATCTGGCTGATGCCCATCACCGCCAACGCCGACGGCGACCACGGCTATGCCACCACCGACTTCCGCGCCATCGCGCCCGAGTACGGCACGCTGGCCGATTTCGACGAGTTCATTCGCCAGGCGCACCGGCGCGGCATCGGCGTGGTGATGGACTACGTCATCAACCACAGCGCGGCGCAGCACCCCATGTTCCAGCAAGCGCTGAAGGGTCGCGACAACGCTTTCCGCCCGTGGTTCGTGTGGGCCGATGAGATGCCGCAGGGCTGGGACATCTGGGGCAAGAACCCCTGGTATGCGGCCGAGGGCGAGCCGTGGAATTTCACCGGCGACATCAAGCAGCTGCCACCGCCACCGCCAGGCGCCACCAACTTCTATTTCGGCACTTTCGGGCCGCACATGCCCGACTTCAACTTCCGCCACCCGCCGGTGCTGCAGTACCACCTGGACAGCCTGCGCTTCTGGCTGAACCGCGGGCTCGATGGCTATCGGCTGGATGCCGTGCCGCACCTGCTGGAAGGCGACGCCGTGCGCTGGAACGACCAGCCCGAGAGCCGCGCGCTGACCAAGCAGCTGCAAGACGCGATCAAGGGTTACGAACACCGCTACGTGGTGTGCGAAGCCACGGCGGAGCCGGCCGTCTATGGCGACCCGGCGGTGTGCGGCGGCGCGTTTGCGTTCGGCTTCGTGCATCACTATCTGGGTGCGGCTCAAGGCAAGGCGGGGTCGGTGCAGCAGGTGGCCACGCACTACACCACCGGACCACAGGGGGCCTCGCCCACGATGGCCACCTTCCTGAGCAACCACGACATATTTGCCGGTCGTCGCGTTTGGGACCAACTGGGCGGTGACGTGCCCGCCTACAAGCTGGCTGCCGCAGGCTACCTGCTGCAGCCGGGCACGCCCTTCATCTATTACGGTGAAGAAATCGGCCAGGCCGGTGTGCTGGGGCTGGAAGGTGACTTGCCGCTGCGGGGCCCGTACAGCTGGACGGGCGACCCCACCACAGCCGGCTTCACCACGGGCACGCCCTTCCGCGCGCTGGCGCCCAATGCCGCCACGAACAACCTGCAGGCGCAGCGCGCCGACCCCGACAGCATCTTCAATTTTTACAAGGCCTTGCTGAAGCTGCGAAACGGGCTGCCCAGCATCGCACGTGGGCGCCAGGAACACGGCTTTGCGCAGGGCCTGGTGGCGGGCTGGCAGCGGGTGCACGAAGGCGAACGCACGTTGGTGCTCATCAACTACGGTACGCAATTGGCAAAGGCCCAGATCGGGCAGCTGCCGCCGAATGCCCGACTGCTGTCGGCCCACCCGGAAGGCGGCGCCCAGTCCGCGCGCGCCAATGCGGCTGGTCAGGCCAGCCTGTGGCTGGGCCCGCAGTCGCTGCGTGTGTTGGTGGTGGACACCCGGGCCAGGAAGGCCGCCAAGACAGCCAAAAAATCCATCCCGACTCAGCCACGCAAGAAGCCGGCTGCACGCTGAGGCGCTGAGGCGTTGAACCTGCAGCCAGAAGCGGCCCAGGCGGCGTGGCTCAGGCGCCCTGGTGCAGCACCGGCTCGCCACGCGGTGCACTGCGCAGGGCCAGCGTGGCCAGCAGCATCAGCGCCATCACCACCGCTACGCCGCCGTAGGCCACCGCCAGGCCGCGCGCATCGCCACCGGCGAATTCGGCCGCGACACCAATGAGCGTGGCCGACATCAGCGTGCCCACGCTGGTGAAGATGTTCACGAGGCCTTGCGCCGCACCGCGTTGCTCGACCGGGGCTTCGTCGATGGCAATGCTGCGCAGCGCGCCGCCCACCACCACGCCCACGCCCAGGCCTACAGGCATGGTGGCGGCCATGAAGAGCCACAAGCCCCAGGTGCCACCGGCCGCTGGCCAGGCCGACGCGCCATAGCCGGCCGCCAGCAGCGCAAAGCCGGTCATCACCACGTTGCGTGCTCCCAGGCGGTTCAACAGCCGGCCGGCACCCACCGAGCCCGCCATCGAACACAGCACCATCGGCAGCAGCACGAAGCCGCCCTGGGCCGTGGCCACGCCGTGCGCCAGTGTGGCGATGCTGGTGAGGAAGATCACGCTGCCCATGCCGAAGCCGGCGCCCACCGTCAGCAGGTAGGTCACAGCCAGTTGGCGACGCCGAAAGAGATTCAGCGGAATCATCGGCCGCCGGCCTTGCGCCGCGACGCGCGTTTCTACCCACAGCAGCAGCGCCAGCAGTGGCAGCACCAGGGCCAGCAGAACCGGCCACACGGTGCGGCCGAGAATCTCGTCGGCACTGCGCGTGACGCCCAGCACCAGGCAGCCCAACATCAGAAAGACGAGCACGATGCCCGCAGCGTCCAGCGGCGGCAGCGGTGCTGTCTGCGTTCGACGCGGCAGATGCCGCCAGCCCATCCACATCACCATCGCGGCGATGGGCAGGTTCAACAGGAAGATCCAGTGCCAGCTGGCCACCACCATCAACAGCGCCGCGAGTGGCGGGCCGAGCACGAAAGCCATGCCGTAGGTGGCGCCGATGAGGCCCAGTGCGCGGCCGCGTTGCGCCGGCGGCACGCTGTCACCGATGACGGCGCTGGCTGTCGGGATGATGCCGCCGCCGCCGATGCCCTGCAGCGCACGCCCGGCCAGCAGCGTGGCGAAGTTGGGCGCGAGCGCGATGAGCAGCGAACCGGCGGCGAACAGGCCCACGCACACCAGGTAGACGGGGCGGCGGCCGTGGCGGTCGCCCAGGTTGGCCATCAGCGCCGTGCTGGGCAGGCTGAACAGGATGAAGGCCACCATCAAGAGCCCGGCTTCGCGGATGTCCAGCCCGAAGCTCTGCCGCAGCACGGGAATGGCCGGCGCGATGATGGCGGTGTCCAGCGCGGCCATGAAAACGCCGATGAACAACACCGTCATCAGCCGGGGCGGCATGGGCGGGCTCGCGGTAGCTTTGGCTGCGGCGGGGGCCGGGGTCATGCGCTGCATTCTAGGGAGCGCGGCCCGTCACCGCGGCCAGGCGCGCCAGCGTGGGCGCCACGTGCGGCGCCACCATCGGCCAGCTGAAGCGCCAGCCCCAGTTGCCGCTGGCGGTGCCGGGCCGGTTCAGGCGGTGGCTGCCGTCCAGCGCCAGCACGTCCTGCAGCGGGAACAGCGCCAGCGCTGCCACGCTGCGGCTGGCGGCGCGCACCAGCGCCATCGGCACGTCGTCGCCGGGGCCTGATCCGCCTTCGCCGCCGGCCTGCAGATAGTCGGCCGCAAAGGCGCGGTGCGCGGCCGGGGCGTGGCGCCACCAACCCAGGGAAGTGTCGCTGTCGTGCGTGCTGGTGTAGGCCACGCAGGCCACCACGTGCTGGTGCGGCAGGAAGGGGTGGTGGCCATCGCCTGAGAAGGCTTCATGCACGATGCGCATGCCGGGGAAGCCGAGCTGGTCGCGCAGCGCAATCACATCGGGCGTGATGGTGCCCAGGTCTTCGGCCACGATGGGCAGCCGGCCGAGCACAGCTTCGATGGCCGCGAACAGCGCCGCGCCCGGCCCCGGCACCCAGCGGCCATCGCGTGCGGTGGCGCAGCTTGCCGGCACTTCCCAGCAAGCGGCAAAACCGCGAAAGTGGTCAATGCGAACCATGTCGGCGTGGGCCAGCGCACGCCGCATGCGCGCCACCCACCAGGCGTAGCCCTCGGCGGCCATGCCATCCCAGCGGTACAGCGGGTTGCCCCAACGCTGGCCGTCGGGGCTGTAGCCGTCGGGCGGGCAGCCGGCCACCACGGTGGGCTGGTGCTCTTCGTCAAGGCAATAGAGATCGGGCCGCGTCCAGACATCGGCGCTGTCGTGCGCCACGAAGATGGGCAGGTCGCCCATCAAACGCACACCTCGGCGGGATGCGTGGGCACGCAAGGCGCTGATCTGCTGACTGAAACACCACTGCACGAAGGCGTGCGTGCGGCATTCTTCAGCCAGGTGCACGCGGGCTGCCGCCAGTGCAACGGGCTCACGCCGCGCCAGTGCATCGGGCCATGCCCACCACGGCAGGCCGCCGTGGGCGTGCTTGATCGCGGCGAAGAAGGTCCAGTCGTGCAGCCACGCGGCTTCGGCTGCGCACCAGGCTTCGAAGCGGGCGCGGTCGTCAGGGCTGGCGCCCGCGAAAAAGCCGGCAGCGGCTTCGCGCAGTTGCGCCCAGCGCCAGGGAATTATGGCGGCCCAGTCCACGCACGCAGCGTCGAAGGCGGGCGGGTGCGCAAGCGCCGACGCGGCCAGCCAGCCCTTGTCCACCAGCGGCTGCAAGGCCACCATCGAGCCGCTGCCTGCGAACGCCGACGGGCACTGGTAGGGCGAGTTGCCTGGCCCCACTGGATGCAGCGGCAGCATCTGCCAGACCGTCTGCCCGGCGCTGGCCAACCAGTCGACGAAACGGTGCGCCTCTTCGCCCAGGTCGCCGATGCCGTGCGGCCCTGGCAGCGAAGTGATGTGCAGAACGATGCCGCTGGCGCGCTGTTGCAGGCTGGGGTGGCCTGGTGGCATCGGCGGCGCCTCATCGGTCATGTAGTTATGCTACATCTGAGAGGCGGCAGGACAGCCACAAGTCTTTGATTTACATAGGTTCCGGGCCCGGACACTAAGGGCGATTGCGGTTGTTTTGAGCTTCGGCGGTAGGTATATTCGCTACAAAGCTGCCGGCGCCATGCCCGCGGCGCGGAGACATCACCGTGGCCGAAGTGAAGCTGTCCGGGGTTTGCAAGGCCTACGGCGACGTCAAGATCCTGAAGGACATTCACCTGCACATCCGTGACGGTGAATTCATGGTCTTCGTCGGCCCCAGCGGCTGCGGCAAGAGCACCTTGCTGCGCACCATCGCCGGCCTGGAAGAAGTCAGCGAAGGCGAGTTGTCCATCGGCGGCAAGGTCGTCAACGACGTGCCACCGGCCGAGCGCGGCATTGGCATGGTGTTCCAGAGCTACGCGCTCTACCCGCACATGAACCTGTTCGACAACATGGCCTTCGGGCTGAAGTTGGCGAAGCTGCCGCCGGCCGAGATCGAAACCGCGGTGAACCAGGCGGCCAAGATGCTGCACATCGAACACCTGCTGCAGCGCAAGCCCAAAGACCTGTCGGGCGGCCAGCGCCAGCGGGTGGCCATCGGCCGCGCCATCGTGCGCAAGCCCGAAGTCTTTCTCTTCGACGAGCCGCTGTCCAACCTGGACACCGCGCTGCGCGTGAAGATGCGCTACGAGTTCGCGAAGCTGCACGAGCAGTTCAAGACCACGATGGTCTACGTGACGCACGACCAGGTCGAGGCCATGACGCTGGCCGACCGCATCGTCGTGCTGCAGGCCGGC
>Ga0209591_10008156_pt1 | contig 11432 bp, 9 predicted proteins | sample MAT01_FD_187207 | JGI IMG/M metagenome (GOLD analysis project Ga0209591, IMG submission 187207) | Freshwater microbial communities from Lake Fryxell liftoff mats and glacier meltwater in Antarctica - MAT-01 (SPAdes) (version 2) | ecosystem: Environmental > Aquatic > Freshwater > Ice > Liftoff...
GCCGGCGTCCCGGCACCGGTGGGCGGAGTCGGTGAGCAGGCCGACTGCGATGCGGATGGCCTCCTGTTTGGCCGCTGGATCGGCAATCCGGGTAGTCTGGCCTTCCCAGGCCATGAGGCCACAGAACGTCAGCGCCGGATTGGCGCGTACCGCGCGGGCCAGCCGGACGGCGGCATCGCCGGGGGGCACACCAGAGCGTTTCAGGCCTACATCCACCTCGACGACCACAGGAATGCGCGAGTCCACGGCAGTTGCCGCCGCAGCCAGCAGGGCGAGATGTTCCGCTGCATCGACCGAAACGATCACGCGCGCCTGGCGGTTCAATGCGGCCAGCCGCTGCAACTGACCCGGCGCCACCACCGGACTGGCTATCAGCACCTCCTGAATGCCCGCAGCCACCATGGTTTCGGCTTCGGTGATGGTGGCGCAGGTGACACCGCTGGCGCCGGCGGCGATCAGGCGCAAGGCGAGCGCTGGCGCGCGAATGGCCTTGACATGGGGGCGCCAAAGCTTGCCCCCTTGCGAAATGATGGTATGCGCCAGTTGCGCGACATTGCGCTCGAAGATCTCCAGGTCCAGAACCAGGAACGGAGTTTCGGGGAGGTCGCGCACAGCCATCACGCAGGTGCTTTCCCGTGTTTGCCGCCGGTGCGGGTGTTGCGCATGTGCTCGCGGTTCCTGCGGGTGGCCTGCAGATCCACCGCAAAGCCGCCACTGGTCAGCACCACGCCATAGTCGGACAGGGCAGCATCCGGCGTCACTTTGCCGTCGACCACATCCTCCATCACCAACTGGGGTTCGCGTTCCAGCGGGTCACCCCAGCCGCCACCGCCAGCCAGGATGGCCTCGTACAGTTCGCCGCGCAGAAAGGTGCGCATGAACTTTCCAGGCAGCTTCTCGCGTTCGCCCGATGCGCTGGTCAGGTAGTTGGCGGCAAACGCACCCTTGTCCCCCCCTTGCAGGCCGTAGGGCTGGAACTTCTGACGGTCGCTGCGCACCTGCAGCACCGCCTCGGGCACGCCGGTCAGCCGGTACGTGCGCACCATCCCCACGCCTCCGCGGTGTTTGCCGGCGCCGCCCGAGTCGGCCCGGAAGCCGTAACGCTCGATACGGACCGGCTGCTCACTTTCGACGACCTCGATCGGCGAGTTGGAGTAGTTGACTGCCAGCGAGGACAGGCCGTCGTTGGTGTCCTTGTTGGGGCGGCCGCCCCAGGTGCCGAACAGGAATTCCAGCAGCACGAACGGGTCCCGCTGCTGGTCGTAACCGGCGATAGTGACGCCGAAATCGCCCTGCGCACCGCAGGCGAACACCTTGTCCGGCAGCATCAGCGCCAGTGCGCCCCAGATCGCCTCGGTGGCCCGCATGGCGGTGAGGCCGCGTGCCGCCACCGGCGCCGGCGTAGTGGGGAAGACGATGGTGCCCGGTTCCGCGGTGACCCTCAGCACGCGCATGAAGCCGCTATTGGTCGGCAGGCCCGGGTCCATGATGCAGCGCACACAGGCCCAGGTGCACGACTGCGTCATCGAGAACGGCAGGTTGATCGAGCCCTTCACCTGCGGCGAGCTGCCGGCGAAATCCACCGCCATCTGGTCGCCCTGTTTGGTGATGCGGCAGCGGATGCGGATCGCGTCCTCGCTGAAACCGTCGTCATCCAGGAAGTCCTCGAAGGTCCAGTCGCCATCCGGCAACGTGGACAACTCGGCGCGGGTCATCTTCTCCGTGTAGTCGAGCAGGTGTCCCATCTCCGCGCACAGGATATCGGCGCCATAACGCCTGGCCAGGCCCTGCACTGCCAATTCACCACGCGTGCAGGCCGCGACGGTCGCCATGACGTCGCCTCGCACCTTGTCGGGCAGCCGAACGTTCAGGCAAAGGATCGCCATCAAGTCCTGGTTGAGGACGCCCTGGCTGAACAGCCGTACCGGTGGCAGCCGAAGCCCCTCCTGGTAGATCTCGGTGTTGTCGCAGGCGTTGCCACCTGCGACCCGTCCGCCAATATCGGTCTGGTGGCCGATGGCGGCGGAAAAACCCAGCAGCACGCCTTCGTAGAAGATCGGCTTGAAGACGTAGATATCCGGCAGGTGGGTGCCGCCGCCGGTGTACGGGTCGTTGGTGATGTACACGTCGCCTTCGGCCATGTCGCCCTGGAAGCGCGCGATGACGGCTTTGATCGTGGGCGGAAACGAACCCATATGCATCGGCAGGCACAGGCCTTGGGAGATCAGGTTGCCCACGGCGTCGATCAAGCCGGTGGAGAAATCCATCGCTTCCTTGATCACATAGGAGCGTGCGGTGCGCACCACGGTGGCGGCCATCTCGTCCGAGATCGCGGCGAACGCGTTCTTCAGCAGCTCCAGGCGGATCGGGTCGCGGGTGATGGTGGTGCTGGAAGCGGTCATGGAGGTTTCATTGCAGAAGCGGCGTCAGGTCGATGTGTACGCTGCCGGTGGCGTCGCGCCGCACCCCGGCGCCAGGCGGCACCACGATGGTGGTGTCGTATTCCTCGATGACAAGCGGGCCGATGGTTGCGTCGAGCGACTCGCGGCGCACGACCGGTGTGTCGCACCAGCCCCAGCGCGGTCCAAAGTAAACGTTCCGGCTTCCGGCTTTGGCGGGCTCCCGCACACACGCCGCCGGGTGAATGCTGTCGGCACGTACCTCGATCGATTCGCCGGCCTTGGCCCTTACGCGCAGGCGCACGTTGACGATCTGGGTGGCTTCCTGCGGGCTGTGGTAACCATAGGTGCGATCGTGCTCCTTGTGGAACCCCAATACCGCCTGCGTCACGCGGTCGCCCGAAAGCGGAAATTCGACCGGTATGCCGAGTTCGGAGCTTTGCCCGCGGTATCGCATGTCCAGCGCCAAATGGATTTCGCTGTCCGTAGCTGCAATCCCTTCGGCTGCCATCAATTCGCCCGCTTCGCGCTGCAATTCATCGGCCAGCGCGTTGAGCCGGGTGACATCGGGTGCGGCGGCGTCCATGCTGCAGGTGCGCACCAGTCGGTGCTCGATGCGCGTGAACAATAACCCGAATGCGCTGAACACCCCGGAGGCCGGCGGCACCACGATGTGCCCGATACCGGCATGCAGCGCCAGCGATGCGGCGTGCACCGGGCCGCTGCCACCGAACGCGACCATGGTGAAGTCGGACGGTGCCCGGCCGATCTCGCTGGTCACCGCCTGCACGGCTCGCACCATCGTGGCATTGGCGACCTCGTGAATACCATAGGCCGCTTCGTGCACGGCCAGTTCCAGCGGTCCGGCAATGCCTTTCTCGATTGCCGCCTCCGCGGCTGCGCGGTCGACAGGCATCGCGCCGTCGAGCAGGTGGCTGCGGTTCAGGAATCCCAGCACGACATTGGCATCGGTCACGGTGGGCACCGTGCCGCCAAGGCCGTAACAGGCCGGGCCGGGCACGGAGCTGGCGCTTTTGGGGCCGACGCGCAGCGCGCCGCCGGCATCGATCCAGGCCAGGCTGCCTCCACCGGCGCCGATTTCGGCCAGGTCGATCGCCGGCGCGCGCACCACGTAGCCGCCGCCGCTCAGCAGGCGCTGGCCGGCATTCAGTCCTGCACCCACTTCGAGCTGGCCGGTCAGGCGGGGTTCGCCGTTCTCGATCAGGCAGGCCTTGGCCGTGGTGCCGCCCATGTCGAAGGCAATGATGTTCGCAAAGCCGAGCATGCGGCCGAGCGCCGCCGCACCGACCGCGCCGGCGGCCGGGCCGGATTCGATGCAATAGGCTGGCAACTGGCGCGCGGTGGCCGCCTTCATGACGCCGCCGGCAGACTGCATGACCATCAGCGACGCGGTAGCACCAAGCTGGTGCAAGCCGATTTCCAGCGCGCCGAGGTAACTGTCCACCACCGGTTTGATGAAGGCATTGACCACCGTAGTGCTGGTGCGCTCGAACTCGCGGATTTCCGGAAGCACCTGGAACGATGCGGACACCGCGAGCTGCGGTGCCCGCGCGCGCACCAGATCGACAATGCGACGCTCGTGGGCGTTGTTCACGTACGAATGCAGCAGGCAGACTGCGATGGAGTCCACCTGCGCAGCCAGCAGGGTGTCCACCGCAACGTTGACGTCTTCTTCATGCAGGGGCGTTGTCACTTCGCCCATCGCAGATACCCGTTCCCGCACTTCGAGCCGCAGTGCGCGCCGCACCAGCGGCACCGGCTTATCCCAGTTCATGTTGTAGAGCTGCGGCATGCGCAAACGGCCGATTTCCAGCACGTCGCGAAAACCCAGCGTGGTGATCAGACCGACGCGTGCGCCGGTGCGTGTCAGCAGGGCATTGGTGGCCACCGTGAAGGCATGCACCAGGCGGTCGATGTCGGCAGGCCGAAGCGCTTTTGCGTCGACCATCTGCCGCACCCCATCCAGGATGCCGCGGCTGTAGTCATCCGGCGTGGACAGCACCTTGAGCGTATGGATGCCGGTGTGCGAGTCGGCCACCACCAGGTCGGTGAAGGTTCCCCCTACGTCAATTCCAATCTGGTGCATTGCTACCCTGTTGCGTCGTGTGTGTCGGCCACTTGCTCCGTGGTCTGTCGATGGCCCAATGTAGCGGTAGGCGCGCTTCGGGTGGTAATCGGATTTGCCCCTGCGCGTGATAAGATTTTTTGATCATGCGAGCTTCTCTAGCGCAACTCGAAGCCTTCCACTGGATTGCCCGCCTGGGCAGTTTCCATGCCGCTTCGCGCCACCTTCATATCACCCAGCCGACCGTCTCCGCGCGTATTGCCGAATTGGAGAGGCTGCTGGGCGCGCGCCTGTTCCAGCGTGACCGTCAGCGCGCGGAGCTCACCGCACGGGGCCGCGGCATGGTGGACGCGGTGGACCGCATGCTGCGCTTGTCCGACGACATCGCCCAGCAAGGCGTCGGCAACCGTACCTTGCGCGGTTTGTTGCGCCTGGGTGCTGTGGAATCGGTGGCCCTGTTGGCGCTGCCGCAATTGATGCCGCGCCTGGTGGCCGACTATCCGGACCTGAAAGTTGCACTGACGCTGGACGTAAGCTCGGAACTGAGCCGCAAGCTCAATGCGGGTGAACTGGACATGGCCATCCTGACCGACCCGCAGGTCAACGATGCCATTACCGTCGAGCAGGTGGGCCGCATCGAACTGGCCTGGATGGCCAGCAGCCGCTTCAAGCTGCCGCGGCGCGAGATCCGACCGGCCGACCTGCGCACGCTGCCGATCTACACCATGCCCAGTCCCTCCACCATCTATCTGCAGATGGCGCGCTGGTTCGCCACGGCCGATGTGGAGCCCGAACACGTGAACAGCTGCAATTCACTGGCGCTGCTGGCGCGTCTGGTGGTCGAAGGCCAGGGCGTGGCAGTGTTGCCGACCGAGCTGGTGCGTGCCGAGATCGCCAGCGGTGCGATCCGTGCGCTGGCCACCCGCCCCAGCGTTAGCGCCGGCATCATGGCGGTGGCCTGCAGTGGGCCGGCGCACCGCTACCGAGTGCTGATCCGCATGGTCATCAAGGCACTGAACGAAAGCGGGTTGATGGGGCCGTTGCAGCCTCTGCGCAGTTGAACCTAGAAACCGCAGTTGACCGCTTTCTTCCGCTGGGTACGCGTTATGAACTCCAGCTGTCGTGCTCACGGGCAAGGTCACCTTACGGGTGACAACGCTACGCACCCGATTCAGCCGCGCTGGCGCACGCCGGCGGCGTTGCCTCTCCTTGCGCTCAGGAGCCCGCAGCGTCGTCGCCTTGCAGGCCGCAGTCAAGCCAGAGGCTTGCCTTCTTCGCGCGGTCCAGGTGTGCGCGGGCATACCTGCCAGTTTGGCGGTTTCGCCACGTCCGGTGGAGCGGTGCTGTTCAGCGTTGAAAACCACGGCGCGCCGATCAAAGCCGGGTTGGATTACATCCGCCCGTACCACACGCTGGGCCCGCGCCTGCCCTTGCTGCACGAGCGCGCTGCCGGCGACTGGCTTTACGATGAGGATGTGTCCGACGCCGACATCGTGGTCACCAACGCGTATTACCGCGACCTGCTGCGGCCTTATGGCGGCCGTTACTCCACCGGTGCCAAGTTGTTCGTCCCGGACGGCGCAGCCATGCGTATTGGTTTCATGTCGGACCTGGGCGACCTGGGCATCACCCCACAGCGCCGGGCGGTGCTGCAGGTGATCGCATTCCACCTGTGCCAGGCTACGGCGATTTGCCGCCAGACCCGCAAGCGCAGCAGCGCGGCCTTCGATGGCACCGGGCTGTTGCAACACATGCCGCAGCCCGCGGTGTTGCCCGGGCTGGAGCGGGAGCCAACTTTCATGAACAGGCAGGCCCAGGAATACCTGGCGCAGGGCAAGAGCCTGTTGTTTGCCAGTGACCGGAGGGCATTCGACAAAGCGGCCGAAAGCCCTGGAAGCAGCCATGCATGCCATTGCGCAAGAGATCGGCGCGGACCGCGCTGCCGGGCACCAGGTCGTGCGCTTGCCAAGCCGCAATGAAGGCCCAGGCGCGGCCCTCAGTCTGACGGCATTTGTGCCCAGCAAAACCCTGTACGCGTTTGGCACCCGCGCGCAGGTGCTTCTGGTGATATACGAGCGTGGCGTTCAGTCCGCACCCGACATAGTGCTGTGGGAAGCAGCACTCAACCTCACGCCCTCGCAGTCGCGCGTGGCATGCCAGTTGTTCCAGGGCAAGACCATGCAGGAGGCTGCGGCTGCACTGCAAATTGCGCCATCAACAGAAAAAGCCACCTCAAGGACATCTACTGGAAGACGGCCACTACCTGCCAGTCCCAACTCGTGCTGGCACTGGCGGCACTGCAAAGCGGCTGACCGTGCTTCGACGATGGTGCAATCTTGAGCCACATTGACACAGTAACGGCCCATTTCCGGCAGGTGTGTTCGCCGCAGTTGCCGATGGAATCACCCGCAAGATTTGACATGGCCGCCAGCGAATGGCGGCTGTTCAGGCTGGCTGGTATCGCTTGCGGCGCGTTCAACGCAGGTCAACGCTGGTCAACGTGAAATAACTCACAATCGGGACGGCAAGAAGCCTCGCAATCAAAACCAGCGATTTGGGGATTTATGAATTTCCCCGCCCCAAGGGGCGGGGAATCTAGCCGCCATCATTTGATGATTCTGGGCGCGTCAATCCGACTCATGAAAGTCAGGCCGTCTATCTCTCTTTCGGGCCAAAGGTACCTGTGACCATGGGTCAACTGGCCTTCAGCACCGCCGCCGTCATTGCGCCGCTCTCGCTGAACATTGCGCAGGCCGGTCTGGCCCCGAGCCTGCTGTATGGCGCTGGCGCAGCGCAAGGCATCAGGTGGCGGCGCGCTGCCTGTTGGCAGCCCCTCACCCTGATCAAGCCGCTACCATGCCAATCGTCCCAGACTGCGCGAACTGCCAATGAACACCCCTTCCTCCGCCCCGCCCGGTGATGCCCGTCGCCCCTCCCTTGCAGTGCGCCAGATCACTGCTGGCCAACCGCTGCAGTGGCTTGCGGCAGGCTGGCGGGACATGTGGCGCAGCGGCTGGCTCAGCCTGTCCCATGGCGCGGTGCTGGCACTGTTTGGCCTGGTGCTGTTCGCCATGGCGCGACAGGAATTCTGGTTGCTGGCTGGCGCTTTCTCCGGCTTCCTGGTGGTGGCCCCGGTGCTCGCAACCAGTCTGTACGCAATCAGCCGCGCGCTGGAACGCCAGGAGCCAATTCGCTGGGGATTGCTGTACGACACCTGGATGGGCTGGCAGCAGTCGCGTTTTGTCGACCGCGGCGGTTATTGGTGTCTCGTGCGCTTCGGCATCCTGCTGGCGGTTGCTGGCACCGGCTGGGTCTTGACCTCGGCTGCATTGATCACGCTAATGGCGCCGGCGCCCATCCAGACCCCATTCGACTTCCTTCGGCATGTGGTGCTGGGCCGCAACCATTTTCTGTTCGAGGCCTGGCTGGCGCTGGGCGGCATTCTGGCCGCTCCGATCTTCGCGTCCAGTGTGGTTTCGATGCCGCTGATGCTGGACCGCCGTATCACGCTGATGGATGCAGTGCTCACCAGCTGGAGGGTCGTGCTGGCCAACCCGGTTCCGATGGCGGTGTGGTCAGGGCTGATCATGCTGCTGGTGCTGCTGGGCTTTGCCAGCCTGCTGGTCGGCTTGCTGATCGTGGTGCCGGTACTCGGCCACGCCAGCTGGCATGCCTACCGCGATCTGGTCGATGCATCGACGCTGCCCGAGCGGGCCACGCCCGGGCTGGCAGGCTGATGTTCGGCTTCTCGGAAGAACAGATTGCAGGCTTCGGCCTCACCTTTGGGGTGGGCGCTTTCATGCTTTACATGCTGTTCATCATCGGCCATTTGGCCTGGGAGTCCAAGGCCGGCAAGTTCGGCACATTCGTGCTCTTTCTCGGCCTGGCCTTCGGCATGGTCGGCTTTGTGGCCAAGTACTTGATCCAGTGGATGCTGGGCATCCACTGACCGCCGCTCCGGCCCAGGATCAACCGGTCAACAGGCGCTATCGCAGCGCAAGTCACCACAGGTCGAGGATCGGGTGGCACCCGTCGTCGCGCAGGGGATGGCCGCGTCACCCGCGCGACTTGCGCGCAGGCAATGTGCCGGCAGCCGACTACGATTCGGGGTTGCTGCAGCCACAAGGAGTCCTCGCACCATGAGCCAAAAAGTCACCAAGGGCGCTTCTGCCTTTAATCTGAGCCCCACCGACGACCTGAACGACCTGCGCATGTCGGCCAGGGCGATGCCGCTGTACGAACATGTCAAGCGCTTCATCACCGAGACGGTGGAGCCGATGAGCGAGAAATACCATGCGCTCTTTGAAGGCCGCACCGGCGCCGACCGCTGGACCTACGCGCCCGGCATGCTCGACTTGCTCAATGGCGCCAAGGAGCAGGCGAAGAAGGAAGGGCTGTGGAATTTCTTCCTGCCCGACGCCGAAACCGGCGAGGGGCTTTCCAATCTGGACTACGCCTACATCGCCGCCGAACTCGGCAAGAATCCGCTGGCCTCGGAGTGCATGAACTGCTCGGCCCCGGACACCGGCAACATGGAGGTGCTCGAACGCGTGGGCACAGCGGCACAAAAGGAGCGATGGCTCAAGCCGCTGCTCAACGGCGAAATCCGCTCGGCCTATGCCATGACCGAAGTGCACCACGCCTCATCGGACGCCAAGAACATCGCCACCAGCGCCGTCCTGCAGGGTGACGAATGGGTGATCAACGGTGAAAAGCACTACATTTCGGGCGCTGGAAGTCCGCGCTGCAAGATCCTCATCACCATGGTTCGCTCCAGCCCGGATGCTGCGCCCCACAAGCAACAGTCGATGATCCTGGTTCCCAAGGACACCCCCGGCGTGAGAATCGTCGGCCCCATGCATGTGTTCGGCGAAGACCACGCGCCGCACGGGCACATGCACATCGTGTTCGACAACGTGCGGGTTCCAAGGGACCACATGCTGCTCGGCGAAGGGCGCGGCTTCGAGATCTCCCAGGTCCGCCTGGGCCCGGGCCGCATCCACCACTGCATGCGCTCGATCGGATCGGCCGAAAAGGCACTGGACCTGATGCTGCAGCGCGGTATTTCGCGCAAGGCCTTTGGCAAGAAGCTGGTCTGGCTCGGCGGCAATGTCGAGGTCATCTCGCGCGCGCGCATCGAGATCGAATCGATGCGCCTGATGGTACTCAAGGCGGCCAAGGCGATGGACGTGTTGGGCAACCGTGAGGCCCGGATCTGGGTCCATATGGTGAAGGCGCTGGTGCCCGAGCGCGTCTGCCAGATCATCGACCAGGCGATCCAGATGCACGGCGCCCTGGGCGTCTCGCAACACACGCCACTGGCGCGCATGTACGCGCAGCAGCGCACGCTGCGCCTGGCCGACGGCCCGGACGAGGTCCATCACCTCGTGGTGGGCCGCAACGAGATCCGCATGGTCGAGGGTGGCGACGAAGACGCCAGCATGCCGGTGGTGTTCCGCAATTGAGCTTTTCGGACCGGCGCCACGGAGTTCCCGCGAAACACCTTGCTTTTAAAGAGTCTCGGTAAACATTGAACTTGTTTATCCGAACTATCATTTGACCGATGATCGCTGCCTGAATACAAAAGCAAGGAACGGGAATGTGGTACGCAATCAGCTGGTTGATCGTTTTTTTTCTGCTGGCAATGTGGACGCTGCTGGCGTGGGCGACACATGCTGCTGTGCAGTGGGTGGCCGGTCTGTCCGGCGCGCAAGTGGGCGCGGCTACCGGTGGCGTGACCGAAGCGGCCAAGCAGATGGGCGCGCTGCGACTGCCCGAGTGGTTGACGGTCTGGTTGCCGGCGGGGGTCCTGGAGCCGTGGGCCGACATGGCTGCATCGCTGATGCCGTGGATCACGTCCATGCTGGGGCAGGCCCCGGCCCTGGTCGCCTGGCTGTCTCCCGTGGTCTGGGTGGCCTGGGCCATTGGTGCGATGCTGCTGCTTGCGCTGGGCGCCGGACTCTCGCTGCTGGTGCGCATCATGAAAGGGCGCACGCTCGGTCGTCCAGCCAATCGTTGAAGCGTGTGCCGGCATGCGGGAAACCTTGGCACCAAGCACCGCCCCCAGCCATGCACAACGCCGGTAGCCGCGCTGGCCTCTTTCCTCTTCCCCAAGCCCATGCTCTGGCGCATCGCCAGGACATGGCATTGCGCCCAACGCCTCCCAACAACGCAGCATGACCGAAACACTGTTATGGATCCTCAGCACCGGCCTGATCCTGCTGGGATTGGCCGGCACTGTGTTACCAGCCTTGCCCGGCACCCTCTTTGTATTGGCCGGCATCACGCTCGGAGCGTGGATCAACGACTTCACCGTTGTTGGCTGGGGCAGTCTCGCAGCCGTCGCTGTGCTCGCCGTATTGGCCTGGGTGCTGGACTACGCGGCTGGCCTGCTTGGGGCCAGCAAGGCCGGCGCCAGCCGCCAGGCGCTGCTGGGCGCGGCACTGGGCACGGTAGCGGGCATCTTCATGGGCTTGGTCGGGGTCCTGTTCATGCCGCTGTTGGGCGCGGCATTGGGTGAGTACCTTGCACGCAAAGACCAGAACCGCGCGCTGCGTGTGGGCGTGGCCACCTGGCTGGGCCTGATGGTCGGCTTGCTGGCGAAGGTCGTGCTGGCTTTCATGATGATCGGTATTTACGTGGCTGCCTTGTTGCTGTAAGCGCCACCCGACTGATCGAACACACGGCAGCCTGGTACCACAAGCGGCCGACGCAACGCCGCACGCCAGGACGCCGCAAACGCAACTACCTGGCCAACTCAGCCGCGCTTTGCCGGAGGCATGGACCGCGCCGCTGGTCGCGCCGTCTTGCCCAGGTGCTCGGGTGCGGTCACGCCCATCGACACGTAAATGCTGGTCAACGCTTCAATCCCAAGCTCGGCCGGGCTGACCCAGGACTGCGGAACAAAAATCAGCGCGCCGCCGACCGGCACTGGCGCTGTGGGCACC
>Ga0209591_10008162_pt1 | contig 11425 bp, 15 predicted proteins | sample MAT01_FD_187207 | JGI IMG/M metagenome (GOLD analysis project Ga0209591, IMG submission 187207) | Freshwater microbial communities from Lake Fryxell liftoff mats and glacier meltwater in Antarctica - MAT-01 (SPAdes) (version 2) | ecosystem: Environmental > Aquatic > Freshwater > Ice > Liftoff...
CTGGCACCTGGTCGAGCTTCGTCGCGGCGGCGGCGAGCTGGTTCGCGCGCACGAGGTCGGCGCGCGCGGTGTCCTCGGCGCGCTGTTGCGGCGACTGCGGCTCGTCGGCGCGCGACTGGTTTACGCCACCGCCGCTGTAGCTTGACGAGTGCGACGGCGCCGGGCTGCGGAGGAAGCCGCCGTCGCTCACGCGCGCACCGCAGGCGCGTGGTCGACGGCGGTAGCTGGGTTCAGCATGTGGGCGACCTGGTGATTGTAGACCGTGGCGGGGCGGGATCTACCGTCGAGGACGTAGGAGGTGATCGCCGTCGCTGGATCGTACGATCCAGATCCAGCGGCGCGGCGTGTGAGGCGGCGCAGCTCGTCGGGCAAGGGCCGCTCATTGAGCACCTAGCGCGTCGAACCGCGCGCGGAACGCCGCCTCGTCGAGCACCATGTATCGCCCCTCCGCGTTCGCCAAGGCGTCGTCGTCGAGCGAGCGCAGGTCGACCCGGTCGACCGCGAGCGATCGAACCGTAACGAGCGCGACCGTGGCGGCGATGAGGATGCGCCGCTGCCGCCACATGCTCCCGCGGCGTTCTTCGGCAACGCGTAGCAGCGAGCGGTGCATGTCGCGGCGCAGGCGCCCAACGCGGTAGCGCAGTGTCGCGCGCTCAGCGTCGGGCAGGTAGCAGCCAGCACGGTCCGGCGCGGGGCACGCGTAGGACGCCTCAGCTATCAGCGGCAACCCGGGTAGCACGGGCATTGCGGCGCCCTCGCTGCCGCAAGCCGCGAGCAGTGCGAGCGAGGCCGCAGTGAGCCTCACCGCGCACCTCCGAGCATCCACGTTGAGATCTCACCGATTGGCATGTCGTCGATCTCGGTGGCGGGAACCTCGGGCGACTGCCCGCCAACGAGGGTCTGCATGCCGACGAGCGCTTCAAACTGCGGATCGATCCAGCGCACGAACGCGCGGCGCTCGACGTGCCGCGACCCGATAGATGCCCACCCCGACACCATCGCGAGCCTCCTCCGGTCGCCGATCGTGATCCACACGCTCTCGTACCTCCATCCCTGCCCACTCGGGATGCCATCCCGGTTGGGCATTGTCGGCTCGCCGAGCGGCTCGATCTGCTCGCGGTAGGCCTCAACGAAGGGCCCAAGCTTCGCCGCGAAAAACGCGGTGTCCAGCAACGCGAGCGAGCCCTCTACCGAGCGTAGCCCGCTGTCGTCGAGCCGATCGATCAGTCTCCGCGTCTCGCGCGCGCCGGCCTTCACTTCGATGATCAACTGGTCGAGCATGCCGATCGTCTTCTGCTCGCGCGGTCCGCGAGACGCGCGAGCGGCGCTCCACATCCTATCCTGGGCGAGGTCGGCCGCGAAGTGTGCGGCCGAGTAGACGGGCTTGGGCGGCTTGAGATCGGTCGTCGGCGCACGCGGCGTCCACACCATCGAGGGTGCGCGGCTCAGGGACGCCGTGACAACCCCGTCGACGAGCGGCCCGAGCGCCATCGAGATGCCGCTTTTCAGGATGCCGAGCACGAGCTGATCGGTCGCCGCGTGACGCGCGATGATCGACTCCAATCGGGCCTTGAAGGGCTCGCACGCGTCCTTAAAGTCATCGACGATGTCGAGGAGCATCCATCGAATGCGTTCGCGCAACGCGGCGCGATCGCCCTCGCTCATGTCGCAGACGTCGGGGCGTTCCTCTCGCGCGTCACCGGGGCAGGCCTGGACTGCGAAACGCCGCTCGTCGGCTTGGGCGCGGTTCGCCGCTGGCTGCCATCCGATCTGCATGGCGACGTTTGCGAAAGCGCTCGCGGTGCCGGCAAGGGCCGAGCTGGCGCGCGCCCCGTCGCCATCGGTCGAGGTGTGCGTCAGGTTGCCGAGGGTGTCTGCTGCGCTCTGCTGAGTGACGAGCGCGAGGCGCGCGCGGTCGACGGTGTCGAGCGCCCCGGTGACACGAGGTAGCCAGAGATCAACCGCGGCTGCGCTCGCACCGCCCGCGTGCTTCGCCTTCGCGATCGCATCGAGTGGCCCGAGCATGATCGACAGATGCACCGCGAGCTGCACGGAGGCGGTCGACAGGTCGATCTCACCTGCGCGAGCGCGATCGGGTAGGCGCCCCGCGATCGACGCCTCGCGCAACAGGACGTCGCGAGCATCTTTGAGCGCGACCAGCTCGGGCGACAGCATCGACATTTCGGCGGCTACACCGGCGTAAGGGGAACCCGACGCGTGCTGCCGATCCAGCCACTTCTGGTACTCCACCGGGTCGACCGGGCTACGCTGCTGCCACTGCGGTACCGGTTCAGACGCGGCGGGGGTGGCGCCGGCGCGTCGCTGCTGCGTATCGCGCGGCATGGTCAGATCTCCCGCTCGAGCTTCGTGCGCCGCGCTGGCGCCTGCTGCTGCAACTCGTCGACGGGAGACCAGCCAAGGCTCGCGTTGCGAAGGCGCTCACTGTTCATATCGCGATGCTCCATCGGGGGGTGCTGGGTGTTCATCGGTCGGTCACCGCTGCTGCGGTCGTGATCGGGGTGTCGGTTGGCGACTGCGACAAGAGGCGTTCCGCGCCGACCATGGCGATCAGGTGGTCGAGTCTGCCGAGGATGCCGGCGAGCTTGCGGCGCGTGAGGAGCAGCCACCGCTCTCGAATCTCGGGGCTGGTTGGAAACTCCGCGATAGAAAGGGTGGACGATGCGTTGTGCAACGCGCGGCGCAGTTCGGCGGGGCTGTAGCCCGCCTGGGCAAAGGGGTCGCTATCGACGACGAGAGGGGCCATGGTGACCCTTCTACGGATCTGGAAATCAACTTTCACCGGGTGTGCGGGCAGATTGGTTCCCGTCCCGATTTCACCCGCACACTCCCGGCGTGGGGTGTGCGGGTGAAGATGGCATGAAGGCCAATCTGCCCGCACACCCGCCAATTGTGCGGCGCGTGGCCGTAGCCTTGGTGCATGAGCGAGACGCCGCGCGTGCCCGAGGAGCCGATCGCGGTCCCCACACCGATCGACGTAACGCCGGCGGTAATTCCTGTTGGCCCGATCTCCTCGCTGGTGGTCGTCGGCGAGAACATCGAGCTACACCTTCCGGCAGCGCAGGTCCGGTTCACGCTTGGCGCGGCGGGCCCGCCTGCGGTGGATTTGACGCTGCAAAGCTCCTACCTGTCGCGCGTCCATGCGGTGTTGGAACGGAAGGGGAACAAGCTGCGCGTGGTCGACCAGCGCAGCACCAATGGGACCTTTCGACGAGGACAGAGAGATCCGGACTTCGACATCGCGGCCGGCGAGGTGTTCGAGCTGTCGCGGCATGTGAAGCTCTTGGCGCTGGATCCGTCGATGGCCATCCTGCGGCGCAAACTCCTGTGGGTGGTCGGCCTCGGGAACCGCGCCGCGGCGGACGCGGCGATCGAGCACATCGCGACCAACGCGCCGATCCTTCTCGTCGGTCCGCCAGAGTGCGAGCAAGTACCGATCGCCGTCGAGATTCACCGGCGATCGGGGTACAGCGACCGCGGGCTTGTTGTCGCCGAGCGCGCCGACGACGAAGACGCGCGGGAGGCAGTGCTGAAGCGCGGGGAAGGCTCCACGGTGTATCTCGACCTGACGCCACTTGCGGCGCCGTTGCCGGCGGCGTTCGTCGCGCGACTGTTCGCGTGCTCCCGGCCGATTCTCTCGGCACCGTCGGAGGCGCACGCCTTCGCGCTGCTGGACACGTACGCGCGGCAGCTCCGGCCGATCGATCTGAAGACGCCGGCGGAACGCCCCGACGACATTCCGCGACTGCTCGAGGCGCTGGTGATCGAGGAGCACACGCGCCGGGTGCGCGAGGGAACCGCGCCGGCCGGCGAGCTGCTGCCGATCGCCGCGCTCGGCGAACAGAATCTGGAAGGGCTCAAGAGGCACCCGTGGTCGGGAAACTTTGCCGAGCTGCGAGGCCAGGTGCGGCGGCTGCACGCGGCGCTCACGAACGGCCTCCGGATCCGTGCGACGGCGCGCGCGCTCGGCCTGCGGTCGCATACCTCACTGATCGAGGCGCTGGAGCGGATCGGCGTATCGCTCGGGCGAAGTGGCTACGGGGCCGACGGGGTTGCGGGCGATGACGTGCCGGCGATGCCAGGCGCCGGATCGTACGATCCGTGATGTCATGCTCGATGTAGCGCCCTGAGCCTCCCCGATTAGCGATTGTGGGAATGACGTCATCTTGCGTTGTAAAAGCCATCGATGTACTCGACGAGGTCGCGCTCGACGTCGTGCACGTCGTACCAGCGGGCGTCGCGCTCGAGCTCGATCAGGTGGTGCAGGTAGCGCTCGAAGGTCCAGCCCTCGCGCGCGGCGGGCTGTGCGATCTCGTCGGTGGGGCGCGACACGGTCGGCAGCTTGAGCGCGCGCAAGAGCATGGCCAGCGACGGCGGCGACGACGACGCGGTCACGCCGCCACCTCGGTGATCAGCGCGTCGTAGACGACCAGGTCGACCGGCTGCGCAGTCAGCTCCGGCACGTCGATGGTCGGCGGCGCGGTGACCATCGCCTTGACCGCGTCGGCGGTGATCCGGCCGCGTCCGCCAGTCGCGCGCCTTCACCAGTTCCGACGGCAGTCGGCAGGCCGCCACGTACTTCCGCGCCGTCTTGCGATCCATGTCGGCCTTCATGGAGGCCCGTCCGATCTTGCCGTGCCCGGCCGGCCATGTCCCTCGTCCGCGCGCGCGGTCCGGATGGGGCGATGTAGTTGTCGTCGTTGGGGAGACCTAGTTGTCGACCCCATTGACCAGATTACCCGGCCACGTGCACTTCTCTCCGCCCGATTCCTCAACAATTTCCGATACTCGCCACGCTACCCACACCGTCCACAGCACCTACTGATCCTACTACTGCTTCTTTGATCTCTATTCTTCTAGAACAAGAACAGAGCGCCGCTTCGCCGCGATTGAGGAGACCGTCATGGAGGTTCGGATCCACAAGCTGAGTTCGTCCGCGGCCTGCGCCTCGCGCAGAGCATCGCCGATCGCAAGAGCATCTTACTTGCGGCGTCCACTGTGGGGCGCTAGTGTGCTCGGCGTCGGGCGTTCCACCATGGTCGTCCGACGTGTTCTCAACGTTGCTCACCCGAGGTCACGATGGAACCCAAGAAACTGGTTGATGGCGAAGCTCTGTCTTTGCCACCACTCCAAGTGATAGTGTCCGAACTCGCTCCCAGGAGAATCGCCCTTGCGAAGCTCGATATCAGGCTCCTCGACTCGCTGAAGACTCTCGAGGAGAAGCTGCGCGAACACCTGTCGACGCGTGTCTCCGTCCTTATCGACGCAGAGGAGGATTGGGTCGAGAGCCTCACGTTTGGGAAGTGGGACAGCAAGTGGCAGTTCTTGCTCGAGAATGGTGCGGCAGGCGAACCCGATAGCTGGAAGACGCAGCCTCTCGTCACCGCCTCGCGCGAGAAGCGAGTGAGCGTCTTCACCGACGGGTTCATCGAGAAGCTTGTGAGGGCCGCCGTAGAGCAGCTGGACGCGCAGATCGCGGAGCGCGAGAACGCCATCACGATCGCCGGCAGCCTGATCGGAGCGTTGGAGGCGGACGATGACCTCCCGTTCTGATCGGGATCGTTCGCAGCTCGCGCTGCGCGCCCGGTACGGTGGGGGCGAGATCGCCTTCGAGGCCCGCGAGCGCTTCGCCGTCGGCGCAGTCGTCGTGCTAATCGTCGTGCTAATCGTCGTCGTCGCCCTCGTCGTGATGGTGGGCAAGTTTTTGTAGGCTGACCATGATCACGCCGCGGCGCGCCAATGTTCGCAGAATGCCCGGAGGGCGAAGCGCCGGCCCGGCCCGGTCCGTCGGAGTACCCTCCGCCTCGTGCCCTACCGCCCTGGTTTGCGTTCTCCGCGGCCAACTGCGAAACGCCCCGCGCGCCGCCTCGCCCTGGGCGTCGCGGCCGTGGCGGCGCTCCTGACACGACCGGCGCGCGACGTCGCTGCGCTGGCCACGCGCCTCGGCGCGACCGCGCGCGCGGTGTCGGCCGCGCTGCGCCTGCCGTCGATCGCGCCGCTGGTCGTGCTCGACGCCGGCGAGCTGCGCGCCGTACCCGGCGCCACGTCCGCCACCCAGCCCCACCGGCAACGGCTCGCGCTCGCGCGCGTGGTCGCGTCGCGCAAGCTGCGGCGGCCGGCGAGGTCGGCGCCGGCCGCGCCGCCTCGCGCTGCACCGCGGCCGGCGAGGTCGACGCCAGCAGCGCCGCCGCGCGCTCGAGCTGCACCGCGGCCGGCGAGGTCGACGCCAGCGCCGCCGCGCGCTCAAGCTGCACCGCGGCCGGCGAGGTTGGCGGCGGCAGCGCCGCCGCGCGTTCGCCCTGCACCGCGCGCGAGGACAGATCGCGCGCCGGGTGAGCTGGTCGCGGTCGTGCGCGCGACCGATCGCCTGTGGCGCCGCGCGCATCTCAACTACGACGAGGCGCGCGAGGTCGGCAAGCAGGTACGCGCGCGCCTCGAGCTGCATCGCCCGATCGCACGCCGTGGTGTTCCCGAGCGGCTTGGTCAGGCCGATGCGGGGCGGTTGCTCGCTGCGGCCTACCGCGCCGCGCGTACGCGCGGCGGCGGTACCCGTTCGCGTGGCCTCCTGGTCAAGACGCTTCTCTTGAGCGGTGCGCGCGTGTCCGAGTTCGTGCATCTGCGTGCCGAGGATCTACTCGTCGAGGAATCGCAGATCCGGATCCGTCGCGGCAAGGGCGGCAAGTCGCGCGTGGTGCCGCTCCTACCCGAGCACGCGCACGAGCTGCGTACGCACCTCGGCCGGCGCCGCGTCGGCTGGCTGTTCGAGACTCCCGCGGCGACGCGCTACACGCCGCGCCGCGTGCAACAGATCGTGCGCGAGGTCGCCGACGCCGCGGGCATCGTCCAGCGCGTCTATCCGCATCTGCTGCGCCACACCGTGGCGCAGCACCTCTTAGAGCGCGGGATGTCCCTCGAGGAGCTGCGGAAGTTCTTGGGCCATGACGACATCAAGACCACGCAGATCTACGCGGAGGCGACGCTGGGCATGGTGGCCGACAGCTACCGGCGGGCGCTCGGCGGCGGGGTGTCCTCGAGCTGGGCCGGTGCCGGCGTCGGCCTGGTGGCGCCGATCGCCCTGCCCTCGCCTCGCGTGGCCCGCGGCGCGGCGCGCGCGCCTGGAGTGCGCCGCGGTCAGCGCGCGGCGCCGCGGGGCGCCGCCGCCCGGCCGGGTCCGCGGCGCCGTGCACGTTCTGCCCGAGCTCGCGATCGCGGGATGCCTCGCGGCCGGACTGCGGCGCCCCGCGGCGCCGCGCGCTGACCGCGGCGCACTCCAGGCGCGCGCGCCGCGCCGGGGTGGCGTGGCCTCGGGACGCTCGCGATCAGCCGCGAAGACCGCCGCGGAAGTTGTCGAGCCAGGCTCGGAAGAGATCGGGCGGGTCCTCCAAGTGCCGCTGCCACATGTGGCGCATGACCGCATCGACGGCTTCGGCGTAGTGGGTGGGCAGATGCACGACGAACGGCGCCCACTCGGTACCCGTCGGCGCGGTGAACCGCGCTGAACGCCAGCCACAATCACAGCCGACTTGCATCGCTTCCACGCTGCGATCCTCGTCGTCGAGCGGATAGGCGAGCCGGCGCATGTGGGCTTCTGAAGTTAGCCCGCGATCCTCGTCCTTCACGAGCGCGATCAAGTAGCCCTCGTGACCTGGGTGGTCGCTGTTGAACAAGCCCATGGCTCAACCCTCATTTGTTGAAGCGAGATCATAGCGTCATAGCGTCATAGCGCTTTAGCGCGGAAAAAGAGCGCCGACGTGAGCTAGCGACTCGGGCGGCTCGATGCCAAGGAGCCGGCAGAGGGCGATCGTCGCGATGTGCGAGTCGCGGAGCTGGTGCCGAGCGGCGAAGGTCCCCAGCGCCTCGGCGGCCTCCGCAGGAATCCACAGGGTTGCGCGGCGCAGTTCGACGCCGCTCTTAGTCGTGTAGCGGGTTGTGCTGCGGGGAGCGGCGGTCGCGGCTGCGGCCGGCGCGTTAGCGCTATAACGCGGTGACGTTGTAGCGTCATGGCGTTTGACGAAGTCGTCGACGGCAGGCGGCGGTGGCCTGACGGAGATCGGAGGCTTCTTGCTCTTAGGCGATTTGCGGGCGCTTGCGACCATGGGTGACTCCAAGGAGGGCGGATAGCTCGTCGACGAGGGCGCGCACTTCAGCCGCGGCCTTGCCTGTGGGTTGATACGTAGTGACACCGACGCCGGCCGCTGGCGCTTCCTGGTAGGCGAGCCGGTCGCGTACTTCGGTCTGGAGGACGTTGGCGCCCGCTTGGAGAAAGACAGCGCGCGCTTGGTCGCCGATGGTGGTTCCGGACTTGCGCCGGTTGATGACCACGGCAACGCGGAGACGCTTCCTCACCTTCTGCGCTTCCCGCGCCAGCTTGAGCGATCCGTCAAGCGCCCAAGCATCGAAGGTAGGCGGAGCGCAGGGGATGAGGGCAAGATCCGCCACCATCAGCGCGGAGCGTTGGACAGCATCAAGGGCGGGCGGGCAGTCGATGACGGTGATGTCGAACCCCTTCGCGATGGTTTCAAGTTGGCCTTGATGCATCTCCGCTCCCATCAGAAGGATCGAGGGCATCGCGCGACGATGCTCCTCGCCAACTGCTTTCCAGGTTGAGGCCGAGCGTTGCGGGTCTGCGTCGACCAGGAGCACGCTCCGGCCGCGCGCGATGAACTCGCCAACGATGTTGGTGGCGAGGGTAGTCTTGCCGGTGCCGCCTTTCTGGCCGCACAGGGCGATGGTTGGCATGAGCTACCCATAACGTTACGACGCTATGACGTCAAGACTCGTGGCGCTATGACGTCAAGACTCGTGGCGCTATGACGTCAAGACTCGTGGCGCTATGACGTCAAGACTCGTGGCGCTATGACGCCAAAGACTCGTGACGCTATGACGCCAAAGACTCGTGGCGCTATGACGCCAAAGACTCGTGACGCTATGACGCCAAAGACTCGTGACGCTATGACGCCAAAGACTCGTGGCGCTATGACGCCAAAGACTCGTGGCGCTATGACGCCAAAGACTCGTGGCGCTATGACGCCAAGGTCGCGGGGATCCTCCCGGGAGCATCTTAGCGGCGAAAGGCTCGGGAAAACTTGCGGAGCCGATCCGGATTGCCCTACGGTCTTGAACGTGCGTACTGCACAGATCCCCCCCACGACCAAACGCCCTCGCGGTCCGCGTGCCGTTGAGGTGCGTCCACCTGATGGACCGCCCCGGAGGCCGACGCCGCGGGAGATGGGCTGTGTGAGAACTACCCTCGACGTGCCTGTGCTTCAGCACAAGCGGTTGCGGCTCGCGGCGGTTGAGCGAGGCACAACGATCCGAGATCTGATCCTCGAACTCCTCGAAAAAGAGGGCATCAAGAACCGCTGAACCCGAAAAGCAAACGCTCGGGAGGCTTGCGCCTCCCGAGCGGTCCGCGCGCGCTGGTGCGTGCGACGGTTGAAACCAAAGCTTGGCCGCCTGGATTCGCTGTCGAACGTAGCTGGGATGGCTGTGCCTTGTCAAAGAAAGACTCGGCCGACCTGAGCGCGCGGGCTGTCGCCTGCGCGCATGGAAACGATCGATCCACATAGCTCGTCATCGACGAGCGGAACGCACGGGCGAAACACCAACGCCGGCGCCGTGGAGCTACGCGCGCACGCGCGGGCGCTGTACGAGCTGATCGCGGGGGGCTGCGACGGGCTTGGGTACAACGTGCATGGGGTGCCGTCGGTGACGGCGATCGGCGCCGACGGAAAGCGGCGGCCGATGCTGCACGATCCGGAGGACAACGGGCAGGCGTGGCGGCCGGCGCGAGAGCTGGTGCGGACCGGGGGGGAACGCGGGGCGATCGTGCCGCGGCGGTTCACGCCGCAGACATGCGAGGCGCACATCCGGGGGCGGTACTCGGTGGCGCCGGAGGCGGCGGGGTGGGTGCAGTGGGTGGCGCTGGACATCGACGCGCACGCGGTGGGCGACGAGACGCAGGGGGACGCCGAGCGGCGGGCGCGTGGCGTGCTGGCCGAGGTCCTGGCCGCGCTCGGGTGCGGCGGCGGCCGGTGGCCGGTGCTGCTGCGCTCGCCGGGCGGCGGGTTCCATGTGTGGCTCCCGCTGACGCGGCTCGCTGGTGGTGATCAACACCTGTGGCCGGCGGCGGTGGCGGCGAGCTGGGTCCGCGACCACCTGATCGCGCGGGGTGTGGAGCTGCGCGACGGGCGGTGTGAGGTCTACCCGGCGGGCCGGCGCCTGCGCGCGCCGCTGGCGCGGGGGTCGGTGCTGCTGCGGGTGGTGGGCGCGGACGTGCGCGATCCGTTCGCCCTCGCGCCGTGGCCGGGGACGACGACGACGCGGATCCTGTGGAGCCAGGGCGGCGTCCCGCAGGTGGTGCGGCGGGTGGGGCCGATGGCGGCGGCGTTCCTGGGCGAGTGGGCGACGCAGCGCCGGACGATCGCCGACTGGATCGGCTGTCCGGAGGCGGCTTGGGATCCGGTGTGGGGCTTCCTCGAGCCACCCGCCGAAAAAAAAGGCGCCCAAATTTCGGGCAGTTGTAAGCCGTCCCAACAAGTAGACGATGTCTCGGGTGCATCCGGGCACGAGCCCACCGGATCGAGTTGGCGAGGGCGTCGCGGAGGTCGGGGGAGGGCGGTCCGGGATCCTGCGGTGGATCGGTTCTCCCCTTCCAGTTTTTCTAACTCCCTCGACGTCGATGCCCCGCCCGTCACTGACGAGACGGGGGCGGTACCGCCCGGCGTACTCCTCAAAGGTCCAGCGTTCTGGCGCAAGGTGACTCAGCTCCTGGCCGAGGGCGTCACCGAGCCGGCCACGCGTCACGATGCGGTGATGGTCCTGACCTTCGCGTGGGGGGCGGCGGCGGGCTGCGACGAGGAGGAGACGATCGGCCGCGTCGTGGCGTGGTGCGGCGCCCACGCGCACACTGGCTCGCGGTACGGCGGATCGTTTCGGTTCACCCGTGAGTGCGTCCGGGAGGCCCGCGCGTACTTTCGTCGCTTCGCCCCGCTGTGGCCGTTCCGCGGGAGCCGGGGCGCGGCCTCGCCGGTGGCGCTCGGCATCCTGACCGCGGCCGATCGGATCGTCGTCGACAGCGTCGACCCGCGGGTCAGGCCCGAGGTCGCGGCCATCCTGGCGTTCCTGGTCGGGCGCGCGCGCGGCGGCGTCGTTGCCGATCCGGTCGAGTGGTGCGCCAGCCTCGCCGAGCGGCTGCTGGGCGAGCGCCGGATCGTCGAGGGCCGGCAACGGCGCCGCGCGGCGGTGATCGCGATCGAGGAGCTGGCGCGGCTCGGCGTGCTGACCAGGCACAAGGGCCATTCCGTCGGAGCGCACGGGCGGCAGTGGTCGTGCTGGTACCGGTTCGGGTCGGGCGAGCTGCCGGTCATGGTGACGATCGCGCGCGCGACCTGGGATGCGGCGGGGC
>Ga0209591_10008169_pt1 | contig 11414 bp, 5 predicted proteins | sample MAT01_FD_187207 | JGI IMG/M metagenome (GOLD analysis project Ga0209591, IMG submission 187207) | Freshwater microbial communities from Lake Fryxell liftoff mats and glacier meltwater in Antarctica - MAT-01 (SPAdes) (version 2) | ecosystem: Environmental > Aquatic > Freshwater > Ice > Liftoff...
AGGGGGATCCCCCGCAATAAACTGATGACACCCTCAGCAACAAATCGCCGAATCCGAACACGGATGTTCAGCAAAACGTTTTTCGCGGAAGGATGAGGGGTGGGTGCCGCTTTCGGCTCATCCTCACTCATCACCGCCGAGAGCAGGCCGATGACCTCCGCCGTCTCGTGAGAAATTGCCGCTACGCGGGACATATCGAGTGTGAAAAACGGGGCGACGGTTGCAGGTGCTACGCCGGGGAGCAGTTCGCCGGGGGCGGCGGGCTCCGCTTCTTGCACCGTCGGCTCCTCGAAGTTCGCGCCGAGTTTCCGCAAAATCTCATCCAGCGCGCTCGGCGGCAAATCGAGCACCTTGCAAGCGCGATCGAGTGCCGCCCACTCAGCGGAACTGATGACTCCATCCGCACCCGCGACGCACACGAGCACTTCGCCGACAAGCTGCCGCTGTGCGGGCGGGAGACGTTTCGCCAGCCGCGAAAGCGAACGCTTGGCCGTGTCGGGATTGCGGCAAAGGTGGTGCTCCAGAACGCGCAGCCGCTGTTGTTCCTGCGACGTGAGCGTGGCATTGCGGCGGAGGAAATCGCGGACCACATCCATTTCCGTTTCGGTCGGATGGTCGTCCGCCGCCGCAATCATCACGCACAATTGCAGCAGCGCTGCCGCGCCGGGATACGCGGCTGTCACCGCCGTTTCCAGCGGACGAAAGAGCGCGACTTCATCCTCCGCGAGATAGCTCGCCACACCGTAGCGGGCATCCGGCTCAATCGCGCAGCCGCGCGCCGCGACGGCCTCCGCAAGCTCCTTGCTGAGTGCTAAGGAAAACTTCTCCTGCGCCGGGAAGCCAAGCAATGCGGCGACGGTGCCCAGCGTTAGAAAGCGGATGTCTTGCGGGTCGGAAATCGCTTTCACCAACTCATGCCATTCGTCCAGGCCCGTCGCGTTCTCTCCGGAAACGTCCTGCGCAGCCGCAAAGCGTTCCTCGCTTCTATCAATCACCCCAAGCGGTTTTACAGCCCGGCAATCGAGCATCTTCGCGCCCGCGACACCGCCGAGTGATTCGAAGCACGCCCGCGGTTCGATGTTCCGCAGGTTGATGGCCTTGAAAGCCGCGCGCCCGGCGCGCACGGAGAGGACGCAGCGAATTTCCTCGTGCCCGGTGCCCGCGTTCAAGGCGCGGACGTGGCCGTTGAAAATCACTGCCTCGAGCACGCTCACGACATCCGCCTCAAAGAGTTCATGCACCGTGCGGAGGACGACTTGGAAAACGACATCGCTATAAAGCTGCTCGAATTCGCGCTTCGTGAGTTCAGTTTCTATGAAGTCGCTCTTCGTACGCGAGAATTTCACGCTTTCGAGGCGGGGCAGGTTGTCGGGAGCCGGCACCTGATAATCGACGACCAGCGTTTTTGCCGCCGTGTGGTAGTCCAACTCAAACTCCTTCGGAAAACAGTCCGCATACTGGGAGCGAGAGAGAACCAAATCACAGTAGTCGAGAATCGCGTCGGGGCTGAGCGACTGATACGCCGCCCGAGCCTGCTCGACGGATGCGTTGTGTTTCGTACGGGACTCCTCGTAGGCAGTCGCGCGTCTCTGCCAATCCTCGAAATCGCGCAGATTCTCCGCGTAGATTCTCTCGTTCGTCGCCGTGGTTGCGGCGCAGCGCTCGCGCCACTTTGCGTGCGCGGCAGCGAACTCGGTGCTGGCGGCAGCTTCCGCGCGCTTCGCCAGAAAGGGAACCAGCGCCGTAACGAAACCCTTCCGTTGCCGCCACGCATTTGGGTCGAAGGTCGGCTCCGGTGGCAGCGGGAGAAAGGGCCGCTCGTTTGGCCTCGGTTGAGAAAACGGCGGCTGCATCATCGCCGCCCAATCCAAGCGGTCATCCACGCGAAGCGTCGCCGCCAACACACCGCGCAACTCATTCAGCGCCGCCTGCGCCTCCTTCGTGCGCTCCTCGGCTTCGTCCAGATTCTCCTCCGATTCCCGCTGCATGTCCTCGCGCTCCCGCCGCCGTTCATCCACCGCCACTTTCCGCGCGTATTGCTCGGCCCAAGCCCGCTGCTGCGTCGCCGCCGCGGCTTCGACAAGGTAACGGTCCGCACCGCGAATGACCCGGTGTTTGTTCAGGCCGGGATGGTGAATTGCGATCTGGAAGTGACTGCGGGCCATAGTTCGACGACGGCATTGGGGTATCCGGCGGATTTTTTGGCAAGTGTTATCGAAAGGAGGACTCGGGATCGAATCCGGTCGCAACCAACCAAGGTCGCCCGACCAGATGGGCGCCAACACCGACCGAGTGGTATCGATCGCCTGAGCCTCGGAAAGTCGCGTTGAGCGCCATCCCGTCAGACCCGAACCGGCTAATAATTCCCCACCCGATTGGTCATTCCGCCGAAACTTTCGTTGCATACGTCAGTTACTGATAAGAATTTGGTTTTTACGCCCGCACGGAGAGGGAGATTTGGTTCCGGTACGGTCGTGATTGGAAACGACAATCCGCCCGGGTCACGCGCGGGGAAGGCATTTTTGGGACGGTTTCTCTGCGCGCACTGGCCCAGGACGAGGAGGTGCTGCGACCGCAGGGCTATGGGGTCCTCTCGGGCGATTTTCTTTTTTTTGCCCGTTTCCGGGCAGGGCTCAGCCGCTTCGACCTTTGGATAATCTCGTTCAGTCGGTGATCACGTTTTCGTAGTCGGACACCGGATCCGATTCGATCAGGAATTCGGAATCGGAGGTGACAGTAGAGGGCTGGGGACGTGCCGATCCATAGGCTGGGGAATTCACGGACGTCGTCCCTCCAGAGAGGGCGGACGGGCGGGTCGAATGGTGCGGGTCGACACCGATTATTTCAGCAACCGTTCTGACCCTCGCCTGTTCAGCTATTCCGCGGAGAACCGGCGCGCCACCATCGCCGTGCATGGCGGTCCGGGGGACGCGGAGCCCCTGTTCCTCGCTGCCCCACTGGCGCCGCCCGCCGCCGCGGGTGCCCGAACCAGATGCCAGGCCCTCTCACCTCTGGACCCTGACACCGCGATGAAGACCAAGCTGGCGATTTTGGAAGCTGAAGCCATGCTCAGAAAATTATGAGAAAACGCGTTTGCCGGACCCCAAAAATCGCCGTGCTCGGTTCGGGAAACATGGGAACAGCGGTGGCTCACGCACTGGCGCAGAACGGCCATGAAATCGCGGTGTGGGATTTCTTTCCCGAGGTGGTCGAGGATATTCGGTCTCGACGGGAAAATCGGCGTTTCCTACCCGGAATCGCTTTGCCCGCGGGCATTCACGCCACGAATTCCTCGGCTGAGTGCGTGCGCGATGCCGCGCTCATCGCGGTCTGCGTGCCTTCGCAATTTGTGATAGCGACGCTGACCGCCGTCCTGCCAGCAATTCATAGCGGTGCAATCCTTTTGAACATTGCGAAAGGCTTCGCGCCGGACAGTCGGAAGCTGCTTCCATTTTTGTTGGAACAACTCGCCCCGGGCCATCCCTGCGTTCATTTCGCGGGACCTGCCATCGCGAATGAAATCGCGCGGGGCCAGACCGCGTCCATCGTGCTTGCTTCATCGTCGGAACGAAGCGTGCAACAGGTTGCGGGTTGGTTTGCCGGCCCCGCATTCCTGCCGGGCTGCACCACGGACGTGACGGGCGCGGCGCTCGGTGGCATTTTGAAGAATGTCTATGCGATTCTGCTGGGAAGCGTCGCGAAACTCAGCGCGGATTCGCGCAACCTCGAAGCCTCGGTTGTCACGGCTTCGGTGCGCGAGATGGCATCCATCGCCACCGCGCACGGCGGACAGGCCACCACACTTTACGGTCTGGCGGGCATGGGCGATTTGATCGCGACCGGATTCTCGCAGGATAGCCACAATCGCCGATTCGGACAGCTGCTCGCGTCCGGCAAGAGCGTCGCGAAGATCGAAGCGGAGGAAGGTTGGCTTCCAGAAGGCGTGCGCGCCTGTGCCACGGTCTGCGCTATGGCCAAGGCGGGCGGTGTGTTGGCACCGCTTGCTGGATGGGTTCGCCGCACGCTCGGCGGAGCGTCGCCGTCGCTCGACGGGATATTTCGAGCCTTGCGTGCTGCCGCTCGGACGGTTCCGACATGAAACCCATCCTCGACCTCATCCTCGCCGCGCTGCCGGTCGCGCTGCTCGTCATTGTGATGACGAAAAAGCGGAGCCTGTCATCGAACCTCGCGCTGCCGCTCGCGGCGCTGGTGCTCTACGTTCTCCTGCTGACTTATTTCGCCGTGCGCCCGGTGCTGGTGCAGGCGGCGGTGGTAGAGGGATTGCTCACCGCACTCACCCCGATCCTTATCGTCTGGGGCGCGATCCTTTTGTTTAAAACAATGGACCATTCCGGCGCGATGACCACGGTGCGGCAGTGGCTCAACGGCATCACGACCAACCGAGTCGCGCAGCTCATGATCGTCGGCTGGGCGTTTTCGTTTTTAGTGGAGGGCGTCAGCGGCTTCGGCACGCCCGCCGCTCTTGCGGCTCCGCTGCTCGTGGGCCTCGGTTTTGCGCCACTGCCAGTGGCGGTGTTCTGCCTGATGATGAACACCGTGCCAGTGTCCTTTGGCGCGGTCGGCATGCCGACGTGGTTCGGCTTTGAGGGACTTCAACTCACGCCAGATGAGGTGCGCGAGATTGGTTTCAAAAGCGCTGTGATGCATGCTGGCGCTGCGCTGTTCATTCCGCTTTTAGCACTACGCGTCGTGGTATCCGGCCGCGAGATCCAGGAGAACCTTGGCTACATCGCGCTCGTCATCGGGGCCACGATGGCTCCGTCGGTCGCCGTGGCGCGCTTCAATGTCGAATTTCCCTCCATCGCTGGTGGCCTCTGCGGCCTCGCCGCATCGGTCTGGCTGGCGCGGTACGGGATTGGACTGAAGGCCGCTGAAATTGACCGAGACGCGGAAAAATTCGCGATGGTTCGTCTGCTCAAGGCGACGTTTCCACTTTGGTCCACGGTACTGATCCTGATCGTCACCCGCCTCGATACGCTCGGGTTGAAAGCGTGGCTCACCGCCAAGACGCCCGCGCTGGATCTTCCACTCGCCGCGCTCGGTGAACTGAGCATCAGCCAGTCGCTGGTCCTCCAGTGGCGCCACATCTTCGGAACCGAGTTGAACTGGTCGCATGCGCTCCTTTACGTGCCGTCGGTCATTCCATTTTTCCTCGTCTGTGCGCTGACCTTCGCGCTATTTCGCACACCCTCGAAGAATGTCCGCGCGGCCTGGCAGGAGTCATTTCACAAAGTGCGGAAACCCCTTGGCGCGTTTCTCGGAGCGCTGGTCCTGGTCAAGCTGCTCATGGCTGGCGGAGAGCGTTCCTGCGCTGCCATCCTCGGCCACGGCCTCGCGCGCGCCGGGGGTGACGTGTGGCAGTTCGCTGCCGTGTATCTCGGGGCGCTCGGTTCCTTCTTCTCCGGCTCAAACACGGTGTCGAACCTCACCTTCGGCGGTATCCAGGAGACCACCGCGGCGACGCTGGGCCTGTCCCGCACCACCATCCTCGCCCTGCAATCCGTCGGCGGTGCGATGGGCAACATGGTCTGCATCCATAACATTGTCGCTGTGTCGTCCATCCTCGGCCTGCACAATGAGGAAGGGCGCATTCTCCGTCAGACTTTCCTGCCACTGTTACTCTATGGGGCCATCGCGGGCACCCTATCGACCCTTTTGTGAATGTGACACCCAACCACGTCACATTGACCAGCAGGCACTTTGGTCCATGATTTTTTATAACTCCAACGACTCTATCAGAGGGCGAAAACGCCACCGTTTCGACCGACGCAATCCCTCATCATTCACGCCCATGCTCCTCCGCCAAATTTTCGACCCATATCTCGCACAATACGCCTACTTGGTCGGCTGCCAGCGCACCGGAGAGGCTATTCTGATCGACCCAGAGCGCGACATTGACCGCTACCGCGCCGTTGCCGCGGATGCAGGTTTGCGCATCACTGCCGTCGCGGAGACGCACATCCATGCGGACTTTGTAAGCGGTGCGCAGGAGTTTGCGGCGGCTGATCCAGCGTTGAAAATCCATGTTTCCGGCGAAGGCGGACCGCAATGGGCAAGCGGGTGGGCCCAAGGACACGCGGGACTCGTAACTCTAAGCGATGGCGACCAATTCCGGGTCGGTAAAATCGAGTTCACCGCCATGCATACGCCGGGTCACACCCCAGAACATCTCACGTATCTCGTCACGGACCTCGGCGGCGGCGCCGATGAACCAATGGCCGCGTTCACTGGAGATTTCATTTTTGTGGGCGATGTCGGGCGGCCTGATTTACTTGAACAGGCGGCAGGAATCGCGGACTCGCAGGAATTGGCCGCCCAGCAACTTTACGCGAGCCTAAGGAGGTTTGCCCATCGCTCCGACCACCTGCAAATCCTACCCGCCCACGGCGCCGGTTCAGCCTGTGGCAAGGCGCTCGGCGCGGTGCCGTCGTCCACGCTCGGTTACGAGCGAAAACACAGTAAGGCGCTGCGGCTCGCGCTCACGGGTAGCGAGGAGGAGTTTGTGAAATTCATTCTTTCGGGCCAGCCCGAGCCGCCGCTGTACTTCGCGCGGATGAAGCAGGTCAACCGAGACGGCATCGCCATCACTGCCGGTGTGCCCCAACCGCCGCAGACCAAACCTGCTACGTGGACTGGGCGGGTTCTTGACACCCGCAACAACCGCGCCGCCTTTGCCAGCGGCCATCTGCAAGGCGCGATCCAGGCGCCCATGCCGGGTCCGTTTTTCTCTGCCGCTGCTGGCTCGTACCTCGAACCGGAAGAGGATGTTTTTCTCATCGTGGAAAAGGAGAGCAGGGTGGATGAAGCTGCGCGTCAGCTTTACCGCATGGGCTTCGACCGCCTTCGTGGCTGGGCACTTGTGGACGAACTCGCCGCCGCCGGATTGCTCAACACCCGCGCCGAGCGCATTGAGTTCAAGCATTGGGACCGCGCCGCGCTCGAAGGCGGTCTGGTGCTCGACGTGCGCAATGCCTCCGAGTTTGCCGACGGCCATATCGAGGGCGCGATCAACATCGCCTACACCCGGTTGAAAGTGCGGCTTGCTGAAATTCCGCTTGGGCGAAGGATTTTCGTCCACTGCGGCTCGGGCCAACGCGCCGCGCTCGCGCTGTCCTTTCTGCTTTCCGAAGGTTTTGACGCCGTGCATATCGATGGCACGTGCCTCGATTGCGAACGCATTGCCCAAACCCACGACCTCACCCACTGAATCCGCGATACGCGCCCGCTCATTTATGGCCCCCTCGATCGTTTTTTCCACTTCACCGTAAAGGCTATTCGGGTCTGTTAGCTGATTCCTCCACGAACCGGATCCGCTTTCCGCTGAGCCAATGTTCTTGCCAGTCAACGGAGGCGCTGTTAGCCAACAAGTTGTCATCTCTCCCGCAACGTCGCCCCGGGTGCTCCCACACCCTCGTCGTCGATCAACCACGGAGTCTGACCACCATTAACATAGCGTGCATGTGCGCGTCCTAATTCTGAAAAAACCATTATGAACACAAAAAAACTTACCGGCTACTCGGCTCTGCTGACGCTCGCGCTGGCCTCGATGGCCCAGGCACAGGCGGTCAAGACCTGGACTGCCGGGGCTGGCGACTTCTATCTGGGCAGTAACTGGGACTCCGGAAATGTCCCGGGCGTCACGGATGTTGCGGTCATCAACAACGCTGGAATTGCCACGATCGGCGTCACTGCCGGAGACCGGCAACTGGGCGCCTTCCGGCTCGGCATCACCGAAGGCAGCACGGAAGCCGGCCATGTCGTCATGAACGGCGGATTCCTCAAGGTGGGTGGCACCGAAGGGGATCCCAAGGGCGTCATCGGCCTCAGTAGCGTTTTGTCCACGTTCGTCCTGAACGGCGGAACGATTTACTTCGATTGCCCCGAATGTTTCCCGGGCAGCAAGGGCGACGACGGCCTGAACGGTCTAGACTGGGAAGTGGGTGAAAAGGGTCTGGGCCGCTTCGAAATGCACAATGACGCCATCTTCCGCGCGGGCGATGACATCAAGGTCGGTGCCAACGCCCTAGGCAACGGCTATGTCCTGCTGGACGGCAATGCCTGGGCCTCGGTCGGCAGCGGCGTGAGCGTGTCCGAGGGCGGACCCAACCCGAATGACCAAATCATGATCCTCCGGGGTAATGCCCGCGTGGATTCCGGGAACAGCATGGGCGCCGGCAGTGCGGAAGGATCGACCGATGAAGGGTACCTAACCATGGCGGCGGCCATCGACAGCACCGGCCGCCTCACCATCGAGGACAAGGCGGTATTCAATCTGCGCCGCCTCAGCGCCCGTAACGGAAACAGCTATATCACCGTCAAAGGGCGCGGTCAGCTCCACATCTTCGACGTATTTGCGGGATCCGGTGGTTCGCCGGAAAATCGTCCGCCAGAGACCGGACCGAACAGCACCTTCGTTTCGGCGGATCCGGGTTATGGTGAATTCGTCCTCCAGGAGGACGCCCAGATGACCGTGAACTCGGACCCGGAATCGGGGCCGACCAAGGGTATCGCGATCTCGGGTCCGCGAGATGCTGGGAATGCTGGCGGTACTGCCATTCTGCGCGTCTCGGATCGGGCCTCGCTGGTGATCAATCAGGATTTGGCCGTCGGCACGGGAGCGGCGGAAAGCTCGATCGGAACTTTCGAAGTGGTGGGGCCGAATGCCCGGGTTCAAATTGGGGGTAATCTCAGCCTCGCGGTGGATCTGGACGGCGCCCCGACTCCGGGACGCAGCACGTTCGCGGCAACACTGACCGGCCCGACCCACACCACCGTCGTGGTGACCAATATCGGCCGTATTTCCAATGGTCATCTAAAAGTCAACCTCAGTGGATATTCACCCACGGGGGGTGAGAGCTACACGCTGATCGCCGCGGGAAGCTTCGACGGGCAGTTCCTGTCGACGGACTTCGAGAATGCCTCGCTCAAGACCGGGCTGACCTGGGAGGTGCAATACACGCCGACCTCCGTGGTGCTTAAGGTTGCGGGAACGGCGGTAGGCCCGAAGACCATTACCGTCACTTCGGTCAATAGTGCCATCGTGGCTGGGCAGACCAACCTCACTCAGGCCATCGAAATGCTGAATGATGGCGACACCATCAACTTCGCAATTTCAGAGGCTGGACCGCACTACCTGCTGACTCCGGTTGGCGGCTATCCGTACATCACGGCGAACAATGTGATGATCAATGGCTACAGCCAGCCGGGTGCCGTACCGAACACCAATCCGATTCTGGCCGCCAACAACGCCCAGATCAAAATCGTTCTCGATTCGCGCAATGGGAACTCAAAGATTATGGACTTCCCGGGCGACACGCCGAATGACGACACCGGCTACGGCTCGGGAGAATCAGCGATCTTCGGTGTACTGGGTGCGACCAATGTCACCCTCAAGGGCTTAGGAATGTTGGCGGTGCCGTTGACCGGACCGGAAGGGGACGTCTCCGTGTACGGCGTCGCCTTTGCCAAGGGCGCCAACGGTCACATCGCGGGGTGCTGGATCGGCACCGATCTCAATGGTAAGACGGCTCCGTTCATCGCTCCGGCAGACGGTGTCACGGGCTTCCGTTTTCGCGGTCGTGATGAGAACAATGCGACGACCAACACCATCCTCGTAAGTGGCGTCACGATCGGCGTGGGTAAGAACTCGACCAACCCCCGGGCGGAGTTCAACGTGATCACCGGGGTCCCGGCGATCCCAGTCATCTTGGAAGGCGAAAACCACCGGTTCTCCGGAAACTTCTTCGGCGTGCTCCCGGACGGGGTTACGGACTTCAACGTCGCGCTGGTGCCTGAATTGGCCGGCTTCTTCGAAGGCTATATCGAAGTAGGCCGCGCCGGGAACAACACCGTCATTGGTGTTGACGGCGATGGCGTGAATGACGCGGAAGAACGCAACATCTTCGGTGGCATGGTCCGCGAAAGCTTGGGTGGCTATGACCACACACTCGAGTTTTACGGCCAGACGCCGGGTACCAACATCATCGTGGCTGGCAATTTCTTCGGCCTCGGCGTCGATGGATTCACCCGCTTCACCAACGCCGTCGCGCCGTTGAATGCGCCCGGTGGTACCGCCCAGTATCGATTCGGTTCCGACTTCGACGGCGTCAGCGACGCGCTCGAAGGCAATGTCATCTACAACAACTGGCCGGCTTCGTTCGTGACCGACGCGGTGCTCTCGTTCTTCGACGAGTTGAATGCGACCGGCCTGGTTTCCCTGCGCGGCAACTCACTCGGGAACAATTATACCCCGCCGGTCGATCCCACCCGCGGCGACGGTGCCTTCATGAAGGACTACTACTCACGTTTCGTGGCTAACCCGGATGAAAATCTATGGCCGACCCTCAGCGCGAGCACCACGGTCAGCCGTCTCATCGGCACGGCCCCGCTACCGACCAACACCTATCCGGTGGTCATGATTGACCTGTATGTCGCCGACCCCGAAGGCATGGCCACGGGCAAGGCGTTGGACCCGGCGCTGTATCCGAACGGTTGGATCCAAGGGAAGACCTCCCTGGGAACCTTCCTCGATAACGGACCGGCGGACCTCAATCCGGCGGTGGGCGCCTACGAGTTCGACATTTCGTCGCTCGGTCTCGGGGTGAACACACTGCTCACGGTCACGGCGAACTATTCGCCCAGCCCGGCAGCCACCCACAACGGCGTGACGGTCACGACCCTGTTCTCCGTGCCGGTTCCGGCCGGCCCGGGGTCGGTGACGCCGACGCTCACGGTGACCAGGGACGCCTCGGGTGACGTGATCCTGACCTACACCGGATTGCTCCAGTCGAGTGCCACGCTCAACGGCGCCTTCACAGCCGTGGCGGGTGCGACCAGCCCGTATCGCATTCCAGCCGGCAGCTTGGCAGCCGGGCAGTTCTACGGCGCCACGAACTGAGCGGCACCCATCGAGTTCAGGGGGGCCGGGAGCAATCCCGGCCCCCTTTTTTGGTATTTGCCTTCGAGTTTCGCACACAAAGTGCCCATTGATTCCGTGATGTCGAAAGGCGGCTAGGAGGTAGGCAACGGCGGGTGCCGAGCTCGTGTCGGTAGTAAGGTGCGGGCGTCTCTCTGGCACAGCCGGGCGCTTACTAAGATCAGACCTCAGAAAAACGGGGGTAGAACTCAAGAAACTGTGTCGAGTTTAAATCCCTGGTTTTCGGCGGAACGAGCGGTGGTGGAGCCGGCACTGGTGATCGTTGCGCTTCACCCGGCGCCGCCTCGCTGCTTTGCGGGATGGTGAGAGCGAGGAGATGGGTTAAGCTCTGGGATGGCCGCCTTCCCGAGCGATGGATTGTTTGTGTCCCTTCGGCAAGGGTGCGCTGCCGGTCGGACGGGTAACTTTTCCGCAGGAGCGGGTCCTGCCGCCGGGGTCTCAGGGTGAAGCGGGCGGG
>Ga0209591_10008173_pt1 | contig 11412 bp, 10 predicted proteins | sample MAT01_FD_187207 | JGI IMG/M metagenome (GOLD analysis project Ga0209591, IMG submission 187207) | Freshwater microbial communities from Lake Fryxell liftoff mats and glacier meltwater in Antarctica - MAT-01 (SPAdes) (version 2) | ecosystem: Environmental > Aquatic > Freshwater > Ice > Liftoff...
GACGGCCCCGACCGCATGGACAACCTTTTATGCGTCTGTCCGAACCATCACATCGAGCTTGATTACCGACTCACGAAGCTCTTCGTTGCGGATTTACGTCGAGTGGACACGCACAAACTCTCGGCGACTCATTTAGATTACCACAACGCTCTGATCGATGCCACGAACGCCGCCTAACCATGCTCTGCAGCGAACGGCTCCGCGTGTCATCCCGGCTAGGCGGGACTATTTCTAGCTCGGACCCGTCTCGTCGGGTCGTGGCGATGTCCTACGTCCGTGGCCGGCTTCTGCGCTCCACCACGCAGCTACCGCGCCACGCTCCGCCGTCGCTGAGCTTAGGGTCATTAGCCAGAAATATACCTTGCCATGGTCGCAATATGATGTATTGCTATTGTATGTATGGATGAGCTGTCGTTTGAATGGGATTCCAGCAAGGCGGCGTTGAACGCCTAGAAGCACGGGGTCACTTTCGAGGAGGCTAAAACAGTATTTTACGATGAAAGAGCCCTTGTGTTGCCCGACCCTGATCGTTCGATCTCCGAGGATCGCTTTATCATCATGGGTCAAAGTGCGACGCCCCGACTGCTTGTCGTTGTCCACTGTTTCCGAAAGGGTGGCACTTCAATCAGAATCATCTCGGCACGAAAAGCTGGAACAAACGAACAAAAGCCATACTGGGAGAATATAAAATGAGAAAAGAATATAATTTTTCCGAAGCGAAGCGGAACCCTTATGTAAAACGCTTGAAGAAGGCCATCACGATTCGACTTGAGCCCGATGTTATCGGTTACTTCAAATCGCTTTCCTCAGATACCGGTATTCCATATCAGAACCTTATCAATCTGTATTTGCTCGACTGCGCCAAGGAACAGCGTCGCCTCGCATTGACTTGGAAAAAATGAATGCTAACCATGCGCTGCAGCGAACTGCTCCGCGCGTCATCCCGGCTAGTCGGGACTCTTTCTAGCTTGGACCCGTCTCGTTCGAGCCACCTTTTTTTCTAGCACGTATGCCTTCACTTCGCTTCACCACGCAGCTACCGCGCTACGCTCCGCCGTCGCTGAGCTTGGAGTCGTTAGGCCACTCGCCGCTTGCACTCCGGAACGCACCTGACATCTTTTCCCGATGAACAGACCAACCAAAGTCGAAGCGCTATCCGATTTTCGGATTCGCGTTGCATATCCCGATGGCACCGAGGGCGTCATTGACCTCTCTGGCGACGTTGGCCGCGGAGTATTCACGCCCCTTGCGGACGAAGCGTTTTTTCGGACAGTCCACGTCGGGCAGTTCGGGCAAATTGCCTGGTCCGAGGACATCGAGATTTGCCCGGACGCTGCCTACTACGACATCACGCGCTACCCGGCAACCGAAGCGCTCCATGCCTGAGGTCAGCTGTTTTTCACGGCATCATCGTCCGGTTTTACTACCGCGACCACCCGCCAACTCACTTCCACGCAATTTATGGACAGCACGAGGCCCTGATTGAGGTCGAGACCGGAGCCATCCACCAAGGCCACCTTCCGAAAACCGCTTATGACCTCGTCAACAGATGGCGCGCGGTTCACCTCCAGGAACTCCGCGACGACTGGAATCTTGCGCGGCAGCAACTTCCTCTTTTGCCGATTGCTCCTCTCGAATGAACCGTGGCCTAACCATGCGCTGCAGCGAACAGCTCCGCGCGTCATCCCGGCAGGCCGGGACTTCCTCCTCCGCCTTTCCACCCACCATCCAGGTGCCGCGCCGCACTCCGCCGTCGCTGAGCTTGGGGTCGTTAGGCGTGATTAAAAGTGGGTGAGGTTCTCGATGGAAGGTAGGGGCAGACCTCCGGGCTGTCCGAAGGAAGAAGGAGCAGCGGCCAGGGACGTCCCGCCCTGATCTTATTTGCAACCGCACCCACATTTAATCACACCCTTGAGGTCGTTAGGCGACTCGACACGCTTGCTCTAAAGCTCACAGCCGTTTATAATCATCATATGCAAACGCTTCATGTTGAGACTATCTGCACCGAAAATGGGGTCATTTCCCTACGTAACCTTCCAATTTATCAGGGTGATTTTGTGGATGTTGTCATTATCCCTCGTTCTTCTTCACCTTCTTCAGGATCGCAATACGCCTTGCGTGGAGAATCAGTAGATTATATCGACCCGTTCGAGCCAGTGGCTCTGAGCGAGTGGGAGGCTCTACGTTAGCCAATGGTCCTTGTTGACACTCATGTTTGGGTTTGGTGGGTTCATGGTGACTCTCTCCTTCCAGCCACAATACGTTCTTTTTTGGACGCTCGCCAAAATGATGTAGGCGTTTGTTCTATCTCCTGCTGGGAGGTCGCCAAGCTCGTTGAGCTACACCGAATCGTTCTATCGCGCCCGATTAGTGAGTGGCTCGATTTGGCCTTGGCTTATCCATCTGTTCAGCTGTTGGCACTTACTCCAAGTATCGCTGTTGAGTCCAGCCAGCTACCCGGCACATTTCATCGTGACCCCGCTGACCAGATTATTGTCGCTACCGCCCGCGTCTTTGGCTGTCCCTTACTCACGCTCGATTCCAAGATTCTGGACTATCCTCACGTCCATGCTATTCCATCTGCACCAACCGCCGCCTAACCATGCGATGCAGCGAACACTCCATGCTTGTCGCTGAGCTTGGGGTCGTTAGGCGCTTAGCCACCGTTACACTATGACGAAGCCGAGATTCGCTGAGTGGGTTGCACATTGGGGCGAGCCTCGTCTTGCGGAGATCATTGCCGCCAGCGAGAAGTGCTATCGCGGGATGTGGGAGGAGCGCGACGGTTCAGACGGCCCTTGGCAGTTTCCCGCTTGGGAGCTTTGCCTCGGCGCATATTGGCAGGAGTCCTTGCCCGATTGGCACTCCCAATGGTACCGGTTCGGGAAGCGGCTTTGCGACGGCAGGATGATCGCCGCCAAGTGGGACGGAATCTGGGCCGGACTTAGCAGCACGTTTTACGATGGCTTAGGTCATCCGTATCCACCTTATGCCCGTTCGAGCTGCGCGCACTGGATGGCCATTGGCCAGGACGAAGCCATTGTTACCGGCGCAATCTCCGAATCGGATCTCAACGACTACATGGCGCGCTTCGCGCGCGAGCAGCTCAAGGACAAGGACGGAAATCCAATTCCCAAAGAACTTATTCAGGCGGCTCTCGACGAGCTTGCGGAGCACATCCACCGCAACGGCGGGCCACCTCCGGGAGCGTCGCGCGCCGAGCGCGTCGCACACGAACGCAAGCGACGCGAGGAGTCGTTTGCACGCAACCAAGCCGAATACGAGCAGCGCAACCTTGAGAAGAACCGCGAGCGAGAGGAGCAGAATACCGTATTCCGCCTTCTTGAGCAGGTAGAAGCGTCTCTCCGAGACGCACCCACCGTGGAAGACTCCCGCCGCTGGGAGTGGCTTTGTACGTCGGTCAACACCCTAACGACGACAACGCATTTCGCCCGTTATCCGAATTGGCAGGCGCGTGCTTGGGTTGCGTGTGCAGAGCTTCACCGACTCTCTTCGGATTACGCCAGCGAGCTTTCCTGTCTCGAACACGCTCTTACAATCAACAGCAAGCTCCCGATCAAACGCCGGATCAAGAAACTTCAAAGCCAACATGAATGCGTCTAACCATGCGCTGCGGCGAACAGCTCCGTGCGTCATCCCGGCAGGCCGGGACTTCCGGCGCCGCCTTTCCGCCCACCATGCAGGTGCCGCGCCGAGCATTCCGTGTCGCTGAGCTTGAGGTCGTTAGGCGTTTCCTCGTGACCAGTGAAAACGATCGAATTGTCCCGTCTTACATAACGTAATACATTTCCGACCATGAAGGCCGTTAAATTTACCACTGAGTTAAGCGGTGCTGCCGTTCTGCCCATTCCCATCGAGGTCGCGGCCCAATTACCCAAGACGGGCATGGCGCGCATTATCCTTCTTACCGACGAACACTCCGACGACGCGGACTGGCGCGCGAGCGCATACGCGCAGTTCCTCCGCGACGACCCGCAGGAAGACGCCATTTACGATTCCTGCCGCTGACGTATTCGCCGAGGTTTTCATCTGTCAGTTTCCCTTCACTTCGGGAACCGGAAGCAAGGTTCGCCCGGCACTCGTGCTTTTCGACCTCTAGGAGGATGCTGTCATCTGCCGAGTCACTTCCGTTCATTGCTCCTGTCCGCTGGATGTCGCCCTCAACGATTGGCAGACCGCAGGATTGCTCAAGCCTTCTGTCGCGCGTCTCAACCGCCTCGTGACCGTCGAGAAGACCATTTTCATACGCCGTCTTGGAGTGCTCAGTCCCGCTGATTTGGCTGCCGTCCGAACTACATGGAACGGTCAAATGAAGTTATGACGGAAACTCCTAACCATGTGCTGCTCGTCACGTCTCCTGCTTGGGCAGGAGCCGTGCCGTTCCCTACGAGTTGCTGATCTTAAGGTCGGACCAAGCCCCGCCCTGCGATTCTCCTTCGGTGGATGCCTCCATTTGGAGATTGGCTTATATGTGGCGTCAGCACTCAACTCCACCAACAGGTCGTTGGCTTCGACGATATTATCGAGCCGCCTGATCCAGATTTGTTTTCGTAGCGGACTCAAAGCTCCCTCACTTATTCGCTTAGGTTTTAACACCGTCGTGCCAACGGATCATTTCCTCGGCGTTCTCGGTTCCATCTCGCACGAGCGGCACACTTTGTTACTTCAGCGACTCTCGACTTTTCTTGCGGCCGGGCATCAGGCCTAAGTAAGTATGGTGAGTGGGCAACAAGAGATGCGGCCACACCGCTTTTTAAACCGGATCTGGCGATTGAAGAGCTTTGACAGGATTCAAGTCTCAGTCCTCTCCTGCAAATCTTGTCCATCCTGTCCATCCTGTCCGAAGCGTTTTCGGGTTTCAACCGCTACGACTTCAGCCGACCAGGTCAGCGATTTCGTCGGCGTCGAGGGCAGGGCCGAGTTCGCCGCCGTCGAGGATTCCGTCGAGGAGGGATTTTTTGCGATTCTGGAGTTCTAGAACGCGATTTTCGACGGTGTCGCGGGCGACGAGTTTGATTGAGGTGACGATGTTTTTTTGGCCGATGCGGTGGGCTCGGTCGGTGGCCTGATTTTCGACGGCGGGATTCCACCACGGGTCGAAGTGGATGACGGTGTCGGCGGCGGTGAGGTTGAGTCCGACGCCACCGGCTTTGAGGCTGATGAGGAAGGCCGAAATGCTCGCGTCGGATTGGAATTTTTCGACAACGGAAGCCCGGTCGCGCGTTGAGCCGTCGAGCCGGCACCAGGTGATGCCCGCTTCGTTGAGCGCTGGCTCGATGAGGTCGAGCATGGCGGTAAATTGACTGAAGACGAGCACGCGGTGTCCGCCGTCGACCGCCTCGCGGAGGAGTTCGACGAGGACATCGAGTTTCGCCGAAGGCTCGGGAGATTCGACGCCGAGCAAACGCAAATCACAACAAGCCTGGCGCAGGCGGAGGAGGGCGGTGAGCACTTGCATGCGGGCGGATGGCGCGTTCTCGCGGAGGGCGTCCACGTTGGCGCGGGCGGCGATTTGGAGCTGCGTGTAAGCGGCTTTTTGGGCGGGACTGAGATCGACTTCGATGACTTGTTCGATTTTTTCAGGCAGATCATCCAGCACATCGCGCTTCCGGCGGCGAAGCATGGCCGGTCGCACGCGGCGCACGAGACGATCCCATAGCGGACCCCGCTCGCCGTCGAGGATGGGTTTTTCGTATTTCTCTTGGAAATCTTTGCGCGTTCCGAGGTAGCCCGGGCGCACGAAATCTAAGAGCGACCAGAGATCGCGGATGGAATTCTCCAAAGGCGTTCCGGTGAGGACAAAGCGGGCGTCGGATTTCAACGCGGCGGCGGCTTTGGCGTTGAGGCTGTCGGGATTTTTGATGTGTTGGGCTTCGTCGAGCGTAATTGTCGAAAAACGGCGATCCCGGTAATGCGCGATGTCGCGTTGGAGGAGGGGATAGCTCGTGATGATGAGGTCGTGTTCCCCGATCTTCGCAAAGGCCGGAGCCCGCGATGCGCCTTGGATCGGGAGCACGCGGAGGGCAGGCAGGAAATGAGCGGCCTCTTTTGCCCAATTCCAAACCAGCGAGGACGGACAGACTACGAGATGCGGGCCGGGTACGGTCTCCATCATCGCCAAGGCCTGCACGGTTTTTCCTAGCCCCATCTCGTCGGCCAGCAGGCCTCCTTCGCCACGCTGCGCGAAGTCCACTAGCCACCGCGCGCCGTCGAGTTGATACGGACGCAGTTGTTTCGCCAGCGATCCGAGCTTCGCTCCCGGCATGCGGCTTGCGACCTCGGTTCCGGTCCATGCCGCGATGCAGGCTTCGAGATAGCCCTTTTGTTCGGGTCGCACGCGGTATCGGCCTTGCTGCTGCACCGGATCGCAGTCCGCCAGCACCGCTTCGAGATCGGTCAGCATCGCCGCGTCCGGCACAGCAATGCGGTCGCCGGAAAGGCGCACGCTCGCCGTGCCGCCACGGAGCAGGCGTTGCAAATCCTGGCTCGTCATCACCGCTTCGCGACCCGCCGTGAAATGCACGTGAAAATCCAGCCAGCCATCGCCCTGCTCGCGCAGCGCGAAGTGGGGCTCAATGGGCACGATGTCCCGCGTAACGTGTTGGAACCGTTCCCCCTCACGGATCGTCCATTTTTTCCGCCAGCTAGGGAGGGCTGCCGCGAAAAAACGCAAAACGTTCTCCTCGCCACGCAGCACGGCTTTTTGCCCTGCGCTTTCGAAGCCGCACCCGAGTAGCTCCTGCAGCACGGGGGCCTCGGCGGCTGGGTTTGAGGCGTTCGGTTGAGAGTAACGAAAGACGACGTCGGCCTCGAGGTGCCGCAATGAACCCTCGAGTGAGATCTCGATGACGGGCAATTCTTCCGTTTTCGGCCGCATGGGTGCTGGCTCGACGCGCTTTTGGGTCGGCGCGGTTGCCGCGTGCGGTTTGAGGACCTCCAAACCGATGGCCACCGAATGCGCGCAGATCATGCCTCGAGCTCTCGAATCCCGGCACGGGCAGAGATTTTCGATGTCGATTCCGCTCTTGATCGTCAATCCGGCCAGAAACGTTTTACCGCCCGAGGCGACCCGCCCTTTCAGAAGCGGAGGCAGGTAGGACGCGTCGCTGACGCCCCCCGAGGCATGGATGGAGCGCGCTTGCTGGAACGCAGGCCAGCCGCACATCGAGACGAGAAATTTTTCGGTCAATTCGATCAAGATTCCCAAAATGATTGCTTGGCGACCGAATCCAAGATTTCTCTTTCGTTTTTCGGGGCGGCGGGCGAGTTGTTTTGGATGATTTTCCTTGCCACGGACCACCCATGAGCTACGATAATTCAACCATGAACACTCCCATCGGCTCATTTATTGCTGTAGTCGTTGCCTCTCTAGCGTGGTCGGCGTCGTCTTTTGCTGCCCCAACCGAACTCGGCGACATTCGAATTGGAAAAATTGACGGATCGGTTTTTGTCATTCGCGAGGCAGTCGCTCAGAAAAAAGATCTTTCTGAGGTCGATAAAAAGCTCGAGCGCTCGCTTCCTGATGTCGCTGTCGGCGGAAAGAAGGCGGCCAAAGAAGGTTATATTCTTCGGCAAGGTGAGGCGATTGAGACGGGACCGAACTCTCGGGCGGTTCTCCATTTCTCGAACGGAACGGTTATCGGTGTCGAGCCGGATTCTTACTTCTCAATAGCGAAGTTCCTCCAAGAGCCGTTTGATGTTGATAAAAACAATTTCACCAACGCGAAGACCGAGCCCACCACTTCAATCACGCAGGTAAGTTTAAAAAAAGGAGCTCTCCTCGGTGATGTCCGCAAGCTCAACAGGGATTCGTCAATGGCCATCAAAACTCCGGTCGGAACGGCTGCGATCCGCGGCACGAAGTTCAAAATTACCGTTACGAACCTTGGAACGGACGGTGGTTTTCGGGCGACTGTTTCGGTCCCCGAGGGCAACATTGCTTTTCAGGACGGCAACGGCAACACGGTCAATGTTGGCGCGGGGCAGACGATTACTATCGGTGGTAATCTCGGCCAAAACGTAGTCGTCGCCGACCCCATAAACATTACTCCCGCCGAGGCGCAGGCGCTTGTCGAAGCGTTCAACCAGCTTCTAGGTGCGGCAAATTGGGCATCCCCTGAGGGCACGACGACATCTTCCGGAGGTCTCGCTCTCGACACAGGCGACCAAGGCGCGCTCGACGTCGGAACGCTTGAGGGCGGAAGTGGTGGCGTCGGCACGGGAGCCTCGGGTGGTGGTGGCGGAGGTGGTGGCGGAGGCGGAGGCGGAGCGCAAAATCCTCCAAATCAGCCGAACATCTATCAGACGACCACACCTTGATTTTCGGTTCTATTTAACAACTCGAAACGGGGCAGAGACTATCATCTCTGCCCTTTTTCTTTCGGGCAACGAATCGTTTTCTGAATGAGAGGAAAAATCTCCCAGCTTGGCTGGCCACTCCTAATTTTTGCCGTGACCTGTCTGGTCTGGATTCTTTTCTCGCAGGTCGCCCTCTTGCCTTTGCGTAACGGAAACCTGTTCCTCGGCCCGGATGGTGCGCTCGGTTTTCTGGAGCACCAGACAATAAACGCCAGATTTTCTGTGCGTGGACCTTTGCCCTTCGCGGAGAACATTATTTACGTTAATGTCGATGCGGAGGCGATTGAGACGCTTGGTAATTTTCCCTGGAGCCGGGAGACGTTCGCGGTCGTGCTCGACGCGTTGTTCAAGCGCGGCGGGATTCGCTCCGCCGGACTGGATTTTGTTTTTTCGCCGGCTGGCATTCCGCAACTCGGTCGAGCGGAGGCGGAGGCTGGAACGCTGGCGCTGGGGAAAACGGTGCGCGAGCACGGCAACGTCGTTCTGGCAGCCGGGTTCAGCGCCGAGTCCCGGACAAGCGGCCCCTCGGGGGCGTTTCCTTTTGTCTTTGAGCCGCAGCGGAAGGGGGAGGAAGTTCGCCTGCCGGAGATGCCGAGTTTTCCGATCGTCGGGCCCACATGGGGACACATCGGCTTGATCAACACGCTTGGCGAGGGTGCGCAGTTTATTCCCTTTTTTGCGCGATGCGGCGAGCACACCTATTTTCCGATCTCGCTCCAACTCGCGCTCCTCGGTTGGGGCATCGACGACGCCCAGGTAAAAGTCGGCGTAAACGAAATGACGGTGCCGGACGCCTCAGGCAAACCTTTAGCCTCGATCCCGCTCATTCTCGGCCAGCTCGTGGAGCCGAATTGGTTTGCCGCGTGGGATGACAATCCACAAACAAGCGTCGTCACCGTGCTCGGTGCTGATCGACTGGCCCGCGAAGGGACGGACGAGGAGAAAGCGGAAGCGGCGCAGTTTTTTGAGCAGTTTCGCGATGCGGTGGTTCTGATTGGACCGACGGATCCCCTACTGAAAGACGTCTCGGTGATGCCCTTGAGCGGCCAGCAACCAGTGCCTCGTGTGTCGATTCACGGCAATCTTCTCCAGACGATCGCGTCCGGCCGGTTTTTGCAAAGGCCAGCAATCTGGGTCAATGTGCTCCTGATCACAGCGATGGGATTTTTGGCGGGTTCGGCGGCCCTGGTGCCTCATCGTTGGTCGGGCACGGCGAAGATTGCCTCGATCGCTGCCCTTTTTCTCTACATCGGCGCTGCATTTTTGGTTTTCGCAAAATGGGATATCATTATCCCGATGGTCGCGCCGGTGGGTGCGGCGTTGAGTTGCGCTTTCTTGGCGACGGCGCTGCAACTGTCCCGCGAACAACAGCAAAAACGTCGCATTCAGGAGCTGTTCGGAAGTTACGTCTCGTCGGCGGTGGTCAACGAGATGGTGGAAAAAAATATTCCGCCGCAAACCGGTGGCGTCGAGGTGGAGATTACAGCTTTTTTCAGCGACATCGTGGCCTTTTCGCCGATTGCCGAGGAGTTACCTCCGACGGGGCTTGTGGAATTGATGAGCGAGTATTTGGGTCAGGGAACGGCCGCCATCATCGATGCGGGGGGAACCCTCGACAAATACGTCGGCGATGCGATTGTCTCGATTTTTGGTGCTCCTTTGCCATGCGCCGATCACGCGGCTGCAGCCTGCCGGGCGGCGCTCGGTCTGCAGGCTGGTCAGGCATTTCTTCGCGAACGCTGGATAGGGGAAGGGCAACGCTGGCCATTGCGTGTTCATCAGATGGCCAGCCGCATCGGGCTCCACACCGGCCCGGCCATTGTCGGTAACATCGGCTCGAAGCTGCGCTTTAACTACACGATGATGGGCGACACAGTGAACCTCGGCCAGCGGTTGGAGGCGGCGGCCGCGCCTTATGGAGTCGAGATTCTCGTCTCCGGCGAGACGCACGACGCGGCATTACGCGATGATCCGTCATTGGTTTTCCGCGCACTCGACCGCGTGCTCGTGCCAGGGCGAAGTCAACCAGTGGACGTTTACGAATTACTTGGACGCGGAGAGGAATGCGCCGCTTCTTCGGCGGCAAAAATCGACGCGTTTGCCCGTGCGCGGGAAATCTATCGTCGCGGGGACTGGGGAGGGGCACGCGAAGCGTTTTTGAGTGCGGCGGAACGCGAGCATCCGGACTCCAAAAGCAACCCCAGCCTTGCGATGGCGGCTCGGTGCGAGAAACTTCAGGGGCAGGTGCCAACGGCGGATTTTGTTTTTTCTCTCACAAAGTCGTGACGTGAAAAAATCTTCGGGATTGAGCGAAGCGGCAGTGTTGGGCATCCTCTGCCACGCATGAGAATTTTTCTGGCGGCCCTGCTGGCATTGTCCATCGTCGCGGCGCAGTTTTTTTACGGTGGGGCGGGCCGGACGGTTTTCGGCCTGCTGAGCTATGCGCTGCTGGCCGTGGCAGGTTGCCTCACGCTGGTGGTTGTGTTGTGGCGGCGCGCGGTTTCTCCCAATGCGCTGGCGATGCTGTCCGTGGTGGCGATGGGCGGATATTTGTTGTGGAGATCGTTCCACTCGCCCGGCCAGGACCTCTCCGTCTTTTACACGTTTTTAGTGGCGGGCTGCCTAGTGGCTTATTTGGTCAGTGCGTGCGTGATGACGACACCTGCGTCGCGCTACGTATTTGTGTCGATCCTTCTTGCCGCCGCGATGGTGCAAGTGGTCGTGGCAGCGATGCAGTTCACGTCCGAAAAACCCTTTTTCCCGCTCCCGTGGTTCAGCGAGCAATTGAGGATTTGGAACGCCTCGCCGGTCGTCTCAGGCGTGAGACGCGGGCAGGGATTTTTTCTGAGTGCGAATCAACTTCCGTGGCTGCTGAACACGATGGCGTTTTTTGCGCTTGGCGTGGCGGCGTTTGGACGCTGCAAGTTAGGAGTTCGGATTCTGTTCGCGTATCTGGGCGGTGTCTGTTTGGTGGGAGTTTTGTTGACGCTGAGCCGTGGCGGGGTGGTGGGTCTCGGCGTCGGGATGGTAACC
>Ga0209591_10008174_pt1 | contig 11412 bp, 7 predicted proteins | sample MAT01_FD_187207 | JGI IMG/M metagenome (GOLD analysis project Ga0209591, IMG submission 187207) | Freshwater microbial communities from Lake Fryxell liftoff mats and glacier meltwater in Antarctica - MAT-01 (SPAdes) (version 2) | ecosystem: Environmental > Aquatic > Freshwater > Ice > Liftoff...
ATCATCGTGCCCTATCCGGCCGGCGGGCCCACCGACATCGTCGCGCGGCTGCTCGCGCAGAAGCTGTCCGAGCGCTGGAGCGTGCCTGTGCTGATCGACAATCGCGGCGGCGCCGCCGGAATCATTGGCACCGAGTTGGCCGCAAAGGCGGCGCCCGACGGTTATACGCTGGCATGGGGCACACCCGGCACACACGCAATCAATCCCAGCCTGTATCGCGACCTGCCTTATGATGCGATCAAGGATTTCTCGCCGATCACGTTGGTCGCGCTAGGCACCAATGTGCTGGTCGTGCATCCATCCATTCCGGCGGCGACGACGGACCAGCTCCTCGCGCTGGCGCGCGCAAAGCCTAATCAGCTTAATTTTGCTTCGTCTGGCAGCGGCGCAACCTCGCACCTGGCCGGCGAGATGTTGAAGACACTAGGCCGCGTGCAGATCGTGCATGTGCCGTTCAAGGGCGCCGCGCCGGCAATCGTTGCGCTTGTGGCGGGTCAGGTCGACCTCGCAGTTCTGGATCTGCCGCCATTGCTGCCGCAGATTCGCGCCGGCAAGTTGCGAGCCCTCGGAGTGGTGGCGCCCAACCGCTTCGCTGGTCTGCCGCAGGTGCCCACCCTGATCGAAGCGGGGCTACCCGGCTTCGATGCCAGCTCCTGGCACGGCCTGTGGGCGCCGGCCGCAACGCCGAAAGTGATCGTCGACAAGGTAAATGCCGATGTCGCCGCGATCGTCAAGAACGCGACTGTGGTCGATCAGCTCAGCGCACAGGGCATTGCCACGGTCGGCAACAGCCCCGAGCAGTTCGCGCGTTTCATCCGCGACGAAATGGCGAAGTGGGGCGCATTGGCTAGGCAATCGGGCGCCAAAGCCGATTGAGGGTCAAGATGCGCCCGCAGGAAGTAGCGCTCGATACCCAACGCCTTACGGCAGCGGTTTCGAACAAGCTCGATCCGCCTTTCATCCCAAGGGTGCGCGACAGCCACCATACCCCGCATAGATTCGACGAATGCACCGGCACGTCAAAGTTGTCGACCACGCGGCGGATCACATCCAGCGTCGGCATGCCGGTGCCGGTCACGAGGATCGCCGAGCCGGGGGGCGGCGCGAGCATCAATAATCCGCGTTAGGCGTAATCGTCGTTGAGATCGTAAGCGACGTTATCCGCGCCCTCCTCGAACTGCGCTACATGGTGGAGCATTACGGGAGTAGGAAATTTAAACGCTTATATTTATTGTCGTTGACATATCGCCAGCTCAATGTCCGATAAATCCGGCAGTGTTTAATGAAAAAGTTCCCTCGGTCGCATGGAAACCACTTATAAATCGGGGAAAGTTGTTCAAACAAACGAGACCACTTCTATTCACCCACTCGATTACCTGAAGAGCCGTAATTTTTAAGTGTGATTGATGTTTTCCGCTGGGAATGTAATTCAATCAACGCCTGTTATTCGGAAGGTCTCGCATACATGCGATTGAGCCGCAGCAAGATCGAGCTTTTCCAGCGCTGCCCGCGTTGTTTCTGGCTCAACGTCAATGCCAAGATCAGGCAGCCGTCCGGACCCCCGTTCAGTCTGAATGTGGCGGTCGATCACTTGTTCAAGAACGAGTTCGATGCCTATAGGGGTGGCGGTGTTGTGCCGCCACGCCTCGCTGCTGCGGGGATAGACTGCATTCCAGCCGCCCACGCTGATCTCTCAAAATGGCGCCACAACTTCACAGGGGTATCCGCGGTCCACGAGCCGACTGGGTTGGAATTGTTCGGCGCGATCGAGGATCTTTTGGTCGACCGCCAAGGGCTCTACTACGTGGTGGACTACAAAGCCACGGCCAAGGCTGGCGAAGTCAGCTTGTACGCCGAATGGCAGATCTCCTACAAGCGACAGGTGGAGTTTTACCAATGGCTGCTGCGCCGCAACGGTCTCCGGATGGCGGATCGCGCCTGGTTTGTCTACGCGAATGGAATCAAGGACGACGGTCCGTTCGATGACGTGCTTCGCTTCCGAACGACGCTGATCCCCTACGATGGGGACGACTCATGGGTCGAGCCCACGATCGCATCCGCGCATGCTTGCCTGGCGCAAACCGCCGCGCCCGATCCAGCCAGCAACTGCGAGTACTGCAGCTACGTCTCGAAGTTGAATAGTCACTTTGATAAAGCCGCGCTGGGCACGGTCAACGCGTAGTCCTCTGCCGTTGATACCGCACAGTCCCCGACCATGAACTCGCTCGCCGCCCCGCGTACCGTCCTTGTGGCGAGTGATCGTGTGCTGGCGGAGGTCGCCGCAGAAATTATTGCGAAGCTTAACGTCGCGGATGCCGTCGTGCTGCTGCCCACGCGGCACGCCGCGTCGGGGATGGCGCGCGCGCTGGGCGCTGCTGCGCAAGGCGTCGTGCTGCTGCCGCGCATCACCACGCTGGCGGAATGGTCCGCCGGCGTCGCGGTCGGCCAGCCCCTGCAGCCGGCGACCGTGCGCGAGGCGCAGTTGTTCGAGGCGCTCGCCGGCCGTTCCTGGCTGCCGGATGCGGACCGCTGGGCGGTGGCCGGCGAACTGGCGGGGCTCTTCGATGAACTGACGCGCTGGCACGTAGCGCTGCCGGCATCGCTTGCTGATTTCACGCGCAAGCTCGCGCAGGCGTACCGCACGAAGAGCGGCGCCTCGCTCTCGTTCGAGGCGCGGGTCGTGCACGAACTGTGGCACGCCGCCGGCGCCGCGCGGAAGACGCTGGATGCCGAAGCGCTCTACCAGTTGCAGCTGTCAGCGCTCGCGCGCGAAGCCCGGTTTCCGCTGCACGTGGTCGATGCCGGCCGCCTGACGCCGGCGGAGCGGGCTTTCTTTGCGCGCTACGCCGAGCGTGCGCCGGTCACTATGTATGGGCCGGATGACACCGGCGGCGGCGTGGCGCAGACCCTGCACGCCGCGTGGCCGGCGGCGCCCGGGATGCCGTTGCGCGAGCGGGCCGCGGCCCTGCGCGAAACGCTGCCGGCCAGTCCGCTGGCCGGACGGTTGCGGATCGTCGGTGCGGAGTCCGCCGAGGCCGAGGCCCGGCTGGTGGACGTCACTGTCCGTGAGTGGTTGCTCGAGGGCCGCCGCAGCATCGCCGTGATCGTGCAGGACCGCGTGATCGCGCGCCGCGCGCGGGCGCTGCTGGAGCGCGCGCAGGTGCTGGTCAGGGACGAAGCCGGGTGGGCGCTGTCCACCACCAGCGCGGCGACGGCGGTCGGCCGGCTGCTGGATGTCGTCTCCGGCGAGGCCTACCACCGCGACCTGCTCGATCTCATGAAATCGCCCTTCGCCTTTCGCGATGTGCCGCGCGCGACGCGTCAGGCCGCAGTGTGGACGTTCGAGCAGGCGCTGCGCCGCGACAACGTCGTGTCGGGACTCAACGCCTATCTGGCCCTGGCGGAGCGCAAAGGCGACGCCGACGTGCGCGCGTTGCTCGAACGGGTGGCCGGCGCCACGCGCGAATTCACGCGCAAGCAGAACACCCTCGCGGGCTGGCTCTCCGCGCTGACGCGCGCGCTGGAGGGCCTCGGTATCGCGCAGGGGCTGGCGGAAGATGCCGCGGGCGGGCAGTTGCTCGAACTGATCCGTGCGCTGTCGCACGAACTGGCGGGGGACCGCCTCACGGTCTCGCTCGCCGACTGGCGGCGGTGGTTCGCCCGCAAGCTGGAGTCCGCGACCTTCCGCGACCGCTCGATTGAAAGCCCGGTCATTTTCACCAACCTTGCCGCCACGCCGCTGCGCGCCTTCGATGGCGTGGTCGTGGTCGGCGGCGATGCGGCGCACCTGCCCGGGCCCGATGCGTCGCGGCTGTTTTTCAACCAGAGCGTGCGCGCGGAGCTGGGCTTGCCGGTGCGCGAGGACAGCCTGCGGGAGATGACGGGCTGGCTCACCGGCCTGATCGCGCAGGCGGGCGCGGTGGTCGTGACCTGGCAGCGCCGCGTGAACGGCGAGGAGAACCTGCTCTCGCCGTACTTCGAGCGCCTCGACACGCTGCATCACCAGGCCTGGCACACGCGCCTGTCCGACAGCGTGTCCGGCGAACACCTGCGCGCCGCCGCCGTGCAGCCCGCCGTCACCGCGCCGCTGCCGCAACCGATGACGGCGCCGCGGCCCGCCGTGCCCGCCGCCCGCATCCCCGCCCGGATTTCCGCGAGCGGCTACAACGCGTTGATGGCGTGCCCTTACCAGTTCCACGCGCGCTACGTGCTCGGCCTGGGCGAGCTGGACGAAGTGCAGGAGGAAATTGACAAGTCCGACTACGGCCAGCGCGTGCACGACGTGCTGGCGCATTTTCACCGCGACCATCCGGTGGTTGCCGAACTGGGCGAAGCGCCGGCGATCGCAGAACTCGTCCGCCGCTCCGACCGCGCGTTCCGCGACGCGATCGCGGCCAACCTGCTGGATGCGGCCTGGCTCGCCCGCTGGAAGACGCTGATTCCCGACTACGTGCGCTGGCAGCTGGCGCGCGAAGTTGAGGGCTGGATGTTCACCGCGGCGGAAGCGTCGCGCGAGCTCACCATCGAGACGCCCGGTGGGCGCAGTCTCCTGCTGCGCGGGCGCATCGATCGCGCGGACACGGGCGCTGGCGGCGCGGTGGCGGTGATCGATTACAAGACCCGCCGTCCGGAAAAGCTCAGGGACGCACTGAAGGTGCCGGGCGAAGACGTGCAACTGCCGGTGTACGCACTGCTGTGGGGCGGTCCGGTGGCGGCGGCCCTGTTTCTTTCCATCGAGCGCGACGGCGTGGCGGCGGTCCCGCTCGAAGCCGACCTGGCCGCGCTGGCGGAAGACACCCGGACGCGGCTCGCGGACCTTTACGACGCGCTCCATGAAGGCGCGCCGCTGCCTGCGCAGGGCACCGACGACGCCTGTGAGTACTGCGAAATGCGCGGACTGTGCCGCCGGGACTACTGGACATGAGCGCCGCCGAATTGCCGGCCCAGAACGCGCCCGCGCTCGACCCGCAGCGCTCGGTGGTGGTGGAGGCGTGCGCGGGCAGCGGCAAGACCTGGCTGCTGGTGTCGCGCATCGTGCGGCTGCTGCTGGCCGGGGCCCGGCCCTCGCAGATCCTCGCCATCACCTTTACCCGCAAGGCCGCGCAGGAGATGGCGGCGCGGCTGCGCGACTGGCTGGAACTGCTGGCCACCGCGGAGGATGACGAAGTGCGCGAGTTCCTGCGTCAGCGCGCCGTCAGCGACGCCGACCTCGATGCGCTGTTGCCCGTCGCGCGCGGCCTGTACGAGCAACTGCTCACGGCGCAGCCGCCGGTCACGATCACGACCTTCCACGCGTGGTTTCTGCAGTTGCTGCGGCAGGCGCCGCTCGACGGCGGCGCGCTGGGCGACGTGACGCTGCTCGAGCAGACCGCGGGCCTGGTGGATGAGGCATGGCAGTTGTTCGCGGCGGACCTGCAGCGCCACCGCGACAGCGCCGCGGGCCGCGGGCTCGATTACCTGTTCGCGGAGTACGGGCTCGACAGCACCCGCAGCCTGCTCGTCAATTTCCTGCATCGCCGCACCGACTGGCTGGCGCACACGATGCCGCTGGCGGGAGAGGCCGCGGCCGATGCCGTGCTCGCGGCGATGGCGGCGGAACTGCGTCTGCCGCCCGGGGCTTACCTGGCGGCCGAACTGTTCACAGCGCCGGCGTTTGCCGAGGACCTGCGCCGCTTCGCCGACCTGCTCGCGCGGAACACGAAAACCGACCAGGATTTTGCGCGCGTGCTGACCGATGCGCTGGCGCTGGCTGATCCGCAGACACGGCTCGACGCCATCCTTCCGGTCGTGCTGACCAAGGGCGGCGATTGGCGGAGCCGCAAGCCGAGCGCAGCGCAGGCGAAACGCCTGGGCGCGGAAGGCGAAAGCCTGCTGCTCGATTTGCACGGCACTTTGACCGAGCGGCTGCAGGAGGTGCTGGCCGATCTCGCCGACCAGCGCGCCTACCGCCTGAACGAAGCCGCGCTTGCCTGCGGCGTGTGCTTGCTCGCGGCCTACGAGCGGGTCAAGCGCGACCGGCAGGCGATCGATTTCGCCGACATCGAATGGCATGCCCGCCGGCTGGTGGCCGATCCCGACACCGCGGCCTACCTGCAGACCAAGCTCGACAGCCGCTACCGGCACGTGCTGCTGGATGAATTCCAGGACACGAACCCGCTGCAATGGCAGACGCTGAAGGCGTGGTTCGACGCGGCGGTCGACTCCGGCGAGCGGCCGACGATCTTTCTGGTCGGCGATCCGAAGCAGTCGATCTACCGTTTCCGGCGCGCCGAGCCGCGTCTGTTCACGGCCGCCGCGGACTATCTCGTGCATGACTTCGGCGCCGTGCGCGTGCCGAACAACGAGTCGCGGCGGTGCGCTCCGGCCGTGATCGACGCTGTCAACCAGGTGTTCGGCGGTCTGGGCGAGGCCTGTGCCGGTTTCGAGCTCCACACCGCGCACTACGGGGATAAGCCGGGCCGGGTGGAACTGCTGCCGCTCGCGCAGGACGACGACGAGACCGCAGCGGCGCCGGCAATGGCCGCCGGACTCCGCAATCCACTGCGGGCGCCCCTGGCCTCCGTCGAAGATCTGCGGCACGAGCGCGAGGCGGGGCAACTCGTGACCCGCCTGCAGGACATGGTCGGCCGCTGGCAGGTCTGGGCCGACCACCGGGGTGGGCACACACGCGCGGCGCGCTACGGCGACGTGATGATCCTCGTCCGCCGCCGCACGCACCTCGAGACCTACGAGCGCGCCCTGCGCCATGCCGGCATCCCGTTCGTCACCTCGCGGCACGGCGGTCTGCTCGAAACCCTGGAAGCGCAGGATCTCACGGCCCTGCTGGAGTTTCTCGTCGCGCCGTTCGCCGACCTCAAGCTTGCCCACGCGCTGCGCACACCGGTATTCGACTGCTCTGATGACGATCTGATTGCGCTGTCAGGCGCCGCAGGGGAGGGCAGCTGGTGGGCGCGGCTGCAGGCGCTCGCCGATGACGGTTGCAGCGCGGCGCTGGCGCGTTCGCGCGGTCTGCTCGCAGACTGGCTGGTGCTGACCGATACCCTGCCGGTGCACGACCTGCTCGATCGCATCTACTTCGAAGGCGACGTGCTGCGGCGCTACGCGGCTGCGGTGCCGGACGCCGCGCGGCTCTCGGTGCTCGCCAACCTCGAGGCCTATATGCAGCGGGCGCTCGATACCGACGCCGGCCGCTATCCCAGCCTGCCGCGCTTTCTGGACGAACTGCGCGACCTGCGCGCAGCACCCGCGCAGGAGGCGCCGGATGAAGGCATCGTCGGCGACGCCGGCAATGCCGTGCGCATCCTGACCGTGCACGGCGCCAAGGGACTGGAAGCCCCCATCGTGTGGCTGCTGGACGCGGCGGCGGGCGCCGACCATGGGCGCGGCTACGACGTGATGGTGGACTGGCCGGTGGAAGCGGCCGCGCCGTCGCACGTCTCGTTCTGGTCGCGGAGAAACGAGCGTTCCCGCGCGCAGGTCGCGCTGGCGGACCGTGAGGCCGTACAGGCCGCGCGCGAAGATCTCAACCTGCTGTACGTGGCGATGACGCGCGCGCAGCAGGTGCTGATCGTCAGCGGCTGCGACAGCACGCGCAGCACTGGCTCGTGGTACTCGCGGCTGTACGGCGCGCTGGCGCCGGAAGGCGCCGATGCGGCCGGCGGGTTCGCGTTTGGATCGGCATTGCCGCAGGCGCCGGCGGGCGTGCAGATGTCGCTGGACCCGGCCGCGGCATCGTCAGCTTCGCCGGTGCCGGCGGCGCTGCGGACTGCATTGCCCACCGGTGCGCGCCGGACGCTCGCGCCCAGCGGCGGACAGCAGTACGGCACGCTGTTTCACGCGTTGATGGAGCGGCTGACGGCGGATCCGGCCAGCGACCGCGCGGCATTCCAGCAGGCCCGCGGCGTGGACGACGCCGGGATGGACGCCCTCTGGCGCGAGGCGCAGGCGGTGCTGGTTGCCCCGGCCCTGCGGCGTTTCTTCGATCCGGCGCAGTATGTCCGCGCCCGCAACGAATTGCCGTACGTCACGGCAGCGGGGGAGCAGCGGCGCATCGACCGGCTGGTCGAGTTTGCCGACGAGATCTGGGTGTTGGACTACAAGACCGGGGAGGCGGACACGGCGCTCGAGGTCTACCGCGCGCAACTGGCGCAGTACGTCGAAGCCATGCAGGCGGTGTTCGGTGCGAAGCCGCTGCGCGCGGCACTCGTGCTGAAAGGCGGCGTGCTGGTGGCGCTCTAACCGCAGGACTGGTCAAGCAGCCGCACCCTGCTTGACGGCGCGCGCGGGTCCAGCGAAGCTCGCGCCTCTTCTCTGCGGGGGCAACACCCATGAAATCGTTCTGGATCAAATCCGTCGGTGATGGCACCGTGCTCGAATCGCGTGACGTGCCGGTCCCCACACCCGGGCCAGGCCAGTTGCTGGTGCGCGTGCACGCCGCGTCCCTCAACCGCGGCGACCTCCTGGGCCGTATCAAGCGCCACCGCTCGGACACCGCGCGGCCGGCCGGCGTCGACGCGTCCGGCGAGGTGACGGCAATCGGTGACGGCGTGACCGGCTTCAAGGTCGGCGACCGCGTGATGGTGCGCGGCAAGGGGACGTTCGCCGAATACACGGTGGCCGAAACCGTGCTGAGCACGGTGATCCCCGACCGGCTGTCCTGGGAACAGGCGGCGGCGGTGCCGATCGCCTACGTGACGGCGTATGAAGCGCTGCTGCAGTTCGGCCGCCTCCAGGCCGGGGAGTGGCTGCTGATCGCCGGCGCGTCATCCGGCGTGGGCGTGGCCTCGCTGCAGATCGCGAAGGGCATAGGCGCGAAGTCGATCGGCGTGTCCGGCTCGGCGGCCAAGCTTGCGAAGCTGAAGGCGCTGGGCCTCGACGTCGGCATCCAGGGGCGTGGCGGCGATTTCTCCACGGCGGCCATCGAGGCCACCGGCGGCAAGGGTGTGGACCTCGCAGTCAATCTGGTCGGCGGCACCGCGTTCAAGGCCTGCCAGGAGGTGTTGCGCGAGCACGGCCGGCTGGCGATCGTGGGTTATGTGGACGGTGTGATGAAAGCGGAGATTGACCTCGAGGAGGTGCACGGCAAGCGCCTGCACATCTTCGGGCTGTCGAACGCCGCGCTCACGCTGGCGGGGCGGGCGGAGGCGCAGCGCGGCTTCGTGAAGGACGTGCTGCCGATGCTGGCCGACGGCCGCATCGTGCCACTGGTGGACCGCGTGTTCCCGTTCGACGAACTGCCGGCGGCCAAGGCCTACGTGGAATCGGACGCGCTGCTGGGCAAAGTCGTCGTCAGGCTGAACTGAGGGCAATAAAAACGCCGTTTGCTCTCGCGGGCAAACGGCGTTTCTTTTTGAGCGGGTTAGAATCCCTAATCTCGAATCCCCAATCCCGCTTTTTAAAAACTACTGGATCGGCGAAAACGCCGACGGCACCAAAATCTTGTTTTCCTGGCTGTACAGCCGGTAGTCGCGGCCGCCTTCCTTCTCCGCCTTCTTGCCGGCCGGCCAGTTGCCCGTGGCGTGCGCCTTCTTGCGGGTTTCCTCGCGGTGGTTCAGCGACTCGTAGGGCCACACGTGGATGAACTTGTTGAGGTCGCCCAGCTCCGTGTACCACAGCGCGCAGGCCGGGCCGAAGGCGAGCCGCACCGGCAGCGCCGCTTCCCACGTCTTCATGATGGTCGCCAGTTCGCCGGGCTGGTAGGTGTAGGTGCGCATCTCGAAGTACGGCCCCATCTTGCCGGGTTTCAGCTCCGGCGAAAACGAGAACTGGTGCATGATGTCCGTGTGCATGTTGGTCACGAACTCGCCGATGTTCGGCGGCCAGATCTTGTCCTTGACCACGGCGGCGCGGATCTTCGCGCGTTCTTCCAGGTCCTGGTACGGCCAGACGTGGATGATCTGGTTGAGCGGGCCGATCTCGGTGTGCCAGAAAACGGCGAGCGGCGAGTAGGTCTTGCGCTTTTCGTAGGCCTCGCCGAAACGCTTTTCCACTTCGGGCAGCGAGCGGGGTTTGAGATCGTAGGTCCTCACCTCGTAGATCATGGACGTTCCTTGTTGTGGTTGCAGGGCAGGCAGGCGCGGACGGCACCGCCCGCGGGCCGAAAAGTATAAACGATCAACTGCGCGGTGCTAAGCTTGAAGGCTGGAAAAGAACTAAAGACACCCGGGATCCACGCGATGGACCAAGCCGCAGCGCCCGTCACCGGCCGCGAACACTGGACGCACAAGGGCGATGTGCGCCTGTTTCTCTGGCAGAAGTCGGCGCCCGCGCCCACCCGCGGCACGCTGCTGTTCGTGCATGGCTCCTCCATGGCTTCCACGCCGGCCTTCGACTTCCAGATGCCGGGCTGGCCGGACACTTCCGTCATGGAGTGGTTCGCGCGGCAGGGCTTCGACACCTGGTGCATGGACATGGAGGGCTATGGCCGCTCGTCCAAGCACCGCGATATCAACTTCGACATCGCCACCGGCGCGGACGACCTCGCGGCCGCCACCGACTACATCCTGCGCGAACGCGGCATCGAGCGGCTGTCGATGTACGGCTGTTCCTCCGGCGCCCTGCGCGCGGGGCTGTTCGCGCAACGCCATCCCGAACGCGTCGCACGGCTCGCGCTGGACGCGCTGGTGTGGACCGGCAAGGACAGTCCGACGCTGGCCGAGCGTGCGAAGAAGCTGCCGCAGTACCTCGCCAGCAACCGGCGGCCGATCGACCGCGCCTTCGTGCGCACCATTTTCACCCGCGACCACGACGGCGGCGGCGCGGACGCGGCGGTGATCGAGGCGTTTGCCGATGCGATCCTCGCGCTCGACGACTCCGTGCCCACCGGCACCTACGTGGACATGTGTTCGAAGCTGCCGCTGATGGACCCGGCGCGCATCCTCTGTCCGGTGCTGGTGATGCGCGGACAGTACGACGGCATCGCCGCCTTCGACGACGTGCTGGCGTTCTTCCAGCGCCTGCCCAACCCGGACAAGCAATTCGCGGTGATGCCGGGCATGGCGCATAACAGTCTCAAGCAGAACAACTACCGCATCGCCTACCACCTGCTGTATTCCTTTCTGACGCAGCCGGAGCCTGTGTATCGCGGCTAGAGGGCGTGCTCGACGCGCTTGTTGCTTGATGGGTGCCGGTCGAATTCACGGGAGCGATCATGTTGTTACGTGCGATGCAATGGGGCTTGGGCATGGCCATGGCGGCGGGCATGGGCGCAGGCCATGCGCAGGAAGCGGCACGGCCGATCCGGCTGGTGGTGCCGTATGCGGCGGGCGGTTCCACCGACGTGCTGGCGCGCGTGGTCGGACAGAAACTGTCGGAGATGCGCGGACAGGGCGTGGTGACGGACAACCGGCCTGGCGGTGGCACGCTGATCGCCACCGAAATCGTGGCGCGCGCGGCGCCGGACGGCACCACGCT
>Ga0209591_10008176_pt1 | contig 11410 bp, 12 predicted proteins | sample MAT01_FD_187207 | JGI IMG/M metagenome (GOLD analysis project Ga0209591, IMG submission 187207) | Freshwater microbial communities from Lake Fryxell liftoff mats and glacier meltwater in Antarctica - MAT-01 (SPAdes) (version 2) | ecosystem: Environmental > Aquatic > Freshwater > Ice > Liftoff...
CCCCGGGTCAAGTCCGGCTATACGTTCCAAAACAAAAACTCCCAAGGTGGGAGTTATTATTTTGGAGGGCCACCGTAGACGCTGTTGCAACTATTTTACAGAGTCCAATAACTCGTGCATAAGCGTGTCATAACCTTCATGAACTCTATCTTCGCTATTCACCCCTAGCTTTCGTAAAAGACTCCAGAGATCATCTTGAATCTCGTCTACATCTGCATCATCATCGGCTAACTTCTCAACTTCAATGAAACTGCCCAATTGATCAATCTCGTCTACGCAAATCTCAAAATCATTGTATTTTGCAGTCTGGCGGGTTTTCTTAATTCTCACTCCCTGTACATAACCAACTCGTTCAAGCATACCTGCGACTTCTTTTGCATTATCGATTGTCGTTTCTCGCTCGTGATTGTCTCGTGATCTTGAAGAGGCTTTGTACTTCATTGTTAAAATCGTTTTATCCCCTTGCTTGCGAATTCTGAAAATATTCCAAGCAGGATCGTCTTTGGATAGTGTGGTCTCGTACGTTATATCATCTTGTTCATGCGGTTCTTCGAATGCGATTCCAAGGTCAATAGCCTTTATAAATAACTCCGTCTTGTTTATAAGTCTAGCTTTAACCTCAATCTCTCTCATCCATGTAGTATACCAGAAAACAGAGGCACTTTACCTCTGTTTTAAGCGTAAGGCTATTGGAGGGCCAGCCGGGACTTGCCCACATTCTGCGGGCCCACGATTTACATATTGCAGACAAGTCTGCATCTGAAAAGTCGTCTTGCGAAATGCCGTATGGCATTTCTCACCCCTGACACCCTTTTGGCGTGTCCGGTTCAAGCCCAGCTAGCTCATTCCAATGAAAAGACCCCACTTTCGTGAGGTCATTTCATTGGAGGGCCAGCCGGGACTTGCCCGCATTCTGCGGGCCCAGAACTTTCAAGCTAGTAACAAGTTACTAATCTGAAAGGTTCTCTTGCAAACTGCCCCCAGCAGTTTTCACCCGGGACACCGAGTTGTGCCCCGGGTCAAGTCCGGCTATACGTTCCAAAACAAAAACTCCCAAGGTGGGAGTTATTATTTTGGAGGGCCAGCCGGGACTTGAACCCGGGACACCCTGCTTAAGAGGCAGGTGCTCTAACCAGCTGAGCTACTGGCCCTTATTGTTATTGAATTTTTAAAGTATCGCTATCATTTTAGCATTTGTGCATTAATGGTTAGAGCACAGGTGCTTATTGATTACTTACTCGACATAAATGTCTCAGACAGCAGCTATGCTACTGGCCCATAATTTGGCTTACAAGATTGTTAAGTCAAAGGCTATTCTACCTCTGTTTGAAGTAAAAATCAATGGGCATAGAGCAACGGTTTTAAACTAAGTGCTACTTTTTATTTGATACAAAAGGCACGCAAGTTGCCCATATCACAAATGCTCCGGTTGTGTTTGCTACAAAATCCCGCCAAGTATCATGAGTATCAATGCTAAATATACCTGCGCCCATTAGCTCTAGAAAGTATTCCGCCAACTCGTTCAGTACTCCAAGCATACAGACAAAAGCAAACAGTGCTAACAAATTTAGTCGCCAGTTGAATTTTAGTTTCAATGTTTTCATGAGGTAAATAAACAAGAGTGTCGATGACGCGCCACCACTTGCATGTAATAGAAAGTTACCGGCAATAGAATTGTATATTTGAGACAGTGTGTTTCCAAATATCCCTACTATAAATGCTGCTAATAGCCATTTCCAATAAATACGTAGTGAATGTTCACGTTTTAACTCAAACCCTAACCACGCAGTGAAGGGAAGAATGAATATTATGTAGGCAAATGCGTGAACCATGTGGGGTTATTATAGCGTAGTACTGTAAGTTAGAACGTGTAACTCGACGCGTAACAACGAAAAAACCGGTCATTAAGACCGGCTCTTTCGTGGTACACCCGGACGGATTCGAACCGCCGACCCTCTGTTCCGAAGACAGATGCTCTATCCAGCTGAGCTACGGGTGCACGTCAGAACATTTGTTATTGTCTCGTTCCACCGTCTAGCGGTAAAAGCTTCGACCTATGACAAAATTCTTCCTATAAAAAAGCAATAGGAATTACTTTTTTGTGTAGCACAAAATTCTACTACATAGGTAATCGTAACACACATTATCTGTAAAATACAGGGGTAGGAACAAGACAAACAACATTGAAACTTGCAAACATAACAAGTAAACATATATAGTATTAACATAATCATTTAACTGTGGTGGGGAAGATGAGGGTAGATAAGATGACAATTCAGAGAAGTATTAATATAGCTATCGCTGGGTTTATTACAGTTTTAGCGGTATCATGGTTGTTTTTGACAATAAGTGTCTCTGCTCAAGAAGCACCAAATCAGGAAGCTACTGAGGTAGCTGCAACAGAAATCACGACTGATAATGCTCAAGCACAATCATATGATTATATTGCACAGCCAGGAGACTCATACAGTTTAATGGCTCGAAAAGCTGCGCAAACATACGGAATTGAAACTAGCACAAATTTGAGCGGTGCCCAGATAATATTTGTAGAAACAAATCTAACAAAAGCAGTAAAATCTCCAAGACTTAACTTAGGTGAAAAAGTATCCATAAGTAGGCAACTTGTCAGCGAATGGTCAGAAAAAGCCAAAAGTCTGACAGAAACACAACAAGCAGCGTGGCAAGTATATGCGAATTATGCGAATTTTAACACCAACGCAGTAGGCGAAGCCCGCGAATAGTTATTCCAAAACTGTTACAATAGCAGGGATGAAAGTACTAAATGGATCTGAACTTGCTGGTTTTATTAAAGAACGTCAAGCCAAAGCTGTGCGTGGTTTGCGCCAGCAATGGCAGTTGCATCCCAAACTCGCTATAGTCCAGACCAAAGATGACCCAGTTATAGACACCTACGTTCGTCTGAAAAGGCAATATGGTGCAGACATTCTAGTTGACGTAGATATCTACAGAATCGACCAAAAACAATCAGCCGATGTAATAGAAAAGCTCAACTTGGACGATAGCGTTCACGGAATAATCGTACAGCTACCACTAGAAAATACCGAAGAGACAGATGCAATACTGAATTTAGTCGCGCCGAATAAGGACGTGGATGCACTTGGTGCAAACCCGAACTTCGACCCAGCTACACCCATGGCGATTATGTGGCTACTGGCAGGCTACGATGTGTGGCTAGAGGGAAAGAAAATAGTATTAGTAGGGCAGGGAAAGTTAGTTGGTGCTCCACTATTTAAACAATTATCTGAAGCTGGCTATGACGTCTCGGTGGCAGATAGAAATACTAGTAATTTAGAAGAGGTCATTTCTTCTGCAGATGTGATTATAACTGCTACTGGTAGTCCGGCGATTATTTATCCAGAGATGCTTAAATCCGGTGCAGTTGTAGTTGATGCTGGAGTTGCTAGCGAAGACGGCAAGACGGTAGGAGATTTGCATCCAACAGTCTATGATCGTAGTGATCTAATCCTTACTCCAACCAAAGGTGGCGTTGGTCCACTCACCGTATGTGCACTATTTGAAAATGTAATAACTGCTTCTCGTAAGTAAAGTTTATAAATTACTAATTAAATTCCGATAGTCCAACTACAGCTTTTTGGAATAAATCACCTTTTTCTTCAAAGTCTTTCCAGACTGAATAACTAGGGCTTGCTGTAGAGAGTAAACATACACTGCCACTTGGGCAATTTTCGCTGGCCCACTTAACCGCTTCATGCATATCGTTTGTTTCGAATGTTTCAGGCTCATACCCTTCAGGGAATATTGCTTTAATTTTTACTCCGGTGTCTGGGAATAATACAAGTTTTGGAATCGCAAGAGTCGAGAGTAGTTTTACCAGTTCGGTAAAATCATAGTCTCTATCCTGGCCGCCTAACATAATACAACCGACTGGCCCGACTTCATGGACACAGGCTGTAATACCGGCAATTGCTGCTTCAGGTTGTGATGCTATTGCATCGTCAATGTACGTAATACCGTGGAGAGTACGTACCCTTTCTAGACGGTGAGAAATTGGTTTGAAATTTTTTAGTATGTGCTGGCAAGAAAACAGGTCTACTCCAAATACTTGAGCTGCTGCCTTTGCCATCAAATAGTTTAATTTATTGTGCTCTCCAATCAGCTGGGACTTTGACAAATCAACAACCTCTTGCAAATCTATCGGTACTTTTTTGGCCTCAAGTTCTGCCATCCAGTGCAGTACAATTTCAGTATCGGGGTTGAATATTACTGTACTTTCAGCCGTCATGAAACGTACTATATTCCTCTTTGCTTCCCAGTATGCTTCCAAACTTCCGTGATAATCAATGTGGTCTCGGTATAGATTAGTTATGACGGCCATATCGGGACTACATCCAAGTTCAGCTAGTTGATAACTAGAAAGTTCCACAACAAGGATGCTGTGCGCGTCCGCATCCTCTAACATGTCCAGCATAGGTACGCCAATGTTTCCACCTAGGATTGATGGCTTGCCACCCTGTTGTAGCATTCTGTAAATTAAGCTCGACGTAGTAGTTTTACCTTTAGTTCCAGTAACACCTATTGTTTTTGCGCCAAGTTGTCTAGCGCATTCAAAGAATACTTTCGTTGGGGTGGTGTATAGGACAGGTACTTTATTACCAGGGTAGCCGGCAGTTTTGACAACCACAGTAGTTTCCGGGTTGAGTGCTTTGAACTGTTAGTCATAAAAAGCCTTGTTTTCGTCAGTAATAAATACAGATTTTAACGATCTAATTTGCGCATGTTTACTAATAAATACTTCAAAGCTTGTCCATTCGCGGTCCTGGCCAATGAATACAACGTCTTTATTTTCAAATTCCGGAAGACTAAATTTCATAGATGTTGCTCCATTAATTTTTGCAGTTTAGGGGCAATGTTCTCAGGGATTGCATGCTCACCGTATGTCATAAATGATTGTAACTCCGGCTCCGCATGCAGTAACTGCTTGACTACAGTATAGATTATAAGTGCTGAATCCGTAAATCTACTCTGATGAATAACCTCTTTCATCGATGCTCGTAACTCCTCTGGGGTTCCCACGCAGTCCAGTACGGACTGCCCATTATCGCCCAATAAGCTACCGAATAACTCAGACAAACTCGACTCATTTAAAAAATTTCTGCCAAATGTTCGTATTAAATCTTCATCACTTAGCCATGGGGCAAGCAATATGTAGCTGCTCAGTGATTTTGAACTATTTAGACTCCACCGCGGATGCTCACGCGACTCAGGGATAATCCTAAACAAGCTATTATCGCTAGTAAAAACTTCAAAATATTGAGGGTATTGTGAGAATATTTTCGCAATAGCGATAGAGCTAAGCGGGCGTATCGCGCTGAAATAGTGAATATCTCTTGATACATAGTTATGTAAATAATCTTGGAATAGTCGTTCAAAATCTAAAGATTTACTCCACTGGTGATTAATGTTTGAACCCTCCCAGGTAGTCTGCGGAATACTAGCACTGGATTCGTTCGCAACTATTATGTATCTACTTTGTCCAGCCACGGCTACGAGTGCGCCAACTAAGCCAAAAATGAGTGATATAGGAATATGACCATTGTAGGAACCGTCAATTTTATTGATGTCAAGAATCTGTCGGTCAATTGTGCGTTTGACCGCATTTAGTTCTATATTCATAACATCAGATACTGCCTTGGTTTGTCCTAGAACCTCTCCAGTTGCTAGTACGAATCCACTAACTGGAACTCCAGCCTCTTTTAATAATTCACCAGCTACAATAGAATCTTTACCTCCACCAATACCAAGCACGGCCTTCTCTCGCCATTCGATATTTGGTCCATCGTACACGTTGGAATTTCCAGTTTGTGCAGTAAATTTCGCTAGCCTAGAACCACTCAAGGAATTTTTATATAGGAATTCTCCTAGTCCATTCAAGTAGACCTTATTCCAGAAATCTGCTTCTTTATTATCCATCATATAGGGGTGTTCAATAACAGGTGGTATAAATGATTTATAGTAACTGACTGCAAGCGCTATATGCAGAGAACGAAGTAATTTTTCAGACTCTAGCGATTCAGGCAATTGGCTAGATAGCTCAATCGTCTCCTCTAATTTAAATGTCTTTTCGTCTGTTACGATTTCATAGCAAAAATAAGCGACGCGCCTGTCATCACGCCATCCCGCCACAGTAATCTTGAATTTTTCACCAATCATACAGACTATAGTATACGTGTTTTTGCCCCAACATGGTATTAAATATGTGAAGGGTCCGACCCCTCACAAAAACTCAACCGTACCCGGTCTTTTATACCGACAGGTCCAGTCTTCATAAGCAGGTATGCTATGATTTGTGAGAGGACGGACCCTTCACATGCCTGCAAAAAACACGGTTAAAGAGTACGATGAACGACAGTACTATCATGTGTATAATCGTGGTGTTGAAAAGCGTGATATATTCTTAGACAATCAAGATTATGTTGTTTTTCTAGGACTCTTAAAAAAATATTTGACAGGAGAAAATCTTGAGAAATCCAATAATCGCCATAAATTTAAGCACCTAGGTGACGACGTTAAACTTCTTTCATATTGTTTGATGCCAAACCATTTTCATCTGTTGCTTTACCAAGAATCCGAAAAGGGTATATCCCAATTCATGAGAAAACTTGCTACTGGATATGTTATGTACTTTAATAACCGCTATGATAGAGTCGGAGGACTATTTCAGGGTAGGTATAAGGCGTCATTGATAGCCTCAGATCCATATCTGTATCATATATCTCGTTATATCCATCTCAACCCAAAAAACTACGTAGACTACCCTTATTCAAGCCTTCGATATTACGAGCGACCGGAATCATCACCTGTGTGGCTAACGACAGAAAATATACTGGATCTATTCGATAATTCGCCAGAACAATACCGGTCATTCGTAGAAGATTATGTGCTAAGCGATGATGAAATTAGAGGCATTGAAAAAATAACTGCAAACTAAATGTGATAGGTCCGACCCTTCACATTTAGGCGTTAGTTCAGGTGTTCTTTGACAAGTTCCGCAACTTGACGGGGTGTCATGTTTGCTTTCAGGATGAACGCCTCGACGTTCAAATCCCTAATGGTTACTGGTGCTTCAGACTCACCCATGTTAGTTAGGATTATAACCTTGACGTTAGCTCCCCAGCTAGTTGCGCGAAGTTTCGTTAGCATTTCCTCTCCGCCCATCTCTGGCATCATCAAATCAAGCAGGATTATGTCAGGCTTCATTTCTTCAATTAGTGCTAACCCTAGTTTGCCGTTTTCTGCCGTCTCGACTGTATAGCCCTCGGCCTCGAACTTGATTCGGTACATCTGGCTTATAGCAGAGTCATCTTCAATAATTGCAACTTTACTCATATTATAATAGTAAAGCTAATTTATAAACTTCGCAACAGTATAGGGCAACTAGTTCATTAACTACTTAGATCTTCGTTTTTCGAGATGCTCATAGATCAAAAATAATCCTCCAGAAGTCGCAAGTATCCCTAACCCGGCCTGGGCCGAATTCTCGGATGCATATCTTACTGCTTCTACAGCACCATTTTTTGCTCCTTGTCGTGCAGTTTCTGCAAAAGGCAATGGTGATACCCACAAACCTACCGCACCACCGTAAATTAAGCTTTGAGCTCGACCACGAGTTTGTGTGTTTTTAATTCCAAATGCTCTGTTGTGAGTCATTGTTGTTTTGGCACCGTTCCAGGCGGCTGACCCAAATGCGCTAACTTCTATTCCTGCTTTTTTGATATGTTTGAATCTAGTATTTTCTTCTTGGGAAGACGTAACGTTAATATTGGGAGTTTCTTTTCGTCTTTCCCTAGATACTTGTATTGATTCAGCTTTATAAACACCAGCGACAACTAAACCAGTCGCAACTAATCGGTTTACTCCTACTTCAACTAATGCGTTGCCTGCTCCAATTCCTACCGCCCATTCTACATAAGCAGCGGATCTGTAAAGCATAAAGCTACCAAACTTTCTTAGCTTTACACCTATCCCATTGAGACTATTTGAATTTTCTTCGTTACTAGCTTCATGTTCGGATTCGAACCATAAGTCATTAATTTCTGGTTTTAATGTAGGTACCGCACCCTCAACTAACTGAGGTATATCTTGCGATGTAAAGATGTTATCACCTTCATCGGGACTAGAATTATTGGGAAAGATAGAAGCCCCTACGCCACGCTCATCATTACTGTCTCTAGTTTCAAAGTATGGGTCATTCATATTATAATATTATAACAAAAAATCATAAAAAAAGCAAGGACAATCTTGTATAATATCAACTTCTAGTATATAATATAATAATATGTTATCGCATTTCATCCAAACACCATACCTGACTCCCAAAGCAGAACTTCGTGAGACCGATACTGGTTTTGGTATTTTTTCAGTAGAAATTATAGCTAGACTTGAGCTAGTTGCAATTTTTGGCGGAAAAATTATTTCGGCCAAAGAACTTGCACTTTTAACTCCAGAGGAAAAGTGTATGACAATGCAAGTAGGCGACGATGAATTTAGTTTTTCAGAAAAGCGACATGTAACAGATTATATTAATCATTCTTGTGATCCAAATATTGGTTTTGATAGTCACGGAAGTGTACGTTCGATGCAGGACATTGATCCTGATACTGAAATTGGTTTCGATTACGCAATGGCTGACTCAACTCAGTTCGATGAGTTTAGCTGTCTTTGTGGGAGTTCTCTCTGCAGGGGCGAAGTAACAGGTGACGACTGGCAGATTCCAGAATTACAGACGCGCTATAAAGGTTGGTTTATTCCATATCTTCAATTAAAAATTAAAAATTAATAGTTAATGATCCCTTTCAAGCAACTGAATAGTTTTTTCATATAATTCCGCGGGTGTATTGTTAGCTTTTACAAAATAGCCACTTATACCAAAATGCCATAAAGTTTTAGGTGCTTCGTCGCGACTAATGTTAGTCAGTATCAGAACTGGAACTGGCTCTCCAGATTCCTGCTTTCGAAATTTTTGCAAAAATTCTTCGCCGTTCATAACCGGCATAAGCAAGTCGAGTAAAATTAGCTGCACTGAATTTTCTTTGGCTTTTTTTAAAGCGTCTAAACCATTGCGTGCATGTATAACTATCAAATCATGTAGCTCTAACTTGTATTTATATAGATTTGCTATCGCCAGGTCGTCTTCAACCAGTAGAATGCATTTTTTTGTTTGTGATGCCATTGAGGAAAGTGTACGTTAGTTATTGAAAATTTCCAAAATTACTATTGTGTTATTTACAGTTTTATGATATTATGTTGTTAACCCTATTTTGGGGTTTCGAACTTTCAAATAAAGACATTGCAGCCAAAACTAATTTTGTTTAGTTTGCTGTAGTGTCTTTTTTAAATAAGAAATCGTATGACACTATTACACGAAACAGAACAAGGCCTTGCACAAGCAACCGATAATCAACCTGCCAATCCATTGACAGAAGCTTATTACCGCGATGTATCTGACTATCAGGCAGAGTTAGGCATGCTATTGGCAACAGAGCCATATATATCAGGATTTCAAGATGCTGTTGATGGTGTTGTAAAGAGCTTTAGTATCTTTGTAACCGAGGCTTCCTCACCCCTTTCAAACCCAGCAAAAGCACTGGACGCTACAATCCGCAAAAATGATAAAAACTGGGACGATACAAGAGACGTAACTGCCGAAAGTCTTGGACCTCTTCAAGAGAATTCTTTCTATTTCACCTACATAGATACCACAGACCCAGAATCGCCAAAAGTTCAAGGCATTCTAATGGTCGCAGATGCTACAAAAGGTGCATCTGAGACGATTTCTTATTTCAGTAAGGAAAATCCAGGTCAGGAACTTCCTGACGCGTTTGCTCCAAAAGTTGGTAAGCATCTTTGGGACATAGTTGGTATTATGGTACCAAAAGAGGTAAGAGACACAAGCATTTCAATCCGAATAGAACATGCTCTTTACAAATTAGCATGTGAAATTTCAGGCCAAGAATTATCCGGTAGTCAGCCGGAAGAAGAGATGATCTGGATATCAAGTATCTCTGCATCAGAGCTTAGAAACCTCAGAGAATATTTAGGAATTCCTTTTGAACCTATCAAAGGAGTAGAACCAACCGAGGCTAAGGGTGTTAGGTATGATTTTTGCTCGTTGAATGTTCAAGACATCGCCAGATCAATGACTGAAAATATTACAGAACTAGAAGCAGATATTAATGACTTCAACAGATTTGTATCAGGGCTAGCTAGAATAGCATTATTGGGCACAAACGACCGAGATATTGCGGACATTAACAGATCTATTCTAGACAAACCGCAAGCTGCCTAATTAAATTACGCTAATGTTTTATCCCCAGATGTACTAATATATACATAAGCATGTATTTGTATATATCAATTGTATTTGCGCTAGTTCTACTAGTAACCGGCTTTTTGGCGTTTATACGCTCAGGAAAAAAGCAAGAAAATATAATATTTTTCCTGCTCTGTGTATTTAGCGCAGTTTGGGCGCTTGTTTATGCACTTATAGATATCCCCGATTCGATTGCAACAGTAAATTCACTCAATGAAGTCGCCTACGCTGTGGGCATACTTGTGCTTTACTGTGCGGTAGCATTCACTTATTACTACCCAAAAAGATTAAATAGTAAATCTCTAATAATATTTACAGTTGTTGCATCTATAACATTTGTTTTGTCGTTCTCATCCTTAACAGCTGGCGAAGCAACAAGAGTTGAGTCGGGGTATGAGTTTGGCTATGGACCACTGATTACATTATATGGAGGGACCATGCTATACGGCATGTTACTGATTGCAAGAAACTTCATATTTAACAATAAATCTTTAACTAAGAAGCAGAAAAACGCTACCAGGATTATGTCAATCGGCTACGTCGCAAGCCTATCGATAGGAGTACTGGCATCTGTTATTATACCCAGTATTTTTCCGAATAGTGGCATAGATTCGCTAGCGCCGTTATCTCTAATTTTCCTAGTAATGACTACATTTATTGCAATGAGCCGATACAAATTGTTCGATATCAAAGCAGCCATAGCAGTGGGTGTCGTGTACTTTTTCAGTACATTAATAGTAGCTCTGATTTATGTGCTATTTGTTTTTACTATTCAATTTGTGCTATTTGATGGATTCAAACAGTCGTCGTCACAGTTTATTGTCAGCATTCTAATAACGGTTATTTTAGTTCTAGTTTATCCAACACTAAAAAACACATTTAACAGATTAACAAACAAGATATTCTACAGGGATCAATATGATCCGCAGACATTTTTAGGAGATTTAAACAGGACACTAGTAACAGATACAGAAATTGAAAGTTTGCTGACAAAAAGCGCCCTCGTGATACAGGAAAACTTAAAAACTTCTTTTTGCACTTTTTATTTAAGGCAAACGT
>Ga0209591_10008180_pt1 | contig 11409 bp, 9 predicted proteins | sample MAT01_FD_187207 | JGI IMG/M metagenome (GOLD analysis project Ga0209591, IMG submission 187207) | Freshwater microbial communities from Lake Fryxell liftoff mats and glacier meltwater in Antarctica - MAT-01 (SPAdes) (version 2) | ecosystem: Environmental > Aquatic > Freshwater > Ice > Liftoff...
AATGATCTGAAGGAGGCGATCGACGAGTTCCTCAAGGCATGGAACACCGAGCCCAAGCCGTTCGTGTGGACGGCGACAGTGGATTCAATCGTGGAGAAGCTGAGTCGTTGCCGGCAAACCCTGGAGGCCATCAAGCCCGGCTGCACGCGCCCAAGAATGCGCAAAACAAAGGGAAAATAACTCCAGCTGTTTGCAAGACACTACACTAGCGGTGCCGTCGAAACTGCCGGTAACGAACCGCTTTCCGTCCACGAAAATCCGACCGAAAATACGGGCGCCCCATGCCCCCGGAGAATGTGCCGAACGGCGCCGTTGGCCGCATTCCACACCCTCGCCGTACTGTCCCAACTGCCGGTGAGAATCCGCTGTCCATCTGGGGAAAACACCACTGATTTGACCGGACCACCGTGCCCTTGGAGAGAGGGGAACGGCGGGGACAGACCACCCATGCGCAGGAGTTTAACCATCTTCTCCAGCGCTACCTGGCATTCCATAACTTCTCACAGGCCTACTGTCCCCGTAGCCCCCTGGGCCCGACCGACCGGTTCTCGTCTGCGGATCCGTGCATTTTGAGGGATGACTGCTCAGAATGCGCGGATCCAGGCAGCTACAATCACGCGGACAAAACTGGAGGCAATCGTCCGTCGCGCGCTCAGGCGTAGTCCAATGGCGGCGCTGCTGGGCCCATGGCAGTGCGGAAAAACCACACTCGCACGCCGACTGACGCAACCGATGTCGGCTTTGGAGCCATTGCGCGGTCTGGTCGTTCTGGATGAGGCTCCGCTTCGACCCGAAGTCTTCCCAGTCCTGCGTGTACTGGCCGACCGGCAGCCGTTACCAGCGCGGTTCCTGCTCCTCGGCAGCGCATCCCCGGACCTGGTGAAAGGCGTTGCGGAATCGCTCGCGGGTCGCGTGGCAGTTGTGGACAAAGGCGCGTTTGGAACAGCTCGGGGGTCGGCAGGTCCCTCGGGGAGGCGCCCACGACGGTGGAGCGGCATCTCGATATCCTGACGGGCGCACTGATGGTGCGGCAGTTGCCGCCGAGGTTCGAGAATTTAGGGAAGCGGCAGGTGAAATCGCCCAAAGTGTATCTGCGCGACAGCGATCGGTTGCACGCGCTCTCGGGCCTGCTCACTCAAAGCTTGTCCGAAAACTCCGAGGGGTCCTGTTTTCGGGGAAACGGCCCGGGAGCGAGGCGCGAGGAGGGAGCATCCCCTTCCTGGGGCTTTGACCGAGGAGCAATGAAGCCAGCGGGCCGTTTCCACGAAAACCTTCCGGGCGGCGGTCCTTTTGCCGGTGGTCGGCGTTGGCTCGGCCGTTACAGCCCGCTGCGGGGATGCGCCAGCCTCGCCGCCTGGCCCGCCGCCAAAAACCCTCATCGCAGGACCCCTCGGAGTTTTCGGACAGGCTCTCAACAAGCGATGGAGGAAAGCCCGAGATTTCAAATAGTTATTTGCGACCTCAATCGCGGCGCGACCTTCACCTTAATGGGTGACCCTTTTGTGTTTCATCGCTCTGAAGACAACGTCGGGCGCCGCCTTAAGCCTTCGGCCTTCTCTGCAGCACGCCGGTTAACCCCCAGTTGATGCTTCACCCCATCCACTCGGCCCTCTCCCTCCTAACCTTTACCAGATGAATCAGCCCTGGGTGCCTCCTGCTGGACAGGAAGCCGTCGCTTGCAAGCGGGGCGAGGCATTCGTACCGTAGTTTGGAACTCCTGTGATGCCAAACCCTGCCCTACCTCACCTCCGCGCCCGATATGGCATTGTCCCCTGGGTCATTCTGGTGACGGGATTGCTAGCTCTCTTACCGGCCGTGGCCGCGCCTCGTTTGGAGGTTCACCGACCGTCCGACGGCACGCTGGAACTGCGCTGGCCGGCGGCCGAGGCCGGCTTCGCGCTGGAGGCGGCCGACACCCTCGCGACGCCGACCGACTGGCAGCCTGTGGTCGGGGAGCCGGTGACGCTCAACGGAATGAAGTCGGTGACGCTGCCGGTCGGACCCGTCACGCGGTTCTTCCGCCTGCGCTCCACCGCCGTGCCCCTCACGACCATCGCCGCGAGTTCGCCGGCGAACTGGGAGGGCGGCGTGGCGGTTACCCGCGCGACCTTTTTCCGCTTCAGCGGAGGGGTGTACGAAGAGAATCCGCTGAGTCCGCTGAGCGAAGGGAAGATTTACGCGGAGCACAATGGAGTCCGCCTGCCTGCCATCGCGGAGTTGGGCTATGATGAAGTTCTCCGGGTGACCACGGCGACGCTCTCGTACCTGGCGGACCTGCCGGCGGGCGCCCGCATCCGGGTCACGGTCAATGGCTCCCTGCTGCGCGACGACCGTGACCGGTTGGTGGATGCGGATGGGAACGGCAGCCCGGGCGGCGTGCGGGTGCTGGAATTCGAGACTGCCGACAACCGGCCGCCGGACACCGATGGCGACGGGTTGGACGACCTCGCTGAAGCCACCCTCGGCACAGATCCCGCGCGGTGGGATACGGACGGCGACGGCTTCAGCGATGGCCAGGAACAAGAGGCCGCGGCTGATCCGCTGGCCCCCGAGTCGCGTCCGGGCATCCGCCTGGCCGACGCGCCCGGCACTGTCGGCGAGTTAATGGCGACGTTCCCGGCGTATGGGCCGTTCGCCATTGGCCCCGACGCGATGGCCGCGGATGGGCAGGTCCCCAGCGGGATTGAGGCCATGCTGAATCCACAGTCCACCCCCACCATCGTCAACCAGGCGCTCGATGCCGCCGGCCTTCGGATCATCACGTTGCGTCCCGGCATTCTGTTCGTGACCCTCGCGCTGCCGCCGCGCCCCGGCGCGGCCTACACGACGGCCGAGGTGGCGGCGATCGCTCAAGCGTTGGTCGTGAATTCGGACCTGACGCCGTTCCGTCTGGCCGACCCGGCGTTCGCGCCGCAACCGAAATTGTTCCCGGGGGAGCCCGGTTCGGCGGCGGCGGTGGGCCTGCGGCCACAGGATCAGATCCGCCTGCCGGCCGCGTGGAACTTGCTGGCGCAGCCGCCGCCGGCGCCCGCCCGCCCTGTCCGGGTGCTCGTGCCGGATTACTACTACGCTACCGCCCGGCATCCGCAGATATGGGTCCAGCGCTTCGTGGCCTCGCGCGGGGGGACCACGCTGACCAACGCGGGCAATCACGGCTTCGCGGTGGCCAGCGCGGTCGCGGCCGACTTTGATGACGCACTGCCGACCGGTGCCTACCCGACTCCGAGCTGGCTGCCGACCGACTATCTGGAAGTCCTCTCGCTGCCGGTCGGCGGCCTGAGAGGCACGGCCGACCTGGCCCAGGTCATCATGGACGCGGTCGCGATCTCGCAGCCCGACATCGTCTCGACGAGCCTTGGCTTTCCGTCGGCCTACACTCGGACCCAGCGGATTAAGCTGGCGTATTTTTGGCGGCAGCTCGTCCTCACGTCCGGCCTTCAGTTCCTGCATGTGTCCGCGGCGGGCAATGAGTTTGTCCTGCCCAACAATCTGCCCGCGTACGACCGGCTGGCGGAGTTCGACTCCCCGTGGAATCTCGCGGGGAGGCGGGGAGACCTGGACGACATGCTTCTGGGTGCGACGGAACTCACGCCGGCCGAGGTGACAGGGCTGGCCAAAGGTCTAGCGGGGATGTGGGCCAACTTGCCGGGGTGGTTCGAGCCGCTCAACAATGTCGTGATCGTCGGCAGCATGGATCCTGACGGCTCGCGAAGCGCGTTCTCGGAGCCGGGCGAGGATGTGGTTGCGCAGGGCTCGGGCCTGACACTGGCCTGCGCCGACGCGTTTCCCGGCTCCGGCTGCGATGGCTCGCTCTGGACCGGGGCCGCAGGCACCTCCTTCGCCGCGCCTCAGGTGGCCGGGGTCGCCGCCTACCTGCTCAAGCAGCAGCCGGGCCTGTCGCCCAGTCAATTGGGCGATGCCTTGCTGCACACCCGCGCCGGCGACCGCCTCGACGCCTATCGCGCCGTGCTCGAACTGGACGCGGACAACAACCAGCGGCCGCTGCGGCGGCGGTTGCTCGACGTGGCGGGCGGCGAGGAAGCGGACGCCTCGGGTGCGAAGCCGGACGGGAAGTTCGACGAACAGGATCTCGAAGCCTTCGTCAACGCCTTCAGCGACGCGGAAGCCCTGCGGGAACCGGGCGATCCGCCCGACCGCTCCCGCTTCGACCTGAACGGCGACGGCTACACGGGCGGCCCGGGCACGGCACGGTTCGATCTCGATGGCCCGCCTGGCGCCATCGGTTCGTCAGTCCTCAGCACGCTGTTACGCACTATCCGCAATGTTCCGGTCGAGTTCGACGAAACCGCGCTCACCGATCTCCAGATACTCTGCTTCTATGCCTATGCCGGTTGGTACGCCGAGTCCCCCCGGTCCAAAAGCGAACGGGCAAGAATCATGGGAGCCGGCTGCTGCCCGCTGCCGCCGCTGCTCGCGTTCAAATTCGTGCACGGCCGCGAACAGAACAGCGGCAGCGGAATTGACATCATCTCCGCCACGAGTGGCGCCCTCGGATATCGTACCTACGAAAACAGCCTGCCGAACGACCAATCGCAGTATAGCTACGGCCCCCCCACCTGGAAACCCGATGGCAGCGAACTCGCCTTTTACGGGCCCGGTTCTCCGGCGTACGATTTAGACATCCAGAGGGTTCGCGTCGGCAGCGCTCTGGCTGAGACCTCCCCGTTCGCCTGGCTGACGTCTGGGCCGGACCAAGACTTTCGTCCCGTGTACTTTGCGAATGAGTTGCCGAACGGCGAGACGTTTTTCTTCATGCGCGTTCGTGAGTTCGGCGACGGCGCCCGAGAAGTCTGGGTCGGGCAGGACGCGGGATTTGGTCCTCCCCGGCAGCTTACCAGCGATGGAATATTTATAAATCAGCAGGTGAATAGCCCGCTGCAGGGGAGCGTCTCGGCGAACAATGAACTGGTAGTCGTGTACGGCGATGGTGCGGGAAATTTTTCACTCCGGGCGATCAACCCCTTCGGCTTCCAGCGCACGCTCACGCCGGCCGATGTGAATGTGGGTGCCACGACGTCGGCGTACTGGTCACCGGACGGAAAGAGTGTCGCCTGGAACACCGGGAGGAGCGTGCAGTTGCTGACGGTCGCGACGCGCGAAATCCGCACGCTGGCGACGGCGGACGCCCCGTCCTCCCGAGACCTAAGCTGGTCGCCCGACGGACGCTCGCTGGTATACGAATCCAGCGACATCGGTGGGGGCCAGCGCGGCCTGGTCACGGTAGATCTGCTGGGCGGCCCGCCGGTGGCGCTGACGCCGACTGGAGAAAATGCGGCCTGGTCGCCGGACGGCAAGGAAATCGCGTTCGTACGCAACTTCGACGTGTGGGTGCGAACGCTTGAAACCGGGACGGAGCGGCAGCTCACGTTCACCCCCCAGACCCAAGAAGCCTACCTCGCCTGGCGGCCCGGGTCGAAGACGGAGCCGTAAGATTGCTTCGATCGGCCCGCGGTGCTCGCACGGAGGAGAGTTTGATAACCAGGTGCCAGGGATCACGTGATATCCTATCTGGTGCGAACACCCCCTCCGGTGTTGGGCGCGTCCGTGTTCGGACGTCCGTCCAGACCGAAGGAGAACCAGTTGGAATCATACCGCCGGGGCGCGATGTTCTGGCGGAACCGCAGCTTGAAGCGTTCGGCGTACAAGTCGGCAAATACCGCGCTGATCACGGGTTGACGGGTCGGATAGAAGTCCTTCAGGCGGTTGTAGTCAAAGTCGAAATCCTCATGATAAACCAAATTCCTGCTATTAGTAAATACGCCTGCTGGCTCCAATTCGTTCCGCTGCGCACGAAGACGTAGGCCCCGCCGGCTTCCTCCGCACCCTCGTTCACCGTGCCGTTCACCCCCGTCGCGCTGCTGGCCTCAAAGCGTGCCCCGACCACTACGGTGTCGCCCGAGACGGCCACCGTTGCGCCGAAAAAATCACGCGGCCCGTTGTTGCTCGCCTTGAGATAAGCCGGCTGGGCGAACGTGGGGTCAATGGTGAGCGGGTAGCGGGCGGTCGATTCGCTCACGGCCAAGGTTACCTTCCCAGCGGCGACTTGCATGTTCGCGGGCATTTCTGTGCCGTTGGCGTCCCACACTTTCAACTTCTCGTAGGTCAGCACAGTTTGACCCGCCGCATCGCGCAGCAAGAGATTCTGCCCCGCCGCATCCGCTTGGTGCGCGAGGTCGCCCGTGACCGCGAGAACCAGGTGCAAGGGTTCACCGCGCGACTTGGCCGCCGGGCGCTCGGCGAGCGTGAAACCGCGCTTCAATCCGTCCGGCGTGTTGTTGAACCACTCGACTAAACGCGGAACGCGGAGCGCGGACTGCAGAGTGGGAGACGTGCCGCGAGCGAGTTCCACGCGCTGGCCGCTGCCTTTGAGTTCGCCCGCTGGCACGGCGATCTGCGCCGTGCCGTAGCCAAGACTCTCACGACGCCAGGCCACTTGATGGGTGGTCTCACCGCTCCGGACTTCCAGCCTCACCCCCTCCCGCGTGAACGTGCTGCGCAGGCCGTGGGCCGGATTCTGCGCGAGCGCTTTGGCTACCGCGCCGTCGGCCGCTTTCGCCCCGTAACGCGCGCCAGTCATGACAGCGGCCAGCGATTCGTATTGGCCCGTGTTCTTGAGATGTCGCATGGCCGTCTCGCCCGTGAGCGGCCCGGTCGCACCCGCAGGAAGGCCGAGAGCGAGCGACAGGAAAAGGCCGACCCTGCAGGAAACGATTCCTGTTTTCTTAAATCAATTGTCCGTAGAGCCAGAGGTTAAATCTAGCAGGAATTTGGTTTTTTAGGCTTCGCAGAATAGGACGGCTACGGCCTTTGGATTCATTTATAGTGAGACCGAGCCAATGGGGTCGCACCTAAAGATATGCTATTTTATGCCGAAGGCGGATGACGAAGCGTGACCTGGAGGTGTCGTGCTCGACGGCCATGGCAAAGCGCTCAACTGACTGCGCAGCTGCCGTGGCAATGGGGTCACACCTAAATACAGCCTGTCCCCGGGGCGCAAAGCGCCTGGGAACATTGGTGGAAAGTGAGGACAGGCGATCAGAAAGAAGAGCGGATTTTGGGTCAGGGGCTTAAATCGTACCCTTATGATCGGGTGGGAGCCTTGGACTTCGGTGAAGATTTGCCGATGGGATGTGAGGCCCGGGCGCGACGGAGGTGAAGTTCGTTCCGTTCGAGCAGTTCCCAGTGAACCTCTTCTCCGGGCTCCAGTCCGATGGCGGCGGCCAAGGCCAGAGGGAAGTTGATATAGAGGCGTGGGTTCTGCCCGCGCGAGCGGATGGCTTGCACCCGGAGAGGAAAGGATGTCGGCATATTTTCTAGATTGATTTGATGATTTTCCCGGCGATACTAAGGCTAGTCAATAGACTAGCTCAGAATCAAGCCAGATCATTCCCTTCCCGCAGGAGTTTCGCCCGGAACTACCCACCATTGTCGGCACCGTTGACTACTTGAGCCTGCGTCAGCGACTGGAGCAAATCGACGCCCTTCTGTGGGCGGGGGGAGCGGAGGAGGATTTCGTGCGGCACGCGTTGGAGGGGTGGAACCCCGAGGGCAAGGAGTCGGTCACGGCAGGGGAGCAGATGCGCTTTCAACAGCGCTCGCGGCGGGCGCTGCGGTGCACGATCCTGCGCACGTTACTAAAGGAGGACTACCGGGGTTTCAGTTGCCAACTGGCTGGCAATCCCCTCTTCCAATGGTTTTGTGGAGTGGATGCGTTGGACGAGGCCCGGGTGCCCTCTAAGAGTGAGTTGCATCGCTTTGCCCATTGGCTGCCGGCGGAGGCGATGCGGGAGGTTCTGGATGGACTACTACGCCAAGCGATCCAGCAGCCCCAGAAGTTGGAACTGACACAGACTCTGGATCTGGAGGAGTACTTTCTGGATAGCACCTGCCTGAAGGCCAACGTCCACTTCCCCTCCGACTGGGTGTTGTTGCGCGACGGGGTACGGACGCTGATGAAGGTCAATAAAGGGCGTGTGCCTGCCCCATGGCTTCCCCCTAATGAGTTGCGGGATCTCCTGATTTCTTGCAGCCAGGTGGCTCCTTTGCGGACTCGCCCGCCTGGCTCAAAGGAAGCCCCTCCCATCGCCAAAAAACCGAAGGCGCGACGACAACGAGGCATCGCGGTTCCGGCCGGCCTGTAAGGTTGGCATGGTTGCGACGACTGAGAGCTTGTCCGGAAGCTCTGGGGAATAAAAGCGGTCTTCCCGACTCTAATTCCAGCTGCCCTGCACCATGAAAAAAACTTTGGCGATGTTGTTTGCGCTGGCGGCCGTTTTGGCGGCCGGAAGCGCGTGTTTCACCCCTTCCTCCAAGCCGGATCCGAATTCAGCCATCAACCCCGGCAATCCCGCCGACGCCCGCCCACTGAAATGAACTCCGCGCGTCAGGCCGCCGAGACGCACCAGGTCTTGGCGACGGCGTGGGCGCAACTGCCCGAGTCGCTGCGGGGGCCGACCCAATTCATGGGCCGTCACTACGTGGGCTGCGGCGCGACGATTGGCGCCATGCCCCGGTGTGATTTCGCGTGCCGTGGCTGCTATTTGGGCGCTGACGCCAATCGCGCCCGGCCCAGTCCGCTTGCGGAGCTGAAGGATCAGTTGCGGCAACTCCGGTCGTGGCTTGGCCCGGCGGGTAATGTTCAAATTACGGATGGGGAGGTTTCGCTCCGCGCCGAGGCGGAAGTCATTGAACTCATACGGTATGCCCGGGCGATCGGACTGGTGCCGATGCTCATGTCCCACGGCGAGACGTTTCGCCGCCAGCCCGGCCTGCTGGAACGTTTTATGGTCGAGGGCGGGCTCACGGAACTGAGCCTGCACATGGACACCACGATGCGCGGCCGGCGCGATGGCTACGCGCACGCCCGCACGGAGGCTGACCTGGACGGCCTGCGGGCGGAATTTGCCGAGCTGATCCGCCAGGCCCGCCGCCGCACCGGTCGGCGGCTCGAGGTGGCGTCCACGGTCACCGTGACCCGGGAGAATCTGGCCGGGGTGCCGGGGATCGTGCGGTGGTTTCTGGGCAATGCGGACGCATTCAAGATGGTGAGCTTCCAGCCCCTGGCGTCCGTGGGGCGGACGCAGACGAATCTGCAGGGTGTGTCGGTGGACGAACTATGGGCCCGCATCGCGGAAGGCACCGGCGACCCGGACGTGGGGCTGGGTGACGGCTCACTCGGTCACCCGGCCTGCAGCCGCTTCGTTCAGGGAATGGCCGCGGGGCGGGGCAACACCGGGCGGTTCGTGCCGCTGTACCGGCGGGACCGCCCGGAAGAGATGGCGGTGCTGCGCGAGGCCCTGGACCGCCTAGGTGGCGAATCCTTCCGGCTCGACGGCCCGCGTGCGGCCGCCGCGCGAGCGCTGCGAATGCTGGTGCGCCACGGGGGTTTCCTGCTGGGCCGGGCGTTACCGCACGCCCTGCGCGTCTGGCGGCGAACCCGCGCGCTGCGGCCAAGGTATTTCTGTTTGGTCAGCCACCACTTCATGAACGCGGAGGAGACGGCCACTCCGCTCGGGCTTGAGCGCCTGGCGGTCTGCGCCTTTCGCGTCCCCATTGACGGCGTGCTCCAGCCTATGTGCGCCGTGAATGCACTGGGCCTGCGCGAGGATTTCTACCGTGGGGCGCGCGCCGTCGAGGCGGTCGCATGACGCCGTACGGATTCTTCGCGGCGCTCGGCGGGCTCACGGCCATCCTGTGGCTGCGGCGCCACCGGACCGGACTGGGCGTCACCGACAATGAGTTCTGGGCGGCCCTGTGGACGCTGCTGCTCAGCGGCATTGTCGGAGCGAAGGCTCTGTTCGTGATTCTGGGCTGGCACCACTACGCGCGGGGCGAACTGCGCTTCTGGGCCGACTTCGGCACGGGGTTCGTCTTCTTTGGCGGGCTGGTCGGAGCCGTCGTCTCGGGCGTGGTTTTTGCCGCGGTGCGGAAGCTGGATTTTCTCCGGGGCGCCGACTACTTCGCCGTGGCCCTCCCGCTCGGGCACGCGTTCGGCCGAGTCGGGTGTTACTTCCAAGGCTGCTGTGGCGGGCATCCGCCGCATCCCGTGCAACTGTACGAAGCGGCCGGACTGGTGGTGATCGCCGGGATTGGGCGCGCGGTTCTCCGGGGGGTTGAATCGGGCGGCCTCCGCCCAGGCACCGCCTTCGCCGCATATCTGGCAATGTACGGGCTGCTGCGCTTGCTGCTGGATCCGCTGCGCGCCGACGGCCGACCGGAACGTTGGCTGGGGTTGTCGGCACAGCAGGGCTTGGCGCTCGCGGTCCTCGCGCTGGGGGTGGCGGGTTGTTGTTTCGGATGCCGGACACGTCGACAAAGCCAATCCGTACCGATCGCGGACCCGGTCACTGCGGCGAGTCGTTCAGGCTCCAGTCGTAGTCGGTAAATCGGACCCTGAGCGCCTTCGCGTTGCCCAGCGCCGCCCCGGCTTCGGCGGGAAGGAAGGGTTGCACGTAGGCTTTGAGTGAACCGCCCGCGGCGGTGAAGTCCGGGCCGTACCACTTGAAGATCGGGGATAGCCAAAGCACTCCGGTCGCCGCGTCAAAGCGGTTTTTCCCAGGTGTGGACAGGAACCGGCGTGCTTGGTCGTCGAGCTGAGCCGCCAGCCGCTCGCCCACGTAGGGTTCGGCGCGGAGCGGCGGGCAGCCGCGGGCGGCACAAACCAGGGCAAAATGAATCCTCGGCTCGCCGTACTCCGGCCGGATGACCTCATTCTCCAGGTGGCTGAGCGACATGATCTGGCCGCCAAAGCGGACCCCCAGCCGCCGCCACGCCGCGCCGGGCAGCACGCCGATGCTGCGGATGCTCTTCACCGGGTATTCATCGCGAATCAGGCGGAGCGTTTCTGCGTTGTAGAGGTTCAGCAGCAGGGCCAGGCGATCGGCGCGTTCCCAGGCGGCAAACTCCGCCGGGGGCAGCGTGGCGATCTGTTCGAGATACGTGTCGAGTTCGGCAGGGCTGGCCTTGAGCCGGGCGTAGGCGACGCTGGCGTCGGTGACGTGCGCGGCCAGCACCCGGGCGAATAGCACGTGAGTGCGGTCGAACTCCGCCGCGGCTCCCGCCCCAGGCAGGAACACCAAGTAGGCAACGCTGAGCCAACCCAATCGGGAGCGAAGTTGCAGGATGATTTTGGACATAGGCGTGCTCTTGATTTCGCAGGCTTCAAACCTGGGTTTGATCTTCAAAGCGGGACGCGGGTTTCAGACGTGAAAACTCTCCCGGCCGCCACCCTTGAGTCGGACTGCGCCTGAACTCCTTACCGTAAGATGGAAGGGTACTTCCAAAAACTCCTAATGTAAATTTAGCAATAAGTGGAGATTGAATATGGAGGAAAAATTGTAATTATATATCACATGTCGACGCAACGCCTTATCCGACCCCAAGCTCCAG
>Ga0209591_10008182_pt1 | contig 11408 bp, 9 predicted proteins | sample MAT01_FD_187207 | JGI IMG/M metagenome (GOLD analysis project Ga0209591, IMG submission 187207) | Freshwater microbial communities from Lake Fryxell liftoff mats and glacier meltwater in Antarctica - MAT-01 (SPAdes) (version 2) | ecosystem: Environmental > Aquatic > Freshwater > Ice > Liftoff...
GTCGAGCCTTGGTGCCGACCGGTTTCTGCGGGAGATTGCCATCGCCGCCGGACTGCAGCACCCGAACATTCTGCCGCTCTTCGATTCCGGCGGCAGCGGCGACGTGCTGTACTACGTCATGCCCTTCGTGGACGGCGAGTCGCTGCGCGATCGGCTGACGCGAGCCGGTGCCCTGCCCGTCGACGACGCCATGCGCGTCTTACGTGAGGTGGCGGACGCTTTGGGGCACGCGCATCGACGCGGCCTGATTCATCGCGACATCAAGCCGGAGAACATCATGCTGGCCGACGGTCACGCACTGGTGACCGACTTCGGTATAGCGAAGGCGGTGCGTGATGCGGCCCCCGATACGGCGCTCACCGCCACCGGACTCGCTATGGGCACGCCGGCGTACATGGCGCCAGAGCAGGCAATGGCGGACGCGGGGCTCGATCATCGCGTGGACCTCTATGCGTTCGGCGTGATGGCGTACGAGATGCTCGCAGGGTACGCACCGTTCAGCGGGTCCAGCGCCCAGCAAATCATCGCCGCCCACCTCACGCGCACGCCGGAAGCGATCACCGCGGTGCGACCCAACGTGCCCGCGTCTCTGGCGCAGCTGGTCATGCGGTGCCTGGAGAAGTCACCGGCGGATCGCGTGCAAAGTGCCGACGAGATTGTGCGCCTCATCGACGGTATGAAGGCGGGGGTTACCGGGACATCTGTCGCATCGGCCGTCGCATCGACCCTCGCGTCCGGCGCGACGCACGAGCGAACAGCGACACCAGCTGCGGCGACAAGCTCCTCGCAACGCTCGCGACGCGGACTGCGCGTTGCTGCCGGCGTCGCGCTCCTCGCCGCTACCGGTATCGGCGCCGGGCCCCCAGCCAGCTTAGCCCAGGTCACGCGACGCATCGGCAGCATGCGCGCCCGGGCGTCACGGACGCTGGCACTGACCGTGACGCCGGCGGCGCCGGCCGTCACGCCACCGTGGGCATGGACACGGCGACCCACGCGACGGCACGTCCGCGTCTCCGACACCGTCGCGGTGCCCGATGCCCCGGCCGCCGTCGCCGTGATCACGGCAGTGCCCTGATCGATCGCCGTCACAACCCCCGACGACGAGACGGTCGCGACAGCGGGACTGCTCGTTGTCCCCGACACGTCCGCGGTCAGGCGCTCGAACTTGGCGCCCACTGCGCGCGCTTCGAGTGGCGATTTTTCGCCGTCGACCAGCGCGGCGCAGTTGGACTGTACCTGGATCGTCGTGACGACCGGCGGATCCACGCGCGTCGGCCTGTTCGGGACGTCGGGGGGTTTCTCGCACCCGATCGTTATCAGAGAGCACCGCACGATCGCAATACCGGAGAGCGCACGCATAAAGTTCAACGCAAGGCACGAGATGTGAAAACTCGGGGTGAACCGGCGACGGGACGCACTTGCGGCAAGGAGTCGGACGCTTCGCCGAAAAAGTGTCAATCACTGTTGACAGATTGCACGTTCTGGCGCAGCTTAGCTGAGAGCTACTGGGAGAGAGGAGAAGCAGAACGCAATGAGGGAACTCGTTGTGCGGCGAAGCGTTCACGCTACGGGAAAGTGTGCCAATCTGGTTACCTAACTGCTCATAGCAGAAGGGTTTGGCTGCGTTCCCCAGGCGTGGCAGAGACGTGTCAGTCCCCTCCACGATCCCGATCGAGTCCCGTTATGTCCCCAGACATGTTGCCAGCGCGTTACCCCGCATGACGATTCGCGCTCCCGAAGCCGATGCCCGTGAATGTGAGCAGATCACGTTGGCGCACGCGCGCACCTTTTCGTTGGCTAGCAAACTGCTCCCCAGCGAGAAGCGCCGCGCGGCCTACGCGCTGTACGCATTTTGTCGCATCGCCGACGACTTGGTCGACCGCGCTGAAGTTGAAGACGCGAGCCAGCTTGCTGATCAACTCCATTCGTATCGGACCGATTTGCAGGCGGCTTTAGACGGCCGCCCCAGCGGACCGATCTTCCGCGAGATTGCGTGGGTCGCGCAGACGTACGGGGTCTCCCCTGCTCCTCTGTTTGAGCTCCTCGACGGCGTAGGCCGTGACCTGGTCGAGACGACCTACCGGACGTGGGCGGATCTGGAGCGGTATTGCGAGGGTGTGGCGAGTTCGGTGGGCGAGATGTGCACGTACGTTTTTGGCGTACCCGCCGGTCCGGCGATGCGCACGCACGCCATCAAGTACGCGCGTACGCTCGGCACCGCCATGCAGCTGACCAACATTCTCCGCGATGTCGGCGAAGACGCCCAGCGGGGACGGTGCTATTTGCCGTCCGAGGATCTGGAACGGTTTGGCTTGTGCACCGCCGACGTACTCTCCAATCGGTCGCTCGCCCTCAATCCGCAGTGGCGGCCGATGATGCAGTATGAAGTCAGTCGCGCGCGCTCGTTGTACGCGGCGGCGCTGCCCGGGATCGCCTTGCTCGCCCCCGACGCGCAACGATGCGCTACGGCGTGTGCGACCGGATACGCCGGGATTTTGTCCGCGATTGAAGCACAGAACTACGACACGATTTCTGCACGCGCTCGCCTCGGCAATATGGCGCGCGTCGGTATTCTCTGGAATGCGTGGCGGTATCGTGCGCCGGCGCCAGATCTTTCCACGCTTGGTCGTGGACCGCGCATTGTGTGGGAGCCAGCCGCACCATCGGCGACCGATCGTCTCGTTCCTCAAGCCTGAGCGTTGCTATGACTGCCACCCCTTTGTCCGACGGCGTCGATATGGACACCCGAGCACGTCTGTTCAAAATCGCGACGATCGCCTTGATCGGACACGCGGCATTGAGCGCGTTCTCGGCGTTTGCGTTCTCGACGTTCCTCATCCCACCGTTCCCGGCGTGGCTGATGACACCGACCAACCAATCGGTCATGCGGATCGGGTACACCTACGGCGGCCAGACCACCGTGGTGCTCGGCGCGATCGCAGGGTTTGCCTTCCTCGCCGCCTGCATTGGTATGTCCCGGACGTGGAAGGTCTTCGCGGTCGCGTTTCTTCTATCGCTCGGATCGGAACTACTGGGGACCGGCACCGGCCTCCCGTTTGGTGTGTACAAATACACCGACCAGCTTGGATACAAGATCGCCGGACTCGTGCCGTTCAACATCCCCACGTCGTGGTTCTACATGCTGGTGGCCTCGCTTGCGATGTGCGGCCGCTTCTTGCCAGCGAAAGATGACAATGCGTCGAAATGGTGGTGGGCGCTGGTGGGTGGGCTCGTCCTCACCGCGTGGGATGTGTCCATGGACCCGGCGATGGTCAAGACCACGCACTGGCTCTGGTACGTGCCCGACTTGAGCAGCAAGTCGGCGTTCATCCAGTTTATCGGCAAGCCGATCTTTTTCGGGATGCCGATCACCAACTGGCTGGGCTGGTTGCTGACAGGCATCCTCGTGGCGCGCGCCATGCTCATGCTGGTGCCGCCTACCACGTGGGTGACCAAAACGTCGCGGTCACACCTGCCGGTATACCTCTACGCGGTCAACGGTCTGCTGCCGCTGGCGATCTGCTTCGCGCAAGACATGGTGCTGGCCGGCGTACTCGGCACGGTGGCAATGGCTATCCCCTTGATTGCCGCATTGCGTGGAGCTCGCCAGAGACGGACCGCCACGCAGGGCCTTCCCAGCATGACTCCAGCGTCCGTTTCCGGTCGTTGAGCGACATCTTGTTTGGCACCGACGGCGCGCCTGTCGCGTTGACGACGTAGATATCGATGGATCGTCTGGTCCCGATATTCAATTCTGACGCGTTGCCCTTGGCGATTCTGGCCTTGATCCTGATCGAGGCGACAGTTTTGGTGGTCTGGCAGCGCAAAGACTCAACGTCGTCGCTGGGCTCGCCAAACACGGCGCGCATAGTATCGTTTCTTGGGGCGGGCGGCTCGCTGGTCGCGGCGATGATCTTTCATCGTCGCCCGGATCCGTCTCCCGAGGGGTTTGCGTTGGCCATGATGGCCGCGCTCGTCCTGCACCTGTGGCACATCGCCGTCCTGCTGCGTCGCTAAATCCGCGACGCCTCGGGCTTCGCATCTTTAGCACACCGTCTCATGCGCATTGTCGTCATCGGCAGTGGATTTGGTGGCATCGCCGCCGCGATTCGCCTACAAGCCCAAGGACACGACGTCACGATTGTTGAGAAGCTCGATAAGCCCGGCGGACGGGCGTACGTTTTCGAGCAGGATGGTTTCACGTTCGATGGCGGTCCAACAATCATCACCGCCCCGTGGGTGATCGACGAGCTGTTTGCGCTCGCCGGCGGGAAAACTGCCGACTATGTCAAGCTGGTCCAGCTGGACCCGTTTTACAACGTCCGCTTCGAAGACGGAACAGTCTTCCACTACAATGGCGATCGCGAGTCACTCATTCGCCAGGTCCGCGAGTTCAATCCAGACGATGTTGCCGGCTACGAGCGGTTTCGTGAAGAGGCGTGGAAAATCTTCAACGTCGGGATGCCACTCATCGACCGTGCGTTTCTGACCAAAACGTCAATGGCGAAAGTGGTGCCTGATCTGGTGCGTTTGCGCGCCGATCGGTCGGTCGCCGGGTTGGCCGGAAAGTTCATGAAGGACGAACGACTGCGTCAGGTCTTCTCTTTCCATCCCTTGCTCGTTGGCGGGAATCCGTACCGCGCCTCATCGATCTATGCGCTGATCCACAAGCTTGAACAGCAATGGGGCGTGATGTTCTGCATGGGCGGAACCGGCGCCTTGGTGAAGGGCTTGATTCGCGCCTTCGAAGATCTCGGCGGCACCATTCGCTACGAGAGTGAGGTCGCGCAAATCACCACGCGCGCAGACGGTAAACGAGCCACCGGTGTGCAACTGGTGAACGGCGAGCAGCTCCCCGCCGACACCATCGTCTGCAATGGCGACCTCGCGCAAGCGTACCGAACCTTGCTGCCCGAATCAAAACGCCCGTCCATGAGCGACGCGAAGATCGCACGCCAGCGATACTCTATGTCGCTGTTCGTGATCTACTTCGGGACCAATCGGCGGTATGAGAATATCGCCCATCATGAGATCATCATGGGCAAGCGCTACAAAGCATTGCTCGAGGACATCTTCGAGAAGAAGATTCTGGCCGACGACTTCTCGCTGTACTTGCATCGCCCCACCGCCACCGACCGTTCGCTGGCTCCTGCAGGACACGATTGCTGGTATGTACTGTCCCCCGTGCCGCACCTCGGCGGCGATGTCGACTGGGAAGCCGTCGGGCAGCGCTACCGCGATCGCATCATGCAGTATCTTGAAGATCGCTACCTCCCGGATCTCTCCAAGCACATCGTCACCGAACGCCGGATCGATCCACGGTATTTTGAAGGCACGCTCAACAGCTATATGGGCAGCGCCTTTGGCGCCGAGCCGGTCCTGACGCAGTCCGCGTACATGCGCCCGCAGAATGTGAGCAAGGACATCCCGAACCTGTACTTCACCGGCGCTGGCACCCACCCCGGGGCAGGCCTCCCCGGCGTCATCTCCAGCGGCAAGATCGTCGCGGATTTGATAAGTGCGGGAACGGCGACTGCGGGTGAGGGTCGGACTGCGGAACTGCAGGTGGGGGTTGAACAGATGAACGGCCGGTGAGGGTTGGACGGATGAACGGCGGGTGGGGGCACCCGCAGCTCATCAGTTCCGCCCCACCCCGCAGTCCATCAGTTCCGCCCCACCCCGCAGTTCATTAGTCCAGCCCCCACCCGCAGTACATCAGTCCAGCCCCCACCCGCAGTACATCAGTCCCACCCCCACCCGCAGTTCATCAGTCCCGCCCCACCCGCAGTTCATTTGTCCTACCCGCAGTTTTACTTTGCTGGGATGAATATCACTATTACTCCGACCGAACAGACCGGCATCTCGCGCCGGCTACAGATCTCGGTTCCGACTGAGACGGTCGCGACTTACGAAGATCAGGCCGCGCGGAAATACGCGTCGCAAGTCACCATCCCCGGATTTCGTGTTGGCAAAGCACCGGCAGCGCTGGTTCGCAAACGGTTCGCGGAGGCGATCCGTCAGGAAGCGGTCGAACTGGTCATCAACGAGGCCTTCAAAGAGGCTGTCGAGCGCGAAGGGCTGAAGCTTGCCGCGCAGCCGCATGTCCATGACCTGAAAGTCGAGCCTGGTAAACCGCTCGAGTTTGAGCTTCACTGCGAACTGCGCCCTGATCTGGCGCTGAACACGATCAGTGGCTTCGCGATCACGCGTCGTGAGTCGGCCGTGACCGACGAACTGATCGAGGAGCAGATCGAGAAGCTTCGTGAGCAGAAGGGCGACTGGGCACCCGTCGAGGACAAGCCGGCACCGGGTGACATGGTGACCGTACAGCTGTCGACCGCCGAAGCCGACGGCTCTATGCCGGAGGGCCGTGAGTATCGGTTGGTGCTTGGTGGCGGACAGGCCATCGCCGCGATCGAAGAGCTGATCATGGAAGCATCGATGGGCCAGACGATCGAACGCTCGGTCCGGTGGCCGGAGGACTTTCCCGATGAGTCGCAACGCGGAGTCACCAAGAACGCGCGCGTGACGCTGACGGATGTGAAGCGCAAGGTCGTCCCGGCATTGGACGACGCGTTCGCGCGCGAGGTCGGCGACTTCGATACCCTCGATGCACTGCGGGCGGCGGTTCGGGTCGACATGGGCGAGCATGCGCGCCGCGAGGCCGATGCGGACGTCCGTGGACAGATTATCGAAAAGATTGTTGAGGCCAATCCGTTCGAGGTGCCCAACAGCTGGGTCAATCAACTGATCGAAGGGTACATGCAGATGTACGGCGTTCCCGACGCCGAGAAGCAGCGCTTTGCGCAAGAATTCCAGCCCATGGCCGCTCGTCAGGTTCGCCGCGATCTGGTGATCGACACACTCGCAGAGCGTGAAAAGCTCACGGCAAGCGCCTCAGATGTCGATACTCGCATCGAGGAGATGGCCAAGGCGCGGAACGTCGATCCGGGGCAAGTGTACGCGCAGCTCCAGAAGGCAGGACGGTTGCAGGAAATTGAGCGTGAGCTCACCGAGGACCGCGTATTCACGTGGCTCCTTGAACAGAATTCGGTGTCGGCGTAATCGTTCGTCGCATCACCTTCACACCTAGTTGAGGCGTTACATGGCATCGATCTACATGCCGTACATCATCGAGCGGTCCAGCCGCGGCGAGCGCACGTACGACATCTTCTCGCGCCTGTTGATGGACCGGATCATCTTCCTGGGTTCGGCAATCAACGACGATGTCGCGAACATCGTGATCGCGCAGATGCTCTTCCTCGAGTCCGATAATCCGGAGAAGCCCATTCATTTGTACATCAACTCGCCGGGCGGCAGCGTCTCAGCCGGTTTGGCAATGTACGATACCATGCAGTTCATCAAGGCGCCCGTGTACACGACGTGCATGGGTATGGCGATGAGCATGGGCGCATTCCTGCTCTGCGCCGGTGCCGCCGGCAAGCGTGCTGCGTTGCCCCACGCGCGGATCATGATTCACCAACCGTCACAGAACGGCGGTGGTGGCTCGGCGTCAGATATCGAGATTCAGGCGCGTGAAATTCTCTACTTGCGCTCAAAGATGAACGAACTGATGGCCAAGCATACCGGCAAGGATGTCGAGCAGGTCGAGCGTGACACCGATCGTGATCGCTTCATGTCGGCGGAAGAGGCGAAGGTGTACGGCCTCGTGGACAACGTGATCGCGAATCAGGCAGAGCTGGTCGCGACGAAGTAGTTGCGACGCGGAAAAAAGCCCTCGGATCATCCTCGCAGGCGAGATGATCCGAGGGCTTTTTTGCGCATGCCTCCTATTCGAGAAAGTGGCGCGTCATGAATCCAAAGAAACCGAAATGCAGCAGATATGTGATATGCTCGAACCCTCCTCATGTGCGGGACATGATAGAAGCGTTGTGACGCTGAGGTAAACAGCGGCGTCATTTTGGTATGCCCCCGAGACGCACCCCTCTCGTGCCTTCTCCCCCTCCCTCTGTCGTTTCAGAGGGGCTGTGCTTGCCATGCGCCGGTAGAGTTCCACGCCTGGAGCATTCTCACCGATGAGCAAACGATGCGCAGGATTCGGCCTATTGCGTCCTCATCGGCCGTCAGCCCGAGCCCCGTCTGACCGAACGCACCATTTTGTCGCCCGTCTTGCCTTCACGCTGATCGAGCTCCTGGCGGCCATGACCATCCTCAGCATCCTGGTCAGCCTCGCCGTCCCCAAGTTTGAGGAGGCCAAGGAGCAAGCGAACATCGCGAAGGCGATTGGCGATCTCCGGGCCATGTCGATCGAGCTCAACACCAAAGACGAGTTGCCGTCCACGCTCGCCGGCATCGGTCGCGCCGACCGCCTCGACCCTTGGGGACGAACCTACGTCTACTATAAGTTTCCGCCGGTCAAGGGCAAGGCTGGACCGAAAGGGGCGCGGAAGAACCGATTTCTGCACCCGCTCAATTCGTACTACGACCTGTACAGTGTTGGAAAGGATGGCGGTTCCAACGCGCCGCTGACCGCGAAGGCCAGCCAGGACGACGTGATCGTGGCCAATGACGGCGGATTTGTCGGCCTCGCCAGGAAGTACTGATGAAAAGCCTCGCTCGTCGCGGTGGGTTTCTCGATACCCGCGTGGGCCGGCGGACGCTGGCCAACTTCCTGACGGCGGCGATGCTCCCCGTGTTGGTCAGCTCCCTGACCGGGATCTGGTTTGTGCGTCGCTCCCTGGAAAACGAGGCCATCGATCGCGTGCAGCGCACGTCCAAATCGGTCGCCATGATCGTGATCAACCGGCTCAATTATCTCGCCGAGCCGGACGCCAGGCGCGAATCCATTGCGATAAGCCCCGTCCTCTTCACGCGTGACGACTCCGTGCACCTGGCGCAGAGCCGACCGCTACTGCGGCTTGAGTCGACCGCCACGAGGCCAGACAACCCTTCACTGGTATTTCTTCGGCGGCTCCCGGACGGCCAGATGGTGGCGCGCACGACAACCGCAGAGGCGTTCTGGAGCGCGTTGGATGAGAACACGGATCTTGATCGCACCGCGATTTGCCTCTACGAAGTAGGGAGTTGGCGGCGCGTGTTTTGTGGTCCTGACGTGTCCGACGCGTCGGCGGCGGTGCTGCGGCTCGTAGCGATGTCAGACACCACACCCGGCGGCTCCCCAACCCTCCAGGTACAGCCGCAAGGAGCGGCGGACCGCAAACCAAAATCCTCCGGCAACCCAGCGATGGGCACCACGGTCCCAGCGACCGTGGGAGAAGGCGACGAAGCACTGCTCGTGGCCCGCCGCGACGTGTTCCTCCGGTTTGAACTGGGCGCCCCCGAGTGGCGCCTCGTCACGGCCGAGTCGCGCGCTGCGGCGCTCGCGCCCGCCCGATCGGTCACCTCCTCGCTGCTCCTTTTGATCGGGCTGGCGTTGGTCAGTGCCTTTATGCTCGCCCATCACCAGATCCGTCGCAGCACAGAACCCCTCGAAGCGCTGCGCAGCGCCACGCGTCGCGTCGAGGAGGGCGATTTGGCGACACCTGTCATCATCACCACGCGCGACGAATACAGCGACCTTGGCGCGGCCTTTAACGGCATGACCGGAGCACTCTCGCGGCAGTTGAGCCTCCTGCACCGCATGGATGCTGTTGATGACGCAACGTTGCGAGACCGGCGCATCAGCGCCATCGCACTGAAAACCCTGCAGGGGTTTGCGGCGACCTCGCACTGTCGTAATCCATCCGTTGCCATTCGTGATGACGCGACGGCGTCCTTGCGATTCACGCAATGGTGGACGGACGTCAACACCGGTCATATGCGTACGGCCTCCGTCACGCTTACCGCGCTGGACCGCAGTCAGCTGTGCGCCCATCCGAGGCACTACCGCGCGCACGCTCACGCGACAGGTGATGGCTTGGCGTTCGCGGCTGGACGTCCTGCACCCGATGGCGCGCGCGTGGTGCTGCCGCTGCTCCACGACCACGAGGTGCTCGGCGCGATCACGTTCGACGCGAGTGCCGAGCACGGCAATCTGAACGAAGATATCGCGGCCATCCGTCGCATTGCGGATCGTGTCGCGCTCGGCGCATCGAACGTGCGCCTGTTAGGTCAGCTTGATGCGATGTCCACCGGCGCGCTCCGCGCCTTTGCCCGCGCGATCGACGCGAACTCGGCGTGGACACGCGGCCACAGTGAGCGCGTCACACACCTTGCACTCGCACTCGGCAAACAATTGGACCTGAGACCGCGCGAGCTCTCGACCCTCTATCGTGGCGGTTTGATGCACGACGTGGGCAAGATCGGCGTGCCCGCGACGATTCTGGACAAAGCGGGACGACTCACCGCCGAGGAACGCCTGATTATCGAACAGCACCCGGAAATCGGCGCGCGCATTCTCGCCCCGATTCCCGGCTTTGCCGACGCCTTACCGATTGTTCGTTCGCACCACGAACGATTCGATGGCCAAGGCTATCCCGACAAGCTCGCCGGTCAGGAGATCCCGTGGCTCGCGCGCGTGCTCTCGGTTGCTGATGTCTTTGACGCGATGGCGAGCGATCGCCCGTATCGTGACGGGTTGAGTCATCGCGCGGCCATTTCGATGATCGAGGCTGGGTCAGGAACGGCTTTCGACCCGCGAGTGGTCGACGCGCTCTTGCACGTTGAATCCACGGAGGCCCTGACATGCCCTTCAGTCAATCTGTTGGAGGAATACACTGTTGCCGGCCTCGACGCGTCGCGTGCGACCGCCGACCGCCGCAGAGTACCAATCGACGAAGCACCTCTCGCCACCGTCTGATGCCACCGAATCCCCTTCCGCTTCTCGACCCCGACTTCGACAATCGCCCTGCAAAGCGCGTGACGGCGTCGATGAAGTCCATCACGCCGACGGCGTCGCCCGCCATTCGGAACGAGCTTGGCGAGATTGGCGCGGTGCTCGACTTGCCGCCCAGAATTCTGACGCGGGCGCGCAGCTCGGCTGCTATCACGGAAGCCACACCCAAACCGCCGGTGCCGTTGTGGCGGCAACATGTGGCCATCGCGGTCATTGTGCTGAGCGTAGTGGTCGGGCTGCTGTCGCGACTCCCGTCGAAGTCTCCGCCATTGCCCGAGGACTTGCTTGGTGAATGGACAACGACCCTTGCTGACTACGAAGAGCAACGCCTCGGGTTTACTGCATCCGAGGTGATGCTTTGGCTAAGCGCGGACGCGCCGGCGACGCGACATCGGATCACCGCCGTATCTCTCAGGGGACCGAGAGATTCCACGGCCGTGTCTGTTACGTACAGTGACGACGGCGGCGACGTTGAATTGCACGCCACGCTCCTCCTTCGGGGGCAACCACGGTTGGTGTTCGCCCAACCGGTCGGCTTGATCTGGGAGCGCGTGGTCTCGGCTGCGTCGCGTTAGCGGAGCGCGGACGCCGCGGCTACGGTGCTCGGCGCACC
>Ga0209591_10008184_pt1 | contig 11408 bp, 14 predicted proteins | sample MAT01_FD_187207 | JGI IMG/M metagenome (GOLD analysis project Ga0209591, IMG submission 187207) | Freshwater microbial communities from Lake Fryxell liftoff mats and glacier meltwater in Antarctica - MAT-01 (SPAdes) (version 2) | ecosystem: Environmental > Aquatic > Freshwater > Ice > Liftoff...
GCGATCCGTACAAGGAACTGGCTCCCATTCCCTCCAATCTTTTTGATGGCATCGCCGACGTTGACGACGACGCGGACGATGTGGTGAATGACGGTGGAACGGCGATGATGGCTTGGGCCGAGCTTCAGTTCACGGATGTGGACTCCAAGCGGAGCGCGGCCGTGCGCGATGCGTCGCTCCGGTATTGCGCGCTCGACACCTCGGCCATTGCCGAGGTGTGGTTGGCCTGGAAAAGGGAGGTCGGGTGAGTTGAGTATGTTATCTTGGGCTTGCCATCCAATCGTAACGTTTATATCTTTAACGCTCAGAGTAAAGGACCACCATGAGCAAAAACGAACTGTCAGGATTTTCTGACCAGGAACTGTTAGCCGAGCAAAAAAAATTGAAGTCATTTTCAATGACCAATGCTTTTTTGATCGGATTTCTGATGGGAATTGTCATATTCAGTATAATTAAAAGTACGTTTGGTTTTTTAATGCTAATCCCCTTGTACGTAGCACACAAACTTATTAATGATCCTAAGGCTGAGCGAAATAGGGCAATAAATGAAATGATCAAACAACGCCAGATCGATTAACCAACGCCAGTTAAAGTAGCCAAGGCTACGCTTACCCGTGCACCCCTTTCCTCTGTTTACTGTTCTTCTCATCGCTGCGCAGGCAAACGCACAGGCTGTCCCCGATGCACTTCTTGGTAGCTGGGCCGGCGCAATGGTGCAGAATGGCACGCCGTTGTTGTTTGAGCTGAAGTTTCAGCGCGCCTCAGACGACGGCCTGAGTGCCGAGCTCATGCTGCCTTACAACGGCTAAGACCAGTTCCCTTTTGAATTTGTGTACACGGCTGAAGATGACCTTGACGGCAGCGTTTGTCGTTACGCTCGTGGGGCCAGCGGTGTCGCTCGCCGATCAGCAGGGTTACAACACTGTCGCTTTTATGCAGGCCTCTGGCACTCCCTAACCACACGACGAGTTGAAAGCGGCCTTCAATTATCAACGGCAGACCGTACAATTTGCCCAGGCAAATGCGCCTTGGGGCGAATTTGAGTCCAGCAATGCCGCAGCGCAGGCCTCTCGTTGGCGAGATCATGCCATGATTCCGGCTTCGTTAGACGACCCTGATCTGGCGTACTTTCGGCGCCATCTCTTCAATACTCCGCCTGGGAGCGTGTTAGCGCACCGGTTCTCGCGGTGTTTGGTGAGGTTGACCCCTTGGTGCTTAATGCGGACAAACTTCCAGTGCTTCGCGCTGCGCTCGCTAACAACCCCGACGTAACTGGGGTGGCGGCACCCGGCGCCGATCATACCTTGGCGCGGCATTCGGGTTTCGTGGGCCAGGACCAAGCCCGTTACTACAGGCCTTGGACCCGGAGTGCGGTCGTGTTTGATGCGCTTATTCAGTGATTTGCCACCCGGTTTCCCTAAGCAACTTCGCAGTAAATTTGCTTGGTTTCAAACCATTTCTAAAGTCTTAACGGACAAATGCCGCTGTTATGTACATAAATAAATAAGATAATATTGTTGAGCTTACTTGCAGCAAGATTTCCATTAGTGGAAGTGAATCTTCACGTGTTGAAGTGCTGTTTCAAGGACAAAGTGAGTGGGATTACTTTTTATTCAGGAGAAATTACGACTACGGCGACGATGAGTCCGATTTTGTCCCGGAATTTTATACGATTGGTTGCACAACAAACGAAGGACACACGTATATAAGTGCTTACCTGAAGAGAACCAGCGTCAGTTTTTCGATGGATACGGTAAGAGTGCTGATTCATCTTCCTGAAATGAGCGATGCCGCATTAAATGAATTAAGGGTCACTTTGGACACGGCAATTAGTATAATTGGACAGTTCATTGATCATAGTAAATACACATAAACAAAGCATGACATTTAATTCACTCTAAACATTGGAGGCAGTTGAAAAGCACTTCCACCATGGTGTTAAGGAGTGGTGAAGGTGCGCTTTTACACAATAAGATAGTTTTTAAATATCATATGTGGCACAACTATTGTATTCATTCACGCGCAAGTGCTGAATTTTTAAGTTGCAGTTATCCGCAACACGTTCGCAATTGATAGGGACGTTTACGGACAAGGGCTTATACAGATTCTAAAGCTACGACCCTCGAAGAAGAATGAACAAGGTCAGTTTTTATTCAGGATAATGAGTGCCGCAATTACTCCCGGAATCCAACCGCACAGCGTTAAGATCAGAACGATCAAAATACTGCCGCAACCTTTGTCAAATACGGACAGAGGAGGGAAGAGTATCGCAAAAATTACACGGGGTATGCTCATAGCTCTATATTGGCCAAGGAAGGCTGCACAGAAAGTTAGCCGCTTTTAAGTTCTAGCCAGCCTTTTCGGACAACTTCAGGAGTTTAATTAACTATCGGAGGATGCATAAGAACAATATTAATGGAGTAGATACACGCCACAAGCCCGACAACGGAGCGGTGACGTGTTATGCTCCGCGCGGCTGAACGCAGACTACGGCAAAATGATGGGTGCGGATCCTACCAGTTCTCCATCCTGCAAATAAGCCACCAAGTAGATACCGGAGCTGAGTGAAGCAAGATCTATTTCGAAATAATTCAGGCCAGGTGCTACGGCAACAGCGCCCCGATACACGGGGCGACCCAACATATCCGTAACCAGGATAACCTGTTGTGCTGCTGCAAAGGCTTCCAGGTTAACCGTCAGCGTATGGTTGTTGGCGGCAGCGGAAAGGTGGAATGGTTTGTCATCTTGCGCTGCACTGGAAGCGAGTCGCGAGCTTGGTATGCTAAAGGTGTCCACCGCTGAATCGGGCGTCAGCACAAGCGAGGGCGTGATCGCGCATGCACAGTTCACCTTCCAGTTGTAGGTTCCCGGAGTCAGGATACTGGCAGGAATGCTGACGGAGCTGATGTTGGCCCCTAATTGCCGCACTTTCCTAGAAAAAGAGGGCACTGGTCCCCCGGAAACCTGGCAGCCTACCGAGGCAGGCACGGGATTCCAGGTAAGCACAACCTCCGAGGCCCCAACAGTTGATGCTAATCCGGCAACCGGCGACGAAGCGTCGCAAACCGGATCAACTCCCCCGGTTACAGTGACGCAATAATCTTCCACCTCTCCTTCAGGAAAATCGCCACAACCTGGAACAATCGCAAAACTCATAGCGACGCGGAGCCTGGTCAAGCCATTAAGGGCAGATGAGGGAACAGAAAAGGTACCACTGACAGCGCTCTGGCCAAAATTTGAAAAGATCAATTCGTCTGCGTCATCAAAGTCACCGTCTTGATTAAAGTCCATCCATCCTCTCCAGGTTTCGGAGAAGGGGCCATCGCCGTATCCCGCTACTACGGTATAGAAATACACTCCTCCAGCGTTGTAAGTCCCGCCAAATTCGGTTCCAAAATCAGCATAGCCACCATTGTCCCCTGACAGATTAAACAATCCGCCATCAAGATCAACTCCGCGAATCCATTCAAATTCAGTCGTCAACCCTTGCGAGGGACAAACACTGACACAGGTTTGTGCTTGAACGGACAAGCCAAAGCCGCTAACGAGGCTAGCAACGAAGAGGGCTAATTGTTTCATGTTGATGGTGGATTTGGAGCCGGCTATCTCCCTGAACGAGAGTGTCTTTACAAAGGCTAATGCCAGTCTTACAATGTATGAAGATTAATTGATGCAGCAAAACCTGAAGGGCCATCCGAAGCCAAACATGCCTACTGCAAGGACGCAGCAGATCTTGGTCAACTTGCTTGAAGATGATCCGCTTTGTTTTTTTGGCACCGAGAGGCAGCTTCATGGTTTAATACTCCCGCGTACCCTAATTTGGCATGGCGCAGAGCGCTGTGTTCAAGTGGCGCACAAGGCACAATGGCCTTTGATGCCGAATCATTCCAACCTATGTAAATGATAATATGTAAAAACTGCGGCAATCAGTTTGAAGGTCGCTACTGCAACCAGTGCGGCGAGCGGATTGTTAATGACAGGGATTTTTCGGTGTTTAGCATCGCTCGACAAGCCCTGGGTTCGATAACGAGTTTTGATTCTAAGTTGCTCAGGACCATGAAGTTGCTCCTGTTTTATCCGGGCAAGCTTTCCACGGAGTTTGTAAACGGAGTCCGGGTACCTTACATGCGCCCCTTTCAAATTCTGATCGTTGTAAATATATTATTTTATATGTTTATGTCCGAACTCGACTTGTTCCGATCTCCGTCACAAGGGTATTTTGTAGAAAACTTTGATGGCGTTAGGGTCATGGAAAAAGTAAGGCAAATATCCCAAACAAGAGGATTAGAGGTAAAGGAAATAGCTATAATGTACGATAACAGATCATCTGATTTGGCAAAGGGTCTGATTGTGTGTTTAATTCCGTTTATCGCATTAACTGGCTTGCTGTTGCATCTAAAGAGGAAAATAGAATTTGGCAAACATTTAATATTTGCAACGCATTATTTATCATTCATCATTGTAGTAATATTCATTATTGGTGAGGGGCTAATAGTATTGCCCATTACTCCTAATCGGTGGTTATTCATCGTGCCATCCATCGCCTTCATAACGCTGTATTACATTGTGGCTTTAAAGCATTTTTACCAGGATGGCTGGCTGGGCGCTGTTGCCAAGGGCCTTGTTGGTGTAGTGTTGATAAACGTATTTATTCAATTTTACAGAGTAGCTATAAATATAATTTCATTGAACACTTTATTATAGATACGCGTTCCGGTATTGACCTTGCTTTTGCGCCCGGTGTTTCGCCTCAGTCCACGCGTGCACGTTGCCTGGATGCAGACTTGGCACACCCGTTCATTGCGGTGGTAGTTTGTTGATTCATGGTTACATTCAAGGCCGAACACTTACGGCCGCGCCATGCACTATGCCCAAATTGACCAGTTTCTTCAAACCCTGAAGGCAGAGACGCAAAGCCTCATTCAGTCGCTCTCTGCAGTACAGCATTTCCCCAGGGGTACCATCCTGTTGCGCGAAGGGGAGCACGCCCGAAAAACGGACCACATCCTGGACGACACCGTGCGCCGTTTTTCATCAGGCAAAGGGCGTATTGCCACGAGCGAGTTTTACTTCACCAACCATTTTGCAGCGAAACAGCAACCCCGGGAACGATGAAGCATCGCCGCTCCACAAAACCTGGCAAAAAGTCAGCTCGGTGGTCATTGCCTCGTTCGTCCCGGTGTTTTTCCTGGGCACCATGTTTCCCACAGCAGAGCCCGCGCGCTTTACGCTTGACCTGCTGAACTGGCCGCTGGACGGCGCTACCACTTATGAATCGGCGGATGTCCACTTTCTTTCGGCGCTCACCAGTGGATTTTTTTTGGGCTGGGGCGTCACGGTGTGGTTGCTGGCTAGCTCGGTTTACGACAAGGCGCCTGAAGCAGTTCCAAGGGCGGTCTTGTTCGGGCTGCTTTCCTGGTTTGTCCGGGACATTTCAGGTTCCTCTGCCCGGTCGTGGAAGGCTTTGGCTCTATTGGAACCGAAAAGAGCTGTTCCACCGCCAAAGGCGCAATTCTTGGTGATTTTTAGAAGTAACCTTTGTAAATTTCTCGCTCTGGAAAAAGACCAAGGATTGATGAAGATTGATCGATTAAAGCATAGATGGTAATTGCAAAAAATGAATAATATTATTAACTAAAGATTACGCTGGAGGGGAGCAATCCGCCTATCTGGCGTCGTGTGCTTTTGGAAAAAAGGACCAGTTACTTCCAATTGCACAATATTATTCAGATTGCAATGGGTTGGCAGAACTACCATTTGTATGAGTTCCAACACAAGAAATTGAACATCGGTGAGCCCGATGAAGAGTTTGCGGAAATTGGTTTCAGCCCCGGAAAAACGCTGGATGCTAAAGAAAGGATGCTTCAGGATGATATGACAAAAGAAAGGCAGCGGATTGCGTATGAATATGATTTTGGCGATGGTTAGCGCCATCGAATCCTGGTCGAGAAATTTCTACCCAGGCAAATCAATACCCAGTATCCCATTTGCATTGATGGCGCCCTGCATTGTCCGCCCGAAGATTGCGGTGGTCTGCACGGTTTCTACAACATGCTTGGAACGTTGAATGGTAAACCCAGCTTTGACCGCAAGCAGACCCTTTTATGGTTAGGAGGCTCCTTCGATGCAAACCATTTTGACCTCCATGCGGTCAATGCAACATTGAATAATCTGGATGAGTACATAGCCGACCTGTACGAAACCGAAAAATGTTGTCATTTATTAGTCAGGAAAGTGTTTTTGTCTTTGAGCGTCTCAATAGTTTCTAAAATGTAATATTAATATATAATAACATGTCTTGAATGGCAACGGGTGTAACGAACGGCGGAAATGGGCAAATTTGAAACACTCGCCTTCCAGGATATTTCCGAGCTTCGTTTCCGGTCGTTGTTTACCGCCTGAACAGTCTAAATGGTTGGCGAAGGACCTTTGTAATGAATTACAGAATAGTAGATCATATTGAAAAGATAGTGCCGCTATCGGAAGATGAAACACAGCAAGTGGCAGCGTGCTTCAGCGCGTTATCCGTCAAGAAGCGACAGTTCATCGTGCAACTAAACTATGTTGCCAGGCACCGAAATTATGTACTGGAAGGTGCGTTCCGGGCCTACGTCATTACGGCAGAAGGCAAAGATCAGACCATCAATTTTGCCATAGATGATTGGTGGATAACTGATTACAACAGTTACATTTTTCAACAGCCAGCATCCATGTTTGTTGTGGCTTTAGAAGACAGCAAGGTGTTGCAAACTGATTTTGAAAAGGAGCAGGAGCTGAAAAGGACCAGCCACACATTCGAAACATTTTCCGAATCATTGCAGAAAGAGGGCTTGCTTTTCAACAGCGCAGAATCATCGCTAAACTGACACAATCCGCCGAGCAGCGCTACGAGCTTTTCACCGCCAAGTATTTTCACGTAGTCCAGCGCATACCCCAATATGCGTTAGCGTCCTATTTGGGCATGACCACAGAATTTCTTTCGCGGATTCGAAAAAAACGAAGGGATGGAAACAGTTGAACCATGTCAAACAAGTTTCTTGAATCAGATCAAGTTTTCGCAAGCTAAGCCAGTGCACTTTTGTGAAGTCCAATACAGGATAACACAAAGGAAAAAATCAAGCATCATGACTACGAACGTACAGCGAACATTTTCCGTTCCAGGAAGGCATGAAGTTTCACCGGCCAACCAAGCTCTTTTTGACAGTTTAGAAAAGGGCCTTGGTTTTGTGCCCAATTTGTACGCCTATTACGCTAAAAACGAAACGGCTTCAGCAGACTACCTCGCTTTGCAGAACCGCAAGAGCACGATCCGCGGCAAAGAGAGAGAGGTGATCAACCTGATTACGAGCCAAATTAACGGTTGCCGGTATTGCCAGTCTGCGCATACTGCATTGGGTAAAATGCACGGATTTACGGAGGAACAAATTTTGACCATTCGCAAAGGCAGTGTCCCTTTTGACAGCAAGTTGGATGCTTTAGTCCGGTTTACGGTATCTGTGGTTGAACGCCGCGGTCAGGCAACTGAAGAAAGCAGCGAGGCCTTCTTTGCTGCGGGTTATACTGAAGCCAACTTGATTGATGCGGTGGTGGTGATTGGCGACAAGATGATCAGCAACTTTTTGCACAACTTGACCGGGTTTCCCATCGACTTTCCTGTGGCTGAACAAGTTTGAAATGATCTGAGCCGAACCGATCCGAAACGTCCCCAAACGTTTCCAAACGATCAGAAAAGTCAAGAAGCCCAAACCCACCTACTCCAAAACGACCTTATAAAAGCCCCAACTCACCCCATCCCCCCCACTACCTCTTCAGCCAGGCCAAACGAAAGCGTCATGCCAGCGCCACCAACACCGTTCACCACGGTGGTTACGTCATCAACAGGGTGGATGTACTCTGTGGCGCCGTTGGTCATCTTGGGGTAGATGCCGTGCCAGGAGGCGCCAATCCGCCAATCGCGGAATTGGGCAAAACTTTTCAGGAAGTCCACGATCAGGTCGTTGATGAATTGCTGATCAAACGGGGCCAGGTTTAACCCGTATTCGTGGCTATCGCCAATAACCAATTCGCCCGAACCATTTTGTGATACCATAACGTGGATGCCCCATTGCAGCAGCTCAGGGCTTTGCTCGTGGTATAGCGCGCGCAGCTTAGGCAAGGACGGCGCCACGTCAAAGCCTTTGTAGTGTATGAAGCTCAGCGAGGAGCAGAGCGGCGGTCCGATGCGCCAGGCGTCGGGCTGGCTGACCAGGCGCATCATCTGCAATTTGCATTTGGTGATGGCGGTCTGTGCAAACACTTCCGGATAAAGGGTTTCGAAATCTGCGCCGGAGGCCACAAAAATGCGGTCAGCCGACCACTGTTCCCGGCCAGAATAGGCGGTATTGCCTTCAATGCGGCTCACCACACGGTTGCGCACAAAGTTGACCGTGGGCAGACGCTCCAGGTAGGCGGCTACCGCGGCAATGGCTTCGGGCGGGTCAACAATCACCTCGTCGGCCGACCAAAGTGCACCGCGCAATCCTTTCTGCACGGCCGCCGGGCTTTTTTCGGCCACCTCGACCGGGCCGATCCACGCCGCCGATTTCACGCCCTGTACGGCCCGCACATATTCCTGCGCTATCTGGGCTTCCAGATCGGTATAGGTCAAGTGAAGCGAGCCCGTTTTTTCGGCCCAAAACCCAGCCTTGCCCTGCAGCTCTAGCCAGATTTCGCGGGAGCGCATGGCGCGTTTGTACAGCGGCCCTTCGGGTTGACCCACCGGCCAGAGCATGCCAAAATTGCGCACGGAAGCCCCTTGCGCCTGCGGGTGGCGCTCCAACATTGTGACCGTCCATCCGCGTTCCACCAGGCTGCGCGTCAGCGCCAGCCCGACAATGCCAGAGCCCACTACCAGGGCAGTTTTTGATGAAGCCATGTGTTTTTAGGTCGAAGGGTGAGGTGTCGCTGCGCCGCCTTGTTCGTTAAGTTTTGCCCGAAAATAAGCCAGCGAGAGCAGCATGAGCACCGCGGCAATGCTCAAAAAAAGCAGCACGGCGCGGACGTAGAAATCAAGCCAGGAAATATGGCCCAATTGGCCGAATTGCCGCACCAACAGCAGCGAGGCCGAGCCGAGATAACCAAAGCTATCTACCAGATACATAAGAAAACCTACGTTTCCAGCATAGCGAAAGGTGGCGATCAATCGCTCAAAAAGTAAGGTATTAAAAGGTATGTAGGCCATGTAAACCCCAGTGCCCACCAGAATCATCCAGGGCACCGGGGCCAGCACACCCGCCAGCATGCCTAGCGTGGAGCCTGCAGAGAGCGCAAACCCGCCCACAATAAAGGCGTGATTGAGAAAGAAGGCGCGCCGGTTGTCCCGCACCAACACCATGAGGGCCATCATGGCCAGCAGCACCACCGCAATCGGTGCCTCGGTGCGGGTCAGCAGGGCGGGATCAGCCGTGATGTTCAGCCCCTGCCAGATTTCCACTACAAAGTTGTCGCGCAGGTCGCGCAAGGCGGTGAGCATCATGTACACCAGCACCAAAATCAGCAGCCCGGGCCGGAACGTGTTAAAAAACGCGCGGCGGGCGGCCAGCGGCATGGGCGGTCGCGGGGCGCGGAGCTCCCGGTCTTCGGGGGTAGGGGCGGGCAGGTGGTTGAGCAAGAATACGCTCAGGGCCAATAACGGAAAGAACAGCAAGCCGGTCACAAAGGGCATCCAGTTCTCCGCAACCCCCCACTCGGTCATGGTGTATTGCCCCACCGATTTGACAAATCCTGATGAAAAGACGAAACTGGCCGCCAGCACGCTGCCCATTAGCTCGGTGAAACGCCGCCCTTCGAGGTAGTGAAACACAATGCCCCAAATGAGCCCGAGCGGAAAGCCGTTGACCACAAAGCAGGCGATGGCCAGCCAAGGTGGCAGCAGCGCAAAGCCGAGCAGCGCCAGCCAGGACAGGCTAATGAGCGCAAGGATGCGCAGCGCACGGCCCCTTTCGCCCAATTCTGAAATGGCTTTTATGCCGTAAAACTTGCTGGCCATGTAGCCCAAAGTTTGCGCCAAAATGAGCCAGACTTTGTAATCCACGCCCAAGAGGCTCATGCCGTCAAAGGTGGCCACCGCAAAGGGCTTGCGAAAGGCATACATAGATGAATACACCAGGAATGCGGCCAGCGCCCCGAACAGGCTCATCCGGAATGGGCTGCTGCGGGCCAGCGCGCGTTGCAGCCATGGAACCAACATCATGACACTTGACCAGCCAACGCGTGCGGCTTCAGCAGCGGAATCAGTTCGCTGAGCGAATCCAGCACGTGGGTTGGGCGATGGGGCAGCAGTTGCTCGCGGGTAAAGGCGCCGCCGGTTACCCCGATGCTCATCAGGCAGCCGGCGTTGTGGCCTTCGTTGACGTCCACTTCGGTATCGCCGATTTTGATGACGCTGGCCGGGTCGTCTATGCCAAGATCCGCCATGATTTTGCGAATCATGTCGGGGTAGGGGCGGCCCCGTTCCACTTCGTCGCTGGCGGCCGTGGCGTCCAGGAAGCGGCCATCGGTCCAGCCTACGCGGGCCAAAATCACGTCGGTAATGTCGCGGCTAAAGCCGGTATCCAGCGCTACTTTGATGCCCATGCTGTGCAGGGCGTCAAAAACGGCCTCCGCGTCGGCTACGGGCCGGATGCCGGGCTCGTTGGCGTAAAAATTCACCATACCATCTACAAAATCGGTGTGAATGCGGTCAACAAGCCAAGGCGTTATGGCGTCGGGCGACGGTTCGTGGATCTCCAGAAGTTCGCGGATTGCCAGGGGTTTGGGGTAGCCCATGCGGTCAGTGGCTTCCTGCAAGGTGACCCCAGGGTAACCGTTGCGGCGCATGGCCCCCTGAAAGGCCTTGGCCACGTAAGACTCGTCGTGAATGGTGGTGCCGGCCATGTCAAAAACGGCCAGTTTAATCGTTGGCATACCCATAAATGGTTAGGGCCACAAGGTAAGGGATGCCGGCCAAGGTTCTTAGCACGGCGGCGGTTTGCTCCCGGCATTTTGTAACAAGGTCTTCCACTGCCCATGCAGAAAGCAGAAAATCTGCCGCCATTTACCCTGTTTAGTTTCCTTAAAGAACAATTCCGTTGCTACGGTGTTTAGAGCGCCATATTCCTTGCTAGAACTGCTCAACCATGAAATTATTTTTCCTCCTTGCGGTGCTGTGCAGCACTTTCGCGGCCTGGGCACAAAACGGTAGAATTGAAGGTACGGTGCGCGACGCCGTGAACGGCGAACCCGTTTCCTTTGCCAACGTGCTTGTACAAGGTACTTCCATCGGTACGGTTTCCGATCTGGATGGTCGCTTTGTGCTGGACAAACTCAACCCGGGCCTGATCAACCTTCAAATCTCTTTTGTGGGCTACCAAAGCAAAACCATCTTTGAA
>Ga0209591_10008187_pt1 | contig 11406 bp, 8 predicted proteins | sample MAT01_FD_187207 | JGI IMG/M metagenome (GOLD analysis project Ga0209591, IMG submission 187207) | Freshwater microbial communities from Lake Fryxell liftoff mats and glacier meltwater in Antarctica - MAT-01 (SPAdes) (version 2) | ecosystem: Environmental > Aquatic > Freshwater > Ice > Liftoff...
GTGGGCCGTGGCACCTTCGTGGCCGAGCGCATCGAGCAGCTGATCGCCCCGCCCGAGACCGAGTTTGGCCGCGAGGTGACGCCTGGGGGCATGCTGTCCGACATCCTGCGTATGACGCAGATCCCCGGCCTCGCCGCCCTGGCGCGGGCCGACCCAGCCCCCGAGCACTACCCGCTGCGCAATTGGCAGCGCGCCTGCGAGCTAGCCCTCGCCTCTGGCGGCCCCGGCCTGATGAATTACACCACGGCCCAGGGCGACCTGACGCTGCGCTCGACGCTGGCCGAGGTGGTGCGCGAGCGGGGCATCATTGCTGGCCCGGACGAACTGCTGGTGACGGCGGGCGTCACCAACGGCCTGAGCCTGCTCACCGCACTGCTGGCGCCCCCCGGCTCGACGGTGCTTGTTGAGCAGCCCACCTACCTGGGCATGCTCAACATTCTCGCGGCGCGCGGCGTGCGCGCGTTGGGTGTGCCGATCGACGACGACGGCCTGATCATCGAGGCCCTGGAGGAGTTGCTGCGCGTTGAGCGCCCGGCCTTTCTCTACTGCATGCCGACCTTCCAGAATCCAAGCGGCGTCTGCCTTAGCCCCGTGCGCCGGGCCAGTTTGCTGGAGCTCGCCGCGCGCCGCGCGCTCACCATTGTCGAGGACGACATCTACGGGCGCATAGCCTACGAGGGGGCGCCGCCTCAGTCCCTCAAGGCCGATGACCACAGCAGCCAGGTGATCTACCTGAGCAGCTTCTCGAAGAGCCTGATGCCCGGCCTGCGCATGGGCTACGTGGTTGCCGCGCCGAGCATGATCAAGGAGCTCACACTGCTGCGACAGGCGCAGGATGTCTGCTCGCCGCTGCTGATCCAGCGGGCGCTCTCGGTGTTCATCGAGCAGGGCTGGTGGCACACGCACCTGCGCCGCATGCTGCCGCGCTACCGCGAGCGCCGCGACGCGCTGCTACGCGCGATGGAGCGCCAGTTTCCTATGGGCGTCACATGGTCGCGACCGCGTGGCGGCTTCTCCTCGTGGGTGAGCCTGCCGCCGGGCGTCCCCGTGACAGAGCTCTATGTCAGCGCCATCGGGCGGGGCGTCGCCTTCACGCCGGGCCAGGTCTTCTGCGCGGGCGCCGAGGATGTCCCACACCTGCGGCTCTGCTTCAGCGTGGAGCCACCGGAGCGGCTTGCGGATGCGACCGTGACGCTCGGCGCGCTGCTGCGCGAGCGGGGCGGCAGCCGCAGCCTGCCCACCCCGGCTATTGGCGAGTATGTGCCTGTGGTCTGATGTGCAATAGCCGATAGCCGATAGCCGATAGCCGATAGCCGATAGCCGATAGCCGGATGCACTGCGTCGTCGCAACCTGTAACACACCTGAGAAGCGTGCCTAAGTGCAACGGCGGAGTGCAGCATCGGGCGTGCGACCGTTACGCAACCCGCGCAGATCAGCGACGATCAGGGGAAGCACCAGGATGTGCGGCTTACCAACCAGCAATGCGCCCGCTTGGGCGCCCCAGGGAGGCCGTGATGAACCGCAGCTACTTTGAGGATTTGTACGTCAGCGACGAGCGCTTCGAGGAGCGCCGCAGCTTCTTTCTTGCCCTGCGCGAGCGGCAAACGCACCTGTTTGCTCAGCGTGTCGTGGCAACGCTGCTCTGGGTTATCGGCGCCCGGTAGCGCTGCACTCTATGGATACCAGCGTACTATGCAGCAGACTCCACGGCGCGGCTACTTGCTCTGTATCGCGGCGGCAGTGGCTTGGGCTGGCACGGGCCCTGGGCTTTCGTACCTGCTCGAGACGCACCGCGCCGCGCCGTTGGCCCTGGCCTTCTGGCGCGACGCCTTCATCGCCGTGGCCTGCCTGGCCGGGATCGGCGTTACGGCCCTGGCCCGCAGGCAGCGGCTGCCATACGTAAGCGCGGCAGAGCTGCGCGGCTTCGCGATTGTGGGGGCGCTCAGTGTGGGCCTCTACCACGCGCTCTTCGTCACCTCGATCGCGCTCAACGGCGCCGCGATGGGCGTGGTGCTGATCTACCTCTACCCGGCCTTTGTCACCCTCGGCGCACGGCTGCTCTTCAAGGAGCAGATCGGCCCGCAGCAGCTTGCCGCCGTGGCGCTGGCGCTAGTGGGCTGCGGGCTGCTGGTGCGCATCTACGACCCGGCGGTGCTACGCGTCTCGTGGCTGGGGGTGCTGGTGGGGGTTGGCTCGGCGGCGGCCCATGCGGGCTATGTGCTGTTCAACCAGCGCGCGGTAACCAACCACAGCCCCTGGCTCTCCCTGGCGCTCACCATGAGCTTCGGGGCCTTGCTGCTGCTGGTGCTTGCTAGCGTCACGGCTGGCCCGGCGAGCCTGCTTGCGGTTGGGGCGGGCGCAACGCCCTGGCTAGTGCTGCTAGCCCTAGCGTTGGGGCCAACGCTGCTTGGCTACGCGCTGTTCACGTTCAGCCTGCGCCACATCCCAGGGCGCATCGCGAGCCTGATCGTGGTGATCGAGGCGCCGCTTACCACGCTGGCGGCGGTGCTGCTCCTGGGCGAGCGGCTCGTCCCCGCGCAGGTTATCGGCATCGCCCTGATCCTGGCGGCGGCGGTGCTGCCAGGGCTGCCGCTGCGCCTTGGGCGGCGGGCCGACGCGCCGGCCGCATGAGCCACCGAAAAGCCGCTTGTTAGCCCTACAACGAGGCTTGCCCATTATCGGCTATCGGCTATCGGCTATTGCGCATCAGTAGCCGTACTTGGCCCAGAAGGCCCGCTCGTGCTCTTTGGCGGCCCGCTCGATCAGCACCTGGCTGATCATATTCAGGCGCACCAGGATCTGGCCAAGGCTGAGGCGCTGGTTCTTCTGGTCGAGGCGCAGCTGCTCGGCCAGCGCGAGCTCGAGCTGTTGTGGTGTAATATAGCTCTGCTCCACCAGATACTCGCCGAGTACCTGAGGCGCCACGCGCATACGGCTGCGCTCCTGCTGCTGCATAATCAGGGCGTGGGCGAGCTTGCTGGGCGTGATCATGCTTTGGCGCAGCAGCAGCTGGCCGAGGCGCCGATCAGTGGTGATCGGCATGCCGTTGTTCTGGCCCTTCAGCACCTCGCGCAGCTCGGAGGGGGAGACAGCGCCAATCTCGATCAGGATGTCGCCCAGGAGGCGCGCACGTGGCTGCTCGTGAAAGTGGGTGTTTTTTACGTCGGAGATCAGGCGCAGCGTGCGGATCTCATTCAGCCGATTGAGCGCGCCCTTGTGCCCGGGCTCAACCACAAGCACCGCCTCTAGGTAGGCAACCTGGATCTCCTCGTTTTCGGGGGCCAGCACGGCGGCCCGCTCCAGGCAATCACGACGCTGGCGCACATCCGTCACCAGGCGGCTCAGCGACAGCCACGCGTCGAGGCACTGGTACCCCTCGATCAGATGGGCGCGTAGCTTTGCCACATTGTCGCGGTCGCCGGCAATGATCGGGCAAGGGAATGCACACTGCTTCATCGCTATGACTCCTCGCTACCCAACATTCACGTGTCGCTGCCCCATTTCGGGAGCTGGATCAGCAATTATACAACGGAGTGCAAGATGGCGCCTACCACACGTGAGATTCGTTTTGTGCTGACCGGCCTGGGGAATATTGGGCGCACCCTGCTCGCCATTCTCGCCGAGCGCCAGACCGCCTACGCCGCCCGCTACGGTATTGCCATGCGCTGCGTGGGCGTGGCCGACTCCAGCGGCGCCGCCGCCGACCCCGCCGGCCTGGATATGGGCGCCATCGCCGCGCTCAAAGCCGCCCGCAGTAGCGTCTCCGAGCTGCCCAGCTTCAAGCCCGGTCTCTCGGCCGTGGAACTGGTGGCAGGCGCCGAGGCCGAGCTGCTGCTGGAGGCCACGCCCACCAACCTGCGCGACGGCCAGCCCGGCCTAGAGATTGTGCGCACAGCGTTGCGCGGCGGCAAGCACGCCGTGCTCGCCAGCAAAGGCCCGCTGGTGCTTGCCTACGCCGAACTGGCCGCCCTCAGCGACCTCGCGGGGCCGGCTGGGGCGCCCTGCCTGCGCTTCAGCGGCGCTGTGGGCGGCGCACTGCCCACGATCAACCTGGGCCGGCGCGACCTCGCGGGGGCTGTGATCGAGCGGGCCGAGCTTGTGGTCAACGGCACCACCCAGATCATTCTCGAGGCGATGGCGGCGGGCCGCAACTTCGAGCAGGCCCTGGCCCTCGCCCAGAGCCAGGGTATTGTGGAGCCGGACCCGGCTCTGGATGTGGATGGCTGGGACGCGGCAAACAAGCTGGTGATCTTCGCAAATGCGGTGCTCGGCCAGACCACAACGCTGAACGACCTGACGGTCGAGGGTATCCGCGACGTGAGCGCGGCCACGCTGCGGGCCGCCTGGGATGCGGGCGGACGTGTCTCGCTGGTGGGCATGGCAGAGCGCCGGGCCGACGGCAGCTATAGCCTGAGCGTCGCCCCACAGAGCCTGGGGCGCGAGCACCCGCTTGGGCGCCTGGGGAGCCAGGAGATGGGTCTCGTGATTCAGAGCGACCTGGCAGGGCGCACCACAGTTGTCAGTCTGGAAGACGGGCCGGTGGGCACATGCCAGGCCATGATCCGCGACACGCTGGAGATCATAGGGCTAGCCGATAGCCGATAGCCGATAGCCGGGAGGGCTTCGTGACATTCGTGCGCTTCGTGGTTCAGCCCTGCGCGCCCTACCCTGTTCCCTGTTCCCTGTTCCCTGTTCCCATGCTACGCCTCGAAGCTGTTGCCCTCCAGCAGTGGCTCCTCAGCGTCGATCAGCTCGAGGTCGAGGCGGTTCGCGCGGAACGAGTTGGCGCGTAGGGTGTGGGCGCGCGGCGGCGGGCAGCGCGGCACGCCGGGCGGCAGCGGGCGCACGCCGTGATCCTGGTTGGCCGCGACGCGCACGGCCACGGCGTTCCTCTCAAAGCGGTTGCCCTCGATCAGCCAGTCGCGGCTGGTGTCGTTGGCAGGCAGGGCCAGAGCAAAGGGCTGCACATACTTCGACCAGAGCAGCACGCCGTAGGCGCCATCGGCAAAGCTGTTGCCGCGCAACACGCAGCCCACGCCGTTCTCCACGGCCACGCCGGCGATGCGGCTGGCGCGCACCTCGTTCTCCTCCAGCACGTTCTCCGTCGAGAAGCCGAGCCAGAAGCCGTAGCCGCAGGCGTTGGCCTTGTTGCGCCGGTAGATGTTGCCCCGGCTGAAGGTGGCCTCAAACGCGATATTGGGGCTGTGCGAGCCGTCGTTCTCCTCGAACAGGTTGTCGTCGCAGGGCACGTGAACCCAGTCGGGGCGCAGGCCAGCCAGGAAGAAGCCGTCGCCGCCCATGCGGGCGTTGTTCGCACGGAAGACGTTGCGGCACGAGCCGTGGGCGATCAGGAAGCCGGTCGCGTCGGCACCGAGATGGCCGCCCCCGCCGCCCCTCGGCTCGTAACGGCAGCAGAAGTCGGCGCTGTTGCGCTCCACCAGGCAGTCGCTCGTGGCAAACAGGTGGAAGCCGAAGCCGCTACAGTGGTTGGCCAGGTTGTCGCGCAGCGTAAGGCGGGCACAGCCGTAGCAGAGCAGCCCGTTCTGCTGGTGCTGCAGATCGTTCTCGGCCAGCAGGGCGTCGCGCACATCCACTAGCAGCACGCCGCCGCCGTAGGCCGCCTCGGCGGGGCGCCAGATATCCAGGAACAGCGTGTTCGCGCGCAGCTCGGCGGTGGCGCGGGCCTCACAGGCCAGGATCTTCAGGCCGGCGCAGCTTTCTGCGTAGATGCCGTGCTGGTAATTGCTCAGGCGCAGCGCCTTGATCGTCACAGCCCCATGACCGCGCACGCGCACGCCGCGCCCCGCGCCAGAGCCAACCAGGAGCGCGCCGCCGCCATCAAGGGTTACGCCGTCGGCGGCGATGGTGAGGCCGTGCGGCAGGTGGTAGACGCCTGGGGCGAGCGCGGTGTCCTCGCTGATGACCATGCCGTCGGTCGGGGTGATCATGGTGCGGCTCCTTTGGTGTGAAGGGATAGCGGCATTGTAGCGCAAGGGCGCCCGAGCCATTTGGACCACGAACGGCGCGAACGGCTGCGAACCACCGCGAACCCGGCGAAGCCCGTGCGGTTTGGCTTTCGCGCGGTTCGTGCTCCTGCGCGCCGTTCGTGGTCCAGACGTTCGCGCCCTTCGCATGCGTTCGCGCTGTTCGCGGGAGCGGGGCAGGGCTGAGGGCTACCAGAGGAGAGCATCGCATGCTAGACTATGGCTGTCGGCCCCCTTCTGGAGATCTCCCTATGTCTGTTGCTGCGTTCCTGGCTGCGCTCGATGGCTCTCTCAAGAGCGGTATCGCCACTGAGCACACCTACCGCCCTGCGCTTCAAAGCCTCTTTGAGACGATTCTAAGCCCGGCGAAGGCGACAAACGAGCCGAAGCATGCCCAGTACGGCGCGCCCGACTTTGTGATCCAGCAGGGTAACACTCCCATTGGCCATATCGAGGCCAAAGATATCGGGGTCAAGCTCGATCAGATCATCACCGACAGCGAGCGTGAGCAGCCGCGCCAGCGCGAAGGCACGCAGCTCAAGCGCTACCGGGCCGCGCTGCCCAACCTGCTCTTCACCGATGGCTTAGCGTGGCATTGGTTTGTCAACGGCGAGGCGCGGCTCGACACGCCGCTGCGGGTTGGCACCTGGAATAAGGCCAAGCAGAAGCTCGCGCCCTCACCGACAGCCGAATCCGAGCTCGCCAGCCTGCTCCAGCAGTTCGCCGCACAGCAGCTCCCAACTGTCAACACCCCGCGCGAGCTTGCCGGTCGCCTGGCCCAGGCTGCGCGCTGGCTTCACGATGTGATCGTCGATGTGCTCACGGCGCAGGGCGAAAAGGGCGACCTGCACCAGCAGCTCACGGCGTTTCGGCAGACGCTCCTGCCGACGCTCAAAGAAGACGAGTTCGCCGACATGTACGCCCAGACGATCGTGTACGGCCTGTTCGCGGCGCGCGTGGCTGTCCCTGAGAAGCAGGATTTCAGCCGTCTGGATGCGGCGATGGCGATCCCAAAGACAAACCCCTTCTTGCGCAAGCTGTTTCAGGAGATCGCCGGCTACGATTTGGACGAGCGGATCGCCTGGCTGGTCGACGACTGCGCAGGCCTGCTGGCCCGCACCGACATCGGCGCAGTGCTCAAGGACTTTGGTAAGGCGACGAAGCAGGAAGATCCGGTTGTCCACTTCTACGAGACGTTTCTGGCCGCCTACAACCCCGCCCTGCGCGAGTCACGCGGGGTCTACTACACCCCCGAGCCCGTGGTCGGCTACATTGTGCGCTCCGTCGATAGCCTGCTGAAGAGCCACTTCAACAAGCCGATGGGCCTGGCCGACGATAGCACGGTGATCCTCGATCCGGCCACTGGTACGGCGACGTTCCCCCACGCCGTTGTGCAGCGCATCCACGCAACGCTGAGCGATATGGGCCTGGCCGGGGCCTGGGATAGCTATGTCGCCGACAAGCTGCTGCCGCGCCTCTTTGGCTTCGAGCTGCTGATGGCGCCGTATACGATCGCTCATCTCAAGCTGGGGCTGCTGCTGGGACAGCTGGGGTATCAGTTCGGCAGCAACGAGCGCCTCGGCATCTACCTGACAAATGCCCTGGAGGGAGCGCCAACCGCGCAGCTGGCCATGCCGTTTGCGCAGTACATCGCCCAGGAGGGGCAGGCGGCAAATGTTGTGAAGCACGATATGCCGGTGATGGTTGTGCTGGGGAATCCCCCGTATTCTGGACACAGCACGAATGTTGGTGATTGGATCAAGTCCCTGATCGACGACTATAAACAGGGATTTCCTGATTTACACAAGCCAGCTCAGACGAAATGGCTTCAAGACGACTATGTGAAATTTATTCGCTTTGCCCAGTGGCGCATTACTCGAACCGGCGAAGGCATTCTGGCGTTTATCACAAATAACGGATATTTGGACAATCCGACTTTTAAGGGCATGCGCAAGCGTCTGATGGAGGATTTCGATACGATATATATACTCAATTTGCATGGTAATGCCAAAAAGAAAGAGAAATCCCCCGATGGAAGCCCTGAAGAGAACGTATTTGACATACAACAGGGAGTTGCAATCGGTTTGTTTATTCGCACAAAGAAAGCCATTGACACACTAGTAAAGGTGTACTACGCCGATGTTTGGGGCAATAGAGCATCAAAGTACACATTATTGAGCGAAAATGACGTAAGCAAAACACCCTGGGTTGACATAGAGCCTGAATTGCCCTACTTCAGATTTATCATACAAGACAAGAGTATTCAGCAGGAGTACAACGAAGGCGGATACCTGCCTTCGATTATGGGCATGACAGCTGATCCTGCACCGGGCATCGTGACAACACAAGATGAGTTTGCAGTTTCTTGGACTTCCACAGAAGCTATTGAGAAGGTTGAAAGATTTCTGGAAACATCATCTGAAGCAGAAGCTCGTTCGCTCTGGAGACTTTGCAGTCAATCACAATGGCAATATACCCGTGCAAAGGCCGCTCTAGCAGTAGAGCCTTGGAGAGAACAAGTCGTGCCACTACTTTATCGTCCGTTTGATCGCCGATGGACTGTCTTTAATTCTAATGTTGCAGTTCATCGGCGAGAAAGAGTAATGCGACATATGGTAAACCTTGCCAATCTTGGCTTAATTATTAGCAAGCAGACTAAAGATGAATGGGCTGTACTAGTCACCGAATCGATTTGTGGCCACAAAGCTTGTGCAGCCTATGACATCAATTATCTGTCGCCTCTTTACATTTATCCGAATAGACAGCAAAAAGACATGTTTTCTGCGCAGACACACAATCTTGAAGGTCGCGTTGCTAATTTTCAGGAAGCTTACATCAAGGAAATCGCATCTCGCCTCCACATCACGTTTGTTTTAGATGGACGTGGAGATCTAGAGAAGACTTTCGGCCCAGAAGATATATTTCACTATATGTATGCTGTATTTTATAGCTCATCCTACATCATGAGATATAGCGATTTTCTAAAAATCGATTTCCCAAGAGTTTCTGTCACAACAAGACGTGAATTGTTTACTGGTCTAGCCGGTTTTGGCGCTGAGCTTGTGGATCTACACTTGCTGAGGCTACCTGGCAGCAACGGCGTAGGCGGCAACGGCGGCGCGGCCATCCTTGTGGCGCCTGGGCAGCAGGGCGTTAGCTTTCCTAAAATGGGAACGAGCGTGGTGGACAAGATCGCCTATGTGGCCCCGCAGGAGCACGAGCCGGGGCGGGTGGCGATCAACAGCACGCAGTATTTCGCGGGCGTCGAGCCTCAAACCTGGGAGGCGCGCATCGGCGGCTACCAGCCGCTCGACAAGTGGCTGAAGGATCGCAAGGGGCGCAAGCTCGACAGCAACGATGTGCTGCACTACATGCGCATGGTCATCGCCCTGCGCGAGACACAGCGCATTATGGGCGAGATCGACGAGCTGATCCCCGCCTGGCCGCTGGAGTAGCGGGGCTTGCCGCTGGGGTGGAAAATAGGCCGGAAATCTGTGGCATCTGTGGATAAGTTGCCCGGCGCGTAGACGAGGAGTAGATGACGATGCAGTATGTGAATCTGGGCCGCACGGGGCTAAAGGTGTCGCGGATCTGTCTGGGCTGCATGACGTATGGCACGCCGACGTGGCGCGAGTGGGTGCTCGACGAGGCCGCCAGCCGCCCCTTCATCGCGCGGGCACTTGAGCTCGGCATTACCTTCTTCGACACCGCCGACATGTACTCGCTCGGCGCCAGCGAGGAGGTGCTCGGTCGCGCCGTGCGCGACTTCGCCCGCCGCAACGACCTGGTGATCGCCACGAAGGTCTACCAGCCCATGAGCGATCGCCCCAACGATCGTGGCCTCTCGCGCAAGCATATTATGGCCTCGATCGATGCCTCGTTGCGCCGCCTCGGCACCGACTATGTGGATCTCTATCAGATCCACCGCTTCGACTACGAGACGCCCCTGGAGGAGACGCTAGAGGCGCTGCACGATGTGGTGAAGGCCGGCAAGGCGCGCTACCTGGGCGCATCCAGCATGTGGTCCTGGCAGTTCATGCAGGCGCTCGGCATCCAGGAGCGGCGCGGCTGGGCGCGCTTCATCTCGATGCAAAATCACTACAACTTAATCTACCGGGAGGAAGAGCGCGAGATGATCCCGCTCTGCCTCGACCAGGGCGTGGGTATGATCCCCTGGAGCCCGCTTGCGCGCGGTTTTCTCACCGGCAACAGGCCGCGCGGCGCGGACGCGGCCACCGTGCGCGGGCGAACGGACCAGCTCTCCCACGCCTACTACACCGACGCCGACTACACGATCGTGGACCGGGTGCGAGAACTGGGGGAGCGTCGTGGCGTCAACAGCGCCCAGGTCGCCCTGGCCTGGATGCTCCACAAGCCTGGCATTGTGGCGCCGATCATCGGGGCCAGCAAGATGTATCAGCTCGATGATGCCATCGCTGCTCTGGAGCTCCAGCTGAGCGAGGCCGAGATCGCCAGCCTGGAGGAGCCGTATCAGCCGAGCAGTGTGCGCGGCCACTCGTGATGGGCTTGCATTCCAGCGGACGACGGACGACGGACGACGGACGACGGGAGGGCAGTTCGGAGCGGTCGTAGCGGAGACCGCACTAGGCCGACCTTCGTGGACTTCGTGCGCTTCGTGGTTAATCTGTGGCGGAATTCTGCCATAGCTTAGTCTGTCACGCGTGCTCGCCGAGCAGTGCCACCGCCAGCTCTAGCCCGTCGTCGCCGAGCGTCAGGCGGTCGCCGTCGCCTAGCGGCTCCAGCGCGCCGAGCAGCAGGCGCTTGCCGTTGAGCAATGTGGCCACATCGGAGCGCCCGGTGCTCACCGACCAGCCGCCCCTGGCGTTGGGGCGGGCGCTACAGTGCGGGCGGTTCGACACGTAGCGATAGCGCGAGTCGCGCCGCTCCAGCAGGGCCAGCTCGCGGGCGTGGCCCTCGGGGTTGAGCAGCGCCAGAGCCTGGAGCAGCCAGGCGCGGGTGAGCGTGGCCCCGGCGCGTGGCAGCAGCAGCTCGCTCCCATCGGGAAGGGCGAGCAGGCAGCGGCGCGCGCCCTCGGGGCCACACTCGCTGAGCCAGAGGTGGATGCCGCTGCGCACGCCCTGCGCGCTCGCCGGCTCGCTGTGGCGCAGCGGGCGCCCTGCCGCCCCGCCCAGGCGCAGCGCGTAGCGATGGGTGCGCCCGCTCGCGTCGGCTAGTGGCAGCCCGCAGCCGCTCAGCAGCAGCGGGATCAGCTGCGCTGGCGGGCTGTCCTCGCAGACGATATTCGAGGTCTGCTCGCCGCTCTCGGCAAGCCAGTGAAGCGTGACGGTCAGGCTCTCGGTGCGCTGCTTCATTGGGTTATTCCATTTTGGATTTTGGATTGCCGTCGGTCGTCAGGCACGGCAGGGCGGATGCAACGTCCCGAGCCGACGCGTCTCGCAC
>Ga0209591_10008191_pt1 | contig 11403 bp, 9 predicted proteins | sample MAT01_FD_187207 | JGI IMG/M metagenome (GOLD analysis project Ga0209591, IMG submission 187207) | Freshwater microbial communities from Lake Fryxell liftoff mats and glacier meltwater in Antarctica - MAT-01 (SPAdes) (version 2) | ecosystem: Environmental > Aquatic > Freshwater > Ice > Liftoff...
GGGGGGTGGGGGGTCGAGCTTGCCGATTTCTGTCGGGGGATCGCCTACACAGGAAGCCGCCAAGCTGAAGCCGCCGGGATCACATGGGCCGATGTCAGCACGGCGACCGGGTTTCTCAAGATCGAGGGAACCAAAACCGCGAGCGCCAAGCGGAGCGTGCCAATGACTCAGGCCTTTCGCGTGCTTGCCGAAAGGATACTCGAACGCAGGAAAAAAAGCTTAGGCGCTTCTCCTCTTCGGACCGATCGCGTCTTTCGAGTTGCAGAAGCGCAGAAGGCGCTCGACCGCGCTTGCTTGGTGCTGAGTGCAAAGCGCGTGACGCATCACAACTTGCGGGACTACTTTTGCACGCGGGCGATATTGTCAGGCGTTTCAATCCGCGTGCTGGCGCGTTGGATGGGGCACGCCGATAACGGTGCTTTGTTGCTCAAGCGCTACAGTCATATCAACGATGCGGATTCCGCCGCGCAGGCCGTCAAGGTGAATTTCGGAGGTGCGTCATGAAGGCACCACGCAAACCAACGACCGAAGCCACTGCGAAAGTGACGCCGCAGCCACCTCCCGCGGACGAGGCATTTCGGCTGGCACAGTTGGCTGCCCCGTTCGCCGCCGCGGGCTTGGCCGACGAGGATGCGCTTCAACGCGCCGCGGAGTTGCTCAAAAAGGCGTCGGCATTTGTTGCGCGGGAAAAGGATGACGCCTTCCAAGCGGCCGGGCGGAGTGCATTCACCACCACGCTCGAAGGCGTCCGGCACCTGCTGGGGGCTAAGGATAATCGCACAGTCAAAACCCTTTTGCTTAAGGTGCTAGGTCGCGAGGCCGGGCTGGATCTTTGGAATCGCGCGATTGCAGGCGACCATGTCTTCACGCCCGAACTCTGGGGACCGATGAAATCCGCAAAACCGAGAGCCGGGGCACGTAATTCCATCTGGTCTAGAGCGCGTTCGGAATCTTTTGAAAAGAATTGCTTGACCTCACCTCGATTGATTCACGAGCGGTAAGGACGCCCTTCACTGCATTAAGACGCCCCGCTTCTCACCGAGCGGGGCTTTTTCGTGCCCGTTTCCAGCGCGCCGCTGCATTAAGCGCCCCGCCCGCTGCATTAACGGCGAAAAAGGCAATATGCTACATTGCAGCCGCACGAAAGAACACGAATCACAAATATGAATACTGACCTAAAACACACAACCGCGACCGTTGAAAAACTGGCTTACACCGGTCCTGAAGTAAACGAGATCCTTGGCGGTATTTCCGACGTCACGCGATGGAGGCTCGAGAAGAAAGGGCTGCTGAAGCGCGTCCAAGGACTCGGAAAACCCCTGTATTCAAAACGCGCTGTCATGGCGTTGCTCAACGCGGAGGCCTCGTCATGAAGTCCCCCCGACGTTGGAATCGCATCTCCGGATCCGGCCGCAGGCGAATAGAGCGAATCGTACCGATGATGCGCGCCCGCGACGCGAGCCTGCGACGCGCTGGCCGGCCGATGCCGAGTGGAGGTGGAGAATGAACGCGCCACCCCTAGAACGCACCGAACCCGCCGAGGGTACAATCTCGACGGGCTCGAAGCTAACAACTGCGACGACGATTCACTCTCAACCGAGAACGCTTTCACGTCAAGCTCTCGACCGCGCCAAGGAGTCAATCGGCATCGCTGACCTCTGGCGTCGGCTCGGACTACCGGGCGAACCGAAGCCATCGTGCCGCTCGCCGTTCCGTGAGGATCGGCACCCGTCATTCAGCATCTCCGCTGACGATCGCTTGTGGAGGGACCACGCGACGAATGACGGCGGGGATGCGGTTTCATTTATCGAGCGCGCCACCGGCTGCTCAACCGCCGATGCAATCGCACGTCTGGTGGAGATCGCAGGCACCGCACCGTCACCAACTCCGCGCCCGCCAACGCGGCCCAAGACGTTGAGGCTACCGACGCTCACCGAGCCAACGGTCGGGGAGTGCGCCGAACTGAAGATTGGGCGAGGCTGGCCATTGTTCGCCGGCATCGAGATCGCTCGTCAACGGGGACTCTTTCATACCTGCATCATGCAGGATGACGGGGACGCTCGTCCATCGTGGCTGCTCACCGATACGGCCCGACGTGCCGCACAGGTTCGCCGTATCGACTGCCAGCCGATGGCATGGAATGAAGCCAAGGCGTGGACCTTGGGCGGTTCAGACGGTGCCTGGCCCATCGGCTGCGCGGACATCGGGGAGAGGCCATTGGTCGCGTTCTGCGAAGGTGGACCTGACCTGCTCGCCGCGCTGACGCTGGCATTCCTGCACGACATCAATGATTGCGTGGGTGCCTGCTTCATGGCTGGTGCAAGCGCCGCAATCTCGGAGGAGGCCCTACGGCACTTCAAAGGGAAGCGCGTCAGGATATTTGAGCACGCGGACAAGGCCGGCGCTGACGCTGGCCCGCGGTGGGCTGCACAACTGACGAAGGCCGGGGCGACGGTGGACGGATTCACTTTCGACCCACCGCACAAGGATCTGGCCGACATTCTCGCCGCGACCGATGCAGAGCACTTGGAACCGCCTGTGAATGTTTTCGCGGGAATCATGGAGGACGAAAAATGCCTGTAAAAAACTACTTTCCCGTCTCGGTGGAGGACACGCCCGCCGCGGTCTTTCCGGGCGCTGCGCTAATGGACCCGCCCCACAACGCGGTGAAGCCGCTTACCGTCTGGACGCCCGACGAACTGCTCGCATGGACTCCTCCGGCCAACGCGGTTCTGCTCGGTGAATCGACAAGGGGATACATCGTCCGCGAGGAGTTGACCGTCTTCATCGGCCCGCCCGGTGTGGGCACTATGCCGGGTGACAGACTATGCCGGGCGGAAGGAGCACTTCGCTCTGAAACGAGTGGCTCACACCCGGCATAGTCCGGCCATCTGTCACAGTGTATTCAAGAAGCCGAGCAGTCGGTCATCAGGACGGAAGCGCGTTGGTTTTGCATCGACCGACCGAACCTTGGCGAGGCTTTCTGCTTTGAGCGTTAGGTTGGCATCCAGATAGATCTGGGTTGTATTTATGTCTTCGTGACCGAGCCAGAGAGCGATCATGGAACGGTCTACTCCAGCCTGCATCAACTCCATGGCAGCCGTGTGACGGAGAACATGTGGCGTGACTCTTTTTCGGACCAACGACGGGCATTGCAGTCGAGCAAGCGACACGTGCTTGCTGACGAGATCCTGCACCGCATCGGCACTGAGTCGGCCACCAGATAGGCTTGGGAACAGGAAGATACCTGACCCTCGCGCCAGCTCCATCAGCCAAGCGGCTAAAACTTTCACCGCGGCCTTTGTTAGCGGTGTGCCTCGCTCTTTCCTGCCTTTTCCAAGACAATGGACGTGGGCACCCACACCCAGGGTGACATCCTGAGGTCGGAGGGCTGTAAGCTCCGAGAGGCGCAGACCGGTTTGCATAGCGACCAGCAACAGTACATAGTCGCGACGGCCGATCCAGGTGGTGCGGTCTACCGCGGCAAGCACCGCCTCAATTTCTGGCCGAGTGAGGAAGTCGACCAACGGACGGGCACAACGTTTGTTCGGAATCGCAAGTGCACGTTGGATAAGGTCTGAGTGTTCCGGGGCCTCCAATGCGGCAAAACGGAGGAAGGACCGGACCGCCGTCAGCCGTAGATTGCGCGTACGCGCTTTGTTGTTCCGGGCGCTTTCCAGACCATCCAGAAAATCACTCAGGAACGGCGCATTGAGGTCTGCCAACCCCATTTTTGACGGCGCCCGTCCCAACCGTTTCAGGGCAAACATCAACAAGAGCCGAAAGGTATCCCGATAGGACGGGATCGTATGTGGACTGACCCGGCGCTGCGCGATCAGACGTTTCTTGAAAAAGGCTTCGAGCAAGGCCGCAAGTTCACCGGTTTGCATGGTCCCCTCCTTTCCACCGGGCTTCCAGACGGTCGCCGGCCGCAGCCATTAACTCAGGCGTGCAGGTCAAATACCAATAGGTGCCGGTAATGAAGACGTGGTCCAGGTAGGTCGACAGTATCGGTAGCAGCGGATCAATCTTTCTCCCGCTCCGGTACCAACGCAGAAGCGTCGCCACCGCGAACCGATGTCGCAGATCGTGGATGCGCGGACCGCGATGCGCGCCAGGATCCCGCAGCCCGATGCGGCGGGTTAACCTGCGGAAGTCATCGCCAACTTGGCTCGCTGTCAGAGGCCCGCCATGGGTGGTGACGAAGAAACGGGGCGCGACATGCAGCCATGGGCGTTCGGTAAAGAACCGGTTGCGGCGACCGGTATAGGAACGCAGTTGACTCACGGTTGATGCATGGAGTGGGATCAACCGGATCTTCTGATACTTCGCTCGTCCGATCGTCACCACGCCCTCGGCCCAATCAATATCTTCGGGCTTGAGGCTGAGAGCCTCGCCGAGGCGCATTCCTGTCACCGCCAGAAGTCCGAGCAGGCAATGGAGTGTGCTTGGTTTAAGCGCATAGTGCGGAATCGAGTGATGCCGGCGTGCGGCGTCGAGCAACTGCACAACTTGGTCATCGGAGTAGATAAACGGCTGTGGTCGGTGGCTCCGCCGCACCATTGCGAGAGGAGGAATCTCTGTCCGCGGATCGATCCCGGTCAGATACTTGGCGAACCCACGGATCGCCGCGAGATACCCGCCCTGGGTATTGGCCGAACGACCAGCGGGCCGCATGACATAATCGACGACCCGGGGCATCGTGATCCTGGCGGTCCGCTTTCGGGCCAAGTACCCGACAAAATCGCGCAGACGCGATTCACAGCGGCCGAGTTCAAAGCCCAGGCCGCGTCGTAGTTCAAGGTAATCGTCGAGGTGTTTTCGCAGCGCACTCATCGGACACCTCCCGGCCACGCCAAGGCCAGCGTTCGCAATGCTCCGATGTCCACCTTGGCATAGATCGCGGTCGAATCGGGATCGCGATGTCGCAACACGCGACCGATTTCCTCCATCGAGGCTCCGTGACGCAGCATCTCTGTCGCCAAGGTGTGTCGGAAAACATGGGCACCGGTGTGCGCGGACTGCACTCCGGCCTTTTCAATAGCCTTCCGGACGAGCACGGAGACTGGCCCCGCAGCCACAAACGGCGTGTAGGGTGCGTAGTCGCGCACAAACAGATTGCGGTGCGGCGTCCGCGGCCGGACCCGCAAATAGCATACCATGGCCCTCCCGACATCGGCGGGCAGCGGCAATCGCGCCCACCCCGGGCCTTTCCTCGATCGCACGGTGATTTCGGCGTTCTCCCAGGCAACGTCCTCCAACTGCATCGCGACGATTTCGCCGGCGCGCAGCCCGAGCCGCGCAAGAAGAAGTAATATGGCGTAGTTGCGCTTTCCTCGTACGCTGGACCGATCAACGGCACGCAACACCTGTTGCACTGCCCCCCTAGGCAAGTGCTTCGGCAAACCCGCCAAAGCCCAGTTCGCCACGGCTGGCACCGTCACCGCGAGATCGCCTTTGAGATAATCCCGATAGCGGGCAAAGCGCAGGAATGAACGCAAGCCGGTGATAATCTGGGCCGTCTTTCCTCGACTGAAGCGCGTGCCAGCTCGCCGGATGAACGTTGTGATGTCCCTTGCCGTCACCTGCCGCAAATCCACCGGACCGTGCTCAAAATGTTCCAACAAAAATCGATCTACGTGACGTGAGTAGTTATAGATCGTAGCGGCAACAAGCCCGCGCTGCTCCCGGGCGAAACAGCGATATTCGTCGGCTAACGTGATTGCCGGGCATACTGCTTCTGGGGCTGCACGTGGCGGTAATACGCCAATCTCACGAAGAACACTGAGCAATTGGCGAAAAGTAGTTCGTGCACCCGAAAAGTTGCACGGCTGCCAGCGCCGTAGCTTTTCACCGAACGCCGCAACCATTGCTTCGTTAAGATCCGACAGCGATTTCCGGTTCTGTGTGAGCCACAGGTCGAGTTTCGCGATGAAACGAAGCCGAGTCGTTACTTCGTGTGGCTTGTACCCGAGCTGTTCGGCGCGTGCGCGATAGATATCCAGATATTGACACAGAGGTCCGCCTGCAACGCGGACCCCGCTTACCACTCGTGAACTAATTGGAGGCGTCATGCCTCTCTATACGGCAATGCTCGCCAAATTTCAGCCGGACTATGCCGGGTGTGAGCCACTCGTTTGAGAGTGAGGTGCTCCCTCCGCCCGGCATAGTCCGTCACCCGGCATAGTTCCGACTATGCCGGGAGCGGCATAGTCGGAAAACAGCACCTTGCCGAAGCCAAGGCTCTAAAGAACAAGATTGATTGATTTTATCGAGGGTCCTCCCTCGAATTGTTTCACCGCTGGTCCATGCCGTGCGGGTTCCTTCCGGGACCCGCACTTTTTGTTTCTCGTGCGGGACTCGTGTCGCTCCTGCACCGGCATTTTCCATGACACTCTCGACCCTCGCCATCATCGGCTACGCACTCGGTGTCTTTGCCGTCGGCCACATGCTCTGGCTGCGCAAGCGCCCCGCGGCCACTCTCGCGTGGGCGTGGGGCATTCTCCTCTTTCCGTTCCTCGGTCCTTTCTTTTACTGGCTGATTGGGACGGATCGTCTGCGTCGAAAACACGTGCGTCGTCGCGCCGGCTTTCAGTCGTTTCGGGCCGAACGGCGGTCGATCCACGCGGCCGAGGCGGAGGCGCTCCTGCCACCGAACGACGCGGCTTTTGCCCGCCTGATCTCGCGGATCAACGAAATACCTCCCACCCGGACGGCGAAAGCTCGTCTCCTGCCCACGGCGACCGTTTTCTACGATGCCCTCAAGGCCCGGATCGATTCCGCCCAGCATCACGCGCACATCCAGTTCTTCATCTGGCGGGCGGACACGGCAGGGGATCGCCTCCGCGACACCTTGGTTGCCGCCGCCAAACGAGGCGTTCAAGTTCGCGTTCTGGTCGACGAGATCGGCTCGATGCTGCTCCCTTCCCGTTATTTTCACCCGCTGGTGGAGGCGGGGGGACATTTTTCTTGGTTCCTCAGTGTCAATCCGCGACGGAATCGCTTTTTGTTTAATCTTCGCAATCACCGAAAACTGCAGATCGTCGACGGACATACCGCTTTCGTGGGAGGAATGAATGTCGGTCGCGAATACCAGGGACTCGATCCGTCGGTGGGACCTTGGCGAGATCTGCAAATCGAACTGGAAGGACCCGCTGCCGGGCTTCTCCAGGAATCTTTCGCCGACGACTGGTACTTTTCGACAGAGCAAAAGCTCCTCGATTCCGCCTACTATCCGCCGACCGCCTCTGTGTTCGCCCCGTGGACCACGCTGATCGTGGCGGGAGGACCGGACTCGCCTTCGGCCCCAGTTCAGAAATCGCTGATCGCCATTCTCAATCACGCGCAAAAGCGCGTCTGGCTAACCGCCGGATACTTCGTGCCAAATGAGGTCACCCTCACCGCGCTGGCACTCTGCGCCGCGCGCGGCGTCGATGTCCGGATTCTCGTGACCGAAAAAACCGACCATCCGGCGCTGTTGCGCATCGGTCGGTCCTATTACGAAGAAATCCTCAAGTCGGGCGTACGTATTTTCGAGTACTCTCTGGCGCTGAACCATGCCAAAGCCGGAATCATCGATAGCGACTGGCTCATGGTGGGATCGGCGAATCTCGACAACCGATCCATGCGCCTGAATTTCGAACTCAACGTTCTCCTCCGCATGCCCGAGGAAGCGGCTCGCTTGGCAAGTCTGTTGAAAGCGGACTTCGACGCATCGGCCGAGATCGACCTGGAAACGTTCGGCAAGCGACCCCTCAGGGAAAAAATCTTCGAGTCCGTGTGCCGTCCGTTCTCTCCTTTGATGTGACGAAGAGAGAGAGCGGCGTCCGGCGTCAGCTCGCATCGGCGACGGCCAACTCTGCGTCGAAGGGGGTGACGCGGTTCTCGGCACGCTTTCGGTGCCGATAAAGGGTGGCCTTGTCGATTCCGAGTACGCGTGCGGCATGACCGTAGTTGTCCGCCCGGGCCAACACGTGCTGGATATGGGCTTCCGTCAAAGCCTCCAGCGTGACGAACTCGCCGACTTGCGGAACGCGTTGTGCATTGGATTCCACGAGTTCCGAAAGATCCACGAGGTCGATCCGGTCGGCCTCGCAAAGAATCGCGGCGCGCTCGATCGTATTCCGCAATTCACGCAGATTGCCAGGCCAGGCGTGCGCCTGCAGGGCTTCGCGAGCAAGCGCGCTAAAACCCCGAAACCGGCGGCCCATGGAAGCACCGATCGTTTCGAGAAAGGATTCCGCGCTGGGAACGATATCCTCCGAACGCTGCCGGAGCGAGGGGACAATCAAGGAAATGACGTTTAGGCGATAGTAGAGATCTTCGCGGAACCGCCCGTTAGCCACTTCGGCTTTCAGGTCGCGATTGGTTGCCGCGATCACGCGGATATTGGCGGAGCGCGAACGCGGGTCGCCCACGCGCTCATAGCATCGATCTTGGAGCAGGCGTAGGAGCTTCGGTTGAACGGGTAGCGGCAGCTCGCCGATCTCGTCCAGGAACAGTGTCCCCCCTTCGGCCGCCGCGACTTTACCCAAGGTATCGTTGACCGCGCCGGTGAACGAGCCGCGGACATGACCGAAAAGCTCGCTCTCCAGCAATTGCGCCTGCAAGCACGGGCAATTGACGGTGACAAACGGTTGGTCCCGGCGCTGGCTCTGACGGTGAAGGCTGTGCGCGAGGCGACTCTTGCCGGTACCGTTCTCGCCAAGGAGAAGCACCGAAGCATGGGTGGGTGCTACACGTGCGGCCACGGAAAGAACATGGCGAACCAAAGGATTGCGCGACTCGGGCAGCTCGGCTTCCGGTGCGACCGGTGCCGGAGTGGCCGGAACTTCGACCACGGCAGGGAGAGATTGCGTGCGCTCGCGAGGCGGCACTGTGGGTGCCGTAGGTGTCGACGCACCTGCGAGTTTTGCTAACACGGCACGGGCATTTTCGATTTCGATCGGCTTGAGCAAAACCTCATTCGCGCCGGCCGCGAGCGCCTGCGCCCCGCGTTCGCCCGTCGTGCTCATGATCAGCACGGGTAAGCAGGGCGCCAACCGCCGCAGGCACGCCAGCATCTCTTTCGCCGATTCGCCCCGCATCTCCCAGTCGAGAAGGGCTACCTCGTAGGAGCGCAGATCGGGAAACCGCTGCAGCTCACCGGAGGACGCCAGAGTCGCGGGCCGGTCCGTTTCCGCGGCGAGGCCGAAGGAAAGGAGGCGCCGGTTTTTCGAGTCATCGCCGAGGACGAGAATTTTCATGGATGCGGAAAAATGAGCGGTGGAAGGCACCATGATATGAACCGCGTAACGAACGACTCGGCTCATTTCGACTCCGCAGCGGAAATTGCCCGGAACTGGAGTAAACCTCGATCGTACGGGCGGTCTTGTTCATGGAACGTCTCAATATATCATATTCGTCTCGGAACGAAAATCAGGGGTCGTTCGGCCCCCTCCTTCGAGGAAACCCCCATAAAGGTACGGGAAAGCGCCTGATGGGGCGTTTTTTATCGCCGCATAGCCTAAAGGCCTCTGGATTGCATTTATCCAATTGCCTTCACTTGCCTTCGTTGAGTTGGAAGTGCCACCTTCAAACGGCTCCGAATACTTGAAGTCGATCGCCTTGCCCGAATCGGGCGGCGCGTGCCTCGACGCCAAGGCGCGGGAGACTCCGGGACCGCTTGAAGGCGGAACTCCCAACTTGGACCTTCACTTCGGACCAGGCCGGCGGGCCGGGGCCAGCCTGGCCTGTTCGATGCAAGGTGTCCCTAGACCACCCCTTCGCTCCGCACCCACTGGATGGCATGCCGGACGAGATCTGCGCCCTTTTCCAAGCGAAGCTTCAGCTTGAGATGCTCGCGATACGAATCGATCGTCTTCACGCTGAGATTTAACTTTCCCGCGATTTGCCGGGTGCTGTAACCGTTGCCGATCAACTGAAACACTTCCATTTCGCGATCGCTCAACGTGTCGATCGAGAAAACGACCTCCTCTTTGCGGCTCTTGACGAGGCGGTGCAGCATTTTCTCCTTCATCTTTTCGCTCAGATAGAGCTCGCCCGAGAGCACGCGGCGAACGGCGATAAGGATCTTTTCGCTGGCCTCGTGCTTCATGATGTAGCCCTTGGCTCCCGCACGGAGGGCACGCTCGGCGTACAGGCTTTCGTCGTGCATCGACATGATCAGGACCGGCATGTCGGGGAGCAGCGCCTTGATGTTTTTCATCAGCTCGATCCCGCTGGTCGTTTTGAGCGTGATGTCGATGATGGCGAGATCCGGTGCGGCCTTGGGAATCAAATCCATGGCGAGCGGCGCGCTGTCGGCTTCGCCGCACACCGTCATGTCGGCTTCCTGATTGATCAGGACAGCGATGCCTTGCCGGGTGATCGGGTGATCGTCGACGACGAATAGCCGATGTTTTTTGACCGCCGGGCTCGTGGAAGCCGCGGGGACTGAAGCGTTGGCGGGAGGGGTGGATTTCATTTCACTTAGGATTTAAGTCACCAAAAAGGCATTCGACACGGGTACCGCGTCCTGGATGAGACGTAACCGTGAGAGTTCCGCCAATAATATTGGCGCGAAAACCCATCAGTTTTAATCCCCGGCTGCCGACTTCGCCGGGCGACTGGGGATCGAAGCCTTTTCCGTTGTCTTCGATCACCAGCCGGTGGGCGGAGCGCCCGGAAATAAGGGAAACGTGGATACTGCGCGCCTCTCCGTGGCGCACGGCATTGTGGATCGCCTCCTGCGTGATCCGGTAGAGGTGGATCGCCGTGAGGTGGTCGGGTTGAGGCAGCTGCCCGCGGGTCCGAAACCGGCACTCGATCCGATGGAGCCGTTGCGACTGAAAAGTGAGATCTTCCAAGGCGGAGCTGAGCCCATGGTGTTCCAACTGCACCGGACTGAGACCGCGCGCGAGAGCCCGCGACTGCTCGGTTGCCTCGTTGGCGATCCGGGCGATCAAATCGGCTTGTGCCGCGTCGTTCGGCTGACTCGCCTGCAACCTTTCCCGGAGTGCGGCCGCGAGGCAGGCCAGTCCGGTCAGCTGCTGCCCGAGTCCGTCGTGCAGGTCGGCACCGATCCGCTGCTGTTCGGAGTCGGTCGCGGTCAGCAATGCGTGTTCGAGCCTGCGACGATCGGTCATATCGCGTCCGAAAAACGTCACGCCGAGGTCCTGTTCGGGGTCGCACGAGACGAAGAAATCGACATGCCAGTCTTGTTCGTCGACTCGCCCGGTGAGAGAAAAATTGACGGATTCACCCTTCAACGCGGCGGCAAGATACGTGCGGCTCCGAGGAAACATTTCGACGAAGAGACGTCCGACCATCTCCGGAGCGAGAATGCCGCAATGGGCCAGCCCGGAGCCCTGCGCCTCGATCACCCGGCCGGTCGTGTCCAGCCGTCCCGCCACGGAAGGCAGG
>Ga0209591_10008192_pt1 | contig 11403 bp, 5 predicted proteins | sample MAT01_FD_187207 | JGI IMG/M metagenome (GOLD analysis project Ga0209591, IMG submission 187207) | Freshwater microbial communities from Lake Fryxell liftoff mats and glacier meltwater in Antarctica - MAT-01 (SPAdes) (version 2) | ecosystem: Environmental > Aquatic > Freshwater > Ice > Liftoff...
AAAATGAAACAAGAAGGTTATTCCATCGCGATTGCCGACCACGACAGCCTACCTGATTTTATCAGGCTTGATCCAGCCATTGTGAAAATTAAATATTAGGGAATGCAATTTTATTTAGAACCGGAGGATGCCCTCGCCAAGGTACAAGCTAGGTGACAATTCTAACCACCTCTGGCAATTTCTTTAAATCACTACTCTCCGGATGGGAACTCACTTTTTAGAATTTGGTGGGACGCCGGAGGAAACCACACTCTCCGCGCCAAGGCGTGGCGGGGAGGAACGCAAGCGCGTACACAACCGCTAATGTTCAGAAAAATTATATTTTTCCTCCCAAATGGATTGCACGATGCTCAATTGCAAATTACCTATTGCCATTTTTTTACTTGCCTGTTGCAAATTGCCAATTCAATAAGCCCTTTCGTTTCTTCCTTCGAAATAATTTACAAAAGCACGGTTCACCACCCGATTGCCACCAGGCGTGGGATAATCACCCGAGAAGTACCAATCGCCAAGATGATTTGGACAAGCGATGTGCAAATTGTCAATGGTTTGGAAAAGTATTTCTACCTCACAAGTCACTTCCTCTGGCTTGAGAAGGATGGATATCTCTTTCGAAACTTCCTCATAAGTGAATGGCGCGTAAATTTCTTTCACAAAATTCGGAATATCGGTTCTTCCCACCACATTTTCCTTTTTGCACTTCTCATAAACAACCTTCAGAATTTTCTCTTTACCGGATTTTTTAATGAGTGATATAGCCGCTTGAAAAGCAATAAAATCTCCCAGCTTGGCCATGTCGATGCCATAACAATCCGGAAAACGGATTTGCGGCGCACTGGATACGACCACGATTTTTTTGGGGTTCAACCTGTTGAGGATGCGAATGATGCTTTGCTTCAGGGTGGTGCCGCGCACGATGCTGTCGTCGATTACCACGAGGTTGTCCACGCCGGGATTTACGGTGCCGTACGTGATATCGTACACATGGGCGACCATATCATCTCGCGATTCGTCCTGGGTGATGAAAGTGCGGAGCTTTACGTCTTTCACCGCAATTTTTTCCATCCGTGGCCGCATCTGCAGGATGTCCTGAAGTTTATCTGGATTGATATCCCTGCCCATGGCGAGAATCATTTCCTTTTTCTGGTCGTTCAAATGGTCTTCCAGACCTTTCATCATACCGAAAAAAGCAACCTCAGCCGTATTCGGAATAAAACTGAATACGCTGTTTTTTAAATCCCCATTCACACTTTTGAGCACAGCGGGCACGATGCTTTTGCCCAGTTTTATCCGTTCCCGGTAAATGTCCTGATCTGAGCCTCTGGAAAAATAAATGCGCTCGAAAGAACAAGCCAAACGCGGCGCTGGCGGAGTGATTGCCACTTCCCGCACGGAACCATTTTTTTTGATGATCAAAGCGTGTCCCGGTTCGATTTCTTTGATCTGTTCCGCCCGCAAATTAAATGCAGTTTGTATCACCGGCCTTTCTGAAGCAACGACCACAATTTCATCATCCTCATAAAAAAATGCAGGACGAATTCCGTTTGGATCGCGGAGTACGAAAGCGTCTCCATGACCAATCAATCCGGCCATGGCATATCCGCCATCCCAATCTTCTGCCGAATGCCGAAGGATATATGGAATATCGAGTTTCTCTTCAATCTTTGTTGTAATATCCTGCTTGGAATAACCCAGTGCCTTATATTTTTCTACGATCCGGTCGTTTTCTTCATCGAGATAGTGACCAATTTTTTCCATCACGGTCACCGTATCCGATTTTTCTTTCGGGTGCTGACCGATGCTTACGAGCAGGTTGAAAAGTTCGTCAACATTGGTCAGGTTAAAATTTCCTGCAACAACAAGATTTCTGGTTTTCCAATTGTTCTGGCGCAAAAACGGATGGCAACTCTCGATGCTGTTTTTGCCGAAAGTGCCATAACGCACATGGCCTAAAAAAAGCTCTCCAGTAAAGCCCACGTTGTCTTTTAACCACTGGACATCCTTCAATTTCTCTGGATCCAGATCTTCGATTTCTTTAAATCGCTGATTAATGTAGTCGAAAGTGTCCTGAATAGGGCGCTGACTGTTCGAGCGATAGCGGCTGATATACCGCTGTCCGGGCTCAACATCCAATTTGATATTGGCTACTCCTGCGCCATCCTGCCCACGGTTGTGCTGTTTTTCCATAAGGAGATACAGCTTGTTGAGCCCGTAGAATGACGTGCCGTATTTTTCACGGTAAAATTGCAGGGGTTTCTTGAGCCTCAGGAGTGCGATACCGCACTCATGTTTGATAGGGTCGCTCATGCGTTTTCCTCGATCGCTAAATGAAGGTGTGAAGGTACAGGTTTTTTTGGATTGCGCTTGCGCATTGGCAGCGCAAACATTTTTGATTAAATCGGTTTAGACTTATAATCATCACGAATCTTTTTGTCCATTCCGGCGTCAATAATTTGTAATTTTATGCAAATGACTAGAAGAAACCGAATAATGGGTGGGCCAATCGTCGGGATTGGCCTTTTAATCGGTTTTTCGGGATTCTCTCAAACGGGCTTTACCGAAAATAAAGGTCAATGGCCGGATGCCGTCTTTTTCCGGGCAGATATGACTGTTGGACAATGTTATATAGACCAAACTGGTCTGACGCTTCAACTCATGGAGTCCACCTTTTTTTCAAAATTGCACGACTGGATTCAGGATCCTGGATTAGATTCAACGGGTTTCGGTCATGTCGTAAAAATGCGTTTTCCGGGTGCTGATCTCTCCGGATTTGTATCAAAATCAAAACCCCTTCCTTACGACAATCATTACTTTTTGGGAAATGATTCGCTGCGGTGGGGAAGGAATGCAAAAACATACAGGCATGTGGGATTCAAAGATGTGTATCCCGGAATCGATCTGCGGTACGACCTTTCGGGAAAAGCGCTGAAATACGATTTTGTGGTATATCCAGGGATAGATCCTGCAATAGTCCGGGTGGAAATAGATGGTGCCACATCCCTCCAACTCGATTCGGGCGACCTGTTGATTGAGACAACCGTGGGCAATTACCCGAATTAAAACCATTCGCATACCAGACCCGGTTGGATGGAAAAATAATTCCGGTGGCGTGTAATTATGTTTTGAAAGGCAATGAGGTTTCTTATGATTTCCCGGAAGGGTACGACGTAAATGAGATATTGGTGATCGATCCGGAAATTGCTTTTTCCAGTTACATCGGTGGAGCAAGCAGCAGTTTTGGTTTTACAGCGAGCTATGATGCAGATGGCAGTTTGTACGCCGGGGCCGTTGTATTTGGTGGGCAATATCCTGTTACGGCAGGCGCTTTTCAAATGAATTTTGCCGGGGGAGTGGTGGATGTGGGCATTTCCAAATTCAATGCAACCGGCACACAACTAATTTACAATACGTTTCTCGGCGGAACGGCTGGTTCTGGCAATGAGGCGCCGCATTCTATTGTGGTAAACAGCAACAACGAGCTTTACGTCTTTGGTTCATCTTCATCAAGTAATTTTCCTGTTACCAATGGGGCATTTCAAACCAATTTTGTGGGGGGAACGCCAAGTGATGGTGGAGGAATCTCCTATAATCCGGGTTCGGATATTTTCATCACCAGATTTAATGCATCTGGCAACAACATCCTGGCGAGTACTTTTATTGGAGGTTCGGGCAACGACGGTGTGGACGATAATTCAGGTCTTGTCTGGAATTACGGTGACCGCTTCAGGGGAGAAATCGTGGTCGATGCGGATGGAAATGCATACGTGGCCACGATAACCAAGTCAAACAATTTTCCCATGGTAAATGGCTATGACCAGACCATTGATGGAAATTTAAGTGGTGTCATTTTCAAAATGTCAGCCAATCTTCAAAACCTCATCTGGTCGACTTACTCGGGCGGGACTGGTGTAAAATCGGCCATAAGTTTACAACTGGCTGAAGACAATTCTGTCTACTTCACGGGAGCTACCAAAAGCAACAATATGCCTGTATCTGCCAACGCGTATCAGGCAACGCTGGCGGGGGACACAGATGGTTATATCGGACACATTTCGGCAGATGGAACGCAGTTGCTTCATGGCACTTACAATGGAACTTCAGACCGCGACCAAAACTACTTTGTTCAGCTTGATGGTGAAGGAAATGTTTATGTTATAGGTCAGCAGGAATTTGGCGACTATCCTGTTTCACAAGGCGTGTACGTAAATCCAAACAGCGGGCAATATGTTCAAAAATTCAGTCCTGACCTGAGCACCAGTTTCTGGAGTACGCAGGTGGGAAGCGGGAGCAACAGCATAGATATTTCTCCTTCGGCTTTCCTTGTCAGCGACTGCGGTCAGATTTATATTTCCGGTTGGGGTGGTGCTATCAATAACGGAGGGAATACCACGGGTATGCCGGTGACACCAGGCGCATTCCAGACTACAACCGATGGCAGTGACTTTTATGTCATGGTATTGGAACCTGATGCTACAGATTTGGTGTATGCCACGTATTTTGGCGGAAGCCAAAGTTCAGAACACGTAGATGGCGGCACGAGCCGGTTTGACAAAGATGGCACCGTTTATCAGGCGGTGTGCGCGGGCTGTTTTTCAAACGATGATTTCCCCACCCAGCCTGGCGTTTGGTCGCAGGTAAATGGCTCATCGCAGTGCAATCTGGCGGTGTTCAAATTCCGACTTTCCTCTGTCAATGCAATCATTGAAGTGGATGCACCGGAAAGTGTATGTCCGGGGCAAGAGTTTCAGCTGCTGAGTCAGAGCATCGGAGCAGATACATTTTTGTGGACACTTGGCGACGGAAATACCAGCGATCAGGAATCCTTATCTTACAGTTTTGCCGAATCAGGGATTTACGAAATTCAACTTGTGGCATCTGCCAGTAACGGTTGTCTTGAGCCGGATTCCATTTCAGTGACGCTCGAAGTAGCCGTAGGTCCCATCGTGGAAGTCGCCGAACCCGCACCCATATGCCCGGGTGAAACCGTTCAACTATTGGCCACCGGAGCAAATTCATATTCCTGGGTGCCCGCTGCGGGATTAAATTTTACCAATGTGGCCAATCCTGTATTTAGCGGCACGACGACGACGGTTTATACCGTGACGGGTATTACAGAATGCGGGTTATCCGTGGCTACTGTGACCGCAGTTGTGGGCAGTGCAGATGTTTCAGCTGGTGAAGACAAAACGATCTGTCCCGGAGAATCGGTGACATTGTCGGCGTCCGGGGGAGGAACTTATCAATGGATTCCCGTTACGGGTTTAAACGATCCCACCCTTGCTACTCCGCTCGCATCGCCATTGGCAAACACCGCATACGCTGTAACCATCACCACACCGGACGGCTGCGAGGTAGTAGAGTTGGTGAACGTCGAGGTGCTCCCTCCTGCCCCTTCCCTTTCGGGAAATAATAACTATGTATCCTGCAACATGGAACCTGTGTTTTTGGAAGTAACCGGAGCTGATGAATATGTTTGGACGCCGTCCGAATGGCTCAGCAATCCTTCTGCCGGCAATACGATCTCCAACCCACCGGAAGACATCACATATCTGGTGACCGGCTCCAACGTTTGCGGGTCGGATGAACTTGAAGTTACGGTGACTGTGAATGAATTTGAAATTTCCTTTACGACCGACAGCATTGTGTGTCACAACTCTCCATTTCAAGTGCACGGAACTGCAGCCTCGTTTTATGTCTGGACACCTCAGGACGCATTTGCAAACCCGAATGCAGCGACCACGACGGCAGCGATCGATCAGCCAACCCTTATGACCCTCACAGGTCGGGACGAATTGGGATGTATCAGCCAATTCTCACAATATATTCGGCTTTTTCCCATAGCAGAATTACGCGCGGGAAATGACAGAGTTATTAATTTTGGAGACGCCATCATGCTGGAGACTTTCAGCACATTTCCGATCGTTTGGGATGAGAGCGCTTATTTGAGTTGTTTGAATTGTAATTATCCCACCGCTGAACCGCCCGTATCAACAACATTCTATGCAAATATCGAAAGCCCGGATGGTTGTTCGGTAATGGATTCTGTAAGGGTGTGGGTGCGCGGAAATATCTATGTGCCCAACGCTTTTACGCCGGATGGAGATGGCACCAATGATCTTTTTAAAGCTGTTGGACTGGATATAAGCCAGTTCCAAATGGAAATTTATGACAGATGGGGGAATATTGTTTTCAAAAGTGAGGATATCAATGAGGGATGGAACGGATCGAATCTGGACAGCGAATATTATGCGGCGGCCGGACTGTATCCTTACAGAATCGTGGCGCGTGAACACAGAGGAGAATTATTCGAACTTCAGGGCCATGTGCTCCTGATCCGATAATCTAAATCATCAATCTTTTTCGAAAAGTCTGAATTCTGTTCGGCGGTTTTTGGCATGTTCTTCTTCCGAACATTCCAGGCCATCTTTGCAATGATTGAGTATTTTGCGCTCACCATAACCTGTACCATCCAATCTTGACTCGTCGATTCCACCTGATACCAGAAACCTGATTACTGCATCAATTCGAAATTGTGATAATTTCAGATTGTATTCATCCGCGCCCTTGGAGTCGGTGTGCCCGGACATATCTACAAACACGTGCTGATTGCCTTTGAGAATGGTAATGAGCCTAACCAGCGACTGAGCGCCATTATCATCTATTTCAAATTCATTGAGACCAAAGTAAATATGGCCGATATCAAATTGATCCTTGTCGGAAATACGCACCCGCTGCTGGAGCTCATTGGTCAGGGTAATCACCTTGTCGCTTGAGGTTAGCCTCACATACACGTATTCATTTGATTCATTTGGCTTGATAGAATTAATTACAGTTCCTTCATTGTCAACGATATGAATGACGCTATTAACATTCAATACTTCCGTTATAATGACATAGGAATCGTTTGGTCTTACCGATTCAAACACAAAATTACCATCGGCATTGGTGAAGGTATTTCCAATCACATCGCCAAGACTGTCAAGCAACACTATTTTCAATCCACCCACTTCTTTTGAGCTATCGTCTGCGACTTTCCCAAAAATATCAACGCTCAGAATACTCGTGTCGTCATTGGCAATTTTTTCAATGAAATAATCTTCCGGAGTGAGCAACATAAAGGAAAAACCACGGTTTTCGCGCGAGGTGACATCAATGATCAGCTTGTCCGAAACATCGTAGAGTTGCAGTCTGCTGCCATTTGGCAATTTTGTATCGGTCACTTCTATCCTGTATGCTTCCTGACCTTTGATGTGTTTGAAAGAAAATTTTCCTTGGGCATTGATCACGGCTTTTTGAAGAATGGCACCATCATCACTGAGCAATTGTACTTCCTTTCCGGAAAGGTCTGCGGTACTTGAAATCTGGCCTTTCAACATTCCGAAAAACTCTTTGATGACAGTCCATTTTGCCTTAAAAATATCGTTGCCCTGATCGCTCCCTGTCCTGTTGGACACGATGAACCCGCTGCCTGGCCCCGTGACATACATGCCGTGTTCATCGTAAGGACCATTTAACGGGAGACCCAGATTCCATACTTCCGCTTTGGAAAATCGGTAACCATACAAATCATATCCCCCAAAACCGCTAAAAAGTTTATTTGAGGAAAAAAACAGCGTATCGCCCCAAATGGTCGGCATCAGCTCGTGGCCCTCCGAATTGATTTGGGGTCCCAGGTTTTCCGGATCGCTCCATTTCCCTTTTTTTAATTGAGATTTCCAAAGATCCATTCCGCCAAAACCACCTTCTCTATCACTCGAAAATACCAAAGTTGAGTCCTGGCTGTTGAATGCCGGATAAGCCGTATTGCACTTGCAATCCGAAATAGAAAGGGCATCCTCAAACTTCTTTTTGGAATCGAAAGCGACGAGCTTTAATTGATCTGCCTTTGTTTTAGAAGCATACGGCATCCGGTGTAAGGCCGTCAATATCAATGAAGAGTCCGGGAGAAAAACCCCAGGACCAAACTCTTCATATCTTTTGGAAGTGAGTGCTGACGTCATTCCTTGCAGATATGGATATTGATGAAAATCTGCCGAATCAAATTGCATTACCGGAATGCCCTCTGTTTTGATGGGAAAATAAGTCGTTTCCGTTTGGCGTTCGGTGAGCATGAGAGGTATGGTATCGTTCACCCAGGCTATTATTTGATTGCCTCCCGATGAAAGCCCGACGGTTGGTTTTAAAAATACCGGCAAAAACTCGCCTGCTTTGGTGGAAAGCTGCACCATATGATTCCATTCCTTTTGGTACAGCGCGTTGTCCGGAAATTGATTCGTCAATGATTCCAGCAGTTTTTCAGCTTCCGCAAAATTAAAATCCGAGGCAAACAAGCGGGCCTGAGCCAATATGAATTCCGGATTGCTACAGGATTTTTTGTCATATCCGAGCAAGAATGCCCCGGCATCCTGATAATTTCTGTTTTTGACCATATTTACGAAAGTGCTGCACACAAATGTGGGTGCCTCCTGCTTTTGCAAAAGCGGAACTTTCATTTGTCCCGCGCAGATCAAAGATAGCGTGACCAGATAAATGATGGCGGCAGCAGTTTTCAATAAAAGCGAATTGATTTTTTGGACTTTTTATACAAGTTAAAGTCGTAACCGATAAATATTTCATGAGATCCACTTTGGTAGGTGGCCAAATTATTCAGTGCCCAATCGTAAGCGTAACCAACGTGAAATTGCTCTGTGATATAGACATGGGCTGAGACGACCATTCCGAAACCATAACGATAAGAGGTGGTAAACCAAAACCGATTGGAAAACAAAGCGCTCATATTTAAATCAAACTGAACAGGACCGCCCAGGGCATGGCGCACCAGCACACTGGGCTTTAACGCGAGTTGTTCTGACATAGGAAACACCTTACCAGCAACGAAATTGACAAAAGTATTGAGCCGCGCATCGCTAAAATCATTTACAGTGAGCCTGGCTGTATTCATACTATTGGCACTCAAACCGATGTACGAACGTGGAGCCACGTACATCACACCAAAATCGAAATTCGGAATCCATCGGTTGGGTTCTGTAGAATATGATCCCGGATCGTTTCGCTCGTTGTATGTGAGCGCATTCCAATCCATTTGGTAATTTATAACGCCTCCCTGTAACCCAAAACTGAGCTTCTGACCTTTCCCAAGGTTTACAGCATATGCATACGTAATTGCGGCCATTGGCGCGGTTCTCACACCAATCTGGTCATTTTGAACCTGAAGGCCGAGGGCCATATTTTTTTTGCGAAGAGGGCCGTGCACAGAAAAATTTTGGGTGGTGGGTGCCCCTTCAAAACCCACCCATTGCGCGCGGTATCCCACATTGGCCGATATGGCATCCCGGGTACCCGCGTAGGCTGGGTTGACCATGTATAAGTTGAAAATGTACTGGCTGTAAAGCGCCTGTTGTTGCCCGAACGCCTGAAAAGCTGCTGTTGAAATAAACACGAAGAGTAGAATTCTTTTCATGGGTTTCCTAACTTGTTATTTCAATAAAACCCTTGTAAACCACTCCGGCAACGTTGGCTACATAAAAGTAAGTTCCATCCGGAAGTTCACCTCCCGACATGGTTTTACCATCCCATATAACGTCATTGTTATTGTAATTTTTCCCTTCCCAAACGGTCTGTCCCCATCGGTTGAAAATTTCAACTTGATTGTCCGAAAACTCGGCTCGGGTGATATTTTCAATTTCCCAATTGTCATTTGTGCCATCCCCGTTTGGTGAAAACGCTTTAAAAAATACGAGTTTACATTCGGTGTCCGGACCAGCCTGAATATTGAATTCAATTGTGATGGAGCAAAATTGCGTTTGGACTGTAACACCGTATAATCCTGGGCCTAATCTGTCGACATTCGTTCCCGTTTCACCCACACTCCAAAGGATGGTGTATGGTGCCCGGCAACCAGCAAGATTTATGATTTGGGCCCCTCCATCTGTGGATGTCGGACATGAGGCATCTGCGGTTTCAATCTCAAAAGAAATCTGTCCAATTGTTCCCGGTTGGTGGAATCCTTGGGTGAGCGTGTATCGTGTCGATTTTTCGGTTGAGATGATGCATTCTCCAAGGGTATATGAAACAGACAAACTGCCTTGCACTGACGACTCACCCAAACTGCCTACCACTTGCTGTGAAAGCGTGATTTGCGCACTCAAGGGAAGGGCGATAAAAATACAAGCATATAGCGACAACAATCTCATTTTTTTACGATTCTGAACAGAGCTATGGCTCTTAATATGTATACGCAAACCGGAGGCCGTACAACATCACCCGCACGTCGTCTCTTTCATCAAAATCAGTTGCGGTATTGAATGTTACCAAAAGCCTGTAAGAATAAGTACCGTTATCAACTGTCCGCATATTGACGGGGGCTGTCAAGAGATTTTCAATTCTGGTTTGAACCGAGCCAGATACATCAACAGGAGAAGATGTCCATGACCGAATGGTTGATATCACGCCAGTCGATAAGATTTTTCGTTCCAAAGAAACCGTGAGATTATTGGCCCCATTTGTCTTCCCAAAATAAATTTTCATTTGGCTCAGGTTGGCATTGTGCGGAAGGTGCAGGGGCGCTATGATTCGATTGGACTCATCGTTTTTGTGGATTGTCACAAATTCAGAATCATCTTCATAAATCACAATGTTGTCTTTGTCTGGTTTGTCTTCTTCTCTCATCCCCACAAAATCAGCCGGGTCGACAGCATAATATTGGATGCCTGACATAGCAGTGGCGGCGGTGGTTGATGGCTCCCATTGGGTAGAAGCCGAATTATAAATCAACACCTGTCCGTTTAACGGAGCCGTTGAAGAAACATCAACCCCCTGAATACCGACAACCGAAGTGGATGACAGGCTGCCGTCTACATCCCCGGTAAGCGTTTTGGTGTCTACATAGTTTTTGGTAGCGGCATCTTGAGCCGCTACCGGATTTCCTAAATTGGTGATTCTTTGAGCTCCGGCATTTCCGCCATAAGTCAATACCTGCGCAATGGTTTGTAGTTCATTCGTTGGATCAGCATCGGCGTCGTTTTTTAATGGCAAAAGATTGACATTAAAAGTGCTACCATCATCAGCGATAGACAGGACAGAAGTTGCTGCATTGAAATTCACACTTTCAATTAATTCATTGGTGGGATCGGCATCTGCGTCGTTTTTTAATGGCAAAAGATTGACATTAAAATCTCCTCCTTCATCCGAAATGGTCAAAACGGAATTGGTGGGATTGAAAACCACATTCTCAATCAACTCATTCGCCGGATTGGCATCAGCGTCGTTGCGAAGTGCAGATAAGCTGGTGTTAAAAGTATTACCAGCCTCCGAAATGGTTAAAATACCCGTAGCATTATCGAAAATGACCCCATCTATTAACTCGTTTTCAGAATCATTGTCATTGTTTCCGTCATTTACCAA
>Ga0209591_10008195_pt1 | contig 11401 bp, 13 predicted proteins | sample MAT01_FD_187207 | JGI IMG/M metagenome (GOLD analysis project Ga0209591, IMG submission 187207) | Freshwater microbial communities from Lake Fryxell liftoff mats and glacier meltwater in Antarctica - MAT-01 (SPAdes) (version 2) | ecosystem: Environmental > Aquatic > Freshwater > Ice > Liftoff...
CCCCACGCGTAGACCTTGTCGCGCACCTCTTGCTGGCAGCGCTCTTGGCGAGCGCAGTAGGCACGGGCTTTGGATAGCAGTTCGGTGTCTGAAAAAGTGCGGGGCATGGTGCGAAGATGCGAAAGCCTAAAGGTGCATCCACTTCGGATCGCCGATACCCGCACTAGCGGTTTCTGAACGGATCATCATCATCCCCAAAATATCACAAAACGATACGGTCACGCACTGCGCATCGTTGGTGCCCTCAACTCCACCAATCGCCACCACCATGTCCGAACAAACTCCACTTCCGTCCGTGCCACTTCCCCGCCAGCCGCGTTTGGGCTGGATGCGCCGCTCGCTCACCTTCCGCGCGGCGGTGGTGGCGATCCTCATTCTCCTGTTGTTGATCCCGCTGACGATGGTGCGGGAGTTGATCAGCGAACGCGCCGGTCGCAAGCAGGAAGCCGAAGCCAGCATCAGTGCCGATTGGGGCGGCACGCAGACCATCACCGGGCCGGTGATCGATGTGCCGTACGAAGTTCCGGTGCGCGTGCAGGCCGGCGATGGCAGTGGCATGGTCACGCGCATGGACATCCATTATGCGCACTTCCTACCGCAGGCCCTGAACGCCGATGCCGTGCTGGACCCCTTCACCAAGCACCGCGGCATCTATGATGTGGCCGTGTACAGCAGCCGAACACACCTCACCGGGTCCTTTGCGCCACTACCGGCGGAAGGCCTCAAGAGCGGCTATCGGCTCCGCTGGGAAGAAGCCCAGCTGGTGCTCGGCATCAGCGACCTGCGCAGCATCAAGGAACAGGTAGCGCTACGTATCGGAGGGCGCACGGTGCAGTTCGAACCCGGCCTGCCGAACAGCGACATCGTAGGCAATGGCCTCAGCGCGCCGTTCCCGTTGGACAGTACCCAACTGGGTATGCCGTTGGAGTTCGATGGAGTGCTCACCATCAACGGCAGCGGCAGCTACAACCTGGTGCCCGTGGGCAAGGTGACGCGCGCCACCTGCACCAGTTCGTGGAAGGACCCGAGCTACAACGGTGCCTTCCTGCCCGACCCGCAGGATAGCAGCCAAACCACCACCGGCCTGAATGCCAAATGGACGGTGCTCCACTTGAACCGCTCCTACCCACAGGAATTCGAGGACAGCCGCCGCGAGGCGATCGAGGCCAGTGCCTTCGGCGTGCGGCTGATGCAGCCGGTGGACGAGTACCAGAAGAATGAACGCGCCAGCAAGTACGGCCTCATGCTGATCGTGCTGGTATTCTTGGTCTTCTTCTTCGTAGAAGTGTTGCAGCAGTTGCGCATCCATCCGATCCAATACCTGCTGGTGGGCTTCGCGCTCTGCATCTTCTATACGCTCCTGATCGCCATCAGCGAACACCTCGGCTTTGCGAAGGCCTACATCCTCTCGGCCGTGGCGGTCATCGCCCTAGTGGTGGTGTATGCGCACAGCGTGTTCCAGGTGCGGCGTGCCTCGCAGCTGCTGGGCCTCATCATGCTGCTGGTCTTCGGCTTCATGTTCGCCCTCATACACCAGCAGGACTATGCCCTGCTCTTCGGCAGCATCGGGCTCTTCATTACGCTGGCGCTGGTGATGTGGGTAAGCCGTCGCATCGATTGGAACGGGACGAGCGAGCAGGGCTAGCGGTCCACTCCATGGGTATCTAAGATGCGCAGGGTCGCTGGGAGGGGCCGCCCTGCGCGCTTGTAAGACCGGTGCAATTCCGATATTTGTATGGTCATGGCCAACCTTCAAGACATCCTTGCGCAGCTTCGAGGCGAACGTGAGCGTCTTTTCGCGAAGCATGCCCTGACATCCATGGCCGTGTTCGGATCGGCGGCACGTGGGGAACAGCGGCCTGATAGCGACGTGGATATCATGGTCGAATTCGATACCACCAAGGATTACGACTTCCTAGAGCTCGCCGAGGAACTTCAGGATATTTTGAAGCGCAAGGTGGATCTCGTGGTGCGCAAAGGTGTTCGCCCTTGGTACATGGAGACCATCGAGCGCGACCTTCGCTATGTCTGAACCGAAGGACCGGGCGTACCTTCTGGACATGCGCGAGTTCGCAGGTCAGGTGCTTAGCTACCTGCAGAACAAGTTGCATAACGATTTCATGACCGACCGCTTGTTAAGGGATGCTGTGGCCTACAACCTCCAAGTGGTGGGCGAGGCGGCTTACCAAGTAAGCGACGAGTTCAAAGCGGCCAACCCACAGATCGACTGGTTCAAGATCGCCGGGCTTCGTCACCGCATCGTACACGACTACCGCCGTGTTGACGACGAAACGCTCTGGCGCATCACGCAGAAATACGTGCCGCCCTTAGTCGCTGAGCTGGAGAAGCTATTGGCATAGGCTGTACGAATGCCTACACACCATAAGCCGTGGCGGTCATCGGCCTGGTGGTAGTGTATGCGCACAGCGTGTTCCAGGTGCGGCGAGCCTCGCAATTGCTGGGCCTCATCATGCTGCTGGTCTTCGGCTTCATGTTCGCCCCAATCCACCAGCAGGAATATGCCCTGCTATTCGGTAGCATCGGGCTCTTCATCACCCTGGCGCTGGTGATGTGGGTAAGCCGCCGCATCGATCGGAACGGGACGCGCGAGCAGGGCTAGCGGTCAACTCCATTGTTCACAAGATGCGCAGGGTCTTCGGGGAAGGAAGATCCTGCGTAGGCTTAGAAGCGTGAGGATCCAAAACCCCGATGAACGCCACGGATCCCAGATCCGCAGTAGCTTGGCCTAGCATTCGAAAGAGCCATGACCGACATGAAGTCTGACTTTGACACGCCGTTACCTGGGCGCGATATCGCAAACCCAACAAAGGCTTCGGTCATCAAACAGTTCTTGGAGGTCTTCCGTGTTTTCTCTAAAGGTGAAGCGCCTTACAATATTCCTACTGCCTGCTTAGTCAAAGGACCTCGCGGACCCGAGGTCCTTAAGGATCCGGCCTTTCTGGCAAGGAAGAACATCTACTTCTACCTTGGATCCGGTGAAGTCCCGGAGGATGAGATCCTGCGAATATGCGATGCTACTGACCTCGTCCAGTATGTCAAACAGAAAGAACCTTGGGAGGACTATGATCTCTGCACTTTCGACGAATCAATGACGTGGTGTCTGGCGGTATCTCATAACGATACCATCACCTATCTCGAGCGATGATCCGATCGTGCGTGTAGCGCTTACGGGCGCATCTCTTTCGAACTCTACCAGTGCCCCCTACACCGGCGCCTCGTTCCCAGCTGTGTTGCATAAGCCGTGTGTGAAGCGAACGATCAATACAAGTCGGTCTTTACGCCATCGGGTGTAGCAAGGAAGTCATCATAGGATGAAGTGCGATCCATAACAATTGTATAGCCCAAAAGGGGCGAGCTATGCACAAAGATGAGTCCCTTGGCACATGGGGCATAGATGGTAAAAAGCACAGTATCCGAATGGACTTCAAAGTTCGTGACCGCACCCACCGACCCACATACCAGCACCTCCTCCTCACCTTTTCGCGCTAAAGTGATCCGCTCAGTAGAGTTGTTCCCGATCTGACTGTAGTAATACCACATGAACACATCATCGCCTGACTTTACGGTCTTGCGAACGAACCGGTTATCACATGATAGGAGCAACAGGCTCAACAAGACCCAGAAGGAATACCCGCGTCTTCATTGCAAGCCCAAAGTAACGCGCAGTAAATGCGCAGTCCGAACCCTACACCGGCACCTCATTCCCTGCCCCGTCGTGGAAGCTGTAGGCGAGGTATTGGTTGGAGCCGCCGGGCTGCACCTTCACCCATTTCTTCCAGCGCCACCACCACTTGTGTTGGATGCTGGGCAGGCCTTTGGTGAGGTGGGCGTGGATGAAGGGATGCACTTGCAGCACAAGACCGCTCATGTCCTTCTCGCCGAGGAGGTAGTTCAGTGTGTTCTCGATCTCGTCGATGATGAGCACGGGTGCGCCCACTTCGCCGGTGCCGTTGCAGGCGGGGCAGTTCTCGCTGGTGTCGATCTCCGTTTCGGGCCGTACGCGTTGGCGCGTGAGCTCGATCACACCAAAGCGTGAAGGTGGCAACACGTTGTGCTTCGCCTTGTCATCCTCCATGGCATCTTTCAATGCCTTGTGCAGGATACGGCGGTTCTCCGATTCGTAGAGGTCGATGAAATCGATGCAGATGATGCCGCCCATGTCACGCAGGCGCAAGAGGCGTGCGATCTCGATGGCGGCTTCCACGTTGATGTCCAACGCGTTCTTCTCTTGGGCTTGATTGCCGCCTTTGCGGCTGCCGCTGTTCACGTCGATGACGTGCATGGCCTCGGTCTTCTCAATGATCAGGTAGGCCCCGCTGGTGAGCATGACCTGCTTACCGAAGGCCTGTTTGATCTGCTTGTTGACCCCGAAATTGTCGAAGATGTCGAGTTTGCCTTTGTAGTGCTTCACGATGCCCTTCTTTTCGGGGGCGGTCTTCTCCAGGGTCTGGTAGATCTCCTCTGTCAGGAGTTCATCATCCACGTGGATGCTCGTGAAATTCTTGTTGAGCACATCACGCAGCACGGCGCTGGTGCGATCGATCTCCCCCAGCACCTTCTTGGGCGGCTGTGCGTTGCGCAGGTTGTGGAACATGGTGTCCCACCGGGCCATCAAGGTCTTCAGATCGGCTTCGAGGTCTTCGGTGCGCTTACCCTCGGCATTGGTGCGGATGATGACGCCGAAGTTCTTCGGCCTGATGGCCACCATCAATTCCTTCAACCGCTTGCGTTCCACCTCATCAATGATGCGCGACGAGATGCTGGTCTTGTTGATGAAGGGCACCAGCACCATGTAGCGCCCTGCGAGGGTGACCTCGGCGGTGAGGCGTGGTCCCTTGGTGCTGATCGGCTCTTTGGCGATCTGTACCAATATGCTTTGGCTCGCGCTGAGCACATCGGCCAACTTCCCATCCTTGGGAATGTCGGTGTCCATTTTCCAATCGTCCAACAAACTGGACGTGACACTTCCGGTAACAGCGGCTTTGGCGAACTTATAGGCGTTCCTGTACTGTGGCCCCAGATCGAAATAATGGAGAAAGGCATCCTTCTCGTGCCCAACATCCACAAAGGCTGCGTTGAGGCCCGGTGCCACCTTGCGCACTTTGGCGAGGTAGACATCGCCAACGGCGAAACCGCGCTCGGTCCGTTCACGGTGCAGTTCGGCAAGCACCTTGTCCTTCATCAGGGCAAGGGCCACTTCACCAGCACCAGAACGGATGATGAGATCGATGTTCACGAGGAAATGTACTTCATGTGGAAGAGAGGGGTGCTTGGAGCACCTTCTGGGTAGGGCATAGCCCGAGGACCGAAGTCCTCAGGCCAACGCTAACACAGGCTCAAAGAACCTAGCGGTTCTTCTTCTTGTGCCTGTTCTTCCGCAAGCGCTTCTTGCGCTTGTGCGTGGCCATCTTGTGACGCTTTCTTTTCTTACCGCAGGGCATGTTGCTCCTTTATTTAACGTTCTCCAATTCGAGCAGGAAACGATCCACGCCGTTGAGCATGGCCGTGTCCTGCGTTAAGGTCTTGTACTTCTTCAGACTGGCGATCGCCAGGGCATTGCTGTCCAGCGTCGCGTAGGTGCGCCCTAGGTAGAACCAGACATCGGGATAATTCACCGAGTCGAGTTCCAACACTTTTTGGAAGCGTCCCAACGCCTTGTCATATTGACCGCTTTGGACGGAAAACAAGCCCAATTGCCAATGCGCTTCCACATTGTCGGGATCTTCCTTCAGGATCTCGCGCAGCAATAAAATGCCGCGCATGGGGTCTTGGCCGTTCACAAGGGCCACGGCCTCATCGGTCCTGGCCTTCATGGGGTCCAGCTTCACCACCTCCTGTTGCTTCCCGGCAGGTGTCCGGGGCGCCACTACCAAAAGAACGATCACCACCAACGCACCGACCAGGGCAAGTAATTGCGGCTTTTTTAGGCCCCACATCGCTTACTGACCTACGGGGCGGTTCTTCACCTTATCGACGAACGTGTCGGCAGGCTTGAACGCCGGCACATCGTGCGCCGGAATGATGATGGTGGTGTTGCGGGCCAGGATCCTTCCGGTCTTCTGTGCCCTGCGCTTCACCACGAAGCTCCCAAACCCACGCAGGTGGACGTTCTCGCCTTTTTCGAGGCTGGTCTTCACCTCTTCCATGAAAGCCTCCACGGTCGTCAACACCACCTGGCGTTCCACTCCTGTACGTTTCGCGATGATGCTGACCAATTCTGCCTTCGTCATACCCTGCTTCGGTTTGGGGCGGCAAAGATAGGCGTTCAACTGGATCGCGCAACCCATCTTTGCTCCTGTATGTCAACAGCTTGGTTCAGCAAGGCGCTGCTACCCTGGTACCGGGAGCATAAGCGCGCACTTCCTTGGCGGGAAAGTCGTGATCCATACCGCATTTGGCTTAGTGAAGTGATCCTGCAGCAAACCCGTGTGGACCAAGGTTTGGCCTACTGGCACCGGTTCGTAGAGCGGTATGGCACGGTGGCCGAATTGGCCGCAGCACCCGAAGATGAGGTCCTTCGCCTGTGGCAGGGTTTAGGCTACTACAGCCGGGCGCGCAACCTACTTACAGCAGCGAAACAGGTCACGGAACAGCACAACGGCAAATTCCCAGCTAACTACGAGCAATTAAAGGCCCTGAAGGGAGTTGGCGAATACACGGCCGCGGCGATCGGCTCCATCGCTTTTGGGCTGGTGGAACCGGTGGTGGATGGCAACGTCTATCGGGTCTTGGCGCGCGTGTTCGGCATAGGAACCCCCATCGATAGTACGGCTGGCCGCAAGCAGTTCCGGGAACTGGCCGCCCTGTTGATCGATACCGACGAACCTGGTGACCACAACCAAGCGGTGATGGAATTAGGGGCTACCATTTGCACGCCCCAAAAGCCGCTCTGCGCAGAATGCCCCGTGGCCCGAAAATGCCAGGCCCGAATTACGGACCGTATCGCCGAGCTACCGGCAAAGGCAGGCCAAACGCGAACACGAACACGGCATTTCAATTACCTGCATATCGAACTGAAAGAAGGTTTGTATCTACGGAAACGCACAGGCAAGGATATCTGGCACGGGTTGTATGAATTCCCTCTTGTGGAGTCGAGCAGGGCACTAACACCGAAACGATTTGCGGTACAGTTAGCCCATGCGGTAGGCGACGGTTGGACCATAGCGGAGTGTCACGGTCCGGTGAAGCATGTACTGAGCCACCAAGTGATCCAGGCACTGTTCTGGAAAGTGATACCGCCCAAACGCTTGGTGGCACCTAGTGAATGGTTGTTGGTACCAACGAAGGGGTTGGACCTGCTTGCGTTGCCACGACTGATGGAGCGGTACGTGAACGATCACGGCCCCAAGAAACGCACCGTACCCAGTTCGCCAACGCGGAAGTAGGAAATGCCCAGCGGTAGAGCGGGCATTTCCAAAGGCAGGGCACCTTGCCCGTTCGTAACGATCGTTCGCGAAAGCACTTCGCGCCCAAGTGGATCGAATACCTGTAGGGGAAAACGGCCAGCAGGTAACCCAATCACCTCCACCAGGCCATCGGCACGGCGATAGGCCCGCAACGTGGAGCTGGGTAGCGTTGAATTCTCTGCCAAGCCAACGGCCACCGAGCAGGTATCCGAGTAGGTGCTGCCGGTATAGCGCACTGCGCAGTTGACAGGTATGCCATTCAAGTTCACGTGGCAGCTGGCGAAGAGCGTATCGTGGAAGAACTCGATGGTGTTGATCTCTGGCTCCGGGCCCAAGGGCAGGCCACACCAACGGGCACCATCCCAAGTAGCGATACCGGGGCAGGGCACGTTCCCTGCATAGCTGAAGGAGCCGCAGGCCCACAGCTTGCCATCATATACCTCCAGCTCAGCAGCGCCTACCAAATAGAGGTAAGTGCCATCCAAGCCCTGGAAGCCGGTACCCACTGGGCGGTACTGTTGCCCATCCCAACGCATAATGCCGTGCCCAGCATTGCCCGCACCAATGGGTATGCTGCCACTTACGTACAACTCGTTGTTGTAAACAGCTAATGCACGGCCTGCACCGAAGCCGCTGCGAATGCCAAGACCTAAAGGCAACCATTGGCCATTGTTCAGGTACGCAACATGGTTCGGGCCTTCTGCGCTGTAACTTATCACACCGGTGGTGTAAAGTGTACCATTCCACGAAACGAGGTCTTGGATATATGGCGGCGAAGCAACGTCAAAGGAACCTACCGGCACCCACTGCCCGTTCTCGCGTTTGGCAATGCCCTGAGCTGACTGACCATCCACCACGTCAAAAGAACCTAGGGCAAATAGATCTCCGTTGACCACCTTCAAACGGTATATATTCCCGTCGAAAGCCCCACATTGCGACCAAACCCCAGCACTATAACATTGGAGCCTAGGCACTGAGATGTTGTTACCCGCAGGAAACGCACCACCAACGAAAACCGTATCACCCAAGCAACGAATGGTGAATGGACGGTTCAGGAAGTTCCCAAATGTTGACCAACTGTGATCCCGAAGAACACTAACCGTTTGGTCGTCGCCCAAGAAATCACCATTTAAAGATGACTCGCCGCAGAAATACAGGACATCAGCCATGGTGTCCGCAACAATACTGCTCATACCAAAAGTCCGGGTCGGGTTCCCTGCCGGTGCCCATTGTGCGAAAGAGCAAATGTTTGCCAGAACTAGAAGCACCGCACAATATGTCCGTTGCATGAGACTATCGCGTTACGGTGAACCGTGCTGTGTAAATGCCCGCATGGAACATATATGAGCCTTGCGCCAAGGAGGGGAGGTGACCACGCAAGATGCGCCCATCGCTGCGCGCGGCATCATGCACCACCAAACGACCCAAGGCATCCACCACCCGATAGCTATGCAGGCCAAGCGGCAGACCGAACACCAGCATTTGGTCGTAAGACCAATTTGCGGATAGCAACGTAGGGAGCGTGCCTCGCTCTACCATACCAACCTGGTTGAGCGTCTCGCCGCAGATCGCCGCCAAGAAACCCTCGCTTGTGCCACCTTGCCAATCATCTTCGAAATAGGGTACACCGCCTCCATCATCCAACGGAAAATAGCTCATGGGATCAGCCTCTTTACTGGTGGTGCCAGCCAAGTAGATGTTGCCGTTCGCTCTACGGTGCAGCACCGTAAAGATGTACTCGGGCATGGCCGCGTTGGCCTCGCCGCCTAAATAGCTGCCATAAAGCAATTGGTTGTTGGTGCCAAAGACCGTTACGATCGGGTCCTTCTGTTCCACACTGTTGCCGCTTACATCGGCATTGAAGGCGGATTGTTGGTAGAGTCCCGAGAGCGGTTGGAGCAACACGCCGGTACCACCGAGCAGGTACGATGCTAAAAGCAACTTGCCCGTTGGGTCGAAGGCGCAGGTGGTAGGGTAGACCACAGAACCTGCACCGTTGTGCAAATACGTGTGCCATGTTCGAGAGCGATCGACACCTGAGAACCGCGCAATGAATCCGGGGCTGCTCGTTGGCGGGTACTGACCTTGGTGCCAACCCGGACCTTCTACCACATCCAATGCCAGCGGACCTGCACCTACCAGCACAATATCCTTGGTAATTGGGTCGATCGCAAGGCCGTTCTCGAAGCTCCGTTCCGGTCCGATCGTACCCACATACGTGCTCCATTGCACAACACCATTCTCATCAAATTCATAGAGGTAGCAATCGTCGCTCCCGAAGGGCCCTACCGAATACGAATTCCCGCCGAAGGGTTGCAGGTTCAGGTCCGCACTGTGTGTGACACCCATCATAACCACCCTCGCTCCGGTAGCATCCACATCGTAGGCCGCATCGCTGGTGGTGCCTGGAATATGTGTACGCCAGCCATGCTGATCGGTATCATTGAACATGGATAAGAAACCATCGACCTCATTGCTGTAGGGCCAGTAGGTGGAGTTGGTGGGTGGCGCTAGATCCAAAGCAGGTATAGTGCTGTTTGTGCTGCCAACGATGTAGATCTTCTTGTTGGCAAGGCCCACCATGCCGTTAATAAAGGTGTTGTCGCCTCCATAGTAGGTGGACCATTCACGAACGGCGTCGGGTTTGTTCAACCTTGCGTTGAAGCCTTTATAAACACCAGGGTTAGCGGCCGTTTGGCTGAACTCGGAACCAGTTTGTGCATGGAACATGGATGCTGAATTCGTGAACCCACCCATATACACTTGCCCACCCACCTTGTGACCAATGGCGGTGCCCCGGATAAGTTCGCCTTCCACTTGGCCGCCGAAGAAGGTCTTCCAGACAATGTTATCTGTGGTATTGAAGCGCATCATGTAAGCTACCCTCCCCGCACTAGAGTAATTGATACCTGGTGCTTGCGGAAAGCTCATGAAGGTAGATCCCGTTGTGCCGACGATGTAGTAATTGTCATTTTCGTCTTCCACACTCTCATACACTTGGTCATTCTCGTTACCACCCATATACGTGCTCCCGCACAAGCCTTCCTCATCATACTCCTGCGCTCCAAAAGGGGGTATCCCCATTTGAAAGATAAGGGGCAGCAACGGGTTGTAATTGCTCCAGGTAAAACCTACCACGCCGGTTCCATCTTCGTTGGGGTCGTAGGTGGCCGCCCAGCTTACGGGCACAATGCCACCAAGTCCATCCACTTGGTAGGCTTGTACATATGGGATAATAAAGAACTTGCCATTGTAATAGAGCTTCAAGTTACCCCACAGATCAGTGTCTATGCTGTCCTGCCCTGAAAAGCGCAATTTCAAGTCGCTCACATTACAACCGGGCTTCATGACAAAGGCCATTTTCTGGCTTCTGCTGCCGCTGTAGAAATGCATGTCGATCTTGGTGAAGATCGCAGGATAGATCACCCGGCTATACCCCTCAACGGCAGTTACGCCATTCGCACCGCATTGTGGCAAGTAGAAATTCCGCTGCCAATCCTTTAGGGCCCAGCCCAGCGGATCCACTCGTTTTGCTCGTGTGCCGTAAGGCTCCATCCGTAGGTTGTAAAGCGTATCGACGGTTGCCATGTTGGTATCCACCTTCGCGATAACGAATGAAACGGTGGAACTCTCCATTACATAGGCCCTGGGAGAGCCGCCCTCGGAATAGAACTTGATGTCGGGCCTGGGCTGGTTATCGGTATCGATCACTTCGCCTTTGTTCTCCCAGAACCCGATGCTTTTCTTGTACTCTTACAAGAAATAGTCTGGTGGCACGTGAGGGGGCTGTGCATGGGTGCTGGCAATGATCGCCGTTAACAGGAGGGTGTATAGTGCTCGCATAGCGGAAAAGGTTGGGAGGTTGAGAGAAGTAACGATCACCGGAGCACTGCGAATGTAGTTCACCTTTACCAAGTTCTACACTAGAACGGGAGAAGTACATGGCCCCGCCGGTCCATACCAGCGTTTCAGAA
>Ga0209591_10008198_pt1 | contig 11400 bp, 14 predicted proteins | sample MAT01_FD_187207 | JGI IMG/M metagenome (GOLD analysis project Ga0209591, IMG submission 187207) | Freshwater microbial communities from Lake Fryxell liftoff mats and glacier meltwater in Antarctica - MAT-01 (SPAdes) (version 2) | ecosystem: Environmental > Aquatic > Freshwater > Ice > Liftoff...
TTCACAACAGCATCCAATGATTTTCTCCAGCAAGAACCTGAATCCTCCATCGCTTGCCGCGAGCCTGATCCGCACGCTGGCATTGGTCATCGCGCTCGTCGGTATCGTACAACTTCGCGCCCAGCCGCTCGACACGCTTAATGCCAGACTGGAAGGCCTACCGATCGATAGCGTGGAGGAACGTGAGCGGGAAGCGACCGACCCTCGAACGAAGTTCGTCACCATCACCAGGCTCACCGGCGAGTACTTATATCGCGGTCGCCCGGAGGACTGCATGAAGGCGGCTATTCGCGGGCTGGAAGTGGCTGAACCGACCGGGAACGACACGCTGATCGGCTGGGCGCACTTCGGCATCGGTGCGGCTTTCACAAGCCTCAGCGACGTGAACGGTGCGCTGAAGCACTTCAACATCGCCTTTGAGCGCTATCGGCATATCGGCGATAGCTTGAGGATGGGGGACGTGTGCAAGGAGATCGCGATCGTGTACATGCGAGTGGGGGATACCGAGGGGACCTTGCGCTACATGCGGAAGGCGCAGGGCTATGGCCTGAGTGAAGGTAACTACGGTCGCTCGATGTCGATCCTCGCCAAGTGCCATCTGGATCGCGGCGATCTGGACTCGGCGCTGTACTATGCCCGCAAGGCCGATGTACTGAAGGTACCCGGAATGGATCCATACGGCTATGCCGCCTTCCAGCATACGCTGGCCGCCGTGCATGCCGCACGCGGCGAGAACGACCTTGCCGAGCCCTACTTCAAACGGGCCTTGGTGGTGGCCGATTCTTCCGGGCTGCCGGAGTCTCTCCTCAATGCCGCGGCCGGTTATGCGAAGCTGCTTATCGGTCAAGGGCGCCGGGCGGAGGCACTCGTATGGGCGCGCAAGGGCTACGAAGCCACTGAGCATACGCGGCAACTGGGCTTCATGGTGAAGTCCACGACGGCCTTGTCCGATGCCTTTGCAGCGAATGGCATGACCGATAGCGCGCTGGTTTACTCGAAGGTCGCCCACGCTTGGCGCGACTCGCTCACGAGCCTGCAGAACAAGAGCCAATTGCAGAACCAGCTCTTCACGCAGGAACTGAAGGACCGCGAGGATGCGAAGCTCCGCGCGGAGGAAGTCGCCACCCGCTCCCGAAACATCCAGTTCGGCATCATCGCGCTCATCGTCATCACGCTGGGCATCTTCCTGCTCATCTTCAGTCGCACGGCGGTGGTGGGTGCCAAGGCCATCAAGAACCTCTCGCTCATCGCGCTGCTGCTCTTCTTCGAGTTCATCAACCTGCTGTTGCATCCGTTCCTTGATCGCATCACGAACCACTCACCGATCCTGATGCTGTTGGCCATGGCCGCGATCGCCGGGTTGTTGATCCCACTGCACCATCGCATGGAGAAGCTGATCACCACCATGCTCGTGAGCAAGAACAACCGGGTGCGCTTGGAGGCGGCGCGGAGGACGATCGAGGAGTTGGAATCGAATACCAACAAGGCACAATGATGAATGATTTCATAATGATGCGGTCGCTCGTGCTGATGCTCTCGTTGGCAGCTTGTGCCAGTACTCATTCCCAGAAGCAGGGCATCGATCCACGCTTCGATTCCCTCGACACCCGCCACGACAAGTCACGCCCCGTGCTCGAACGCTTCTGGATCACTAGCAACCATGCGTGGGCCTGTTACTACGCTGGGAAAACCGCGTCGGCGACGGTGTCAGCAAAGGATGCGCTGGAACTTGCAGAGGCTATCGGTGTGGACACCCTTATTGCCGAAGCTTATATGATCTTGGGTAATGCTACCTCTGCTGATCCTCAAGGCGCGCTGAAGTACTTCTACAGGGCTCGTGCTCTTGCCGAGACGGCAGGTAGCGCGGAGTATGTGGGAGTTGCGGATAAGGAGATCGCAGTCGTCCACAAGATCCTCGGGGACTATCCGCGCTGTCTTGATCTCCTCAAGAAGGCGATCGTGAACGTGCGTTCGGTACCTGAAGTAAATCGCACATACTGTCAGTTGAGCGATTGCTATCGTCTCATGGGGCAGGCGGACTCGGCGCTGTACTTCGCTCAGCGCTCCAACATCATCGATCGGCCTTCGGATGATCCGTATGGTTATACACGATCGTACTACTTGCTGGGAGCGGCCTATGCGGCAAAGCGGGACCACGTTCTTGCCGAGGTGCATTTCACGAGGGCGATCGAAGTGGCGGATTCCTTCGATGTTGCGGCGCCGCTCGTCCAAGCACTCGTGGGGCGTGGTCGCATGCATCTTGTCATGCAGAATGTGGCCGTAGCGATCACCGATGGCCAACGCGGTTTGGCGGTGGCCCGTGGCGTTGGTCTTACGGGCACGATCAATGTAGCGGACCTCTTGCGCGCAGCCTACAAGGAGCAAGGTCGATTGGATAGTGCGTTCTACTACTCGGAGTTGAAGGCGCTCTTCAATGATAGCCTGAGGAGCACGGCGAACCTGAACAAGCTTCAGGACATGGCCTTCGAGCAGGAGCTGAAGGAGCGTGACGAGGCGAAGGAGAAGGCCGAAGCCGACGCCGCCCGCTCCCGCAACATCCAGTTCGGCATCATCGCCCTCATCGTCATCACACTCGGCATCTTCCTGCTCATCTTCAGTCGCACGGCGGTGGTGGGTGCGAAGGCGATCAAGAACCTCTCGCTCATTGCGCTGCTGCTCTTCTTCGAGTTCATCAACCTGCTGTTGCATCCCTTCCTTGATCGCATCACGAACCACTCGCCGATCCTGATGCTCTTGGCCATGGCCGCCATTGCGGGCTTGCTGATCCCGCTGCACCACCGCATGGAGAAGCTGATCACGAACATGCTGGTGAGCAAGAACAACCGGGTGAGGTTGGAGGCGGCGAGAAGGACGATCGAGGAGTTGGAGGGTGGAGGAAATGGAAACAATACAACCGCGAGATGATGTTCTCTCTCCTTCGGAAGCCATTGCTTATCGCACTGGTGCCAGCGTATCGGATCCTACTGTTGGTGATCTTGGTTGCCTGCCCTGCCGCAGCGTTCGCCCAGGATCAACCGCCGACTTTGGATACCACTGGTGCGCGTTACGACAAGTCGAAGTCATTGCGCGAGCGGTTCCGGATCACCGATGCCCACATCGAGGCCGTCTTCGGTCTGGGGCGAATGGCGGAGGTGCGCGAGTCCGGCTTGGAACAGTTGGATCTTGCGCGGGAGATCCAAAGCGATTCACTCATCGCATGGAGCTACTTCTGGATCGGGAATTCCTTCAGCGGCAACGATCTGAACGCGGCTCTTCGGTATTTCTTTTTGGGACGAGAGCATGCTCTGGCAGCAGGCGATAGCAATCGCCAAGGCGGATTGGACAAGGAAATAGGAGTCGGATACAAGATGATGGGGCATGACAAACTGGCCATCGAGTACCTGCGCAGGGCGCAGCGCAATGTCACCTCGAAAGCGCTTGTCAACCGCACTGCTGCGCATTTGAGCGAAGTGTACCTGACCTTCGGCAAGACGGATTCGGCGCTCTATCAGGCGCAGCGTTCCAATGTGATCATGGAACCCTCTAGCGACCCCTACGGATATGCCCGATCTCAGTTGGTGCTGGGCAAGGCCTATATCGCGAAAGGGGATACGGAGCAGGCTGCAGTGTTCTTCAATCGCTGCATTGCCGTATGTGATTCCTTTCGCTTGGTCATGCCGTTAACACAGGCGCTCGCCGCTCAGGCTAGTGCGTTCTTCGCTGCGGGAAACAACGAAGATGCCATTGACAAGGGGAGACAGGCTTACAACGTTGCACTGCAGAGCACCATCACGCTATCCGACGCCATCGCTGCTGCGGACATTGTGCAACTGGCGTTCCGCGCGATCGGCGAAGGAGATAGCGCCTACACATACTTGCACCGCATGGTATGGCTGCAGGACAGCCTGACGAACGTGAACAATGTGTACAAGGTGCAAGGCATGGCTTTCGAGCAGGAGTTGAAAGAGAACGAGACCGCACGAGTGAAAGCAGAAGAAGTCGCGACCCGCTCCAACAACATCCAGTTTGCCATCATCGCCCTCATCGTCATCACGCTCGGCATCTTCCTGCTCATCTTCAGTCGCACGGCGGTGGTGGGCGCCAAGGCCATCAAGAACCTCTCGCTCATTGCGCTGCTGCTCTTCTTCGAGTTCATCAACCTGTTGTTGCATCCGTTCCTGGATCGCATAACGAACCATTCGCCGATCCTGATGCTGCTGGCCATGGCCGCCATTGCGGGATTGCTGATCCCATTGCATCACCGCATGGAGAAGCTGATCACCACCATGCTCGTGAGCAAGAACAACCGGGTAAGGTTGGAAGCAGCAAGGAGGACGATCGAGGAACTCGAGGGGGCAGGGAAGCAGCCAGAGCAAACCTGAGCCGAAGAATATCGGCTAACAACTTACTTTTGGTCTATGCGATTGAGCAACGAACAGATGGAGAGCTTACGGGCGTACTTCGTTACGCAGCCTGTGCTTAGTGCATACCTATTCGGTTCATACGCGCGGGGCGAGGCGGATGACAAGAGCGACGTGGACATTCTGGTGGATCTTGACCGGTCCGTATCCTTCGGGTTGGGTTTCTTCGGCATGGTCGGGGACCTTCAAGAGTTGTTGGGTCGTCCAGTTGATGTGGTGACCCGCGAGTCGCTATCGCCGCATGTTGCCCCTTACGTGACCAAAGACCTGCTGCGGATCTATGCGCGATAAGCTCGGCGATCGCGCGCGCGTCCAGCACATGCTCGAAGCCATCGAACTGGTGGAGCGTTTCATGTATGGGAGAGCCATGGATGATCTGGCGAACGATGCCATGTTGCGTTTCGCCACCGTGAAACAGTTGGAGATCATCGGTGAAGCGGCATCGCGCATTACGGCCGGAACGCTCGCACTGGAACCAAGTGTACCATGGAAACGTGTGGTTCTCATGCGGCATATATTGGTACATGACTACTACCGCATTGATGTACCTACCGTGTGGAGCACTACTCAGGATGACCTGAAGCCGTTGAAAGAGGCGCTTATCCGACTACTTGAATTGCTGCCACTCCCTCCTGTTTGATCACCAACATGCTCGTCTCGAAGAACAACCGCATACGCTTGGAGGCGGCAAGGAGGACGATAGAGGAGTTGGAAGGGAGTGGCGAGCGGACGTAGCCCTCAGCGATCAACGCCGGTTAGAACAGCAGCACTTTGCTGGATCGCGAGCCGCGCTGCCCATCCACGTGCACCACGAGCGCTTGGGCACCCCATTGCGAGCAACGGATGGTCGTGGACCCGGAAGGATCCGTTGTGGACGCCATGAGCAACCGGCCTTGTGCATCGAAGATCCGCACGCGATCACCCGCCGTGCAGCCGGAGATCATCAGCTCGCCGGTGGTGCCGTTGTACCGGATGCCGATGGCTTCGATCCCGGCTTCGGCCAGGCCGGTGGTGCGATCCCATGCCGCGCCGGGCACTGCGCTGAAGCTGCCGTTCACCGCGCTCCAATGCTCCCATGCGCCGCCCACTTCCGTGTTCCAATCCTGTATGTTGATCCCATTGGTGCCCGCTTGTACGCCGGGGACCTTGTATACCCCACTGCCGCGCCGGACCGGTCCCAAGTGAGCGGCATACCGGAAGTACACATCTCCGGTGCGTTGGGCGCCACGCAATTGGCGCGCAGGAAATAGGCGTACTCATCATAGTTCGGATGATCGCCATAGACGCGTGCTGTGCCATCCGGTGTGATGCATACCGCTGTGTACTCGTTGCACGCAATGCCACGCACATCGCCCAAGCCGTATTCCACCATGGCCCTTGCGAGGAAGGTGAAATGCCGCCCGCGCCTGCACATATCTCAACGCTTGTCATCGTGTTCCCTTGGCGATCTTTCTGTCAACTCGCACGCAGCAACTTACTACCATAGCGCCGTTCGCGGATCGGAGGGCGTGGGTTAGTTTTTCACAAAGGGGGTGCAGCTGCATTGAGTTCGTGCGCGAATAACTTTGACAGAAGAATCGAACGAATGGCACGGACAGCATCAGAGGACAGGGTCATGTATAGATCGGATCGACTTTGCTGTGTATGCCAAAAGCGCGGTGATCAGGTTCATCATCTGGATGGCAGTCGCTCGAATGGGAAAGAGAACAACCTAGCCCTGCTATGCTTCGATCGCCATGGTACCAGCCACAGCCTCGACCGGTCATGACACCGTTGCCAGGATCTTCCTGCGCTGACCATTCCACTCCATGACCGCATCCACCACCACACAGCTGCTCCCCGCAGCACAGCGCACCACCCTGCTCGATGCCCTGCGCGGCTTCGCGCTCTTCGGCGTAGTCTGGAGCAACTATGCATTTTTGAGCAGCTGGATCGTTCTTAGCCCTGAAGAGCAGGCGGTCTTGCCAGGCGCCTGGTTGGACGCGGTGCTGGGTCCCTTCCACGACATCCTCATCGACGGCAAGTTCTACTCCATCTTCTCCCTGCTCTTCGGCATCGGCTTCGGCTTCTTTCTGGACAAGGGGGGCTCCGGACAGGTGCGTTTCCTGCGGCGCATGCTCTTGTTACTGTTGATCGGCGTATTGCACTTGCGCTTCCTCTGGGCCGGCGACATCCTCTCACTGTACGCGATCCTGGGCCTCTTGCTGCCACTTTTCCGACGCGTGGGTGATCGCGCCTTGTTGATCATCGCAACGCTCCTGCTCTTATCGCCCATTGCCTTGGATGCTGCACGGGTGCTCACCGATGACGCCTTCTATCCAGCCGGCCCTATTATAACCGCGTTGGATGCTGAAGCAGCCTTGAACGGCAATAGATGGGAGGCATGGCGTGCCGTAGCGGATGGCGGCTGGGCGGAGTTCACGACCCTCTGTGAGCGCTTCTGGCTCTTCCGCATTTGGCTGATCGTGGACAGCAACCGCCCACAGAAGGTCCTTGCGCTCTTCCTCATCGGCCTGTGGATCGCGCGGCGCAAGCTCTTCGCCGATCCCGCGCAACATCGCGCGCTGCTGAAGCGGGTGTGCATCGGTGGCTTTACGCTCGGGTTGCCGTTCTGCACGCTCAATTGGTACAGCATTCATTACCTCCCGTATTTACCCGATCCGTTGGGGCTTGTTGGGTCCGTCTCCTATGCGCTCGGCGTGGTGCCGCTCGCGCTGGCCTATGCGAGCGGATTTGCGCTGTTGTGGACCGATGCGCGTTCGCAACAACGCCTTCACGTACTCGCTCCCATGGGCCGCATGGCGCTCACGAACTACCTCATGCAGACCATCATCGCCATCGCCCTCTTCTACGGCATCGGCTTCGGGTTGGGGGGGCACGTGAGCATGGTGGGCTTCGAGGGCATTGCATGCGCGGTGTTCATCATCCAGGTCCTCTGGAGCCATTGGTGGTTGAAGCGCTTCCAGTTCGGGCCCATGGAGTGGCTGTGGCGTTCGCTCACCTACGGGAAGGTGATGCCGATGCGGAAAGAGCACATGGGATCTGGCGGTGCATCATCAGCTTCGGCATGAACGGCGGGTGCCCGTCGCGATCAGCAGCGGTGGCGACCTGACCGGCATGATCGATTCCACCGACCTCTTGCGCAATGCATACAAGCATGGCGGGCAACTGGACAGCGCCTATCACTACTTCGAATTGAAGCCGGCGTATGCGGACAGTATGAAGAACGCGACGGATCTGAACAAGCTGCAGAACATGGCCTTCGAACAGGAGCTGAAGGACCGGGAGGATGCCAAGCTGAAAGAGGAGGCCAAGGCCGAACGCTCGCGCAACATCCAATACGGCATCATCGCGCTGGTGGTGATCACCCTGCTCATCTTTCTCCTGATGCTCAGTCGTAGTTCGGTGGTTGGCGCACGAGCGGTCAAGAACCTCTCGCTGGTGGCCTGCTGCTTGTGTTCGAATTCCTCAACCTATTGCTTCATCCCTTATTGTACCGCATCACCAACCATACTCCGCTGCTGATGCTGTTGGCCATGGTGTGCGTTGCCGGTCTCCTCATTTCTCTGCACCACCGCATGGAGCGTTTGATCACAAACATGCTCGTCTCGAAGAACAACCGGGTGCGGTTGGAGGCGGCGCGGCGGATGATCGAGGAGTTGGAGGGAAGGCCGAAGGAAGAGGTGTGAGCTAGGCGGTAACAGCAACCACCCCCTCCAAAGCCGCCTTCGCCACCTGCACGGCCTGCCCCGCGCATTTGGCGGGGTTCTTCACATCCTGCATCCGCCATACGGCAGACAGCGGCCCCGCCTTCTCATACACCTTGAACTTGCGCGGTTCTTGCACGGCGCGCAGTATCGCGGTGAACGTCCCGTTCTCGAAGAAGCTGTGTTCCTGGTCCGCGATGAAGGTGCCGATGAGCACGCCCTTGCGCAGCACCATTTTCTCCAAGCCGATACGTTGACCCGGTCTGAAGTCGTCCGGGCGCATCAACGGTTCCGCTCGTAAAAGAACCCCACCAGCACCTCCTGCCGGAATTGCAAGTTGTAGTTGAGCATGGGGTTGTACGCCAGCCGTGTGTCCATGCGCAATTGCAAATACTTCCACAGTTTCACGACCACCATGTTGCCGAAGTCGAAGTTGACATGATCGCGGTCCACGCCATTGCCGAAGACCCGTGTGTTGTTGATCCACTGCACATGGTTGCCGAAGGACTTGTTGATGGAGGTGGCTATGGAGAAGCCGTAGCTCAAGAAATAGTACGCCTTGCGTCCCTCCAGCAAATTGCTTTCCGCGAAAGGTGCGGGAGTGGTTTCCTTGGGGGAGCTGCTGAGCTTAAGGGTCGCGAAAGCGAAGTTGATGTTGCTCGTGTTCCAGAAGGTGAAGACCGCGCCATAGCCGGCTTCCAGGGCAAAGGGGTTCATGAAGCCGCCTAACGAGCGTGCTTGGAACACGTTTCTCTCGACGTCGTACAGGCTTACGGTGTTGGGCAGGAACTGCGTGCCCAAGGCCAGCATGTACGACTGGTTGAACTTCCTACCAGTGCTGTTCCACAACAGGTTCGCTTGGATACGATCGATGTTCTTCACCCAAACGCTGTCCACGAACTTCAGGTAACCCAGATCGGCCATGAGCTGCTGCGCGTGACTGCGACTGCCTTCAAATACGTTGTGCCTGTATATCAGATCGCCAACAAAGGCATAGTTCTTTATGTCCTGCCCACCCCAATTTTGGCTTGCGGCGTAACTGGCACTCAAGGAACTTTACAAGGCCGTGAGTGATGTGCGCTCTGGCGGTAGTTGCCAGATACCCGCTGTGTCGGATATGAACGCAGCGGTCCTCAGTCTAGTCGTATCCATCGGTGTTTGGCCGTGGAACGATGTTGGCGTGCTGTTGGGGGGCGTCTGCGCCTGCGCTAGAAGGAAGCAGTTGACCGCAAGCGCAAAGAGCAGTGATCTGCGCGTACGCTTTGCCATGCGGTCACATCTGGCTGAAGGCCATTAGCGTGGCGATCGTATTGTTGAGGCAGTGGATGATGATGCTTGGCCAGATGGAACCTGTCCGAGAGCGCATCATGCCAAGGATAAGGGCCACTAAGAAGAGAACAGAAAGAATGGCTCCGTTGTATTGGATGTGGATCAGTGTGAAGAGTACACTCGTCGAGAGCACAGCCGCAATGGGACCGAAGGTCAACTCCATCCTTTTGAAAAGCCAACCGCGAAAGACGATCTCTTCGAAGAACGGCACAGCGAGACCGATACCAACTATCGCGAGCACTGGATCATTCCTGCTGGCTTGGATCATGGTAGTCATACTTTCACTTTTGAAAGCAGGAAAATAGTTCTCTAATACGGTGGTGATAATGGCAAGGGCCGCGTATGCCAGGACCCACGGAAACATGACCCGCCAAGAGAACGAGCGAAAATGGAGATCGCTGAGTGTTCGGCCGGCGGTGAAGTATCCAACAAGAATAATGATAGCCGACCCAGCCAGACTGCCCCAGAACATACCAATGCCTGCAATGGGTAGTTCCCAGAGCGACACTGATCTTGTGCCGTCAAGGATCAGTTTTCCGTGCTTTAGTCGAACGGTCTTGGCCAAGCCGGATGGGATAATATTCTCAAGAGCGAAGTAGAGCACTAAGGCTTGTTGAATGAAGAATGCGGCAGCTGCCACGCCTAATGCACCATAGACCTTGGCGGCCTTCACCAAAAGTGTTTTCATACCTAATGGCTAGAACGATACTTACACAAGGCCGACCCAGCGATCGGCAATTCGAGCAAGGACACCGCCCTATCCCCATCGAAGATCACTTTCCCATGCCGGACGGGAACACTTCGCTCCGCCTTGCCGGATGGGATAATGTTCCTGACAGCGAAGAAGAATGTCAAGGCTTGTTGGACGATGAACGTGAGAACGGCCAGACACAATGCGCCGTAGATCGAAAGCAATTTTTTCAGCATGGTGTTGGAATTGCCGACAGCGGAGATCACTTGACTTTCATGACCCCTTTGGCCGTATTCGATGTTCGCTGAACCTGACCTGAGCCATCAAGGAGCAAGAACAAGGCACCGGATCGGTAAATGACGTCGCCGCACGATACGCCACAAGCCACGCTTCGCGCACCTACATCGCGTGCACCACGGTTGGCTGCTTCCATGATCCCGGGTCCACCGCCGGTCATAATGGTGAACCCCACCTGACCGACACGCGCCGCAAGCTCCTGCGCAGCTTGGTAGTAAGGGTGGTCCTCCATGAAGCGCGCGCTGCCGAAGAAGGTGACGCAGGGCCCCGCTCAGTGCAGCTTACGGAAGCCGTAAATGAACTCGCTGGCGATGCTGACTATGCTCTTGAACTCCTTCCACCGCAAGCGAGGGACCTCCAGGAAACGCAGGTCGATCTTCTGCGTGTGGCGGCTTGGTTGTACCATGAGGCGCTAAGGTAGCGGGCTGCTCATGCATGCCTTTTGACGCATTCCTTTCCTAGGCAGGCTCACGCCTCATGCATGGTCTTGATCATGGACGCGGCGTGCCACACCAGCTTTGTGGACCCACCACGCCCAAGCGATCAGCACGAACTGCATAGGTATCCGGATGGCTGCGATCGTCTTGCTACCGATGGCGGGCTGATCACGGAAGAGGTCGATGACGTGTACGGGCAGGAACACGATCATCAACAGCAAGATCCCCAAGGTCGCCCACCAGCGATAGTGCGCAACGAACACACCGAGCCCCAGCGCGATCTCCAGGGCACCGGAGCCGTAGTTGATCAGGTCTTTCGGCAGTCCATCGGGGATCATGGGTCCGTACAGCGCCGGTTTCACGAAGTGTGCGATCCCGGCCAGGAACATGAGGATGCCTAGGACGTTGCGAAGGATGGTGCGGGTCATCATGCTTTTCCGCCCTTACAGCAAAATGATGCGGGAAAGTTCGATGGGTGCCCAGCTTTGGCTGTCGGCCAGGATCGGCATGATCAAGAT
>Ga0209591_10008203_pt1 | contig 11395 bp, 9 predicted proteins | sample MAT01_FD_187207 | JGI IMG/M metagenome (GOLD analysis project Ga0209591, IMG submission 187207) | Freshwater microbial communities from Lake Fryxell liftoff mats and glacier meltwater in Antarctica - MAT-01 (SPAdes) (version 2) | ecosystem: Environmental > Aquatic > Freshwater > Ice > Liftoff...
CATCAACACTCGCCCCTTCATCAGCAGGTCGTCGACCGCCGCCGAAGCCGGCGAGGTCAACGCTGGCACCATCACGGCCAACAGCACCAACACGAGATAACGACGATTGCCCACCAAAGCCTCCCGCGCAGCGCGCGAGAGGGATACCGACCAGCCGGTACGCTGTTGCCGACGCCTGGTGCCGGCCCCTGGTGCCGGCCCCTGTTGCCGGCCCCTGTTGCCGACGCCTGGTGCCGGCCCCTGTTGCCGGCCCCTCGCCTAGTTCCGTTTCCACTATCAGCTCGCATGCTCCGACCCAGGAGATCCCCCATGCTGGTCGTGAACACCGAGACCGTCCCTGGCTACCGCGTCGTTGCCGTCAAAGGCCTGGTACAAGGCAGCACCGTACGGGCGAAACACCTGGGACGCGACATCGCCGCCGGTTTTAAGAACCTGGTCGGTGGTGAACTGAAGGGCTACACTGAACTGCTGACCGAGGCGCGACGCGAAGCGATGACACGCATGCTGGCACAAGCGCAGGAACTGGGCGCCAACGCCGTGCTCAACGTGCGCTACTCCACCAGCGCCATCACCACCGGCGCATCCGAACTGTTCGCCTATGGCACCGCGGCGACGGTGGTGCAGGACGGTCAGGCGTGATACCGGTCCTGACAGATACGCTTGTATCCGCGCTGCTGGCCGCACGCCCGGATGACACCGTCACGGTGATCGAACTGTTGTTCAATTTCGGTCTGCCGCTGGTGTTGTTCATCCTTGGCTGGGTGGTTGGCGGGCGACGCGAACGCGCGCACCTGCGTGACCTGGCGCGACGTGAGGCGCTCAACAGCCACATTCTGCGCACCGATCTGCGTGCCTATGGCCCCGCCGACCCCAGTGCCGGAGCGATGATGGTGACCGCCGAGGTCGTGATCGCATCGGACTACTTCAAAATGTTCCTCGCCAGTCTGCGCAAGTTGATCGGTGGCAATCTGCGGTCCTACGAAACGCTGATGGAACGCGCGCGGCGTGAAGCAGTGCTGCGCCTGATCGAACAGGCGCGTGGCCACCAGTTCAACGCACTCTGCTGTGTGCGCATCGAATCTTCGAACATCGGCAAAGGCGTGATGCCGATGGTCGCGGTGCTGGCCTCCGCCACTGCCTATCGCGCGCCAACGACCTGACCGGACCGTATGACCGGCCACGGCATCGACGATGAGCCGCACCTGCGTCCACTGCCACCACCGGCACGTGGTCAGGGACTGAGCGACGAAGCGAACGCTGCCGCGCCGGTGGCACCCGGCCACGGCGTCGGCGACGAACCTGGCATGGTGGCACCGGTTGGCGTGGCGACCTACCGCGACCACCTGGAAAGCGGACTGCGCCGCACATCGCTGACGACCACGTGGCTGGCAACTTTGATCGCCGCATTGGCCGCCGGTCCCTGGGCGATCTTCGCCACTCTGTTCAGCATGAGTGCCGACACCCAGGGCGTGGCAATGGTGGTGGTCGGCCCGTTGTGCGAAGAAGTCGCCAAGGTCGCCATCGCCTTCCTTATTGTCGAACGCTGGCCGTGGTTGTTCCGCTGGCGTTTCCAGGTGCTGCTCGCCGCCGTCGCCGGCGGCCTGGTATTCTCGGTGATCGAGAACCTGCTCTACCTGCATGTCTACATTCCTGACCCGGAGCCCTGGCTGGTGCACTGGCGCTGGACGGTCTGCGTCGCCTTGCACACCGGTTGCAGCCTGATCGCCGGCCTAGGCATCGCCCGCATCTGGTCCACCTGCTGGCGCGATCACCAATTCCCCGACGGCAACCACGCCATCCCCTTTATTGCCGCCGCCGCACTGATCCATGGCACCTACAATTTCCTCGCGCTGACCGGCGAGGTCGCTTCACGCTGACCATGCCGGTGTCGCCCCATCGGGGTGCACACATCGCCAGCACCGCGTGATTCACACGGGACAACCTTGGACAAGCACGTCCGACAGATGACTGCCCAGGTGTGTTCCCAGGCGCACGCTACACTGCGGAGGCCATGGCTAGCCCTCCTTCTCAGGCACATCGTTTCGGCATCGCCACCTTGGCGATCTTCGGCGGAACCATGCTGCCGCTGGGAAGCCAGCTGTTTCTCGGCTCAGCTCCGCCACCGGTTGCCGTCTTCCTGCTCGCGATCGGTTTCAGCGCCTGGTACGGCGGCTTCGCTCCCGGTCTGCTGGCGCTGGCGTTGGCGGTCCCCGCCGGCGATCTGCTGACCGTGACGCTGGATCCCAACGCGACCCTGCGCTCGCGCACGGTCGACGCCGCGGCGCTGGTGGTCGTCGGCATGCTCACCAATGCCATGCTGCTCTACCGCGAAACCCAGGCGCGCATCCAACTGGAACGCCGCCAGGATGCAGTCGAACGGCGACGCACGGCCGACCACCTGACGCAGGAGCGCCATCGCCTGCTCATGTTGATGGAGCACTCGCCTGACCACATCTACTTCAAGGATCGCGACTGTCGCTTCGTACTGGTCAGCCCCTCCCTGGTCCGCGGTTTCGGGTTACAGACCGCCGACCAAGTGATCGGCAAGTCCGACTTCGACATCTTCACCAAGGAACATGCCCAACCGGCCTACGACGACGAGCAGCAGATCATGCGCACCGGCATCCCGGTGGTGAACAAGGAAGAGAAGGAGACCTGGCCTGACGGACGAGTGACTTGGGCGTCGAGTACCAAGATGCCCTTCCGGGATACCACGGGCACCATCGTCGGGACCTTCGGTGTCACGCGTGACATTACTGAACGCAAAGCTGCCGAGAATGCTATGCGTGAAGCCATGATCGCCGCCGAGGCCGCGAACCTCGCCAAGAGCCAGTTCCTCGCCAATATGAGCCACGAAATCCGCACACAACTGAGCGCAGTCTGTGGTATGGCCGAAATCCTGCTCGACAGCGGCCTAACTCCGGAGCAACGCGAATTCGCCGATATTATCCATCGTTCGGGCAACGGCCTGGTGGCGATGCTCAACGACATTCTTGACTTCTCCAAGATCGAGGCCGGCAAGCTGGAACTGGAAGCCATCCCCTTCGATATCGCCCTGGCGGTTGACGATGTGGTGCACCTGCTTGCTGCCAACGCCGAAGCCAAGGGCCTGGAACTGATCCAGCGCATCGCCCCAGGAGCACCCGTGCGTTTGCTCGGCGATCCCGGTCGTTTGCGTCAGGTGCTGAGCAACCTGATTGGCAATGCCATCAAATTCACCGAAGGCGGCCACGTGTTCGTCGACGTCACCGGCGAACTGGTGGGCGACCGCAGCGCGCGCGTGCTGATCGCGGTCAGCGATACCGGCATCGGCATCGCGACGGACAAACTCGGCACCATCTTCGATAAGTTTACCCAGGCCGATACCTCGACCACGCGCCGGTATGGCGGCACCGGTCTGGGGTTGGCGATCTGCCAGCAAATTGCCGAGAACATGGGCGGATCGCTGCGAGTCGACAGCCAGCCGGAACAGGGCTCGACCTTCACGCTATCGCTGACGCTGCCCGTCGCCCCAGGTTCCGCGCCGAAGTTGCCGATCCAGATCGACCTGTCGGGCACCCACGTGCTGGTGGTCGAAGCCAATGCGATCTCACGTCGGGTGATCGCCGAACAACTCACCACCTGGGGCTGCGTCCCCCATTGCCACGCGCGCGCTGATGACGCGTTGGCAGAAACCCTCCGTTGCCGGTTGGCAGTGATCGACGCCCAACTCGGTGACGCGTCCGGCCTCGACCTGGGCAAACAGTTGCGCCAGGGCATCCACGGAGCGGAACTCGGGCTCCTTTTGCTGACCGCGCTCGGGCACCGCGGTGAAGCCAAGGTGGCGGAAGATGCCGGCTTTAATGCCTACTTGGTGAAACCAGTACGCAGCCTCGATCTGTGTGACGCCTTGTCCCTGATCGTCCAGGCGCAGCAGTTCGGCGAGTTGCAAGGGCTGGTGACCCGCCACTCGTTGGCGGAACGGCGTGGACACAGTTCGTCGGATGTGCATCGACGCGCAAGAACACCCAAGGGCGGGAAACCGATCACCTGACTACCAATCCGTGATCCGTGGTGTGGGTGACGATCAATCAATACGGTTCGCTGGTGAAGTCCTGCAACTGGCCTTCGTGCACCGAGTAGGTGACATGGATGGGGCTGCAGCACACCGTGCAATCCTGGACGTCATCCTGATCCGCACCGCTGAGGTCGATGGCAATGTCGATGGTTTCGCCGCAATGGGGGCAGGTGATCGGATGTTGCAGCGCACGTTCGCTGACGGGCGCGGCTTCGTCATCGCCGGTGATCGCCTCGGGATCGACCACGTCTGGATTCTCCTCGCTGACAGTGGCGATGAAATCGCGCAGGCTCTGCTTCACCGCATCCGTCAGCCGTAGGCCGCGTCGTTTCAGTAAGCGGCGAAGGCGTCTGGCCAAGTGCATGGTGGGACCTCGTGGCGACCACGGTGTCGGACGTGCGTCCGACGGCAACCATGGCAGCCTCTTCACGCAAGCCCCGGTTGAGGTCCACATGCCCATTGCCTCCACGTCCCAGTCCCTGTTCTGCCACCACCTACTCGGCTGGCTGATGCTCGTGACCGTTGGCACGCTCCATGGTGAAGATGCTGCACCAGAAAAACCGAACGCCGACCACTGGTTCGGTGAGGGCGTGCGGTTGTTCTTCGATGCCCAGCCTGCCGCTTCAGCAACGGCCTTCGACAAGGTCATCGCCTTGGCACCCACTGCCGCGCCACAGCTGTGGCAACGTGGACTCTCGCTCTATTACGCCGGTCGTTTCGCCGATGGCCGCGCGCAGTTCGAAGTGCATCAGACCGTCAACGGCAACGACGTTGAGAACGCCGCCTGGCATTTCCTCTGCGTGGTGAAGGTGGACGGCCTCGACGCGGCGCGCAAAGCCTTCATCCCCATCGTCGGTGATGCGCGCGTGCCGATGCGCGAGATCCATGCGCTCTTCGCCGGCACTGGCAACGCAGGCGCCGTGCTGAAAGCAGCGGACGCCGACGGCATACCGACGGAAGCAGAACGAGATCAGCTCTGTTACGCGCACCTCTACCTCGGACTTTATTACGAAGTTGCCGGTGACCCCGCGCTAGCGCGCACCCACATGCGCCGAGCGGCGATCGACTACCGCATGGACCACTACATGGGCCGGGTGGCGCAGGTGCATGTGAAGGTGCGGGGTTGGCAGGACTAGCTGCTAGCTACGAGCTCATCAACGAAACAAGTCGCTCGACAGGTAACGATCACCGCGGTCACAGGCGATGAAGACGATCACGCCGCGATCGATTTCTTTGGCGATCTGCAGCGCGGCCCAGCACGCGCCGCCGGAGCTGGGGCCGCTGAAGAGGCCGGCTTCCTTGGCCAGACGGCGCGCGGTGATTTCGGCGTCCTTCTGCGCGATGTCGATGATGCGGTCAACGCGTGACGGCTCGAAAAACGTCGGCAGGTATTCTTTCGGCCAACGACGGATGCCGGGGATCTGGCTGCCTTCGGATGGTTGGCAGCCGACGATTTGCACCTGCGGATTCTGTTCCTTCAGGTAACGACTGGTGCCCATGATGGTGCCGGTGGTGCCCATCGCCGAGATGAAGTGCGTCACCTGACCCATGGTGCCGCTCCACACCTCCGGCCCGGTGCTGCGGTAATGCGCCAGCGGATTATCGGGATTGCCGAACTGGTTGAGCATCAGGAAGGCATCCGCTTGACCGGCGGTTTTCGTCACCTGCTCGGCGGCGTGATCGCGTGCGCGTTCCATGTTGCCGTCGATCAGATGCACGACCGCACCGAAGGCCTGCATGGTCTGGGTGCGTTCGATGGTGAGCGTCTGCGGCATTACCAGGTGCATCTGAACGCCGACCGCCTGCGCGATCATCGCCAAGGCGATGCCGGTGTTGCCGCTGGTGGCTTCGATCAGGCGCATGCCGCGTTTGAGTTCGCCGCGTTCGAGCGCGCCGAGGATCATGCCCTTAGCAGCGCGGTCCTTCACGCTCGATGCCGGATTGTTGCCTTCACACTTGGCCAGCAGTGTTACGCCGGTTTTCCCCACCAGGGCGGAGAGGTCCATGAGCGGCGTGTTGCCGACGAGATCGAGGAGCGACGGCATGGCGGGAACCTTGGGGATCGTGCGATGCCTGCAAGACAAGGGCGTCCCTCCTGGACCCTCCTGGAACCGCGGACCACTGACCCGCATGACGACAAACTGCGGGCCAGTGGCCCGCGGTCCCAGGGGCGACTTCACCCAGGCAGATCGCCGGCGTGGCCGAGGTACGTCAGCGCCTCGCCAGCGAGGTAGAAGCTGCCGGTCACGCACAAATCCGCGTGCGGTGGCTGGATGGTCAGCGCCTCGCCGATGTGATCGCACCAGCGCCATGCCTGCGTCGCCACCGGCCACTGGTCGGCTTTACGCGCGCGCGGCGAATCGTACCCACAGCGCGTCACGACGATTCCTGGCGGAATCACCTGCATAATCTCGTCGATCTCCTTGTCGCTGGCGAGGCCGATGATCAGCCTCCACCCGGCACGCAAACGACGGCGGGCGACGGCCAGCGTCGCAGCGATGCTTTCACGGTTGTGCGCGCCATCGATCAGCAGCGTACGGCCAGCGTGTTCCACGAGTTGGCAACGAGCGGCGAGGTTCGCGCCAGCGAATCCTCGACGGATGGTGGCAGCGTCGATCTCCGGCGCCCATATCGCCAACACCGCCGCGGCGGTGGCAGCGTTGTCTTGCTGATGGTCACCCGGCAGGGACAGGTCGAATGGCCGACTGGGAGTCTGCACCCACACCGTTGGCGACGCTGGCTTCAAGTTGATGCGCAAGGATCGTTGCGGCTCCGCCGGCGGAGCACGAAACGACGACACCTGCCGCCACAACGCCAACGCCGCCGGTGGCGTCTGCGGTGCAATCACCAACGGCGCATCCGGGCGCGACACCGCGAGTTTCTCACGCGCGATGTGGTGCAAAGTCGGACCAAGCACGTCGCGATGATCATGCGACAGATGTGCGAGTACCGCGATCGCACAGTCGAGCGCATTGGCGCAGTCAAGCCGGCCGCCGAGTCCGACCTCGACGATGAACCGTGTGTTTGGTCGTTGTCCCGCGAGCAGACACGCAACCGCAAACGTCCGCTCAAAATAAGTCAACACGAGGTGATGTTGCTGCTCCAACGCGGCGACACGTTCACAGGCCAACGCCACCGCGGCGGCATGCGCCGGTTTACCGTCGACGCGCCAACGTTCCAACACGCTGGCGACATGCGGGCTGGTAAACGCCACCGTCAGTTGTCCGGCAGCCACCAACGCGCTTTCGATCAAGCGCACGGTGCTGCCCTTGCCCTTGGTACCGGCGACCGTGCACGGCGCAGGCACGGGTGGCAGCAACTTCACCAATCGACGAACGCCCTCCACCTGCATGTCACGGAACTGACCCGTGCGTTCGCGATTGAGGACAGCGTTGAGCCAGGTATCGATGCCGACGGCGGTTGGTGGGATCATGGCGAGGTCCAGGGTTCGAGTAGCACGTGCTCTTTCAATGCTTGATGCCACGGCAGCGCAGCCGGCCAGAACTGTCTGGCTGTCCGCCAGCGCCTCGCCGCGCCCCGTCCTTGGCAGTCCCAGCCCGCACCCATACTCCCCGCCCATGGCCCGCGCCACGCTGCAACTCAAGCTCAAGACCAACGACCTGATCAACGGTAAATACACCGTTTTGAAGAAGCTCGGTGAAGGCGGCTGCGGCTCGGTCTACCGCTGCAAAACGCTCAAGCCGACGAAAGGCGCTGAGGGCGAGGTCGCGATCAAGGTGCTGGAGAACGCCAGCGACCTCGCGCGGTTCAAGCGCGAGGCCAAGGTGCTCGGCTCGATCCGGCATCAGCACGTGGTCAAGCTGCTCGACCGCGGGCAGCACGAACGTCATCCCTACTTGGTGCTGGAGTTCATGGAGGGCGGCAGCGTGCGCGACCTCATGGACAAAGAGGGCAAGATGTCGGCGGAAGACGCCGCCTGGGTGCTGGTGCAGGCGGTGCGTGGTCTGCGCGCATCAAAGACCGTGCACCGCGACATGAAGCCGGAGAACCTGCTGGTCGGCCGCGGCATCGCCAAGAACGGCACGCTCAAACTGACGGTCGACGACATCAAGAAGGGTTCGGTCATCAAGGTCGCCGACTTCGGTTTGGCCAAGGCCCATGATCCAAACACCTTGAAGTTGACCAACACCGGCCAAGTGATGGGCACGCCGGTGTACATGAGTCCGGAGCAGTGCCGCAACACCCGCACGGTGACGCCGAAGAGCGACATCTATTCGCTCGGCATCATCCTGTTCGAGATGGTCGCCGGCAAACCACCGTTCGAGGCTAACAACGCCTACGACATCATGGCGATGCACTGCAACGACGCGCCTAAGTACCCGCGCATGGATGAGCGGGTGAAAAAAGTGATCGAAACGTGTTTGGCGAAGACGCCGAAGGACCGCTACGCGTCGCTCTATGCGCTCGAACGTGATCTCGCCACGATCGCCGGGTTGGGTGAACCGGAACCGGATCGGACATCATGGGCCTGGGTGATCATCATCGTCGGCTTGTTGGTGCTCGCTGCCTTGGCGTTCGTGCTGCGGGATGAGTTGTCACCGCTGGTCACGCAGTGGTTCGAAAAACTTCGCCGCTAGCGAAGCCTGCCAGGGGCTCTGCCGCCCCTGGACCCGCACTAGCCTAATCCGCATTGGATGGTCTCTGGTTCGCCACCGGCCCCCCCACCTCCAGCCCTGTCCAGGTTTATGACGGGGAGCGGTAAACCCGCCCGGGTTGCGTGTCACACCAGCCCACACGAAAGCGCTTTCTTCCAGGGGAATTGTGCACTTCCCCCTCAACGTCCGCGCCCGCTCCACCGTACCATCCCCGCTGCGTCCAGCTCCCCCTTGGAGATCCCCATGCGTCCCCTCCGTACCCTGCTCGTCCCCCTCCTCGCTGCCCTGCCGTTCGGCGGTGCCTTTGCCGCGGAGGGCCTGATCGGCGAGTACTACGAGGGCACCACCGAGTACCCGGAGAAGCTCACGGGCAAGAAGCCGTTCCTGGTGCGCGTCGACAAGCAGGTGAACTTCGGCGAGGTCACTGGTCCGTTCCACAAGACTAAACTTGCCGAGGGCTTCAGCGCGCGGTGGAGCGGCATGCTCAAGATCGAGAAGGCCGGTACCTACGAGTTCACCACCGAGTCCGATGACGGCTCGCACCTCACCATTGGCGGCAAGCTGGTGGTCGACAACGGCGGCGATCACGGGATGCAGAAAAAATCTGGCACCATCGAACTGACCGCGGGCGACCATCCCATCGTGTTGCAGTTCCAGCAGGGCGGCGGTGGTGCCGGCTGCAGGCTGCTGTGGAAACCGCCCGGTGCCGGTGAACAGGCGATCCCGGCCAAGTCGTTATCGCATGACAGCGAAGCCTTAGCCGCGATCGGCTGGGACAAGGCTGCGTGGGAAAAACGCAAGGGCAGCAGCGGCGGCGGCGGCTCCGGCAAATTCGCCACCATGGACCACGGCCCCTACTACACCGGCACGGTGATGCTGGGTGACGGCCACGAGGCGATGAAGGGCATCACCCTGCGTCTCGATGGGGAAAAATCAGTGTACGCGTGCTTCGATCCCGAATCGATGGCCCTGCGTTTCGCCGGCGTCGATGTCAAACTGGCCCATCCCACCGGCCGCGACGGCCTGGAAGGTCAGGTCGGCCTGGAGGGCGACACCGCGGTGCGCGTCGGCAACATCGGCTGGGCCAAACCCGGCAGTGCTGATTTCACCGACCCACGGCCGAAGAAACGCGGCAAATTGCCGACCGACTGGGTGGCGTACCGCGGCCTGCACCTCGACGGCCAGTCGGTGATTCTGTCCTACAGCGTCGGCAAGGCCGGCGTGCTGGAACTCGATGCCTTCGAGCAAGGCGCGATCACCCGCAGCTTCACCCTAAGCGGCAACGACGATGCGCTCGCCTTGTTGGTGCATGAAGGCACAGCAACGCTCGCCGATGGTATCGCGGTCAGCGAGGACGGCGAGTTCGCCAACGCCATCGCCGTGGTCGGCGGCGGCACGCTGTCGGCCGCCGACGGCAAGGTGGTGCTTGCCCTGCCGGCAAAGACCGCATTGGCCAAGGTCGCACTCTGGCGTGGACCGAAAGCTGATCTCGCCAAGTTCACCGCCGCGGTGAAGGCGATCGCCAAGCCGGTGGATCTCACCTCACGCACCAAGGGCGGCAAACCGCGCTGGAGCGAAACCGTGGTCACGCAGGGCGAACTTGGCAAGCCGAAGGGCGACGAGGCCTACGTCGTCGACACCTTGACCATCCCCTACGAAAATCCCTGGAAGTGCTACATGCGCACGACCGGTGTGGACTTCTTCAAAGACGGTCGCATCGCGGTGTCCACCATCGACGGCGACGTATGGATCGTGACGCCCAGCGGCCCCGACCTCGCAACGCTGACCTGGAAACGTTATGCCTCGGGCATGTTCCAGACGCTCGGCCTGCGCATCGTTGACGAGAAGGTCTACATCACCAACCGCGATCGCCTAATCCGTCTGCACGACCTCAACAACGACGGCGAGGCGGACTTCTACGAGAACTTCAACGGCGACTGCGAGGTCTCGCGCCACTACCATGAGTTCACCCTGGGCTTGGAGACCGACGGCGAAGGCAACTTCATCTTCAACAAGGGCGCCAACCTGGGTGGCGCCGACACCCCGCATCAGGGCTGCGTGTTGAAAGTCAGCAAGGATGGCTCGACATTGTCCATCGTCGCCACCGGGTTGCGCGCGCCCAACGGCCTCGGCGGCGGCGATGGCATGCCGCTGACCAACAGCGACAACGAAGGCAACTGGGTGCCGGCCAGCCGCGTGAACCTGATCAAGCAGGGCGGATTCTACGGCTTCAAGGGCACGGCGCAGGGCTCACCCAAAGTCGACAACTACGATCCGCCGATCTGCTGGCTGCCGCATCGGATCGACAATTCGAGTGGCGGCCAGGTGTGGGTCACCAGCGACAAGTGGGGTCCGCTCAAAGGCACGCTGCTGCACATGAGCTACGGGCAGTCGTCGTTGTTCGTCATGCCCTTCGAGGAGATCGACGGCGTGCCGCAAGGCGGCGTGGTGCGCTTCCCGCTCAACTTCCAGTCGTCATGCATGCGCGCACGTTTCAGCAAGACCGATGGCCAACTCTACCTGGTCGGCATGCGCGGCTGGCAGACCAACGCCGGCAAAGAAGGCGCACTACAACGCGTGCGCTACACCGGCAAGTCCGTGACGCTGCCGCACAAGCTGAACGTCACTGCCAAAGGCGTCACCATCACCTTCCCCGTCGCGCTCGACGCCGACACCGCCGGCGACAAGGACAGCTACGCCGTAAGCCGCTGGAATTATCGCT
>Ga0209591_10008204_pt1 | contig 11395 bp, 7 predicted proteins | sample MAT01_FD_187207 | JGI IMG/M metagenome (GOLD analysis project Ga0209591, IMG submission 187207) | Freshwater microbial communities from Lake Fryxell liftoff mats and glacier meltwater in Antarctica - MAT-01 (SPAdes) (version 2) | ecosystem: Environmental > Aquatic > Freshwater > Ice > Liftoff...
AACCATCGGTGGAGAGTTTTTCATGACAACGCTCACTATGAAATTTGGCGGCACCTCAGTCGGCAGCCCAGAAGCGATTGCCGGCGTCGTTCGGATTGTTGAAGAAGAAGTGCAACGGGGCAGCAAAGTCGTCGTCGTCACCTCAGCCATGTCCGGCGTGACCGATGCGCTGCTTGCCACTGCCCGCGAAGCCGCCGCTGGTAATCGCTGGGTCTACCTTTCGACCTCGCAAAAATTGCGCGACCGTCATACCGAAGTCGCCAATATGCTGATCAATCCGGGCAATGAACGTAAAGCCGTCATTGACGAGATCGACGCTTTGATCGAGCAACATGTCGAATTGTGTAACGCCGTCAACATCTTGGGCGAAACCACCCCGCGCATCACCGACGCTATCATCTCGTTTGGCGAACGACTCAGCAGCCGCGTGCTGGCTGGGGCATTGCGCAGTCAAGGGGTGAATGCCCGTCAATTCGATGCCTCGCAATTCGTGATCACCAACGATGACTTTGGGAGCGCCATCCCGTATTGGGACGAAACCGAAACCCGTATCCGCGAAAACTTTTTACCCCTCTTGGATCAAAACATCACCCCGGTCGTCACTGGTTTCATCGGCGGCAATCGACGCGGGCACTTCACCACGCTGGGGCGCGGCGGCAGTGATTACAGCGGCGCGATCTTCGCCGCCCTGACCGACAGCAGCGAACTGATCATCTGGACGGATGTCGATGGCGTGATGACGACCGATCCGCGTGTGGACAAACGCGCCCGCGTCCTTAGCAGTGTGTCCTATCAAGAAGTCGGCGAGTTGGCATTTTACGGCGCAAAAGTCCTGCATCCCAAGACTGTCCAGCCGATCTTGAACAAAAATATCCCGATGCGCGTGCGCAATACCTTTAACCCCACCCACCCCGGCACCTTGATCACGCGCATTGCCGAGCCGACCGACACCGTTGTCAAAGCGGTGACGGGTATCCGCAATGTCTCGCTGTTGACGGTCAGCGGCAAAGGCATGATGGGCGTGCCGGGCATCGCCGGGCGCACATTTTCGGCAACTGCCCATGCCGGCACCAGCATCTTGATGATCTCGCAAGCGTCGTCGGAGCAAAGTTTTTGTTTCGTCGTGCCACAAGACCAAGCACAGGGTGTAAAAGACAAAATTGAGGCGGAACTGCGGCTAGAAATCGCCAAGCAAGATGTCGATAGTGTCGATATCCTGAATGATATTGCCGTCGTCACGGTGGTGGGCGCGGGGATGCGCGGCACCCCCGGCGTCGCGGGTCGCGTGTTTTCCACGATGGGGGGGCAGGGTATCAACGTGATCGCCATTGCTCAGGGCGCGTCCGAATGTAGTATCTCGTTTGTCATTGCCGAAGCCGACCGCGAACGCACGGTCTTGGCGCTGCATGAATTGGCGCTGATGAGCTGATTACGACTCCGCCGTTTGATACACCCATGCCGGGGCGAAACCGTGCCACGTCGTCTCGCGCGTACAGCCAAAACTCGCCAGCAAGGGCGGCAAGGTGGCTTCCATGTCAGCGCTGATGGCAAACAATTTGAGGGGCGTTGATGGCAATAAACGCCCTTCAAATTCAATCCGTGCGATTGCCCCGTCGGCAAACAGCAACAGCAAAATAGGCGCATCCCGCTCACAGGTACTATAAACGCGCGTCGGTTCTTGTTTTTCGAGGAGCAAATCCCCCACCGTTCCCAGTTGAATCGAGGATGACATTTCGTACAAACGCACTGCCAGCACCGCCCCTCCGACAGGGCGCTCAAAGCGCACTAAGGCGATGGTGAAGCCGGCATTCGGCGCATCCGTGCCAATCGTAAAAGAACGCTCCAACTGAGTCAAAAATGAAGAGGGTTGGCTGGCAATAGCCTCGTACAGCGTGATCGCATCGTCACGGTTGGTCACGCCCGGCGTCACCCCAAAAACACACGGCAGATCACACGCATTCGCCGCCATCACCGACGGCACCGGCACTGCCAGCAGATTGCCCAACACCAAGACGCTGACGATCAGCCCCAACAAAAATAGGCTGATGACCACCGTGCCCCCAACAACCCATCGCACCATCATCACGCCCCTATCGCGGATAAATCGCCAGCACCGCTGGAACCGCATCAAACGAAAAGATGCTGGTCGGTTCACTATCAGGCACATTCACCGACATGAGGGTAGACCCCCCGCCATCAAAATTGATCGCGTTCACCAACCCCAAATCGCTCCCTGCCAGATACGCGCTCAAATCCACCAACGTCATCCCAAACAACGACGAAGACGCGATCAAAATCAAGCGTCCCTGCGCATCTTGACCGATGACTGTCCGGCGCGAAATGCGATCTCCGCGTGTATTATAGAAGGAGGCAGCGCCGTCTGTGACCAACATCGGGAAGGCTTGTACTGCTTGTTCGAGCGCTTCCCCTTGATAGGGTTCCGTGATCGTGGAGCGCACGCGCGCCACGCCGTCTTGTAATTGCACCAACCCGCCTCGGTCGCGATAGGCTTGTCCATAAACGACCCCATCGCTGACCAATACCCCTAAAATCTGGTTGTTGAGGTCGAAGAAGTTGGTGTTGACGATCACCGCCGGATCGCCTAATAGGGTTTGCCACTCTGCCAGTGCTAGCGGTTCACCGGGGCGATAGTGCGCGCGAAACGTAAAATTCGCCATGTCAATGCGGATGGCGACGAACGTGCTGAAGGGATATTGCACACCCGGGCGCAACAGTCGGCGCTCTAAGCCGGGGGTAAGTGTCACCCAGTCCGCCGTATTCTGCTGAACGACGACTGAGGAGGATGGGGGCATGGCACAACTCACCAACGAGAGGGCGGTCAACAACGACGACCAACGCCAGCGGATGACAAAACCGAGGTGGGACGACTGGCGGAAATACGCTATGATGCGAATCAACAAGTGACGCAAGGGCGACCCTTCAAAAGCTATCTGACGGGCGGTACAGCAGACTCTTGACCAAACACGGAAATCGAAGTTTGTTTCAAATGGGATAACAGACCCAAGCACGCGCTCAAATTTTCCATTATCATAGACATTCTAACATCAACCTGACGAGATTCAGCGCGTAAAGGGGGCGAACATGCTAGAAAGACTGCGCCAGATACCATTATTTGCGCAGTTTCCGCAGCAGGAATTAGAAATATTGCTCAAGCAAAGCCAAATCCTTGATTTGGCGGCGGGCGAATTTATTTTTCACGATGGAGATGCACCGACCGGCTTCTTCGTCATCCTGAGCGGCGAACTGGAAATCAGCAAAGTCCTTGGCGGGCAAACGATCATCCTGGCCAATGAAGGCACTGGCTCCTTTGTGGGCGAAATTTCGATCCTCACCGGGCAGCGGCGCACCGCTTCGGCACGCGCCACCACCGACACCCAACTTTTGGAGTTTCACGCGCAAGTCGTGGAGAGCGTGCGTTCGACACCGCTTGCCGAGTTGCTACTCTCGAAGATGGCACAGCGCCTCCGCGATACCGAAGCCCACATCAGCCAACAAGAGAAGTTGTCGGCATTGGGCAAGCTGGCGGCGGGTTTGGCGCACGAACTCAACAATCCAGCGTCTGCCAATGTGCGCGCCGCACGGCAAATTCCGGGGATGCTGTCGGATTTACAACGCCTCAGTTTCAGCCTCCATGATTATGGGTTGACTGCCGAACAAATTGCCTTACTGGACGATCTCGGTCAACAACTCATCATGCAGCCCGCCCCCGAACCGTTGAGCGCGCTTGCCCTCAATGATCAAGAAGCGAAACTACTCGATTGGCTAGACGATCACCACATCGCCAACAGTTGGAAAATCGCCCCCGCGCTGGCAGCAGAACGGCTCGGCGTCGATGTTTTAGAAATGTTGGCGGCAAAATTGCCCGCTGAGGCTTTGCCCGCTGCGCTACACTGGATCGAAAACACGCTGACGATGATCGGGCTGGCGCGCACTGTCGCCCAAAGTGCCACCCGCATCTCCGAGATGATCCAAGCCGTTAAAGCGTATACTTATATGGATGAAGCGCCCATCCAAAATGTGGATATTCACGACGGTATCGAAAGCACGCTGGCAGTGCTGACCCATCGGCTCGGCAAGATCACGATCCAACGCGCTTATGATCGCACCTGCCCCAAGATCAGCGTCTATGCCAGCGAGGTCAATGAAGTGTGGACGAAACTGTTCGAGAATGCCATCGACGCCATGCCCGACGGCGGCACGTTGACGATCCAAAGCGAGTGCAGCGATAATTATGTCTATATTGAGATCATCGATACCGGGCGCGGCGTCCCGGCGGAGGTGCAATCGCGCATCTTTGAGCCGTTCTTTTCGACCAAACCCATGGGCACCGGCTTGGGGCTAGATATCGCCCGCCGCATCGTCGTAGATCGGCATCACGGCAGTCTCCGCTTCACCTCCAAACAAGGGGACACTCATTTCATCATCGCCCTGCCGTTGGTCATGGAGACCTAACCACGCCGATCCGGGGGGCATCGGTACTATCCGTCAAAATTGCATAACACCGGAGAGCTTTTTTGTCACGACTTACGAAACCCCAACAAGGATTGACCACCGTCGAAGTCGCCGAGCGTATCAGACAGGGTGAAGTCAATACCTATAAATCGCGAGTCAGTCGTTCCTATTGGGATATTTTTCGTGACAATATCCTCAATTTGTTCAATTTGATCATCGGCACGTTATTGATCGCCGTGCTGTTTTTTCGCGATTACTCCACTGTCATCTTTGCCGGTTTCAGCGTCGTCACCAATTCCTTTTTGGGCATGATCCAAGAAGCACTCGCCAAACGGCAACTGGATCGGCTGGCGGCGCTGGCATTGAGCGATGTCCACATCTGGCGCGATAACGCCCTTGTGAGCTTATCGGCGCGTGAGATCGTCAAAGATGATGTGATGCCCATCACGCCGGGGGATCGCCTCCCCGTCGATGCCGTCATGCTGAGCAGTGATGCCCTCGAAATGGACGAATCCCAACTCACGGGCGAGTCCGACGCGGTGCTGAAAAACGAAGGCGATCCCGTCTATTCTGGCTCGTTTTGCGTGGCGGGCAGTGGCGTCATGCGGGTGACCCAAGTCGGCAAAGCCAGCACCATCAATCAGCTTTCCGATGTCGCCAAAGAATACAAAAAAGTGCTGACCCCTACCCAAGTTCGCATCTCGCTGTTGGTGCAAATCACCGTCATCGTAATGCTGGTCTGCACACCCATGATCTTCATCGCTGGCTATCGGCTCAATGGCACCGCCTTCACGCTGGGCACCTTTCGCAACGCCGTCGTGTTCGTCTCCAGCCTCGTCCCGCAAGGCTTGGTGCTGACGGCGGCATTGGCGCTCAGCATCGGCGCGATCAAGATCAGCCGTCGCCAGACGCTGGTACAGCGGGTGAACGCCGTCGAATCAATGGCGAACGTGACGACTTTGTGTTTTGATAAAACCGGCACGCTCACCCAAAACAAGCTCACCGTCGCCCAAATCATCCCCCTCAGTACCACCATCACCGCCCCCCAGATTGAAGAACGGATCGGCATATACCTCGCCAACCTGTCGAACTTGAATCGCACAGCAGCGGCAGTGGCACAGCATTTAGAGACCGCAACCAGCGATAACAACCCACCCGCCCTGCCCGCCGTGACCAAAACGCGCGAAGTCGCCTTCACGTCGCAACGTAAATGGGGCGCAATCGTGGTCAATGGCGAAACCCTCATCTTCGGCGCGCCGGAACGGGTGCTGCCGGAAAGCGCTACGCAAGCTTTGGCACAAGCCAGCAGCCTCGCCGCACAGGGGATGCGCGTCTTGGCATTCGCCTATACCACGGAAGGGATGACGGGCGATGAACTCGATAGCCGACGCCAAGCGCTCGCCCTGATCGTCCTCAATGATGAGGTGCGCCCCGATATTAATGCCACCTTGCAAGAATTTCGGGATCAACAGGTGGCGCTCAAAGTCATCACCGGCGACAACCTCGAAACCGCCCAACAGATCGCGACGCAAGCGGGCATGGTCATCACCACCGCCTATACGGGCGATGACCTCAACGCCATGCAGCCTGCCGAATTTGACCACGCCGTCCAAGCGGGCAACCTGTTCGCCCGCATCGAACCGAACACCAAGCGCCAGATCATCGCCTCGCTCAAGCGGCAAGGCGAATATGTGGCGATGGTCGGCGACGGCGTGAACGATGTGCCCGCGCTCAAAGAGGCGCACCTTGCCATCGCCATGAACGACGGCGCACAAATTACCAAAGATGTCTCCGACTTGGTGCTGCTCAACAATGCCATGACGACGCTGCCGCTGGCGTTTCACGAGGGGCGCGCCGTGCGCGAATCAGTCTTTGGCACCAGCAAGATTTTCCTCGTCAAAAACGTCTACAGCATCCTGTTTTTCATCTATTCCGGCTTCATGCTCATGCCCTTCCCGACCAACCCGATCCAGATCAGTTGGGTGACCTTGGGCGTCATCAACATTCCGGCAACACTGATCGCCTTCCGTTGGATCACCCCCGCCCGCATGACTCGCTTCCGCACCGATGTGCTGGATTACGCGATCACGTCCGGCTTCATCGGCGCGGCGACGCTGGCATTCGTCTATGCCGTCAGTTTCCTCAGTGATACGGAAAACGTGAATCTCGCCCGCAGCACGGTGATGCAATCCATGACCTTATTCGGCGTCTTGGCATTTTGGAATATTCACGGCATTGAGCTGTTCGAGTTCGAGACCATCCGCCAGAACCGCCGCACTTTCTGGCTAGGGGTCGGCTTGGGATTGTTCACGCTGTTGATACCCTATCTACTGCCCGCCTTTCTGGAATATACGGTCATCCCGCCGCCCTATGCCGTGCTGGTCGCGGTCGTCTTCGCGATCACGATTGTCTTGGTGTATGTAACGATGAAAATCCGCTTCGTCAATCGACTGTGGCGCTTGTTGACGCCACCGTAATCCTCACACGCTGATGTCCCACGCCGACAAATCCGCCAAGAAACGGTGCGCCGTCAAATCTAGGTGGATCGGCGTGAGGCTGGCATAGCCGTTGTGAACCGCCCACAAATCCGTCCCCTCTTCTTCGATGTTGCCTGCCGGAGCCGGACCGACAATGCGATAGGTGGTATCCTTGATTTCGAGTTCATCCTGATACAGCCGCACTCCTTGCCGTGTCAGCCGTAAGCCCTTGACGCGCGCCACCGCCGGAATATTCAGATTGAGGATCGTCAGTGGCGGCATGGGGCGCGCAAGGGCGAAGTTGACCACTTGAGCCGCGACGCGCACCGCTTCGGCATAATCTTCGACATTATCCGCCACCCGATTGTCAAGGGATACCGCGACCGCGCGCACGCCGTTGATCGCCGCCTCCAACGCTGCCGTCACCGTGCCGCTGTAGGTGATGTCTTGCCCCATGTTGGCACCCCGATTCACGCCCGATACGATGATGCTCGGTGCCCACGACACCATGCCGAGCGCCGCTAGGGCGATACAATCGGCGGGGCTGCCGCCCACTGATAGGGCGGGGGTGCCGTCGGCAAGCGTCGTCTTGCTGACGGGGATGTCTTGATAGAGGGTCTTTTTATGACCGCTTGAGCTTTGGTTGATCGACGGGGCGATCACCAGCACGTCACCGAGCGCGCGCATGGCGGTCGCCAACGCCAAAATCCCCGGCGCGTGGACGCCATCGTCGTTGGTCACGATAATTTGAGTCACGAATACTATCCTTTGAGGTGCCTATCGAGCTAAACCGAAATTGTAGCAGAGGCGCGTCCCGCCCGCCTTTTTGGTATACTAGAAGCGCTCAAGTTGACTGGGTGATCGCGGTTCGGCATTGCCGGGCTGAGGAAAGTCCGCCCTCCATAGGGTGCGGTGCTGGCTAACTGCCAGGCGGAGTGATCTGCCGGAATAGTGCAACAGAGAAGCGGATTGCCGGATCGGTCGCGGGCGCGAGTGCGCGAGCGGATCGGCGAGGGTGAAACGGTGGTGTAAGAGACCACCAGCGCGGGCAGTGATGTACGCGGCTGGGTAAACCCCACCGGGAGCAAGGTCAAGCAGGTGCAATGGGGCGACCCGTCCCGCACTGGGTAGACTGCATGACGTGCCGGGCAACTTGCACGCTAGATAGATGATCACCGCCTCTGCTTGCAGGGGCACAGAAGGCGGCTTATAGGTCGGCTTGAGCGTTTTTCTCCCTCAGTTCACGCGGAATCACAAAGCGCTCGGCATTATTGCCGGGCGCTTTTCGCACCAATAACCGCCGAAAGTCGGACTTATAGGGCATGTAAACGTGCTGTTGTGCGTTCGGTGATGACATGACTTTGGGGCGCGATTGTGCAGCAGGACAGGGTTTTTTGTCCCCAAACCGGAAACGTATCCTCCACGCGAATCGTAGGGTGCGGACTAGGCGCTTGTCTTGAGATTAATTGCGTCAGGAGTCCCCGCGCCGTATGTCCGCCCGTTTGTCGCCAACGATCATCTTCCAGTTACGAATGCAGATACGGACTAGACGCATCCCGATCCGACGCAACCCCCAGATGCCCTCCAATATTTTTAGCGATCCGCGGCGCGGCGGCTGGGGGGTAAAGCAAGGGCAATGTCGAAGACACAGCATCAGCAGAACAGGACAACAGCAATCAGCAGATCAGCACTAGTTAAGAGAGGACGAAACGAAAACCCCCAGCGTAGCTCCAAATATGGGGAGTATTCCAGAGGCGGACGTCGCAGCGAAAGTTACCGGTAAAGTCGTTGACCCACGAACCGCCCCGCAGCACGCGATTTTATGAACTCATAGTAATATCATTGCTTTTCGTCTCATAATCCGTCAAACACCATTCCCAAACATTGCCCGCCATATCGACCACCCCGAAGGGGCTATCGCCTTTGCCTTCGTACTGGCGGACAGGAGTGGTTTTGCCGATTCCTTGACCACCTACACGATTGTTACAACGTGACCCATCCCACGTATTCCCCCATGGATATGCTCGCTTATCATCCCCTTGCGCCGCATACTGCCATTGATCCTCCATCGGCAGCATGATCTTTTCGCCCAATGCCTCGCTCAGCCATAAACAATACGCCACTGCCTCATACCACGACACCCCCACCACAGGGTATTCATTGCCATTCCATTTGGAATCCGACCAATAACGCGGTTCCGTCCACTTTTCTCGTTCCCGCGCCGCCCACCCAGCATCCGTCCACCACTTGCGCTCACGATAGCCGCCCGCCTCAACGAAAACACGATATTGCGCATGGGTCGTTGGGTATTTGGCAATGCGGAAAGCTGGCACGCTTTTCTGAAATAAGCGATTGCGCGCTGGAATATCCACCCATGCGAATGCTTCAGGCAGCAACAAAACGGACTTCTTGGGTGTTGCTACTGGCGCGGGTTGTGCTACTGGCGGCTTAGGCTTCGGTTCTTGAATCGGTACAGAGGGGATGGCTTTGACGCGCGGCGGTGGTACCAGCGGCTCTTGAAACCGCGCCAGATTGTCGGGATCATACGCGGGGTAACTCTGCCAAAAGTCTTGCAACGCCGCCCATAAGCGGCGAGTATTCGGTTGCCCCGCCATCTGACGCAACACCCCATACTCGCGGTCGCGCTCTTCGGCTTCAATCGCCGCCCACACATCGGCTTCATGCCCATCGACATTGAAGGTACGCGGCACTTTACCGCTGGTGCGTATTTCCGCCAACGGCGCCCGCGCCTCTTCCCATGCCTTGTCCTCGGTCAAGGCAAAGAAGCGATTGATGGCATCATAGACATTGAAGCCCACTGGCGTTTTGGGCACCAGTACCGCCCCCCCAAGCGAGGCGATGATCTTGTCCACATCCTTATGAAAGTCGGGGTCATCGCGCATCTGTGCTGCATGTTTGAACGCCAATTCGCGCAATGCCGGCGGCAGATCGTCGGCACTGGGCATGGCGGCGTTATCGACCAACACGGGGATCACACGGCAGCGATCCCGTTGCAATCCCGACTCGACCTCGATGCGCACAAAATCCCCAAAATTATCGAGTCGCCGCCCGCCAGTTTTCTCGTCGGTGACGGTCAGCCACGTCTTGCCGATGATCACCAGTTCGACATCGCACGCCGCCACCGCCTCGCGCAGGGCACCGCGAAAATCCGTCCCCAAGCCGATATTGTCCACATCTTTGAAGACATTGTCTTTGCCGAAGGCTTCGACCAAACGGTCATACAAGCGTCCGGCGTCCTTGCGGCTGTCACTACGACGGTAAGAGATGAAAATTTTAGGCATGGCGTCTCGCTTACGGGTACGCGGAATCAACGAAAGTGATTATAACGGGGTTTGTCGGTGTCTAGCAATTCATCTTTATGATCTGGATCGAGACGATGCCTTGCCGCGCCCACACTCCACCGCCTATAATGCCGCCATAAACACATGGGAACCGAGAAGGTAAAACCAGTGAAACTCATCATGCGACGATGGGGGCTGTTCGCCCTCTTATGCCTTGCCCTGTGCGTAGCGGTACCCGTCCTTTCCCAAACGGACGCCGATCCCTATGCCAATATCCCGCAATCCGACGATCTCGAAGGCTTCCCTCAGATCGGTTTTCCGAGCGCCCTCATCAACGTGATCATTTATGCCGCCTTTGACGACCTCGGTAGCGCCGTCTTTTGGCAGGAATCGTATACCCCGCTGGTGCCGCGCATCCAAGCGGGCGAGATCCTCGTCAGCTTTGTGCCCCTCTTTGGGCGGGGCGACCTCGAAGGTGGGCGCGGTGCCGCTCGTGCCGCTTTATGTGCGGGCGATCAAGCACAATTTTGGGCGTACCAAGATCGGCTCTTCAGCGCCGTCCTCGCCCAAGGGTCAAGCGCGTTGGCGGGCGACTCGCTGCTCACCATCGGGCAAGCGCTCGGTCTCGACATGGGGCAATGGACGAATTGTGTCACCAGCGACGCCCCCGACGGCATCTTGACCGAAGCGGAGCGCGCCGTCACGATGGAACAATTTTTCACCCGCACGCCCTTTGTCAAAGTCGGCGATGCGCCTTCGCTCACCGATATCGAAAGCCTCAACTTCACCATCGATCAACAGCTAGGGGTGGCAAATGACGAACTTGCCCAAGACTTCATCACCCCCACGCCCGACCCCGAAGCCACCCCCGAAGCCGAAGTCATCGAATTGGACGCGCTCACCGGCGACTCCATCGCCCCGCCCTTAACCATCACCCTCCCCGACGGCTGGCAAATGGGTAGCGACATCCTCGTCTTACAAGATGTGGACGCCATTCGCAATGTCCCCTTTACCGTCTATACCGGCCCCGTCACGGGCGGCACAGGCACGATTGTTTTGTTGTGGGGCATCCCCAACCTCGTGATCGCCTCCGCCAGAGACGCCCTCAGCGGGCAACCTGTCCAACCCGATCTCTACACGGAC
>Ga0209591_10008210_pt1 | contig 11392 bp, 9 predicted proteins | sample MAT01_FD_187207 | JGI IMG/M metagenome (GOLD analysis project Ga0209591, IMG submission 187207) | Freshwater microbial communities from Lake Fryxell liftoff mats and glacier meltwater in Antarctica - MAT-01 (SPAdes) (version 2) | ecosystem: Environmental > Aquatic > Freshwater > Ice > Liftoff...
CGGCGGGGGGGGTTCTGGGGTGGTGCATCGACCTGGAGACATGGCCGGCGGGGTGCTCTGGTTGGGAGCGGGACTGTTCACCCTATTCCTGTTGGCTCGCGACCTGTTAGGCGGTGTCGGCTGGGTTTATTACAGCTCGATGTTACTGTTCCCCGGTGTGGCGATGCTCGGTGTGGGGCAGTGGTTGGTGCGGCGGTCGTCGCGGCCAAAGGCGTAGCACGCCGCCAAGGAGCCCCTCGGGGCGCGAGGCGTGGCGAGCAGGCGTTCGGTGGCGGAGAGGACACTAGCAAAAGACGGAGGTTAGATCATGGTAGAGCCGAGTCGAAGCGAGTCGAAGCGAGTCGGACGACTCCGGTCTATCGGGGAAGGAGTACGCGATCTTTGCTCTTTTCTTCTTCTTCATCCCGATGGCCAACGTGCTTGTCTCTTCGACCCTGTACTACGTCTGGAAACGTGAGAAACCGAGAAAGGCCAAGCAGATCAACAATTTGGGATTCATGATATTGGGGCTTCACATCATGCTGTTTTGCCTGTTCACCACGGTCCTGTCCGATAAGGAACAGAAGTTAACAGTGCCCTGAGCCGATCACGCTACTCCAAGAACTTCTTTGGGTGATGAGTTGGCGAGAGGCATTTGGGGTGTGGCGTCCGGGGCCAGTTTTTCGACGGCGTCGTTCGACAACGTGATCGTCCGCCCTTGGGTTCTTACGGGATGATCACGCAGAACGATCATGACGACCTCGGTCAGGTGATCGAGCCGCGGGCTTACGAAGGAAGCACCGGTGAACTTTTTGACGGATGGCCGCGTCCGATGACTACAACAATTCCATGAGCGAAGCCCTTTACCCTTACTACGAATCCGAACTGCACTACATCCGCAAACTCGCCCAGGAGTTTGCGAGAAAGTATCCCGCCGCTGCGGCCCGGCTCCAGCTCGAACCCGATCGCTCGTCCGATCCGCACATCGAGCGCTTGATCGAAGCCTTTGCCCTGCTCACGGCGCGCATCCGTCACAAGATCCACGACGAATTCCCGGAGCTGACGGACGCCTTGCTCTCCGTTCTGTATCCGCACGCTCTTGCGCCGATTCCCTCCTTCGCGACGGTGCAGTTCCAGCTTGACCCCGCAAGGGCGACGCCCGAAGGCGTCCGCATTTCGCCCGGCAGCCGGCTCCAGACGGCCCGAGTGGGCGATCTCGCCTGCCGGTACCGCACGAGCTATCCCCTGACACTCTGGCCCATCAGCGTCGAGGAAGTGAAGCTCCATCCGCCGCCCTTCCCACCCGGGCTCAATCCTCCGGTGGCCGCCAACGCGATCTTGCGGATGAAGCTGCAAATCCAGGGCGAACTCACTTTCGACAAGCTCGCCATCGATCGCCTTCGGTTCCACTTCGTGGGCGAGAACGCCCTTGTCGCCTCGCTTTACGACCTGGTGATGAACCACGCTCTGGATGTTGCATTCACATGCCCGGAGAAGCCGCGATCGCCCGTGATGCTCGCCGCGAACGAGGCGATTCTTCCAGTCGGATTCGGTCTTAACGAAGGGATCATCCCTTATCCCAACAACGTCTTCCCCGGCTATCGCCTGCTCACGGAATACTTCGCGTACTCCCCCAAGTTCCTTTACTTCGACCTGGCGGGCTGGGAGCACGTTCGCAGCGCACTCGGCCCGACGCGCCAGATCGATGTCGCGATCTTCCTCAAGCGATCGCACCCGCGGCTCGAGCAACTTCTCGAGCCCAAGATGCTCCGCCTCGGCTGCACACCCGTGGCGAATCTCTTCGAGCACACGGCCGAGCCGATCCCGCTGACGCACACGAAGCCCGAGTACCGCGTGACGCCTGACGTCGCGCACCCCAGCGGTTATGAGGTGCACTCGATCACCAGCGTGACCGCGGCCGGCGTGGAAGGCCGCGATGTCGAGTATCGCTCCTTTTACCACTACCGCCACGGTGGCGGCGACCGCGAGAATGCGCAGGCTTTCTGGTACTCCACGCGCCGCGGGGGCACCGGTGCGGATGACCGCGGCACGGATATCTTTCTCCATCTCGTCGATCCGGCATTCGACCCGGCCCAGGCCAGCGGCGAAACGGTCATCGTGCGAACGCTCTGCTCGAATCGCGACCTGCCCACTCGCCTGCCCCGCATCGGCGAGGAAGTGCGAATCGACGTCGCCTTCGCCGCCCCCGGCACGAAGACCCGCTGCGTTCGCAACCCGACCGGCCCGCTTCGCCCGCCACCCGCTCGCGGCCGATACTGGCACCTCGTCTCGCACTTGAATCTCAACCACCTTTCCCTCACGGCGGACGGAGCCGGCCTCGAAGCTTTGAAGGGCCTTCTGAAGCTTTACGACCTCACCGATCCGCAATCGGAGCCGCAAGCCGCGGCCCTGGCGAGGCAGTCGATTGAAGGCATCGTCGGCATCTCCGGCAAGCGATCCACCGCGTGGATCGGCTCCGGCGAACTCGGCGGCTTTGCCCGTGGCCTGGACGTCCTGCTCGAACTCGATGAGACCAAGTTCGTCGGTAACAGTGGCTTCCTCTTCGCGTCCGTCCTTGAACGCTTCCTGGCCCTGTACGCCTCCGTGAACTCGTTCACCCGCCTGACCGCGAAGTTCATGCAGCACGATTCCGAGTTCAAGCGCTGGCCGCCCCGAGCGGGGGAGCAGACCCTCGCATGAGTACGCCCCTCCGCGTCAAGCTCGTTCGCGAGTTCTACGACTTCGATTTCTTCCAGGCCGTTCGCGTCCTCGAGAAGGTCTTCCCCGATCGCAAGCCGATCGGGCTCGACTTCTCGCCGGACGAAGAGATTGTTCGCTTCCGGGCCCACCTTTCCCTGGCGTTTCCCCCGGCTCCGATCGTCGCGTTCGAGCCGCCGAGTGAGGAACGAACCTCCCCGCTGCTCACGGTCACTTTCTTCGGCCTTTACGGCCCCAGCGGCGTGCTGCCGACGCACTACACGCAGATGCTGATGGACCTCGTCCGCGACGTCCGCGGCCCCGAGCGACGCAGCCTTCGCGACTGGCTTGACCTCTTCAACCAGCGAGCGATCTCGCTCTTTTACCGGGCCTGGGAGAAGTACCGATTCTTCATCCCCTTCGAGCGCGGCGAAGCTCTCCGCAAGGAGCCGGATGCCTTCACCCTCGCCGTCCGCAGCCTCGTTGGCATCGGCTCTCCGGGCTTGCGAAACCGGATCGAAGTGCGGAGTTCGGAATTCGGGGTTCGGAGTGAAATCGAGTCTGATTCCGCCGCACTCCGCACTCCGCACTCCACACTCCGCATTCCTGACCTGAGTCTCCTTTACTACGCCGGCTTCTTCGCTCAGCGGCCGCGGAACCCGACGAACCTTCGCCTGCTGCTCGCGGACTACTTCGGCGTGCCGGTGGAAGTGCTGCCGTTCCAGGGCCATTGGCTCGCGTTGCCCGAAGCGGATCAGACGCAGCTCGGCCGCATGGGTGTGCTGGGCGAGAACACGATCGCCGGCTCGCATGTGTGGGATCGTGCCTCGCGATTCCGCCTTCGGCTCGGCCCGCTGCCTTACGATCGTTTCATCGACCTGCTGCCGGACCGCTCGCCCGGCCCGGAGCGAAAGACGTTCTTTCTCGTCTCGCAATTCGCCCGGATGTTCGTCGGTCCGGAGTACGACTTCGACATCCAGCTGGTGCTAATCGCTGCCGAGGTGCCCGAGGTGAACCTGACGGACGAGGAAGCGACCGGCCCACGCCTGGGCTGGAACATGTGGCTCATTTCGGAGACGCCGGGCGAAGCGGCGGATGATGCTGTGTTCGAGTCCGAGGATGCCGTCACGCTGGTGTAGAAGTGGTTGAGCGGTCGGCGTCCGCACCCCCCGTCGCTTACGCTCCGGGTTCGCTGGATCTGACGGGTGATGCGTGTGGAGCTGGCAGGGCTCGATGGCTTCCACCCGGAATCAGCCTTCACTTCCGCAGATGGAGGTGGCGGTGACGGTGAAACTCGCGGGCATGCGGATGAGCGACGGAAGCAATGGCGAGTAAGTGCCGGTGATCCTTACTGCGATCTTCTCCGTGAAGGCAGCGTTGTTCCACGCTGTGCCTTTCGACACCGCTACGGGCAAGGTTTGATTCAAGTTCGTGGGATTGCAGGGGAAGACCGTCACGGTGTATCCCGACAGATTCTTCTCGACACCCGCCATCAAATAGTTGGTGTACGCTCTGATGGAACTTAAGGTCTTTGGCAGGCCACTCGCATCAGTATAAGTGTAGTCATTGGTGTCAAAGTCGCTCGGCTTATCGACGTTGACCACGGCGTAACGGGCCGCATCGCGGACGGCGTTCTGCATCACATGCATCACGAAGAGATAGCGGCAATATTCAAAGATGCCGAAGATCACCATCAGGAAGATGATGAGCACGAACGCGCTCTCGACAATCACCGCCCCGCGGCGGCGCTGAATGCGACGATGAGTTAGCATGCGAGTTCTCCCAATCACCACAAGGGCAGAGTGGCATTCACCGTAAATGGGTCATCCACAAGCATCTGCCAGAAGGCCGTGGACTGCACCGAGGTGGGGTTGATGAGCCCAATGTTCAGCCAGCGCACCTTGTTCCAGGGCACGGAAACCCCCACAGAGAACCGCTGATCCTTCTCGCCGAGATAGGGCTCGGCGGGAGTGGTGCCGTCCGATCTCGGGGAGGTGAAGGTGAAAGTGGTGGTCACATCGGCCTTGGCGAGTTCCCAGAGCCCGCCGGTGTAAAGATACTGGTAGACGGCGTTCTCGATGTTGACGGTCCCGGTGCTTTTGGTCACCTGGATCTCGTTGCCGCTGGAGTCGATCGTGTAAGCCTGGGCGGCAAGCCGAGCGCCTTCGCGAGCCGCGTTGGCGACCACCTCTTGAACGTACACGAGCCGACCGATCTCCCACATCGCAATGAGGAGCGGGCCGACGAAGAAGAACATGACCGCAGCGGTTTCAACCGCAGCAACGCCACGACGAGGCATTCGATGCTTGAGGATCATTTCTGGTTCCTGCACGGGTCGAAGAGCCAGGATTCCCGACGCGAGTGAGCATGGAAATCCGAGCCTACGTGCGATACGGCATAAGCCTAGAACAGGGTCGGACACGAGGCTGAGAATCCCGCTACTTTTTCTTGGATTTCGCTCCCCTTCCCCTCGCGATCATGTTCCAGGCTACGCGCACGTAGATTCGTAGATGGATCTGCTCACTCCTGGCGAAGGTGTGCCCAGGCTCGAGACTGCGGACGATTCGATTACTCGTTCCGGCGAATACAGCCTGATGATCGTCTTGGTCGGCTCGCTCCTTCGCGTGGATATTCCCTATTTAAAGAGCTGCCAACTTTCATGTGACGAGACGATTGTAATTGATGACCGAATTCCCATTTTGATTTACGGGACTTCCCAAGAATGTTAATGTGGTATTACCGTAAAAATCCTCCCAGACCGGACTGTCGTTGTGCTTTGCCCCATTCCAGGGTTTCTTCTCTGATAGGAATTACGGGATTCTGGTCGTCATTCGCCAGAATGTCCTATGCTACGATGTCCTGGTCCAAGGGTGCCCTCTACCCGGCCGTCAAAATCTTCGGGCTTGAACGATCGCAGGGCCCTGAAACGGCCAGTTGGCTTTGAGAGAGGCGTTCATCGCGAATGGCTGCTCCTTCCTCGGTTGACGAGATCATCGACCGCGTCCGTCGCAGCGGGCTAGTGCCCCCTGAACGGTTCGAGGGGTTCCTTGCCGATCTTTCCGGATCGGGCCAGCTGCCCACCACCGTGTCGGCGTTCCTCGACCGTCTCGTCGACGCAGGGCACATCACTCGTTTCCACGCGGAGCGCCTGGCCGCCGGCAAGTACAAGGGATTCATCCTCGGCAGCTATATGATCCTGGGCCTGCTGGGCAGCGGCGGGATGGGTCAGGTTTACCTCGCCGAGCACACGAGCATGAAGCGGCGGGTCGCCCTGAAGGTGCTGCCGGTGCTGGCTGTCGATTCCAACGAAGAGCATGTGGCCCGGGAGCGTTTTCTTCGGGAAGCCCGTGTCGCCGCCACGCTGGATCACCCGAACATCGTCCGCGTGTTCGACCTCTGCGAAGAAGGCCGGCTGATGTACCTTGTCATGGAGTACGTGGAAGGTGTGAGCCTTCAGAACCTGGTGGCTCGCAACGGTCCGCTCACTTACGCCCAGGCTGCCCATTACGGCCGGCAGGTGGCCTTCGGCTTGCAGCATGCTCACGAGATGGGCTGCGTCCATCGCGACATCAAGCCGGCCAACCTTCTCCTCGATCGCACCGGCGTGGTGAAGATTCTCGATCTCGGCCTCGTACGCACTGAATCCGATGCGGACCGCGGCCTGACGCTGAAGCTGGATAACAAGGGCATCCTTGGCACGGCGGACTACATCGCTCCCGAGCAGACCGTCGACAGCTCGAATGTCGATCATCGCGCGGATCTTTATTCGCTCGGCGCCACCATGTACTTCCTGCTGGCCGGCCGGCCGCTGTTCCCGGAAGGGCGGACGGCTCAGAAGCTCGTCTGGCAGCAGATTCGCGAGCCCGTCCCGATTCGTCGAATTCGCCCGGAGATTCCAGAAGGGCTCGCGGCGATCATCCACAAGCTGATCCAGAAGCGGCCAGGCGATCGCTTCGCCTCGGCGGTGGAAGTCTTCGACGCACTCCAGATCTGGACCCAGGAGGAGATTGCCCCGCCGGAAGAAGCGTTGCTACCCATACTCAACGCTCGAGCGAACGGCGGGAAAAGCGGCGTGGGCGGCAGCGGCCGTAAGTCCACGGCTGCGTCCCATCTTGTCAGTGCGGCGATGCTCTCAAAACCCGCCAGCAGCCGTTCCGGACCGGGAGGTTCCAGCTCAGGTGGCGCTGACGCGGGAGGCGCTTCGAGTTTCGGCCCGGATTCGTCCGGGCGCGTCATCTCACCTTCGGCACGGCCCCCCTATCCGGGAATGGACATGCCCGAAACGTGTGCGATGGCGCTCGACGACACACAACAACCCCGGCCCGGGGTAGAAGATCGTTCTTTGCTCGAAGAATCGGCCGACTCTCTCGAACAAGATATGGCGATGTTGGAGGCACCACTCACCGGTTTACGCTGGCAGACGGTGATCCTCATCGGCGGACTGTTGCTTGCCGCCGGCATGAGCGTTGGTGGGTTGGTGCTTCTCGTTCTCCGTGGATAAAAGGTGGTTTCAAACCACCCGGACTCTGGACTCAGGCACCGGCGTCTCCCCGGTGCAAGATTCCACGCACTGGCGAGACGCCGGCGCCTGAGTCCAGATAGGCCGCTTCAGTTTTGAAATCACCTGAAGGTACCAAGAAGGCTGCTGCGGGGGCCACCCCGTCGCTTACGCTTCGGGTTCGCCTGTTCCTCGACACAACGTGCTTTCACTCCCTCAATCAATCCTCGGACGCAGGTCGTGAAGCTTGCGGCCTCACTTCCGTCTGCGGACGAGCCGCGATCGGCGGAACCGGGGGCAGCGAGGAATGCAGGCCCACGGCAGCCGGCTCGGGTAGCTGAGGCACCGGGAGGACCAGCGGGTTCACTTCCACCACCGGCGGTGGTGGCGGCAGCGATGGCCCCACCGCGAGCAGCGGCGGCGCTTTCGGCAGCGATGGAACTTCAACGCGGGGTGCCAGCGGCGCCTCCACGGGCGATGTCACTGCCGCTTCGGCTTGCGTTGCCGCGGGGAAGTCCGCAAGTGGTGTCACGATCACGGTCACTTCAAAACGCGGTGAGACGGGAGTTTCGACTCGTCGTGGCGCCTCAGGCACCTCGACACGAGTTGCGGAGGCTGGGAATTCGACAGCGGGCGGGATCGGCAACGCCGGCGGATCGAGCGGCGGCAGAGATTCCAGAGCTGGTGGGATCGGCGTCGGCTCGTCCGCTTCAAAGATCGGCATCGGCGGGAACATCGGCGGAGCCATCGGCTCGTCCATTTCCGGTGCCGTCGCCGTCGCCATCGGTCTGGCGGCAGGAACAGGGTCCGCTGCCAAGACGGGCGCCGGACTGATCACACGTGTGGTCGACGCGACAGGCGCGGTAACGACGGTGGGAACCGGAGCCACGGCCGGCGTCGTAACGGTGGAGGGCTTGACCACCGCAGGTGGCGAAACCCTCACGGGGGACGCGATCACACGGGAAGACGGAGCGTCCTGGAGCGGACTCGGCACCGGAACGGCACTCGGCACGAGGGCCGGTGGAGCGACAGCAACAACCTCGGGCGTCTTCGGCGGTTCTACAGGACGCGGGCCTTCGACCGGCGTCGGCGCGGAAGGCAAGGGAAGTGTGGGCAGTGATGCCGCGGACGTGGGCTTTGCAACATTTACGGAGGGCAGCGACAGGCGTGAAGCCGTCCTTGTTGACGGCGACTCAAGCGGCGCGGTCGGCGAGACGGGGCTGATCACGGAAGGAGCGAAGCGAGTTGTCGCTGGCTCGGTTTTTGCCATCGCCGGTGCAGTCGGGAGCGGGACCGGCTTCGAGGCCGCGCCCGAGACCTGGCCGTTGTCGGGATTGAACTCCGTGCGTGAAGACTCTCGCGGGGTGACAACCGCGGACTTCGGCGGCACAGGCAGCGGTAGCATCGCAACCGGCGGGCTCGCAGGAGTGACTGTCGCCATCACGGGCGGCACCGGGCGAAGCGGAAGCGGGCCTGGCGGTGCCACTGTCGCCATGATAGGCGCAGGGCTTGGCGGAGTTTGTGGGAAGAGTGGCGTGGGCGCCCGGGCGACATTCTCCGCCGCCATCCCCGTGGACGGATACGCCGGCGCCGTGGTGACGTTGAGACTCGGGGCCGGTGCCCCCGCGGGCGGCCAGAGCCGTGGGGCGTTCGCGGGATTCGTGACCACCGGTGTGGCCCGAACCGAAGTCGCCGGTGCAGGAGGCACAGCGGCCGCGACGGGAGATGTCGTCACGACTGTGGGCCCAGGGCGCGTGGGCACTTTGCGGACGTAACCCTTCTCAGTCGGGCTCGGCACGGCTTCCGTGACCAACGCTTTGGTCGAGGTCGTCGGAGCGTGCTGGCAGCCCACGGCGAGCAAGAATACGCCGGCCACCCGGATCCGACCCATGACGGACTCCTTCCCGCAACACCGATGCCGCGGCCCTGGAACGACCAATACCACCCTCATTATCGTCACAACCGGTTTCGGAAAATGAGCGGGACTTACAAAAGGGTGCAAATTGGAGGAAGGTGCGGTTCTCCGCATAGTTTCGAGCTGATTACAAAACTGAAGCGACCTTTCACGACAGTGGCACTGGAGTCTCGTCGGATCGCGCTGCTGCACAAGCTTCCACGCACCGGCGAGACGCAGCGAGACGACGATTCCACAGTGCGACACAGCCCACGTCAGTGCTCGATCCAGAACCAATCCGGTGGGGCCGCCTCGTATTTTGAGTACAGGTCATCGCGATCTGTCGCATCGTAAGCCAGATTGCTGCTTGCGAGCTCCGCTTCGATCACGTCGATCACATCCGCTTCCACCAGGTATTTTCGGAGCACGCAGCCGCCCTCAACCTCGAACTTGGTCCCTTCCGCGTAGACCTTTTCGTAGTCGTCCGGGCGGTTGCGAAGCATGTGAGTCCAGAAAGTCGAGAGGCGAGCTTTGAACTCGGCCTCCGGTTCGCCGGGGTTCGATCGCACTCCCAGGCACAGATACTCATCCACGATTCGCTCGCTTCCAGCTTGCACAGAGGCGACTAGTTCGAGAGAATACTATCTCTGCCGAAGTGGTCTCGCCAGTCACTCCTTACCGCTCGACTCGAATCGAGGCTCTCCATGCGATCAACCCATCGCAAGCTATTTCTTCTCGCGGCCTTGTCCGCACTCGTCGCTTCCCCTGCGAACGCGGCGGAGAAAACGGACCCGTCGTTGCTGCCGAAGCCGACGGAAATCCAGTCGCTGAGTGTTCACCCTGCAAAGGTGGACCTCAGCAGCGGCGACGATTCGGCCCAACTGGTGGTGACCGCCACGCTCAAGGATGGCCGGCTCCGCGATCTGACCGGAGTGGCCACCTATGCGGTGAAGAACGGGACGCTCGCGACCGTGAACACCAGTGGCCGGGTGATGCCTCGTGCGAATGGCGCCAGTGAACTGACGATCTCGTACGGAGACCTTCGCGCCACCGTGCCGCTCACCGCGGAGCATGTCGGCGAGAACCTGCCTCTGAACTTCACGAATCAGATTGTGCCTGTCTTTACCAAGCTTGGCTGCAATAGCGGCGGCTGCCACGGGAAGCAGTCGGGGCAGAACGGGTTCCGCCTCTCGCTCCTTGGTTTCGAGCCCGACCTTGACTTCGCCACGCTGCTCAAGGAAGGCCGTGGGCGAAGACTCTTTCCCGCGAATCCGGATCGCAGCTTGTTCCTGCTCAAGGCCACCGGGACGGCGCCTCATGGCGGCGGCAAGAAGATGGAGCCGGGCTCCGACGAGTACAAGATCGTCCGTCGCTGGATTGCCGCGGGCATGCCCTGGGGTTCCGAGGACGATCCGGTCGTCACGCATCTGAGCGTCTTCCCCGAGCATCGCATCATGCCGCGGCAGGGAGCCCAGCAGGTGGCGGTTTACGCTCACTATTCCGATGGCGGCAAAGAAGACATCACCCGCCGCGCCCAGTTTGAATCGAACGATGCCGAGGTCGCGAAGGTGGGTGAGACTGGGCTGATCAACACGCAGGCCGGCAGCGGTGAGGCGGCGATCATGGCCCGCTACCAGAGCCGGATCGTCGTGACCCGCGTCACGGTGCCGCATCACACGCAGATGCCCCCATGGAACTTCGAGGCGAAGAACCTCGTTGATCGCCACACCTCGAAGAAATGGAAAGACCTGGGTCTCTCGCCGTCCGATCTCTGCTCCGATGAGCAGTTCATTCGCCGGGTCTCTCTCGACATCACGGGCACGCTGCCGACGGCTCCGCAAGTGGCGGAATTCCTCAAGGATGCAAGGGCCAACAAGCGTGACCTCCTCGTCGATCGGCTCCTGGATACGCCGGAATATTCCTTCTACTTCGCGAACAAGTGGGCGGATATCCTTCGCGTCCGCCGGCGCAACCAGCAAGAGCGGGCCGCGGGCACGTTCGCCTTTCACGAGTGGATCCGCACGGCGATCGCTGCCGACATGCCGTTCTCCGAATTTACGCGAGCGATCCTCACCGCGAGCGGCGACGAAACGCGAACGCCTCCGACCGTGTGGTACAAGGACATGGAAAAGCCAGAGAACTATGTCGACGACGTGTCGCAGGTGTTTCTCGGCCAACGACTCGCCTGTGCGAACTGTCATCACCACCCGTACGAAAAGTGGAGCCAGGACGATTACTGGAGCATGGCGGCGTTCTTCGGCCGAGTCGCCCGCAAGAGTTTGCCGACGCCGACGTTCGACGGGAACAATACCCGAAGCAGCCAG
>Ga0209591_10008211_pt1 | contig 11391 bp, 8 predicted proteins | sample MAT01_FD_187207 | JGI IMG/M metagenome (GOLD analysis project Ga0209591, IMG submission 187207) | Freshwater microbial communities from Lake Fryxell liftoff mats and glacier meltwater in Antarctica - MAT-01 (SPAdes) (version 2) | ecosystem: Environmental > Aquatic > Freshwater > Ice > Liftoff...
GTGTGGGAAAGCAGATAATCAGCGTCAGCAAGTAAAGTGCTGGCAACTTGATTGCTGAAATCAGACATTGCATCCACGTACTAGATGCACCTAATATTGCTCCGTAAATGCCAAAAAATATGGTACTAGAAATCAACAAACCGAAAATTTTAGATTTGAGCTTGACACCTTCGCGAATTTCTTCGAGAAACTGTTGTCGTTCTCGCAGCAAATACATGACTACTGAAAAATATTTCACGGGCTCTCCTTGTGACTGATGCGACTCCTAATCAGTCATAACTCAAGCTGAGTGCGATCGACAATCTTGGCAAATCAGGGCACTTTATGTTAACCAATTATTGTTGCAGATACTGAGTTGATACTCATTTGATAGTCAATTTGGTTATTTCGTAGTCATTTTGGATCCAATTTCTAGTCAATCCAACCCCAAATTCACCCGTAATTTGGGCAATAAAAAACCTCAAACCGTTGATTTATCGTAGGTTTGAGGTAATTTAGTTAAAGAGCGGGCAGCGGGAATCGAACCCGCATAGTTAGCTTGGAAGGCTAAAGTTTTACCACTAAACTATGCCCGCACACACAGAACCTAAACATACCACAAGCTGCTGGGAATTGCAATAGGCCTGTGCAAAATTTCTCAAGATCTCCGAGACAGTGGCTGAATCGGGACTTGTAGCCCGCCCAAAAAATCCGCCTCTCCGACACTACGTAAGGCTTTAAGGATGGAAATAAGCGTAGATTTGCTGCGCCAAACGGGGGCCAATCCCAGCAACTTCAGCCAACTGTTCGGGAGTCGCTAAACGCAGATAGTCGATCGACCGAAAATGTGCTAACAACAGTTTTTGTCGGTGGTGTCCCAATCCCGGAATTTCATCAAGGCGCGATCGCTTCATTCTCTGGCTTCTTTGATCCCGGTGAAAACTCACAGCAAATCTGTGCGCCTCATCCCGCACCCGACGCAATAACTGTACACCAGGCTGCTCAGAATTAGTTGGCACTGGCAAAGATTCCCCCGGCAAAAATATCTCCTCTCGCTGCTTTGCCAAACTGACAACCCGCAACTCATCTAGCAAATTCATCTCCCGCAAAACTTCCACAACTGCTGACAATTGACCTTTGCCACCATCGATCATAATCAAGTCGGGTTTGTCAGAAATAGTATGAGAAACTGAAGACAAACTGCTGATTTCTTCCGGTTCTCCAAACTTACTAAATTGATCTAGCTTCTTCCTAATATCCGTTAAATCCGTTACATAATCCGTTGCCGAACTTTCTTCTTGATTCTTCCTATCCGTTAAATCCGTTACATAATCCGCTGCCGAACTGGCTTTTTCCTTCTTGTCTCGAAATCGGCGACCGATAACTTCTGCTAAACTAGCAAAATCGTCAGAATGACCAGATTTAATTTCAGGATTCTTAATTTTGTAGTGGCGATAGTGTTGATTTGCGGGCAAACCATCGATAAATACGACACGCGAAGCTACCGCGTCAGAACCTTGAATGTGAGAAATATCATAACCTTCAATACGATGCGGAACTTCTGGCAAATCGAGAATTTCTGCTAAATCTTGCATTGCTTGAGAATTGCGATCGCTCAATCGTTGCATTCTCGCCAATTCATACTCAGCATTGCGTTCCACCATCTCAATTAACTCCGCCTTAGTTTGCCGCTGCGGTGTCAAAATTGTCACTTTTCGTCCCTTGCGATTGCTCAGCCAATCTGCTAATATTTCCGCTTCTGGCAAATCGTACTGCACAGAAATTTCGCTGGGAATTTCTACAGATTCGACATTTTGATAATGTTCCTCCAACACCCGCTGCAAAATTGCCCCGGCATCTACCCCCCCTCGTTCCCCCCCTTGCCAAGGGGGGGAGGAAAGAGAAAGTTGAGATAACTCTTGTTCCCTTTTTTCTAGGGATTGAGATAATTCTTGCCCCCCCTTTTCTAGAGATTGAGATAACTCTTGCCCCCCCTTTGCAAGGGGGGGTTGGGGGGGTATTTCCGCCATAAATCCCAGTCTTCCGACTAATTGACCGGCACGAATCTGGAATAATTGAATGCAGGCGTGCTGGGTGTCTGCTGCAAGGGCGATCGCATCCCTGGAAACAGTATCATTAGGTAAAGACACTTTTTGACCAGCACTCAAAGACTGCAAACCCTTAATTTGGTCACGAATCCGCGCCGCAGTTTCAAAGTTTAAATCTTCGGCTGCTTGTTCCATTTGTGGCTCCAGAATATCCAGTAATTCCTGAGTCCTTCCCTGGAAAATCATCGCAACTTTTTGGATAATTTTTTGGTAATCTTCCGCAGATATTAACCCTTGACAAACGCCGACGCAGCGCCCGATGTCGTAGTTCAGACAGGGACGGTCTTTAAACAGCGGTTGAGGGCGCTGTCGCAAGGGGAAAATCCGCTTAATTAAATGTAGCGTACTCCGCAGCGCCCCTGTATCGACGTAGGGGCCGTAGTAGCGGTCTTTTGCATTACCGGCGCGGCGTTTGCGGGTGATGAAAATGCGCGGGTATTCCTCTGACCAAGTTATGCACAAATAAGGATATTTTTTATCATCTTTGAGGAGGACATTAAAGTGAGGTTGGTGCTGTTTTACGAGGTTTGCTTCTAATGCCAAAGCTTCCGCTTCTGTGTCGGTGGCGATGAATTCAATTTCGCGGACTTGCTGCACCATCATCGCGATGCGGGGACTGAGGTTTTGGCTTTCGCGGAAGTAGGAACGGACGCGGTTTCGGAGTTTTTTTGATTTGCCGATGTACAGGATGCGATCGCTCTCATCGCGCATTAAATATACACCAGGAACCGCCGGAATTTCTTTGAGGCGACTTTCTAGGCGTTCAGCATCTTTAACCAGTGGCAGCGTTTTTATCGATGGCATATAAATTTGAGATTTTCTGACTTATATATACCATTGTAACGCTGTTATCCGAGTCAGTCGATTTTAGATTTTAGATTTTAGATTTTAGATTTACTCACAATTGATTCTTTCCTTGATAGATTTATTTGTCAGAAAATTCTGGATTGCTTGGCAATATACCAGACATCTACTTCACACTAAATCTGACATAAATCTTTGATAAGAGAGGGAAACCGCAGATAAACGCAGATGAACGCAGATAATTTCAAGATGATTCGCGACTTTGGCAAGAAGTCTACAATATTTGAGATAAGAACTTGCGGGTTCGTTCTTCTTTTGGATTTTGAAAAAACTCTTCCGGCCCGGCTTCTTCAACTAAAACGCCGCCATCCATCAACACAATGCGATCGGCAACTTCGCGCGCAAACCCGACTTCGTGAGTTACCACTACCATTGTAATTCCAGTTTCAGCCAAATTTCGCATCACATCTAAAACTTCCCGCACCATCTCCGGGTCTAATGCTGATGTTGGTTCGTCAAATAGCATGATTTTAGGCTGCATGGCTAAAGAACGTGCAATCGCAACTCGCTGCTGCTGTCCGCCAGATAACTGTCCGGGATATTTTTTTGCTTGTGACAAAATTCCTACTCTTTCTAACAGTTGCATCGCCACTTCTTCAGCTTTTTTCTTGGGCCAGCGGCGCACCCACACCGGGGCTAACATGACGTTTTCCAAGACTGATAGGTGGGGAAATAGGTTGAATTGCTGAAATACCATTCCTACTTCTTGGCGAATTTTATCGATGTTTCGCAAGTCGTGGGAAAGTTCGATTCCGTCGATCGTGATTTTACCCTGTTGATAAGCCTCTAAAGCGTTGAAAGTGCGAATAAACGTCGATTTCCCCGAACCGGAGGGCCCCATCACGACGACGACTTCGCCTCGGTTGACGTTCATGCTGACACCACGCAGTACGTGAAATTGTCCGTACCATTTGTGGACGTTTTCTGCGACGATTACTGTTTCTGGAAGTGTGGGTTTAGTTTGCATATTTTTTTATTTTTTAACCGCTGATGAACGTTGATGAACGCTGATAGAGATTCGTGTTTAGAAATTGTCTGCTGAGGGCGGGTTTTGCCATTTTTTTAGTCATTTATATCATATATCCTCTTCTAAACCCGCCCCTACAAAATTCTAATGACTACGGACTGAGAGGGCGGGTTTTGCCATTTTTTTAGTCATTTATATCATATATTTTTAGCTAAACCCGCCCCTACAAAATTCTAATGATTAATGACTGAGAGGGCGGGTTTTGCCATTTTTTTAGTCATTTATATCATATATTTTTAGCTAAACCCGCCCCTACAGACTGCGGATTAATGACTTTTTTCTAGGCTGCGCTCTAATTTGCGGCCAGCTTGTGACATTGAGTAGCAAAATACCCAATAAATGATGCCGACAAATATGTAAACTTCGGCGTACCTGCCTATATACGATGGATTTGCTAAAACTGCGCGGGATATGCCGATTAATTCTAACATTCCGAATAGGGCAAGCAGGGATGTATCCATGAATAATCCGATGAATTGACCGCCGATCGCCGGAATGACAATTCGCAACGCTTGAGGTAGTACAATCAGAATTGTGAGTAGGGGTGTATTTAGCCCGATCGCCCTTGCCGCTTCTATTTGCCCTCTCGGTACAGCCTGCAAGCCTCCGCGGACGTTTTCGGCCAAGTATGCCGCACTAAATAATGTTAATCCAGCGATCGCCCGAATCACTCTATCTAATTTGGGATATTCGGGCGGCAAGAATAATTGCAGCATGACTTGACCTAAAAACAAGATGCCAATTAAAGGCAAGCCGCGCACTATTTCAATGTATAATGTTGACAACAATTTAACGACTGGCAAAGAACTTTGTCTGCCGAGGGCTAGCAATACTCCCAGGGGAAACGAAAGCACAATACTAATAATTGCTAAAAACAGCGTCAACACTAAACCGCCCCAATCATTTGTTGACACTTCTGTCAAGCCCAACCCGCCTTTAATTAGCCACAGAATTACTGGGAAGGAAAGAGCCCAGATTGCAGGCATCCAACCCATGATTTTAGGGTTGATTTGTCTGGCGGCGACATAGCTGGCGGCGGTTGTGATAATAATTCCTAAGAGGTAGAAGCGAGAGGTTTGGTCGATCGGCGAAATGACCGCACCGACAACCGCAGCACCGAGTATAATCAATAAAGGCGGATTCCAAAGACGTTCTTCCCGCTGAATATTTCCCCAAGTTAAACCTCCCAACAAAGCAATGATTGCTGCGACTATCCACAGCCGCCAGTAGGATTCGCTGGGAAATTGGCCCACAAAAAATAGCGGCAAGTTGGCCTCTAACACGCGCCATTGAGCTTTTGTTGTCGCCCAAACGATAATTCCTTTAACAGTTTGGAAGGCGACAACTAAGCAAACTATTGTCAGAATGCTGTTGTACCAGGTACTGAATAAATTTTGGCGCGCCCAATTCCACGGGGTGGGCGATTCGGTGGCTGGGGGCGGTAGTACGGGGCTTGTTTCCATAGTTTTCGCTATTTTAGATTTTAGATTTTAGATTGGATACTGATAACGAGCGAAGTTTGTAACTTATACAAATTCTCTCAATTCTTGCTACTAAAAAAAGTATTAGACTTGTTTCTGAGCAACGTTTATTAGGTGCGTCGCGGTGAGATTGTCTGTCAAATTTAGGGATTTTCAACGGCGACACACCCTGCGGCTACTTATTGTCGCCGATTTATCCAATCTTCCCCACCAGGTAACTGACTTAAATGTGAGGCTAACACCGCGGGTAAATCTTTTGCGGAATGGATATAAGTCAAATTCAATAATCTCACAGCAGTCTCGATAATTAGGTTTTTATCCACCATCTCTGCAAGTTGAAATTGACTATAAGCACCATTGAATACTTCCTCCGCAGCCTCTGCGATGGCATCTTCAATCACCTCCTCTTCTATGAAACTCTCCCATTCAGATGAATTGATGTAATAAGATGTTTTATTGTCTTTAATATTTGCCTTTTTAATTTCTCTGATTGAATTGCGAATCGAATTTACCCAAGAACCAGTTAATCGCTGTTCAGCTTGATTTTTAATCAGGTGAATCAGCAAAACATTTAAAAAAGATTGAATTTGTCGCAAGATTGCCTGTTTGCTCATTCCATCTAACTCATCGACTATTGCTAAAGCATCCGTATATCTTCCTTCTAATATGCTATTTCTAAGGGCGATTAATTCTTGTGTCATTTGATTTTCCTCAAGTTTGATGCTGGTAAACCAAAGTGTGAGTCATTAACTTTTAATTGCACTTGCTAATATTCCTAATATTTTATTGACATCTATTAGGTAATATTCTGTCAAGTCAATTTCAATGACTTGCTCTTTTAGTTTCAAAAATCTCCAGTTAGTCCCGCTAGTCACACATCCATAAATTGTCGCAATCTGGTTGCCTTCACGTTCATTAAATATTCTAGCTGCCAACATTCGGGCTACACATGGCCCCAAGCTGGCATTAATATCTTCGTTTTGTGCTTCTACGATTGCAACTACTGGTGCGGTAAGCATTAATAAGTGCGAAGAACGACTAATCAAAAAATCGCAATTTCCATTGAATCCTTTTTCGGCATCAACTGTAAAATCTATTCCACAAAAAAGACCAATTTGATGGTTCAACAGTTTTCTAAGTTCGATTAAAATCGGTGCGGTAATCATGGATGATCGAGACTTGTCAGTATTGCTACTTAAAGCAATGGGTACGTTCTCTTTGAGAATTTCTACAAGTAAGGGACTTGGTTCTAATTCTGGCACATTAGAGAACAGATTGATTCGATCGCTAATCGTCAAATAGAATTTTTTTGTTACTGTTTTTAAGTCAAAATCTCTGTAGGTCATTTCAATTTTAGTTCTAGATTATAATAAACTTAACTTTTGACTTCGCTGTCAACTGTCAACTGTCAACTGTCCACTGTCAACTGTCCACTGTCAACTGTCAACTGTCCACTGTTGTTTACCTTTCCTTGATTTGTACCGTTTGATTGTACCAATTCATGAATAGAGCAATTATCAAACTAATTGTTAGGTATGTTACCATGATAATTAGCATTGTTTCGATCGCACGACCGGTCTGATTCAACGTCGGAGAGCCCACCACAAAGTAAACGTCGGGATAAGCCACCGCCACAGCTAAACTCGAATTCTTGGCTAAATTCAGATACTGACTGGTTAAAGGTGGAATAATCACCCGTAAAGCTTGGGGCAAAATTACCATCCGCATGATTGTTCCAGAATTCAGCCCCAAAGACTTGGCCGCTTCCCACTGGCCTCGCGAGACTGACTGAATTCCGGCGCGGACAATTTCTGCAATGTAACTGCCAGTATACAAGCTGAGTCCTGTCACCAAAGCTGCAAATTCTGGAGTTAATTTTAATCCTCCTTCGAGTTGCAATGCTGATGTCAGGCGCGGAAAATCGAGGCGAAAAGGTGGATTTTGGGTGATAATCCCAGCTAAGATTGCACTTAGGACGATCGCACCAGCAGCCCAAAACAACTGTCTTCCCGGCTTCGCTGTTTCCAGCATCACCCGCCCCCGCCACATCCACAACCCCGCGGCCGCCAAAACTCCCACAGTTAGCAAAATCAACCAAATCTCAAAACCGGGCAAAGGCGCAGGCCAAGGTACAGCAATACCGCGATTTGTCAAGTAAATCGGGCCGCGCATCTGTTGATTGTCTTCCAGTTTGGGTAGGGAAATGAACACTGCAAAATACCAGAAAAATAATTGCAGCAATAAGGGCGTATTTCGCACTATTTCTACGTACAAAGCAGCCAAATTCCGCAGCAGCCAATTGTCGGAAAGGCGCGCAATTCCTACAGTTAAACCCGCAATTGTTGCGAAAATAATCCCCAGACCCATTACCCGCAGCGAGTTGATTAAACCGACTAAATAAGCTTGTTTATAACTGTTTTCGGGGCTGTATGGAATCACGCTTTCCCCAATGTCAAAGGATGCTTGGGAATTGAGAAAGTCAAATCCAAATGCAATCCCCAGTTGGGAGTAATTGGCGCTGAGGTTGTCCCAGAGAATGGCGATGACTGTTATTACTAAAATTAGGGCGATCGCCTGTACGGCTATTTTCCAGAAGCGATCGTCCCGCAGTAGTGTTGATATATCTTTGAATTTGGATGATTTCTGAGTTTTGCTGTCTTGAGGTTCTGTATTCATAACTTAAATTATCAGCGCAATTATAAATCTAGTTCTGGGCGCATCAAGACGAAAGAAACCGGGTTTTTTGCTGAATCTCGTGGCTGCGATGCAGGATTTTGGTAAAAAACCCGGTTTCTGATTACCCCTAAGACGAAAGAAACCGGGTTTTTTGCTGAATCTCGTGACTCCGACGCAGGATTTTGGTAAAAACCCGGTTTCTGACTACCCCTAAGACTAAAGAAACCGGGTTTTTGCTGAATCTCGTGACTCCGACGCAGGATTTTGGTAAAAACCCGGTTTCTCAGAGGAAGCGCGTATCAGTCCCGATGAAATTAGCGGAAGGGTGGCGAGTAAAGCAAACCGCCATCTTTCCAGAGTCTGTTTTGACCCCGGTCTAACTTAAGTGTACTTTTCGGGCCAAGATTACGATCGTACATTTCCCCGTAATTCCCCACTTTCTTCACAACGCGGAGGGCGAAATCGTTCGGGAGTCCGAAACCTTTACCTAAATCTCCTTCTTTCCCTAAGAAACGTTTGACGCTGGGATCTGTAGTGCTGGTGGCAGTTTGATCTATATTTGCAGAACTAATTCCCAAATCTTCAGCTTCAATCGCCGCAAAAATGATCCATCTCACCGCATCCGACCATTTAGGATCGCCGCTTTTCACGGCTGGGGCCAAGGGTTCTTTTGACATCACGTCTGCCAAAACAACGTTATTATCGGCATTCGGTAGAGTTGTACGCTTGGACACGAGTTGCGATCGATCGGCAGTAACACCTTGACAGCGACCTTCTTGATACGTCGCAAAGGTACTATTCACATCTTCAAATACCACAGGAGTGTATTTAACTCCTAATTTTCGCATTTGGTCGGACAAATTTTGTTCAGTGCTCGTACCTGTTTGTACGCAGATTGATTTACCCGCAAAATCTTTTAAACTTTTGATGCCACTGTCTTTTTTGACCATGATGCTTTGAGAGTCATAAAAGATCACCGGGGCAAATTCCAGTCCCGTCGTACTGTCGCGACTCGCCGTATAAGTGGTATTTCGGCTGAGAATGTCGATTTCTCCGGCCTGCAAAACTGTAAATCTATCTTTGGCGTTGAGCTTTCGGTATTCGACTTTTTCGGGATCGTCAAATATTGCCGCCGCTACAGCCCTGCAAACATCAACATCGAGTCCCGAATATTTGCCTTTTTCGTCTACAAAGCTAAAACCTGGCAATTCGCCACTAACGCCGCAAATCAGTTTGCCGCGGCTGACAATTGTATCTATCCGGCTCGGCCCTTGTTGCGATTTGCCTTCAGCAGTAGTTGTGGCTGTATTTTGTCCGATTTGGGCCGATCGATCTCGACAAGATGCTAATGGTGCGACAAACAACACACTTGCCAACAGAAATCCCCATTTAGGCATAAATTTTAGTAGAACGCTTTCTCAACGATCCTACCTTGAGGTGTCAAGAGCTGTTTCTATCCCACGATGTGCAAGAGCTCGTCGCGTCAAATTAACCATTCTGAACCCAGTGTTGCACCCTGACAAGTGTACCGGCTAACCGTCTATTATTTATTTTTTTACCCATCACGGGCGATCGACCTTTCCTACAATTTTTATCCAATTTTAATTTAATGCGCTCAGAACCGCTCTGGTGCTAGGCGCTGCTCAGCTAAATCGCGGATTAGCGACAGCCGAGACTCGATGTATTCGTTCAACAAATCTGTTTCTTTGCCATTGAGCGCAGAGTTAGTCTTTAACTGCTTCAGCAGCCACTGTACTAGGGTTGCATCGTCCAAATTCACTAACAGAGTGGCTTGGGTGGTCTCAATTAATGACCAGAGTTGGCGTAACATGACTGGAGTCATAAAACCTCGTTGAGCGTAAATACGCACTTAATGGGCTGGCTGGGCGATGTGTTGGTCTTAGTGTTTCAAGCCGATCGACGAAAAGCACCTAAGTTATCGGCTTAATGATTATTTTATATTTGACCACAATAACTGAATATATTAGTGTCAAAACCTACAACACACAAGATGTTATAATAGTTTCTAATTTCTTCATATTCAGAGACACATTTTGATAAAAAGTTAACAATCTTTACATTCTCTCGATCGCGCGGGCTGCCAGGAGCTATTTGGGATCGGGCCCAAGAGCCAGAAAACCCAAAAATCAATTAATCAGCAGCCACCAACTCTTGAACCCCCGCCAGAATTACTTCCAATTCAGCGATGATTTTCATAGCCCCCTCCCAATCGTTGGATTCCGCCAGGATTTGAAGTTGATCTGCCATCTCCGGCATTAACCGCACCGCCGCCGTAGCGCTGACACCTTTAATTTGATGCGCGCGACGGGCCAGTGTCTCCACATCTCCCAAGGCGATCGCACTTTTAGCAGCTTCTAAATAACCGCCAGTATCCACCACAAAAGCTTGCAGAATTTCCCGCTCAAAATCTAAATCAGCCCCCGCAATTTCACGCAAACGTGCCAGATCCACTACTGATTCTAGATCCGAAGCAGAGTTTTGGAGTTCCTCGCCCTGAAACTTGGGACTTTCAATTTTTAACTTTACCGACCAATTTTCTAGTACAGATTTTAACTTTTCGATCGAAATAGGTTTGCTAATATAATCGTCCATACCCGCCGCCAGACACTTTTCCCGATCGCCCTTCAAAGCATTCGCCGTCATTGCAATCACCACCGTCTGGCGATCGGGATCCCTCGAACCAGCAGCATTTGTCGCTTCCATCCGGCGCAATTCCTGCGTTGCCTCGTAACCATCCAAAATCGGCATCTGACAGTCCATCAACACAATGTCATACTTTTTGAGGGCAACCATCGATAGCGCCTCAGCGCCGTTATTTGCCACATCCGCCGTGCATCCCAAAACCTTGAGTTGATTTAAACCAACTTTTTGATTAATCGGAGTATCTTCAACTAACAAAATCTTTAAGCTGGCTAACTCCCGGTTGTCAATAACTGAGGCTTGATTTTTGGTTGAATTTGCCAGCGACAGATCGATTTCAGCACTAGGGGCGATCGCATTCACCAAACAATCAAACAGCCGGTGAGCTTTCACAGGTTTAGTTAAATAACCGCTAAAACCGATATCTACAAAGCGTTTCGCCTCCGAAATCTGAGTAATTGAAGTCAACACCACCCACTTTGTCTGCTGCATTGCCGGCTCAGCAATCATCAAACGTTCCAGACTTCCCGCCACCATTTCCGGCAACTGAATATCAACCAAAACGATATCGAAAGGGGATTTTATGCTGACAGCT